>Ga0209811_10000619_pt1 | contig 14101 bp, 14 predicted proteins | sample Coa_R1_6_FD_187161 | JGI IMG/M metagenome (GOLD analysis project Ga0209811, IMG submission 187161) | Surface soil microbial communities from Centralia Pennsylvania, which are recovering from an underground coalmine fire. - Coalmine... | ecosystem: Environmental > Terrestrial > Soil >...
TCTCCGATACGAGGGCTCAGCGTGGCGCGACGTGTCGGATCTCCGTTCGCGATTCGCTCCCCCGAGGGCGTTCGCGACACTCATCTCGCGGGTCGAGTCCGTCAGCGTCACCGCAACGGCCGCCAAGGGAATGCTTGAAGAGGTGATGATGCGTGGCGCGGACCCCAACACGCTGTTTATCACTGGGGGCGCGCCAGCGATCTCGGGAGATGCGAAGCTGCGCCCGCTCGTGCGTGCGGTCATGGAAGAGAATGCGTCCGTCGTCGCGCAGGTGCTCGCGGGCGAGGAGCGGCCGTTCGGCTTCCTCGTCGGCCAGGTGATGAAGAAGAGCGGCGGGCAGGCGGTGCCGCAGGAGGTGCAGCGCCTGCTGCGCGAGGAGCTGGCCGCGCGCGGGCGGTCGTGAGCCAGCTCCCCGACGCGGCGGCGCTGGAACAGTTCGGCCGCCGCATCCGCGGGGCGCTCGCCGAGCCGGAAGGTTCGTCGCTCGCGGCGATGTTCACCGCGCCACTCGTCACGGCGTTGGTCGTGGATGCGAACGAGGCCATCTCGGCCCCGTGGCTCGAGCGTGCGGTGCTCGAGGTGCGGGACGCGCTCCAGCGCATCGGCATCGCCCGCGGCCGGCAGTTCGTGCTGCTGGGCCGCAGGACGCCCGAACCCGAGCCGGCCCTTGCCGCGGGCGTGGCGGGGCTGCGCGCACGACTCGGGCTCGCGGTGCTGGTGCACGAGCCGAACGCTCCCGCATTCACGGCCGGTCGGCTGCCGACCGGTGAGGTGATCGAGCTGGACGACGAACTCCGCGAGGCCGAGGCGATCGTGTGCGTGGGGGAGTGGTCGGCCTCGACCGACGGCGCGCGCGGCGGGCCGTACCTGCTGGTGCCCGGCGTGGCGTCGCTGGCGACGCGGCGCGCATGGGCGGCGCGTCGCGCACAGGAGGGGGAGCGCGGCGCGCTGGCGCTGGCGTTGGCCGCCGAGCGCGAGGCGGTGGTGGATCTGGCGCTGTCCTGGAGCGCGGACGGGCGCGTGCGTGCCGGCCGGGGTCGGACCCAGTTCGACGCGGTCGTGACCGAGGCAGCGCTGTCCCTGGGGCAGGCCTGGTAGGGCGGGCGCGCGCGGCCACGCTCGCCAGGGTCGGCGAGATCGGGCTGGCCGGGGGGGTGCCCCGGGCGTACCCTGCCGCGTCTGCCGCCCCCGCTCCGACAGGCCGTCCATGGCAGTTCGTCTGTGCCGGTCCTCTCACAGGGGGATGACGATGAAGGGTCTGCGGATGTGTGCGGTGTTGCTGGCGACGTTCCTGTTGTCAGGCTGTTACGTCGCCACCGTCGAAACCGGGCGACCCAAGTCCAGCAAGGTGATCAGCAAGCCCTTTGCATCCAGTTGGATCTACGGACTGGTGCCGCCGCCCGTCGTGCAGACGGCGACGGATTGCCCGGACGGTGTCGCCGTGGTCCAGACTCAGCACTCGTTCCTGAACTACGTGGTCGGCGCCATCACGTTCGGGATCTACACGCCGATCCAGATCACCGTGACCTGTGCCGAGGGGACCAAGACCGGCTACGTCGACCCGACCAAGGACATCATCGTCCCGCCGGGGGCCACGAATGACGACGTGCAACGGGCTTTCAGCATCGCGGCGGACCGCGCGGTCAAGACGGGTGAGCCCGCCTACGTTCACCTGCAGCACTGACGCCGGCGGATCCGCCTCGGCGTGATGGTGGACCTGGCCGTCGGGGCAGCGCCGACCGACGGCCGGGTCGCCGCGCCCGATGCACGCGGTGCAGGAGCGTCGCCGCGGACGCTCGCGTTTCGACAGGTTCCGGGATAGGTCCTAATCTCGCGCCATGTCCCATCGCATCCTCGTGCTGGGCTCGGGCGGCCGCGAGCACGCGCTGGCATGGCGCCTCGCCCGCGACGCGGATGCTCCCGACGTCGTGGTGGCCCCCGGCAACGACGGCATGGCGCAGCGCTTCCGCTGCGTCCCGGTGAACGCGAACGATCCCGCGGCGGTGGTGGACCTGGCGCGTCGAGAGCAGCCGTCGCTGGTCGTCGTCGGGCCCGAGGCCCCGCTCGCAGCGGGCGTCTCGGATGCGTTGCGCGCCTCCGGCTTCGCGGTCTCGGGCGCCTCGCGCGCGGCGACTCGGCTCGAGTCGAGCAAGTGGTTCGCCAAGGAACTGATGCGCGAGGCGGGCGTGCCCACGCCCGCGGCGGCCGAGTTCACGGAGCTTCCGCAGGCCGTGGCCGCGCTGGCGCGCCACGGGCCGCCGTGGGTGGTGAAGGCGGACGGGCTCGCGGCGGGGAAGGGCGTGCTCGTGACGTCCTCAGCCGCACAGGCAGAGGCGTTCCTGCGCGAGTGCCTGCAGGGGGATCGGTTCGGTGACAGCGGTCGCCGCGTTGTGCTGGAGACGCACGTCAGCGGGGAAGAGGCCTCCGTCGTGGCGATCTGTGACGGCGAGCGACACGTGCTCCTGCCCGCGGCGCGCGACCACAAGCGCGCGTTCGACGGCGACCGCGGGCCCAACACGGGCGGTATGGGCGCGTACGCGCCGACGCCCGCGGTGACCCCGGAGCTGGAGCACGCCATCTCGTCTCGCATCCTGACGCCGGTACTGCAGGCGATGCACCGCCGCGGCACGCCCTATCGCGGGGCGCTGTATGCTGGCCTCATGCTCACGGCCGCGGGCCCACAGGTCATCGAGTTCAACGCGCGCTTCGGCGATCCCGAGACGCAGGCGACGCTGCCGCTCCTCGGCGGCTCGCTCGGGCTCCTGCTCGCAAGCGCCGAGCGCGGCTCGCTCGAGCCCCATGCGGTCACGCGCGCACCGGGCGGCGCGGTCACGCTGGCGCTGGTCGACGAGGGCTACCCGGATTCGGTGAAAGGCGGCGGCACGATCCGCGGGCTCGACGAGGTGGAGCGCTCGGGCGTGCTCGTGTTCCATGCCGGCACTCGGCGCGAGGGCGCGGACTGGCGGGTGAGCGGCGGCCGCGCCGCCTACCTCACCGCCGCCGCGGACACGCTGGACGCGGCGCGAGTGCGGCTGGAGCAGGCGCGGGCGCGGCTCTCGGGCAGCGGCTGGCGCTGTCGTACGGACATCGCCGCGCAACTTCCGCGTGGCTCGCATCCCACGGGGGTGGCATGAAGAAGGCGGCGAAGTCGACGGCGGTCGTGGGCATCGTCATGGGGAGCGATTCGGACCGGCAGGTGATGGAGGAGGCCCAGCGCGTGCTCACGGAGTTCGGCGTCGGGTCCGAGCTCGTCGTGCGCTCGGCGCACCGGACCCCCGAGGCGGCCGCAGAGTGGGCGCGAACGGCGCGTTCGCGCGGTCTCAAGGTCATCGTCGCCGCGGCCGGGGGTGCTGCGCACCTCGCCGGCGCGATGGCGGCGCACAGCCGGCTGCCGGTGCTCGGCGTGCCGCTCGCCAGCTCGCCGCTCGTGGGCTTCGACGCGCTGCTCTCCACCGTGCAGATGCCGCCAGGGATCCCGGTCGGCACGCTCGGCGTCGGCGCCTGGGGAGCGCGCAATGCCGCGTTCCTGGCGCTGCGCATCCTCGCGCTCGGCGATGCGGCGCTCGCCAAGCAGCTCGAGGAGCACACCGAGCGCATGGCGCGCGCCGTGCTCGCGAAGTGATCCGGGGAGCGGCGTGCAGGTCCTGAAGGTCGACTCCTCGAAGCCCGATCGCCGCGCGCTCGACGCCGCGGCGGAGGCGGTGCTGCGCGGCGGCGTGATCGCGTTCCCGACCGACACGGTGTACGGCCTCGGCTGCTCGCTGCTCGACGTCGCCGCGGTGGAGATGGTGGGCCGCCTCAAGCGCCGCGCGCCCGAGCACGCCTACATCTCGCTGATCCCGGATCCGTCCCAGGCCCTGGGTCTCGCGCTGTCGGTGAGCGGCATCGCGAAAAGGCTCATCGACCGTTTCTGGCCCGGGCCGCTGTCGCTGGTGTTCGTCGCCGCCGAGATCGTGCCCATGCGCGTGCGCGGCTCCGGCGGCACGATCGCGCTCCGCTGCCCGAACGACGTGCTCTCGCACGCGCTGCTGCAGCGGATCGGCGGTCCCATGATCTCGAGCAGTGCCAACCTGAGCGGCCAGCCGCCCGCGGAGACGGCCGAGGACGTGGTGGCCACGTTCGGCAACCAGCTCGACCTGGTCCTCGATGGTGGGCCCCGTCAAGGGGGCGTTCCTTCGACTTTGGTCGACGTTTCGGGGCCCCGGCCGAAGCTCCTTCGCCGCGGCGCGCTCGACGTCACGCAGTGGCTCGGCGATTTCGATGACCTCACGCGCGAACGCGGTTGACGCCCGCGAAAGCCGCCACCTATCCTCGATGGACATGTCGTCCCAGCCACCACCGTTCCGCATCCTCTTCGTGTGCACCGGCAACACCTGTCGCAGTCCGCTTGCGGTCGCGGCGCTGCGTGCCGAGCTCGGGAGCGACGCGGATCTCGTGGAGCTGGGTTCGGCGGGTACCGCGGCAGCCGCGGGCCAGCCGGCGAGCGAGGGTGCGGTGCGCGTCGCGGCCGCCGACGGGTACGACCTGGGTGCCCACCGCTCGCGCGCGCTGACGCCGGAGCTGGCGCGGTCCGCGGACCTCGTCTTCGTCATGAGCTCGGCCCACCGGGCGGCCGTGGAGTCCATGGGCGTGCCGCGGGGTCAGGTGCACCTGTTGAGTGAGTGGCCGGAGCCGGGCGAGCCCGAGCTGCCGGTGTTCGATCCGTTCGGCGCCTCGTTCGAGGCGTATGAGGAGTGCTGGCGGCGGCTGCGCCGGCACGCGCGGCGCATCGCGTCGCCCGTGCGCCAGGCGATCCGCGAGCGCCGGTTGTCGTGAACGCGCGCGCGAGCGCGAGGAGCCTCCCATGGCGATGACCAAGAGCGAGAAGATCTGGATGAACGGCCAATTCGTGGCCTGGGACGACGCCAAGGTCCACGTACTCTCGCACGTCATGCACTACGGCTCGAGCGTGTTCGAGGGCATCCGCTGCTACAACACCAAGCAGGGCCCGGCGATCTTCCGGCTCGGCGAGCACATCGAGCGGCTCGCGTACTCGGCGAAGATCTACCGCATGAAGCTGCCGTTCTCGACCGAGCAGATCGAGCGCGCGTGCATCGACACCGTGGCCACGAACCGGCTCGCGGAGTGCTACGTCCGGCCGCTCGTCTGGCGCGGCTACGCGCACGTGGGCGTGAACCCGGTGGGCACGCCGATCGAGGTCATGGTCGCGGCCTATCCGTGGGGCAAGTACCTGGGCGACGACGCGCTCACGAAGGGCGTGGCGGTGAAGATCGGCACCTGGGCGCGCATGGCGCCGAACACGCTGCCGGCGATGGCGAAGGCGGGCGGCAACTACCTGAACTCGCAGCTCCTGAAGCTCGAGGCCGTCGAGGACGGCTACGCCGAGGCGATCGCGCTCGACACGAACGGCTACGTGAGCGAGGGCTCGGGGGAGAACCTGTTCCTCGTCTTGAAGGGCGAGCTGGTGACGACGCCGCTCCACAACAGCATCCTCGCCGGCATCACCCGCGCGAGCGTGCTGCAGCTGGCGCGCGAGCTGGGCTACCAGGTGCGCGAGATGGTGGTGCCGCGCGAGCTCCTCTACGTGGCCGACGAGGTGTTCTTCACCGGCACCGCGGTGGAGGTGACGCCGATCACGTCGGTGGACCGCATCGTCGTCGGCTCGGGCGAGGTCGGCCCGGTGACGAAGGCGATCCAGCAGGCGTTCTTCGGCATCGTCCACGGCGACGTGCCCGACCGCCACGGCTGGCTCACGAAGGTGACGCGGGCGGCTTCTCCGGCGCGGGCCTGAGCCGGTGAGAGTCGCGATCGGCAGCGACCACGCCGGCTTCGCCCTCAAGGAGCGCGTGAAGGCGGAGCTGGTGAGGCTGGGCCACGAGGTGCTGGACGTGGGCACCGACTCGGCCGAGAAGAGCGTCGACTACCCCGATTACGCGATCCCGGTGGGCGAGCGCGTCGCCTCCGGCGCCGCCGACCGCGGTGTGGTGATGTGCGCGACCGGGATCGGCGCCAGCATCGCCGCGAACAAGGTGGAGGGCGTGCGCGCCTCGGTGGTGACGAGCGACGAGACCGCGCGCCTCACGCGCCAGGACAACGATTCGAACGTGCTCGCGCTCGGCGGCCGTACGAACCCCGACTTCGATGCCGCCCTGCGCTGGCTCGGCATCTGGCTCGCGACGCCGTTCGCGGGTGGCCGCCACGAGCGGCGCGTGGACAAGATCCGCGACTACGAGGCGCACGAGCGCCATCGATCGGAGACGACATGAGCGAGCTGCGAGCGAACGCACTGCGGCAGCAGGACCCGAAGCTCGCCGCCGCGCTCCACGGCGAGTACGAGCGCCAGCGCACGCAGCTCGAGCTGATCGCCTCCGAGAACTACGTGAGCGACGCGGTGCTCGAGGCCGCGGGCTCGGTGCTCACGAACAAGTACGCCGAGGGCCTGCCGGGCAAGCGCTACTACGGCGGCTGCGAGTGGGTGGACGTCGCCGAGGACCTGGCGCGGGATCGGTTGAAGGAACTGTTCGGCGCGGCGCACGCGAACGTCCAGGCCCATTCGGGCGCGTCCGCGAACGTGGCCGCCTACCTCGCGGTCTCCGACGCCGGCGACACGCTGCTGGGCATGAGCCTCGCCCACGGCGGCCACCTCACGCACGGCCACCCGGTGTCGGTGAGCGGCAAGCTGTGGAAGGCGGTCCAGTACGGCGTGCGGCTCGAGGACGGCCGCATCGATTACGACGAGGTCGAGCGCCTGGCGAAGGAGCACCGGCCGCGACTGATCGTCGCCGGCGCCAGCGCTTACCCGCGCGTGCTCGACTTCGCGCGCTTCGGCGCCATCGCGAACGAGGTGGGAGCGACCCTCGTCGTGGACATGGCCCACATCGCCGGCCTGGTGGCGGCGAAGCTCCATCCCGACCCCGTGCCGCACGCGGCCGTGGTCACGACCACCACGCACAAGACGCTGCGCGGCCCGCGCGGCGGCGTCATCCTCTGCCGCGCGGACCTCGCGGAGAAGGTGGACAAGAGCGTGTTCCCGGGCCTCCAGGGCGGACCGCTCATGCACATCATCGCCGCCAAGGCGGCGTGCTTCGGCGAGGCGCTCACGCCGCAGTTCCGCGACTACGCGCGGCGTATCATCGAGAACGCGCAGGCGCTCGCGGGGACACTCACCGCGGCGGGGTTCGACCTCGTCTCAGGTGGCACCGACAACCACTTGATGCTCATGGACCTGCGCCGCACGCCCGGGCACCCGCCGCAGGCGGGTCCGGGCGCGTCCGGCCTGACCGGGAAGGTCGCCGAGGAAGCGCTCCACCGCGTCGGCATCACGGTCAACAAGAACGCGGTCCCGGGCGACCCGCAGAAGCCGTGGGTGACGAGCGGCATCCGCATCGGCACCGCGGCGCTCACCACGCGCGGCATGGGGATCCCGGAGATGCAGAGGATCGGCGGCTGGATCGCGCGCGTGCTGGAACGTCCCGCCGACGAGGCGCTCGCGCGCGAGGTCGCGGCGGAGGTACGCGAGCTGGCCGACGGCTACCCGCTGTTCTCGTGGACGCCGGTGGTACGCGCCGGCGTGCGTGCAGGCTGAGACGAAAGCGCGGGAGTTCCGCAATGCTCCCGCGGCATGGGGTCGCCCCGGTCGCGAGTTTCCCGGAGTTGTGAGGAGCCGGTAGCTGGCACCGGGCGTGCACTGGGGCTTTCGGCTCTCCCTTCGCACCGCGCCACGCCCCCCGGGACCTCACACCCATGCTCGCCCAGCTCGCCGACCTCGCGTCCCGCTGCCTGCCCCGCCTCGCCACGGGCCAGGCCTGCCACCGGAGAGCCCTGTCCGCCGCCGCGCGGGGGGATCGCGCCGCGGCCGAGCGCTGGTTCGGCCTCGCCATCGCCGGTTACCGGCGCGACCTCGAGGTGGAGCCGCTCGCGCGATTGCGTGTGCACGAGCTGATGCTGGGGGTGCGGCCGGGGGGCGGCGAGCCGCCCACGGATGCCGCGGGCGTGATGGTGGAGATCGTGCGCAGGCTCAACCGGCTCGACCGGCTCGAGACACTGGATTTTCCGCACGAACTTGCCGATGCCCGTACCGTGCTCGCCGGCTGGGTCGAGACCCATGCGGTCCCGACCCCGGCGTCGAGCACTGCGCGCGTCTCAAGTTCCGCCGCCGCTTGACGCTCGGCGGTGCCGCCGCCAGACTCGCGCGTCGCATTCCCCGAGGTCAGGACATGGCCGTCCCACCCCTTCCAGGAAGGAAGGCATGACCGTCGATCAGGCAGCCGCGCGGCGCGTCGAGCGCGCCGGTGAATCCATGATCCGCGTGCGCGACGAGGTCGGCCGCGCCGTCGTCGGCCAGCGCGCCATGGTCGACCGGCTGCTGATCGGCCTGCTGACCGGCGGGCACGTACTGCTCGAGGGCCTGCCCGGCCTCGCCAAGACGCTCGCGGTCTCGAGCCTGGCGCGCGCCTTGTCGCTGCGCTTCCGGCGCATCCAGTTCACGCCCGACCTGCTGCCCGCCGACCTGACCGGCACGCTCGTCTACAATCCCAAGGACGGCACGTTCACCGCCAAGCGCGGGCCGGTGTTCTCGAACATCGTGCTCGCCGACGAGATCAACCGCGCGCCTGCCAAGGTGCAAAGCGCGCTGCTCGAGGCGATGCAGGAGAAGCAGGTCACGCTCGGCGACGACACGCACCCGCTCGAAGAGCCGTTCCTGGTGCTGGCGACCCAGAACCCGGTCGAGCAGGAAGGCACGTATCCCTTGCCGGAGGCGCAGAGCGACCGCTTCATGCTCAAGGTTCACGTGAACTACCCCGAGCGCGGCGAGGAGAAGGAGATCCTGCGCCGGGCCGGGCTCGGGTCGCTGCCGGAGCTCAAGCCCCAGGCCACCCACGAGCAGGTGATGGAGGCGCGCGCGGCACTCGCCGGCGTCTACGTGGATGACAAGATCCAGGAATACGTGCTCGACCTCGTGAGCGCAACGCGGCGGCCGAAGGACTTCGGGCTCCCACTCGAGAACCTGATCGCCTACGGCGCCAGCCCGCGCGCGACGCTGTTCATGGTGCGCGGCGCCCAGGCGTTCGCCATGCTGCGGGCGCGGCCCTACGTGCTGCCCGACGACGTCAAGGCCATCGCGCTCGACGTGCTCCGCCACCGCATCCAGGTCTCCTACGAGGCCGAGGCCGAGGGCGTCAACGGCGAGGAGGTCGCGCGCCGGATCCTGGAGCAGGTGCGCGTTCCGTAGGCGGCGATCCATGGCGACCCAGGATCTGCTGAAGAAGGTCCGCCGGCTCGAGATCCGCAGCCGGCGTCTGGTCGAGGACATGTTCTCGGGCGGCACCGAGAGCGTGTTCAAGGGCCGCGGCGTCGAGTTCGAGGAAGTGCGCCCGTACGTGCCCGGCGACGAGGTGCGCGACATCGACTGGAACGTCACCGCGCGCCTGGGCCAGCCGTTCGTCAAGCGCTTCGTCGAGGAGCGCGAGCTCACGGTGATGCTGGTCGTGGACGTGTCGCGCTCGATGCTGTTCGGCACCCGCGGCCAGGAGAAGCGCGAGCTGGCCGCCGAGCTGTGCGCGCTCCTCGGGTTCGCGGCGGTGCGCCAGAACGATCGCGTCGGCATGGCGCTGGTCTCGGACTCGGTGGAGCACTTCGTGTCGCCGGCGCGCGGTCGCGTGCACCTGCTGCGCATCCTTCGCGATGTGCTCGATCACGAGTCGGCGCGGGGCACGCGGCTCGGCGCCGCGGCGCGCTTCCTCACGCGCACGCTCAAGCGCCGCTCGCTGGTGTTCTGGATCAGCGATTTCGAAGACCGCCTCGAGGCCTCCGACTGGCGCGTCATGGCGGCGCGTCACGAGCTGACCGCGCTCGCGGTGCGCGACCCCGCCGACGAGCAGCTGCCGCGCGCGGGCTGGGCGCTGCTCGAGGACCTGGAAACCGGCACGCGCCGGCTCGTCGACACCGGCAGCCCGGCGCTCCGCCAGCGCTACGCCACCGCCGCGCGCGAGCGCCGGCGGCTCGCGGACCTGGCGCTCTCGGCCGCGCTGTGCCCGGTGGTGGAGATCCGTACCGATCGCCCGTACGTGCCCGCGCTCGTGCGCCACTTCCAGCAGCGGAAGCGGCGGGGGGTGGCATGAGCTTCCGCGCACCCACGGTGGCCCGCGGCCTGCGAACGGCACTCGCCTTGTTGGCGCTGTTCGCGGCGTCGACCGGCCAGGTCGGCAGCTGCGCGAACAGCCACGATCGGCCGATCCAGCGCATCCCGGACCAGATGCTTCCCGAGGCATTGCGCGGCACGTCGATCTCGCTCTCGGAGAGGGTGCGGATGCAGGTGCGGGTTTCGCCCTCGCCGGCGCGCGTCGGCGAAGCGATCCTCTACCGCGCCCACGTGGTCGTCGACATGGACCAGAAGGTGCGGTTCGATCCACCGCAGAGCGGCGGCGAGTTCACGTGGTCGGACCTGCGCGCGGGGCGCGCGCATCCTCCCTGGTGGCGGCGGACGGCGTACGAGGCCTGCGACAGCGTGTGGTTCGAGGCGCGGTTGCAGGTGTTCACGCCGGGGGTCATCGCCATCCCGGGCCCGATCGTTCACCTCATGCCGATGCGGTCTACGCGGATCCCGACCGCGCACGTGGTGGTGATCCCCACGGTGACGGCGGCCGACAGCAACCAGTCGCTGCGCGGCCTCCACGGCCCGCTCGGCGCGCCGTGGTGGGAGCGCGTGCCGCTGGGGCTGATCGTCGCGGGCGTGGCGCTGGTCGTGGCCTGGCTCGTCGTCCTGCGCAAGCTCCGGCATCGCGAGCGCAAGCCGGTGCGGCGTGCGGCCACGCCGGCCGTGGCGCCGTCGCGTCCGAGGATCGACCCCGCGGCCGAGGCCCTGCGCGCGCTGTTCACGCTGCGCGCGAAGAAGCTGCCCGCGCAGCAGCGCTACGGCGAGCACGCGCTCGAGCTGACGGCGATCCTCAGGCGCTTCCTGGAAGCCACGGTGGCGACCCCGCGCCCCGGGGACACGAGCGGAGAGCTCCTGGACCGGTTGCGGGCGTCGCGTCATGAGAAAGCCGACCTCGAGCGGCTGGAAGGCCTGCTCGGGCTCTGGGACCGGGTGAAGTTCGCGCGCGCCCCGCTCACCGAGGCCGAAGCCATCCGCTGCGAGGATGCGGTCGAGGCCTACGTGCGCCGCGTCGCCCAGGCACGGCTCGAGGCCGAGGCGGCCGCCGCACGCGCCGCCGCAGCCCGCGCGGCTGCCGCTCCTCCAGGCGGCTCCAAGCCGCCCACGGGACCGCATGGCGGCGCGCCAGCGCCCGGGGCTGGTCCGCGACCGTCAGGGACGATGGGGAGGCCCACGTCGGGCGCAGGGCCGAGACCATCGGGCGCGATGAGGAAGCCGCCCTCAGGCACGAGCCCCAGGCCCTCCGGGACCACGTCACGACCTGCCTCGGGCTCGGGCCCGAGGCCGCCCGCGAACGCGGCCGGCGCCCCGACGTCTCGTTCCCGGCCGCGGCCCCCGGCGCCGGAGGCCGCATGATCCGGTTCGAATGGCCGTGGCTGCTGCTCGCGCTCGTGGTTCTGCCGGTGTTGCTCGTGTGGCGCGGCCGGCGCGCGGACACGCGGCCGCCGGCGCTGCTCTGGGGCTCGACCTCGAGCCTGCCGCCGCCGGGCCCCATGCGCATCCTCTGGCTCGTGGTGCGGCTCGCGCCGTGGGCGGCGCTCGGGCTCGCGCTGCTGGCCGTGGCTCGCCCGCAGCAGGGGCTCGAGCAGAACGAGGTGGACTCGCGAGGCGTGGACATCGTGCTTGCGATCGACATCTCGCCGAGCATGCGCGCCGGCGACATGGGCACCGTCACCGGCGGGGACCGGCTCTCGGTGGCGCGCGCCACCGCGCGCGACTTCATCAAGGGCCGGCCGCATGATCGCATCGGGCTCGTCGGCTTCGCGGCCACCGCGTTCACGCAGTGCCCGCTCACGCTCGACCACGAAACGCTGCAGGAGCTCCTGGGCCAGCTCGACTTCGGGCTGGCGGAGGACGGCACCGCGATCGGCATGGGCCTCGCGACCGCGGTGCAGCGCCTGCGCGAGAGCAAGACGCCGAGCAAGGTGGCCGTGCTGCTCACCGACGGCGAGAACAATCGCGGCGCCATCGACCCGCTCACCGCCGCCGATCTCGCGCGCGCGATGGGCATCCGCGTCTACACCGTGCTCGTGGGCCGTCCCGCGGCGGTCCCGGTCGAGGTCCTGGACCCGGTGGTCGGCCGCACGCGGGTGATGCAGGAGGTGAGCGTCGACGACCGGCCGTTGATCGAGATCGCGCGGCGGACGCACGGCCGCTTCTTCCGCGCCGGCGATGCGGCGTCGCTGTCGAGCATCTACGGCGAGATCGACCACCTCGAGCGCGCACCGATCCGCGCGCTCGTCTACCGCGAATACAAGGACCTGGGTCCGCTGCTGCTGGCGCTGGCCGCGATCCTGCTCGCCTTCCACGGCTGGTCGAACGCGACCTGGGCGTTCCGGGTGCCATGACCTTCGAACATCCCCTCAGGCTCCTCGGCCTGCTGCTGCTCGTGCCGCTGGCGCTGCTCGAGTGGCGCGCGCTCGGCCGCGCCAATCGTGCGGTGAAACTGTTGCTCGGGCAACGGCCGCTCCCCGGGCTGCTGCTGCAGCTGTTGCCGAAGCAGCGCGTCACCGCGCTGGCGCTCCGGCTCTCGGCGGTGGCGCTGCTCGGGCTCGGCGCCGCGGGGCCGCAGTGGGGCCGCGAGGCCGTGCGCCGGCAGTCGCAGGGCTCGGAGGTGGTGTTCGTGGTCGACGTCTCGGCGAGCATGGAGACGAAGGACGTGCCGCCCTCGCGCATGGAGGAGGCGCGGCACGAGGCGGAAGCGCTCTTGGGCCACCTCGCGGGCAACCGCGTCGGCGTGGTGGCGTTCGCAGGTGACGCGGTCCGGCTCTGTCCGCTGACGCTCGACCAGGCGGCGGTGCGGCTCACGCTCGAGACCATCGGTCCCGGCACGGTGAGCGAGCCGGGCAGCGACCTCGGCAAGGCGCTCCGCGCGGGCCTGAAGCTGCTGCCCGCCGGCCGCCGGGACGAGCAGGCGATGGTGGTGTGGACGGATGGCGAGGACCTCGAGGGCCACGCGCGCGAGGCGCTCTCCGAGGTGAAGAGCGCGGGGCTGCGCGTGCTCACGGTCGGCGTCGGCACTCCGGCCGGCGATGTCATCCCCATCTCCGACGTCGCCGGCGTCACCGTGGACATGAAGCGCGACGAGCACGGCGAGGTGGTGCGCTCGCGGCTCGACGAGCCGCTGCTGCGCGACATCGCGCGCGCGACGCACGGCGGCTACTTCGCGGGCTCGCGCTCGGGCGGCGAGCTGCTGCGGCTCGCGACCGCGCTCGGCTCGCTCGCGCGCTCGCGCCAGGGGACGCGGCTCGTGGAGCGGCCGGTGGCGCGCTTCCCGATCTTCGCGATGCTGGCTTCGGGCGCGCTGCTCGGGTTCCTCGCCGCGCCCAAGCGCCGCATCGTCCGCCGCTCGGCAGCGCTGCTCTCCGCGCGCCCCAAGCGCGACGCCGCCGCAGCCCGCACGGGCGCATCCGCCGCGAGTCCGCCGGCGCCGGCCGTGCCCGCGCCGCCGGGCACTGCCGCGGCCACGACGTCGAGTGCCGCCGCCGCCGTGCTCGCGCTGCTCGTCCTGCTCCCGGGCAGCGCGCGCGGCCAGTCGGCATGGGCGCGCGGCGACGCCGCATTCCGGAAGGGCAACTACGTGCGTGCGGAGTCGCTCTACGCGCGGCGCGCGCGCCTGCCGAGTCCGCCGTCGGCGCTGCTCGCGAACCTCGCCGCCGCGCGCGCGCAGCACGCGCCGGTCGACAGCGTCGAGAACCAGCTCATACGCCTGGCGTCGCGCCCCGATCGTGCGGGCGTGATGTCCGGCTACAACCTGGGCACGCTGCTCGGCCGGCGCGGCGACGTGGACCAGGCGCTCGCCGAGCTCCGGCGCGCGATCGAGCGCGATCCCGGCGATCCCGACGCGCGCTGGAACTACGAGTGGCTGAGGCGGCAGAAGGACGAGGCGTCCAAGTCGCAGTCGCCGAAGCCGAACGACTCGAAGCCCGACGACAAGCAGCAGCCGAA
>Ga0209811_10000620_pt1 | contig 14098 bp, 13 predicted proteins | sample Coa_R1_6_FD_187161 | JGI IMG/M metagenome (GOLD analysis project Ga0209811, IMG submission 187161) | Surface soil microbial communities from Centralia Pennsylvania, which are recovering from an underground coalmine fire. - Coalmine... | ecosystem: Environmental > Terrestrial > Soil >...
GTACAGGCAGAACAGCAGCACCGGGATCAGGCTGGGGCCCCAGGCGCCGGCATACATGTCGCCGACCGAGCGGCCGAGCTGGTCGGCGAGCACGATCAGCACCAGCGACGGTGGGATGAGCTGGGTGATGGTGCCCGAGGCGGCGATGACTCCGGTGGCGTAGCGCATATCGTAGCCGTAGCGCATCATCACCGGCAGCGAGATCAGTCCCATCGCGATCACCGAGGCGGCGACCGTGCCGGTGATCGCGCCGAGGATCGCGCCGACCACGATCACGGCGTAGCCCAGGCCCCCGCGCACCGGGCCGAAAAGCTGCCCCAATCCATCGAGCAGGTCCTCGGCGAGGCCGCAGCGCTCGAGGATCGCTCCCATGAGCGTGAAGAACGGGATCGCGAGCAGCGTGTCGTTCGCGAGGATGCCGAACACGCGCTCGGGCAGCGCCTGCATCAAGCTGAAACTGAAGAAGCCTTCCTGGATCGCGATGAAGCCGAAGGACAATCCCACCGCCGCCAGCGAGAACGACACCGGATAGCCGATCAGCATGAAAATGACCAGCCCCCCGAACATCAGGGGTGCCATCAAGTCGTGCGGTATCAAGCAGGAGCTCCCGGCTTCATTGAAGCGGCCTTTCATAGTGCGTGTCGGCTTTCATGTGTCCGGTGAGCATGGCGACGCGCTTGATCAGTTCCGAAAGGCCCTGCAGACTGACGAGCGCGAAGCCGAGCGGCAGGAAGATCTTGACGTACCACCGCACGAGGCCGCCGGCGTTGCCCGAGATCTCGTTCTCCACCCAAGAGTTGTAGAACACCGGCCAGGACAGGTAGCTCATGATGATCGTCGCGGGCAACAGGAACAGCAGCGTGCCTACGATGTCGACCCAGATCTGCGCGCGTGTGCTCAGGTTGGTGTAGACGATGTCGACGCGGACGTGCTCGTTCTTCCTGAGCGTGTAGGACGCGCCGAGCATCACCAGCGCGCCGAACATGTACCACTGGATCTCGAGCCAGGCGTTGGAGCTGATGCTGAAGGCGTAGCGCGAAAAGGCGTTGCCGGCGCTGATGAGGCAGGACAGCAGCACCAGTGCGTCCGCGATCACGCTCAGGTACCCGTTCGCGGAATCGATCAGGCGCGACAGCGACAGCAGGAATTTCAAGCGCGTCCCCTCCAGTTCACGCCCGGCCAAACCGGCAGCGCATTCTCTACCATAAGCCCGTGCTTGGCAAAACGCTTTCCGGCTCGATGCAGTCGCGCCGGGCGCGGCTGCGATTGGACTTTGTCTAAGGGTGCGGCTAAGATAATCCGGCACCGGAACACCTGTTCGCCCGCAGATATTCCACCACGGAGGATGTCCATGGTTTCCCTATCGATCAACGGCAGGAAGCGCGAGCTCGACGTCGCGCCCGAGACGCCCATCCTCTGGGTCTTGCGCGACTCCCTGCACCTCACCGGAACCAAGTTCGGCTGCGGTATCGCGCAGTGCGGCGCCTGTACCGTTCACCTCGACGGCCAGCCGGTGCGTTCGTGCTCGACGCCGGTCTCGGAGGCGGTGGGCAAGAAGATCACTACGATAGAGGGCGTCGCGGCGACCGCCGCCGGCAAGGCGATCCAGGCCGCGTGGATCAAGAATGACGTGCCGCAATGCGGCTACTGCCAGTCCGGTCAGATCATGAGCGCGACCGCGCTCGTCGCGAAGAACCGCTCGCCCAGCGACGCCGACATCGACGAGGCCATGAGCGGCAACGTCTGCCGCTGCGGAACCTACAACCAGATTCGCGCGGCGATCAAAGACGCGGCCGCGACGGTGAAAGGAGCCTGACCATGGGCGCACGAGACATGAACGGCCGTAGCGCGAACACTGCGCGCCGCGACTTCCTGAAGACCTCCGCGCTTGCTGGAGGAGGGCTGATCGTCGGCTTCACGCTGCCGGGCGCTGCCAGGTTCGCGCAGGCGGCCGGGGGCGACGTCAAGATGAGCGCGTATCTGCGGATCGCGCCGAACAACGATATCACCGTCGTGTGCGGCCTGTCCGAAATGGGGCAGGGCGTGCATACCGCGATCCCCATGCTGATCGCAGAGGAGCTGGACGCCGACTGGAAGCGCGTGCGAGTCGAGCAGGCCGGCGTCGACCAGGCCTTCGCAAATCCGATCTTCGGAATGCAGGCGACCGGCGGATCGACCTCGGTGCGCGGGCACTGGGAACCGATGCGCAAGGCGGGCGCCCAGGCGCGCGCGATGCTGATCGCCGCAGCCGCCGAAACGTGGAAGGTCGACCCGGCCGAGTGCAGCACCGAGAAAGGCGTGGTGCTCCACAAGAGCGGCAAGAAAGCGTCCTACGGTCAGCTCGCCGCGAAGGCGGCCAAGCAGGTGCCGCCGAAGGACGTGAAGCTCAAGGATCCGAGCCAGTTTGCCCTGCTCGGCAAGAGCGGGACCAAGCGCCTCGATACCGCGGCGAAATCCACGGGCAAGGCGAAATACGGGCTCGACGTCTATCTCCCCGGCATGCTGACCGCGGTGATCGCGCATTCGCCGGTGCTCGGCGGCAAGCCGGTCTCGGTCGACGACTCCAAGGCGAAGGCGGTTCCGGGCGTGCGCCAGGTCGTGACCATTCCCGCGGGAGTCGCCGTGCTCGCCGACGGGTATTGGGCCGCGAGGACGGGCCGCGACGCGCTCGAGATCAAGTGGGACGACGGCCCCAACGCCACGCTTTCTTCGGAGGGCATCTCGAAGATGCTCTCGGACGGCGCCAAGGCCGGCGGCGCGGTCGGCCGCAACGAAGGCGACGCGAAGGCGGCGGCTCCCGCGAAAACCCTGGAGGCGGAATACGAGGCGCCCTTCCTCTCGCATTCCTGCATGGAGCCGCTCAATTGCACCGCTTGGGTGAAGAAGGACGGAGTCGAGATCTGGGCCGGCACGCAATCGCAGGGTCCGGCGCAGGGCATCCTCTCCCAAGTCGCCGGAGTCCAGCCCGGACAGGTGAAGGTCAACACCATGTACCTGGGCGGCGGATTCGGCCGGCGCTTCGCCCCCGATCCTGTCATCGGCGCGACGATCCTGTCCAAGATGAGCGGCAAGCCGGTGAAACTCGTCTATAGCCGCGAGGACGACACACGCGGCTACTTCTACCGTCCCGCCTCGGTGACGCGGATGAAAGGGGGACTCGACGCGAGCGGGAACGCGATGCTGTTCACGGCGAACGTTGCATCGCCCTCGATCATGGAAGGCTCGCATTTCATGAAGCTGCCGCCCGACGGCGTGGACGAATTCGGCGTCGAAGGCATCCGCGACTGCCCTTATGACATTCCCAACTTGCACATCGAATACTCGCGCCAGGAGCCGGGCGGCATCCAGGTGTGGTTCTGGCGCTCGGTCGGGCACTCGCAGAACAGCTTCTTTCTCGAGAGCTTCATCGACGAGATGGCGCACGAGGCCGGCAAGGATCCGTTCGAGTTCCGGCGCGCGCTGCTTTCCAAGCAGCCGCGCTACAAGGGCGCGCTGGAACTCGCGGCGGAGAAAGCCGGCTGGGGCAAGCCTTTGCCCGCCGGCGTTCATCGCGGCATCGCCGTGGTGTTCTCCTTCGGCAGCTGGTGCGCCGAGGTCGCGGAGGTCTCGGTTGCGGCCGACGGAACACCCACGGTGCACCGCGTCGTCGCTGCGGTCGACTGCGGCATGACGGTGAACCCGGACATCGTGAAGCGCCAGATCGAGAGCGCCATTGTCTACGGGCTCACTGCAGCGCTGTACGGCAAGATCACTTTCAAGGATGGGCAGGTGCAGCAGTCGAACTTCCACGACTACCGGATGCTGCGCATGAACCAGATGCCCAAGGTCGAGGTGCATATCGTGCCGAGCAAGGAAGCGCCCGGCGGCATCGGCGAGCCGGGCACTCCGCCGATCGCGCCGGCCGTCGCCAACGCGATCTTCGCGGCGACGGGCAAGCGCATCCGCAAGCTGCCGATCCTCGCCTGAGCCCAACGGCGAATCGCGGTCGCCGGCGCTCGCTCGCCGCCCTGCTCGCGCTCTTCGCGCTCGCGCGGCGCGCGGGCGCGCAGCCGGTCATGAACCCTCCGCCCGGCGTCGACGCGCGCGTGATCAACACGCCGGAAGGAGCGCTGCAGTCGATCCTGAGCGGAGCGCCGATGCGCAAGGGTCGTGTGCGTCTGGAGCTTCCCCCGATCGCCGAGAACGGCCATTCGGTGGGGATGACCGTGAAGGTGGACAGCCCGATGAGCGAGGCGGATCACGTGCGCCGGATCGAGCTCATCGCAGACAAGAACCCGGTACCGCGCGTGGCGACCTTCCTCCTGGGGCCGCACAACGGCCGCGCGGAGGTCGAGTCGCGCCTGCGGCTGAACGGCACGCAGCGCGTTACGGCGATCGCGCAGCTCTCCGACGGCAGCTTCTGGTTCGATGCCGTCGACGTGACCGTGAACGAACTGGCCTGCCTGGACGGGGGCTAGGGCGATGACGGCGAGGATCCAGGTGCCGCCCAAGGCCCGGCGCGGCGAGGCCGTCGAGGTGCGCATCGTCATCCAGCATCCCATGGAGACCGGCTTTCGCTACGACGCGATGGGCGGGCGCACACCGCGCAACGTGATCCACACGCTGGTGTGCCGCTACGGCGGCGCCGAGGTGTTCCGCGCGGATATGGGCGCCGGGATCGCCGCCAATCCCTTTCTCAGATTCTTCGTGCGCGCGAGCGAGCCGGGCGATATCGAGTGCAGCTGGGTCGACAGCGAGAACGCGTCGGGCACGGTCAGCGCGCGCCTGACCGTGGCGGTCTGAAGCGCGCCGGGCGCGCTAGCGCGCGCGCCTCGCCCGGCTGATGATCTCCTCGCGCACGTCGGTGATGTCTCGTGCGCGCGAAGCGCGCGCGCCGTCGCAGTGCGGTTGCCGCGGGCAATGCGTGCTGCGCGGACAGATGATGCGCGCGGGATTCGAAAGGGCGTCCTCGACCCAGGCGATGTTCAGCACTCGGGCCACTCCCCGGATCGCCTCGGCCGCAGCCCTCGGTATCGCCGCCTCGCCGTGATGACTCAGGCACTCGCCGGTGAGGCTCGCGAGGATGTCCTCGGCGTCGGCGCGGTGTGAGTGCAGCGCCGGGAGCAGATCGATCCCGACCGAGAGCATGTGGGGATTGCCGGCCATGTCGTGTGTGCGCCGCGAGTGGCAGCAATACAGCAGGGACTGATCGCCGTCGCGCAGGACCGAGATCTGCGAGCCGCGATCGGGGCCGCGGGTGTCGTTGAGCATCCTGAAAACGGCCCAGTTCGGACAGGGATCGGTGACCTGCGCCATGTTGCCCCAGGGCAGGGGAATCCCGTTGCCGCGGTACACCGCTCGCAGGGTTCCGGGGGGATAGGCGTCGAAGAAATGCCAGTAGGGATACGGCGAAACCTTGGTCATGCGGCGCATCACCACCGCAGGCGTGAGGTGGATTTTCTCCCCGGCTTCGACCCGGTAGGACTCGCGCGCGAGGAACCTCCGGAACGGGACCTTGGGGGCGAGGAGCGCGCCCGCGAAAAAGCTGCACTCGAAGTCGCGCCAGGCGTGCAGCACGTCCTGCGCGTTCATGCCGGCGGTGAATTCCGCGCCTTCCGGGCTGCCACCCATTTCCCCGCCTGTCGCGTGCGCCGATTTGAGCCCGTCGCCCCCGTGCAGCACCTTGTGTCCGAGGTGAGAGGCCAGGTCGAACTTGAAGCGCGCTGGGTCGGCTTGCAGCTCGCGGTTGAGATAGACGGTGCGCGGCGCCTCGAAAAACGAGCGCACCATGCTGCGTACTTCTCTGTCCTTGTCGTGCGCGAGCACCGGCTTCCTGTCGAACCAGCGCAGTGTCAGGCCGTGGTGCCGGCACAGGCGCGTCAGGTCATCGGCGTCCAGCGGGAACTTGCGCTCGCCCACGCTTTCGGCCGAGCGCTCGAGGTCGGGAAAGTCGTTGCGCGACATTTCCTGGTGCGAGCGGATCAGCAGGTGCGCGAACTGCCGCCCGGTGGTGCCCGTCTGCGCCAGCAGCTCGGGAATCGCCGCCTGCAACAGCTCCTTTGAAAACAGGAACGCCGGCTCGAGCGGCACGCCGGCCGCGCCACCCGCGCGCTCTTTCAGCATCGGGGATGCCGTTTCCGGATTGCCGTCGAGAAACCATTGCGGCTCACGCTGGAAGAGCGACGACAGCAGGCCGAGCACGTCTTCCGACGGGACGCGCTTTCCGCTCTCGATCATGGAGAGGTAGGAGACCGAGGGAGCGCTCGTCGAGTCGAGTTGGATGCAGCGCGCCGACAGCTCTTCCAGGGTCAGCCCGTTGCGCTTGCGCAGCGCGCGCAGCTTGACCCCGAGGAAGTGGCTCTTGCGGGTGTGCAGGGTCATCGGCGGGACGCGGGTCTGGAGGACTGTTGTGAAATTAACATTGTGAAATTTTCATAGTCAAATTTGTCTCGCTATTGGCATATGATGCGCCGCATCGGGGCTGATGACCAGCCCGTATTCAACGGAGGCTCACGTGACCTACCGCGTTCTCGTTCTCGGCGCTTCTTACGGTTCTCTCTTTGCCACCAAGCTCCTCATGGCGGGGCACAGCGTCTCGCTGGTATGCACGCGCGGCACCGCCGACCTGATCAACCGCGAAGGGACGCGCGTGCGCTTCCCGATCAAGGGCTGGGAAGGGTCGCTCGAGATCAGTTCGGCAGGGCTTCCCGGCAAGCTTGCCGCGATGACGCCGGACGAGGCCGATCCGGGCGAATACGACCTCGTCGTCCTGGCCATGCAGGAGGCCCAGTACGGGGTGAAGGGGGTGCGGGGCCTGATGCAGCGCGTCGCCCGGTCACGCCGACCCTGCCTCGCGATCATGAACATGCCGCCGCCGCCGTACCTGAGGCGCCTCCCCGGGCTGCGGGTCGCACCACTCGAGGATTGCTACGTCGATCCCCGCGTTTGGGAAGCCTTCGATCCGGCCCTGATGACGCTCGCGAGCCCCGATCCCCAGGCGTGCCGGCCGCTGGACGAGCCGAAGAACGTGCTGCAGGTAGGCCTGCCGACGAACTTCAAGGTGGCGCGCTTCGAGGGGGCGGAGCCGACCACGATGCTGAGGGATATCGAGTCCGGGATCGAGGCGGCGCGCTTCGACCCCGGCCAGGAGGCACTGGAGGTCCCGGTGAAGCTCAAGGTGCACGATTCGATCTTCGTGCCTCTGGCGAAATGGCCCATGCTCATGACCGGCAACTATCGCTGCATCCGGCAGGGCGACATGATCCCCATCCGGGAGGCGGTGCACCGGGATCTCGACGAGTCACGCAGGATCTACGACTGGGTCACGGCGGTTTGCACCGGCCTCGGCGCCGACGCGACAGACCTCGTTCCGTTCGAGAAATACGCCAAGGCCGCAGAGACCCTCGGCAAGCCTTCGTCCGCGGCGCGCTCGCTCTTCGCCGGTGCCGAGCACATCGAGCGGGTCGACAGCCTGGTGCTGCACATCGCCCGCCAACGGGGATTGCAGTGCGACGCGCTCGCAGAGATCGTTGCGCGCGTCGACGAGCGCCTGGCGGGAAACCGCTCGGCCGCCCGGCGGCGGCTTCTTGCGTCCTCAGGCGCTCTCGTCACATCGCCGGCCCTCGGGATCGCGTAGCCTGCGGGCGCCCGGTTGCGACCGGGTGAGGCGAGCTAGTGCGCCGGCTGGAAAGCTAGATAGGCGAGGAGCGCGAGGAGCACGACGCCTGCGATCCACCACGCGGGGTGGATTTTCTTCTTTCCGCCGACCGGCACCGTCACGTCATCGGACTTTCCGGCCGCTCCCGCGAGCTTCTCGTTGAAGGCGGCGAAGAAGTCGTCCGCCATTTTCCTCGCGACCCCGTCGATCAGCCGCGAGCCCACTTGCGCGAGCTTTCCGCCGACGCTCGCCTTGGCGGAATAGGACAGGCGCGTGGCCGTGCCCTCGGTCTTGAGCGAGACCTGCGCGCCGCCCTTGCCGAAGCCCGCCGCGCCGCCCGAGCCTTCGAAGGAGAGCGAATAGGAATTGGGCGGGTTGAGATCGGAGAGCAGCAGCTTGCCCGAGAACTTCGCCTTGACCGGTCCGACAGCCGCGACGATGACGACCTTGTACTCGTTGTCAGAGACTTTCTCGATCGACTCGCAGCCCGCGATGCAGGCTTTGAGGACCTCGGGATCGTTGAGTCCCCGCCAGACTTTGTCCTGCGGCACGGGGATGAGTTGTTCGCCGGTCATTTCCATGTGAGTTCGTTCCTCTATGCGGTAAGCCGAGCAGCCGTATTCTATCCCGCGGCGTCCGGTAAAATGGCGCCATGCATCTCGTCATCAGAGCGGCGGCGCTGGCCGCTGCAGCCTGCCTGTGCGGCGGCGCATGGGCTCAAGCCTGGCCCTCGAAGCCCGTCCGCGTCGTCGTGCCGTTCGCGCCCGGCGGCACCGCCGACACGCTGGGGCGTCTGGTCGCGCACAAGCTCGGCGAGACCCTCAAGGAGACCTTCGTCATCGAGAACCGCGGAGGCGCGGGCGGGGTGGTGGGGTCCGAGCTCGTCGCCAAGTCTGCGCCCGACGGCTACACGTTCGTCGTATCCGGCGTCGCGTCGCATTGCATCGCTCCCGCGATGTCGAAGAGCTTCCCCTTCGATCCGCTGCGCGATTTCACCCACGTCGCGCTCTTCGGCGGTCCGCCCGGCGTGCTGGTGGTCAACCCTTCGCTGCCGGTGAAGGACCTCAAGCAGTTCATCGCGTACGCCAAGTCGGAAAGCGGCAAGCTCGCCTACGGCTCTCCGGGCAACGGCACGCAGGGCCATTTGATCGCGGAGCAGCTCAAGCAAGTGACCGGCATCGAGATGACACATGTTCCCTACAAGGGCGCGAGCCTTGCCGTGTCCGATCTCATCGCGGGTCATGTGTCCGTGACCTCGACCACCCTCACGACCGCAGCGACCCAGATCAAGGCGGGCCGGGCGCGCGCTCTCGCGGTGAGCTCGCTCAAGCGCGTACCGGAGTTTCCGGACGTGCCGACTTTCGGCGAGCTGGGTCATCCCGAGCTCACCGCCTCGATCTGGTTTTCGCTTTCGGGCCCGGCGGGGGTATCGCCGGAAATCGTGAACCGGCTGAACGCCGAGGTGCGGCGCACCCTGCAGCTGCCCGATGTGCGCGAGCGCCTGCGTCCCGAGGGCATTGAGCCGGGCGATCTCGATCCGCAACAATTCACCGCGTTCGTGGCCGCGGAGCTCAAGCGTTGGGCTCCGATCGTGCGCGCCTCGGGCGCACACGCCGACTAGGATTTCTCATGCTGACCCAAGAACAGAACGAGCAGCTCACCCGCACCGATCGCGGCACCTTGATGGGCGATCTCTTCCGCCGCTACTGGATTCCAGTGCTGCACGCCTGGGAGATCGCCGAGCGCGACTGCCCGCCGGTGCGCGTCGAGATCATGGGCGAGAAGCTGGTCGCGTTCCGCGACAGCAAGGGACAGATCGGAGTGATCGACGAGTTCTGCGCGCACCGCGGCGTATCGCTGTGGTTCGGCCGAAACGAGGAATGCGGCCTGCGTTGCCCGTACCACGGCTGGAAGTACGACGTCACCGGCCAATGCGTCGACCTTCCCTCCGAGCCCGATGAATCGGGCGTGAAGCGGGGGATCAAGCTCAAGGCCTATCCGGCGATAGAGCAGGGCGACGTGATCTGGATCTACATGGGACCGCCCGAGCTGAAGCCCGCCCTGCCCGCGCTCGAGTGGACCCTGGTGTCCTCCGAGCGGCGCTTCGTCTCCAAGCGCGTGCAGGAGTCGAACTACCTCCAGGCGATCGAGGGCGGCATCGACTCGAGCCACGTCTCGTTCCTGCACTCGGGCGAGCTCAACACCGATCCGCTGTTCAAGGGTAGCAAGGCCAATCAGTACAACCTCGAGGACCGTATGCCGTTCTTCGACGTGGTCGACTTCGAAGGGGGTCTCCTCATCGGGGCGCGGCGCAACGCCGACGGCGGCCGCTACTACTGGCGCATCACGCCGTGGATCATGCCCTGGCATACCATCATTCCGCCGCGCGCCGGGCACCCGCTGGGCGCGCACGTCTGGGTGCCGATCGACGACCAGCGCTGCTGGGCCTGGAGCATCAACTATCACCCCAACCGCGCTCTCACCGCGGCCGAGCGCAAGGCGATGGAGGAGGGCGCCGGTATCCACGTGAAGTACGTGCAGGGGACGTTCATCCCGCTTGCAAACCGGTCGAACGACTACCTCATCGACCGCGCGATGCAGAAGCACGGACGCTCCTACAGCGGCGTCGAAGGTATCGCGATGCAGGATGCGTCGCTGCAGGAATCGATGGGCGCCATCCAGGACCGCACCCGCGAGCATCTGTGCCTCACCGACAAGGGCATCGTCGCGACGCGCTCGCGCCTGCTGCGCGCCGCCAAGGCGAATCGCGAGGGCAAGCCGATTCCCGCGCTGGACCCGGCGCAGCAGCGTGTGCGCAGCTGCGCGATCGAGCTGCCGGCCGGGCAGCACTACAAGGACGGCGCAAGGCACGGCCTTTTCCCCGAGCTCGACACCGATCCGGTGTCGGTGTAGCAAGTCCAGCTTGTCCAAGCTCCAGCTGTCCCTGGCGTGCTGGGACTACGATCGCACGCGCGCGCTCGCCGACGGCAGCGTGCGCGCCGAAGGCATCGACCTCGTCTACAACAACCTGTTCGTCGAGGAGACCTTCTTCCGCATGCTGCGCAACCGCGAGTTCGACATCGCGGAGATGTCGCTGTCGTCCTACTGCGTCTCGCTCATGCGCGAGGAGCCCGCTTTCGTCGCGATCCCGGTGTTTCCGTCGCGGTTCTTCCGGCACTCGTGCATTTTCGTTTCCGCGAAGAGCGGTATCCGCGAGCCGAAGGATCTCGCCGGAAAAAAGATCGGGGTTCCGGAATATCAAATGACCGCCCCGGTGTGGATCCGCGGTATTCTTCAGGACGAGTACGGCGTTGACCCGGCGGGCTGCGAGTACTGGTCCGGCGGCGAGGAGGAGCCCGGGCGCGACGAAAAGCTCGCCCTCGACCTGCCCGCGAAGTTCCGCGTGCGTCCCATCGGTCCGGAGCAGATCCTCGCGAAGATGATCGCGGAGGGAGAACTCGACGCCATGCACACGGCGCGCACGCCCTCGACGTTCCATACGCAGCCCGACAGAGTGAAGCGCCTGTTCGGGAATTTCGTCGAGGTCGAGAAGGCGTACTACCGGAAGACGAAGATCTTTCCGATCATGCACACCGTGGTGATCCGTCGTGATCTGTACGAGAAGAGCCGCTGGATCGCGCAATCGCTGTACAAGGCCTTCACGCAGGCGCAGCGCAAGACCTACGAGTACCTGAACACCAGCATGGCGCTCACCACGATGCTGCCGTGGCAGGCGGCGCACGTCGAAGAGGCGCGGGCGCTGCTCGGCGAGGATTGGTGGCCCTACGGCGTCGAGCCCAACCGTCACGTGCTGGAAACCTTCCTGCGCTATCACTACGAACAGGGGCTGTCGAAGCGCAGGCTCAAGATCGAGGAGCTGTTCGCGCCGGAGACCCTGAAATCGTTCCGTGTGTGATGGCCGCGGGCCGGGCGGTCAGTCGACCGTGATTCCGGCGTCCCGTATCACCTGGGCGTAGCGCCGCACCTCGGCCGCGAGAAACGCTCCGAACTCCTCGGGCTTGCTGTCGAAGGGCTCGAAGCCGATGGCGATCAGCCGTTCGCGCAGATCGCTCGACGCGAGCGCCCTGCTCATCGAAGCGTTGATGAACGTCACCGTCTCGTGCGGTGTTCGGGCCGGCGCGATGAATCCCGCGACGCTGGGGATCTCCACGCCCGCGACGCCTGCTTCGCCCAGGGTGGGTACGCCCGGCACGAGCGGAGAGGGCTTGGCGGTCGTGACCGCGAGGGCCTTGAGCTTTCCGCTTCGTACCAGCGGCATCACGGCCACGTCGGCGAATGTGAGATCGACCTCGCCCGCGAGCAGCGCCACCAGCGCAGGCTGCATGCCCTTGAAGGGAACGTGAACCATCTGGATGCCCGTCGCGCGCGCGAGCATCTCCGCGGCAAGGTGCGGCGACGCACCGTTCCCCGACGAGGCGTAGTTGAGCGCTCCGGGCTTCGACTTGGCGAGCTCGATCAGGTCGCGCACGCTGGTGGCCTTGACCCCAGGATTCACGACCAGGATGAACGGCGAAAGAGCGATCGTGCCCAGCGGCGCGAAGCTCTTCACCGCGTCATAGCTGAGGTTGCGGTACAGGTTGGCCGAGGCCGCGTGCGAGATCGCGCCGCAGAATAGGATGGTGTAGCCGTCCGGAGGGCTCGCCGCGACGTAGGCGGCGGCGATGGTCGTGCCCGCGCCGGGCTTGTGCTCGAGCACGACCGGCTGCCCCCACAGGCCCGAGAGCTTTTCCGACATGCTGCGCGAAGCGGCGTCCGCAGAGCCGCCCGGCGGAAAAGGCACGATCACGCGCACCGTCTTGGCAGGGTAAGCCTGCGACAGGGCGGCACCGGCGTGGAGGAGCGCGGCGATCGCAATCAGTACGCGCAGAGACGGCATGGCGACACCATTGTATATTCGCGGACTCACACGGAGGAAAACGATGAAGATCAATCAGCGGCCGCTTCTATTCGCCGCCGCTCTCGCAGCATTCGCGCAACCCACCCCCGCCCAGGAGCCGATCCGGATCGGCGAGCTGAACAGCTACAAGGTGTTCGCGGCGTTTCTCGACCCCTACCGCAAAGGCTGGGAGCTCGCGCAGGAGGAAGTGAACGCCGCAGGCGGGGTACTCGGCCGCAGGATCGAGATCGTGTCGCGCGACGACAATGGCAATCCCGGCGATGCGGTGCGCGTGGCCGAGGAGCTGTTGTCGCGCGAGAAGGTGAGCTTCCTCATGGGCACGTTCGCGTCCAATGTGGGTCTCGCGGTCTCGGACCTGGCGAAGCAGAGAAAGGTGCTGTTCCTCGCGGCCGAGCCTCTCACGGACAAGATCGTCTGGGAGAGCGGCAACCGCTACACCTTCCGCCTGCGGCCTTCGACGTACATGCAGACCGCGATGCTCGTTCCGGACGCGGCGAAGCTGAGGAAAAAGCGCTGGGCGATCGTGTATCCCAACTACGAGTACGGCCAGGCGGCGACCCAGGCCTTCAAGTCACTGCTCGCGAAGGCGCAGCCCGACGTCGAATTCGTCGCCGAGCAGGCAACGCCGCTCGGCAAGCTCGACGCGGGTCCGGTCGTCCAGGCGCTCGCCGACGCGAGACCCGATGCGATCTTCTCGTCGCTCTTCGCGGGCGATCTCGCGCGCTTCGTGCGCGAGGGGAGCACCCGGGGCCTGTTCAAGGGGCGGGAGGTGCTCAACCTCCTGGGGGGCGAGCCCGAGTATCTCGATCCGCTGAAGGACGAGGCGCCGCAGGGGTGGTACGTCACCGGCTACCCCTGGTACGCGATCGATACGCCAGAGCACAAGAGGTTCCTCGACGCCTACCGCAAGCGCTGGAACGACTACCCCCGCGCGGGATCGGTCGTCGGCTACACGGCGGTCATGGCCGCCGCCGCCGCGATCCGCAATGCCGGCAGCACCGACAGCGAGAAGCTGGTCGAGGCGATGAAGGGTCTGAGCGTGGGCACGCCTTTCGGCGCCGTCGTGTTCCGCGCGCTCGATCACCAATCGACCATGGGCGCTTTCGTCGGCCGGACCGGCGTGAAGGACGGCAAGGGCGTGATGACCTCGTGGACGTACTCCGACGGCGCGAAGTTCCTGCCGCCGGACGCGGAGGTGAGGAAGCTCCGTCCGCCGGAGTAGGGATGTCCTCGATCCTCATCCAGCTGCTGAACGGGCTGGCAAGCGCCTCCACGCTGTTCCTGGCGGCGGCGGGGCTGTCGCTGATTTTCGGCGTGACGCGCATCGTGAACTTCGCTCACGGTTCGCTCCTCATGCTCGGGATCTATTGCGCGTACAGGCTCACCGCGACGTTCGGCTTCTGGGGCGGCGTGGTCGCGGCCGCGCTCGTGGTCGGCGCCCTCGGAGCCCTGTCCGAGATCGCGGTTCTGCGGCGTCTCTACCGCGCGCCGGAGATGTTCCAGCTGCTCGCGACCTTCGCGCTCGCGCTGGTCGTGAAGGATTT
>Ga0209811_10000622_pt1:0-2500 | contig 13957 bp, 10 predicted proteins | sample Coa_R1_6_FD_187161 | JGI IMG/M metagenome (GOLD analysis project Ga0209811, IMG submission 187161) | Surface soil microbial communities from Centralia Pennsylvania, which are recovering from an underground coalmine fire. - Coalmine... | ecosystem: Environmental > Terrestrial > Soil >...
ATTCGTGCAGGTCGGAACTTACCCGACAAGGAATTTCGCTACCTTAGGACCGTTATAGTTACGGCCGCCGTTTACCGGGGCTTCGGTTCAAAGCTTTGCCTTGCGGCTAACCTCTCTCCTTAACCTTCCGGCACCGGGCAGGCGTCAGACCCTATACGTCGTCTTGCGACTTAGCAGAGTCCTGTGTTTTTGATAAACAGTCGCTACCCCCGTTTCACTGCGACCCGCTTCGGCTCCATCCGCAGGGACTTCACCGAAATGGGTACACCTTCTTCCGAAGTTACGGTGTCAATTTGCAGAGTTCCTTAACCAGAGTTCTCTCAAGCGCCTTGGTATATTCTACCCGTCTACCTGAGTCGGTTTGCGGTACGGTCACCTATGATACTCGCTACGAGGTTTTTCTTGGAAGCGTGGAATCAGTCACTTTACGTCCTTACGGACTCGTCATCACCTCTCGGCGTTAATGACCCAGCGGATTTACCTACCAGGCCCGCCTACGGGCTTGAACCGGGATATCCAACACCCGGATGACCTATCCTTCTCCGTCCCCCCTTCGCTGATAACGCACCATCGGTGGTGCAGGAATATTAACCTGCTATCCATCACCTACGCCTTTCGGCCTCGGCTTAGGGACCGACTAACCCTGGGAAGATTAACTTTACCCAGGAAACCTTAGACTTACGGCGAATAGGTTTCTCACCTATTTTATCGCTACTCATGTCTGCAGAATCTCTTCTAGAACCTCCAGTAGTCCTTACGGTCTACCTTCACAGGCGGCTAGAATGCTCCCCTACCAGATAAAAACCTCCGTAGAGATTTTTAAATTCGCGGCTTCGGTATTATGCTTAGCCCCGTTACATCTTCGGCGCAGACTCACTCGACCAGTGAGCTGTTACGCTTTCTTTAAAGGATGGCTGCTTCTAAGCCAACCTCCTGGTTGTCTGTGCGTTTCCACATCCTTTACCACTGAGCATAAATTTAGGGACCTTAGCCGGCGATCTGGGCTCTTTCCCTTTCGACCACGGAACTTATCTCCCGCAGTCTGACTCCCGTGCTAAGACAAGACGGAATTCGCAGTTTGGTTAGGTTTAGTATCCCGGTAAGGACCTTAGCCCGTCCAGTGCTCTACCTCCGTCCGTCAAACACGAGGCTATACCTCAATATATTTCGGGGAGAACCAGCTATCACGGAATTTGATTAGCCTTTCACTCCTATCCACAGCTCATCCGAGAAGTTTTCAACCTTCACCAGTTCGGACCTCCATTTCGTGTTACCGAAATTTCATCCTGGCCATGGATAGATCATCCCGCTTCGGGTCTACTCCACGCAACTGAATCGCCCTATTCAGACTCGCTTTCGCTACGGCTTCACCTCAAACGGCTTAACCTTGCTACGTAGAGTAACTCGCAGACTCATTATGCAAAAGGCACGCGGTCAGGCATATCCTTCGCCGAAGCTTAGGACATAGCCCTCCCACTGCTTGTAGGCACACGGTTTCAGGTACTATTTCACTCCCCTCACTGGGGTTCTTTTCACCTTTCCCTCGCGGTACTAGTTCACTATCGGTCGCGATTTAGTATTTAGCCTTGGGAGATGGTCCTCCCGGCTTCCCGCGGGATTTCTCGTGTCCCGCGGTACTCGGGAACTGCTTCCAGAAAGTTCAGATCATTTATCTTACGGGACTATCACCCTCTTTGGTTGTCCTTTCCAAGAGCCTTCAGATATGAACTGATTTTGTAACTTTCCGGGCTACACCCTAAAGCAGCCCCACAACCCCGATGGAATTTCTTCCAGCGGTTTGGGCTCTTCCCCGTTCGCTCGCCACTACTTAGGGAATCTCTATTTGATTTCTCTTCCTGGGGGTACTGAGATGTTTCACTTCCCCCCGTTCGCTTCCTACACCTATGTATTCAGTGCAGGATGATCCCGAATTACCAGGACCAGGTTGCCCCATTCGGAAATCTCCGGATCAAAGCCTGCTTAGCGGCTCCCCGAAGCTTATCGCAGCTAGCCACGCCCTTCATCGCCTTATCGCGCCTAGGCATCCACCGTATGCCCTTAGTAGCTTGACCATATTCGCCAATACTACTCAGCATTAATTGCAGTTTGTTACCCGTATTCAGTTGTCAAAGAACAAACACGGTGAAGAGCAAAGCTCCAAACCTGTGACCAATCTCAAAGAGATTAGTGAACGGTGATTCTAATCTGAACCACTCTTCGCTAAGCTCTCACATTTTTCAAAAGTTGGTGGAGCTGATCGGGATCGAACCGACGACCTCCGGCTTGCAAAACCGGCGCTCTCCCAACTGAGCTACAGCCCCAGACTGTTGCCCTTGACCAAAAACTAATATTACTCAGCTATTCGCAACTAGATCAACGACCGAACGTCAACCTCACTTCCACCACTACACGCCGGTCATCGCTGTGAATGAAGATGGAAAGTGAGGACTAGCTGAAAGCTTGCTCCAGAATTACCTCTTTAACTCTCTAGACTCGCCAT
>Ga0209811_10000622_pt1:5000-13957 | contig 13957 bp, 10 predicted proteins | sample Coa_R1_6_FD_187161 | JGI IMG/M metagenome (GOLD analysis project Ga0209811, IMG submission 187161) | Surface soil microbial communities from Centralia Pennsylvania, which are recovering from an underground coalmine fire. - Coalmine... | ecosystem: Environmental > Terrestrial > Soil >...
TGCCGAAGATATTATCCGCCGTTTCGTTGATACCGATGTAATTGCCCAGCGACTTGCTCATCTTTTGAACGCCGTCCAATCCTTCTAGCAGCGGCATCGTAAGAACGACTTGCGTGTCCTGCCCGTACTCGCGTTGTACTTCTCGCCCCATCAACAGATTGAAACGCTGATCGGTTCCACCTAACTCGACATCGGCCTTAAGAGCAACGGAATCGTAGCCTTGAATCAAAGGATAAAGAAACTCGTGGATGCTGATCGACTGCTGTTTTTGATAGCGCTGTTTGAAGTCCTCCCGCTCGAGCATGCGAGCAACGGTAGACTTCGCAGCCAATCCAATCATCGATACGGCGTCCATTTTTTCCATCCAGCGGTGGTTAAACTCAATGATTGTTTTTCGCGGATCGAGGATCTTAAAGATTTGCTCTTTGTACGTCTCCGCATTTTTGGCGACTTTTTCAAGAGTGAGTTGTTTGCGCGTTTCGGATTTCCCGCTCGGGTCGCCGATCATGCCGGTAAAATCGCCTATTAGAAAAATGACTTCATGTCCGAGATCCTGGAACTGTTTCATTTTTTGGATCAGCACTGTGTGACCCAAATGGAGGTCCGGCGCGGTCGGATCGAACCCAGCTTTGACTCGCAGGGGTCGGCCTTTTTTGAGCTTCGCGGTGAGCTCCTCTTCCGGCAAAACCTCCACGGCGCCGCGCTTAATGAGCGCGAGTTGCTCTCGCAGGTCAGACATGATCAATCGTTCGCTTCCCAACCAACTCGCAAGCGGCGAATTTCGCGCGCCCTACCGGTTTTATCGTCGAGTTCAACGACAATTCCTTGGAGCGCGACGTTTTCTCGTGCCACTTCGAATTGACGCGGCAGTTGGCTCAAAAACCCTTGGATTACGTTTTCCCTTTCCATACCGATCACGGAATCCAACGGGCCACACATGCCGAGATCGGTGATATACGCGGTGCCGCCAGGAAGAATCCGTTCATCGGCCGTCTGCACGTGAGTGTGCGTGCCGTAAACAATCGAGGCGCGGCCGTCGAGATACCAACCCATGGCAACCTTTTCAGATGTCGCTTCGGCATGCATATCGACGATAATCACCGCCGCTTCCTTACCATGCTCTTTAAGAATATCATCAACGCAGCGAAACGGATCGTCGACGTGATTGGGCATGAAGACGCGCCCCTGAATGTTGATGACGATGGCTTTGAGGTCGTTTTGCCGCCACAGGCACCAGCCCCTTCCGGGCGCGCCTGCAGGATAGTTCGCCGGTCGAATCAGCTTCTCATGTTCATCTAAAAACGAATAGATCTCTTTTTTTTTCCAAATATGATTTCCCGACGTGAGCACGTGCACGCCTGCGGATAGGAGATCCTTGGCGCTTTTGATATCGACGCCGATTCCGCCGGCGGCGTTCTCCGCGTTTGCCACGACCAGATCGATGCTCTCATTCTTCACCAGTACCGGGACGAGGTCGCGCACGGCGCGGCGCGCCGGGCGTCCGACCACGTCTCCGAGAATTAAAACTCGCATTCAGACCCGACCTCGCTGGTTATTTCGCATAGTCGACCGCGCGCATCTCGCGGATCACGGTGACCTTGACCTGCCCTGGATAAGTCATCTCATTTTCGATCTTGCGGGCAACTTCCCGGGCCATGCGCGAGGCCTCATCGTCTGATACTATGTCGTGCTGCACCATGATGCGGATCTCTCGACCCGCTTGGACGGCATAAGACTTCTCCACGCCTTTGAACTCATTGACGATGCGCTCCAACTCCTCCAGCCTGCGCGTATAGGTTTCCATCATTTCACGGCGCGCGCCCGGCCGAGCGCCCGACAGCGCGTCCGCCGCGTCGACGAGCGGCGCCAATATCGTCTCCGCCTTTACGTCTTCATGGTGCGCCGCGATGGCATTGACGATCTTCGGTGATTCGCCGTACTTGCGCGCCAACTCCGCGCCGATGATCGCGTGCGAGCCTTCGACCTCATGATCCACGGCCTTGCCAATATCGTGCAGCAGCGCGGCTCGCCGCGCCTGCTTTTCGTTCAAGCCCAATTCGGCCGCCATGGCGCCGCAAATAAATGCCGCTTCGATCGAATGCAGCAACACGTTCTGCGCATAGCTGTAACGATACTTGAGCCGCCCGAGGAGCTTGATGATTTCCGGATGTACACCGGCGACGCCGACATCAAAGATCGCCTTCTGCCCGGCCTCTCGAATGGCCTCTTCGATCTCCTGTTCTGATTTTCGCACCACCTCTTCGATTCGGCCGGGATGAATGCGCCCGTCCGAAACCAACTTTTCCAGTGATAACCGGGCGATCTCCCGACGAATCGGATTATGACCGGAAATCACCACGGTCTCCGGCGTATCGTCGACGATCAAGTCGATGCCCGTCGCAGCTTCCAGAGCGCGAATATTGCGGCCCTCACGCCCAATGATCTTTCCTTTGAGCTCATCGTTGGGCAAAGGAAACACCGTTACCGAGCGTTCTGCGACGAAATCGCCGGCAAGACGCTCGATCGCCAAGGCGACAATCTTTTGGCTTCTGCGCACAGCTTCTTCCTTGGCTCCCTCTTCGACGACGCGAATTCGCTTCGCAGATTCCAACTTGGCCTCTTCGAGCATTTGATCGATAAGACTTCGCTTCGCCTCATCTCGCGTCAGGCCCGCAACTTGCTCGAGCTGTTTTCTCGCTTCATCCACATGCCGCTCGTATTCAACCACTTTTTCTTCGACGTTCCGTTCCCGCGCCTTTAGGCTCTGATCTCGCTTGGCGAGCTCATTTTGTAGCTTGTCCAGAGAGTCGACCCGTTTGTCGATTCCCTCTTCTTTGCTGATCAAGCGCCGTTCCTGATTCTGCAGCTCTCGGCGCGTTTCGCGCACCTCTTTTTCAAGCTCGGCGCGCTCCTTCAATACGCTGTCCTTGGCGTGAAGCTCCGCCGCCTTTTTAATCGCCGTCGCATCCTTCTTCGCCTCTTCTAAAATGCGCGCGGCGGTATTTTTCGCCGTCTCGGTTTCTGCCTTCCCTTTCTTGTCCCGCACCCAGACGACTGCCATCGCCAGTAAAATCCCGCCAACCAACCCAACTATCCCAACCAACAAACTTGCATCCAATGAGAGCACCCCCTTTCAAATCACAGAACCGACCTAACTACCGGCTACGGCGTCGAAACGCCGCAGTCGATGACCCGTTCCTCCGTGATGACATAATGAACGTCTTGATCCCATTTGGCCGTCGCCACTCGTTCGACGAGTTGAAACTCATAGGCCAACCCGACAAAGAGCGCCTGACTCTTCAAGCTTTTCAGCAAGCGGTCATACCAACCGCCGCCTCTCCCCAGGCGATGACCGCGCAGGTCAAACGCCACACCCGGCACAAAGATAATTAAATTTTCCAATAGCGCGAGCGAGGCGTATTTCGCGCCGGCCGGCTCAAGTATCCCGAATCGGCCCGGACAAAGTTCCCGAGGGGAGGAAATCTCGAAGAAGCAGGGTCTATCTTCGTCACCGATTCTTGGATAAAGAATCTGTTTTTTTCTTTCTAACGCGTCCGCCAATATCGCAGCCGTGTCCACCTCGTTTTCGATTGGGCTGTACAAAGCGACCGCTTTCGCGGCGAGGTATGGTGGCAGGCGCAGTGCTTGGGATTGGATCAGCCGGCTCCACAAACAACAATTGGCCGGAGCGTGCGATTTGCGCCGAGATAACATCGCGCGGCGCAGATCACCTTTAGACTCTTCCAAAACAGCTCCCTGCATAAAATACCAGAGAGGCTTGAAGAGGCAGGAGAGAAAATTGGCGCTGGGAGAAGTGTGCGGCTAGAGATCTGATCGGCGAGGTGGAGAAGTCGGTCCCCTCAACCATCGCCCCTCGCAATGCCCAGAAATGCCCACGACCTGAGTCGTTGCGAGCCTGGTATCCCTGCGAATTCTAGGATTTTCCGTAACGGGCCGTCGTACTCTTAGCGAATCGAAAAACAGAAAAATCCAACGGATCAGATCCATTGCAATCGCTTTTCTCCGTTCCCTCATCTTTCCACGCCGCCTCAGTTCCTCATTCTAATCTGAACAACCTGGAGCCCAGTGAGTTGGCCCCTATCCCTCATCAGTCAGTGTCATAGCAACTTTTTTGGACAACTGTTCCAAACGATGCAAAATCGCCTCGTGCGTGTCCTTCAATCGATGGTATTCGTCGGCGATATTCAATGCCGCCAACATCGCCACGTTGGTCTTGGCGACCGACTTGGACGCGCGCATCAGTTCTTGCATTTTACCGTCGACATAGCCAGCCACCTTCAGCATGTAGCCTTCTTCGGCGTCGCTGCTAATGGTGAATTTCTGTCCAAGGATCTCAACGTCCAGAGCTTTTTTCATCGACACACCAGCGTTCAATCGGCCAGATCCAGGCTCGCGAACTGGCCCATGATTTTGTCCAGCTTCTCTCGGATCTCAATGCGCTCGCGCTCATACTGCCGGACCTGACCCTTCAAATGGTGCCACTCGCTCTCTTTTTGTTGAAGTTTTTTTTCGATGGCTTGCTTCTCGGTTTTGATGCGCTCATGGGTTTCGAGAAGGCGGTTGATCGTCGCCTCGAGCTGTTCAATATTGTGGAAAGCCATCGTCGTGTGCGCCGTAAAACTTCATGTTTGAGTTTAGTTTCAACCTATCACCTTGTCAAGCTGAACCTGCGCGTAAGAACTGGCGTACAGAAGACGGATTTTTCGACTGGTAAAAATTCGCGCACGCAACCCTAAACGAAGAAGCTACCGCTCTAATAACAGCGCGCGGACATCGCGCAGCACGGCCTTCGAATCGGGCGACGGGCCGACGTACGCGAAACGCATGAGCCTTTTTTGGTCGACGATCGCGGTGAGCGGTGTGTGATCGACGAGGCCCCGCCCCTTGCGTTTCACGCCGACGCCGAAGTTTCGCCAAACTTTTCCGAGCGCGCTTACTTCTCCCGTAAGAAAAGACCAATTATCAAAATCCGCGCCGTAGCGCTTGCCGTACGCCGACAAAACTTTCGGCGCATCGATTTCCGGATCGGTGGTGACCGTCAGCAAATGAACCTGCTTGCGTTCCTCTCTGGTAAGCCCGATTTGTACTTGGCGCAACGATGCGGTTATCAAAGGGCAGACATCCGGGCAGGTGGTATAAGCAAACGCCACAATGAGGACCTGACCTGCTAAATTGCTCAATTCGAACGGCGCGGCCTGCTGATCGGTGAGCACGAAATCGTTGATCGGAACTGCGGCAAGCCGGCGCTGCGCACCCGGTTGTTTTGCGCCGGGATTGTTTCCACCGGTTGCTATTTCTCCAACCGCGAGCGCCAGGAAAAAAATTATTACGGACAAGCTGCGGCAATACATACGATTACGGTTTTTTCGTGTCAGTGGGTTCGTCGTAACCGAGGACAGTCTCCCACGGAATATTGCAGTGCGCGACAACCAAAGTATCGAATCTCTCCCACCAGGCCAAATCGCGACCCTCGCGGCTTAAGAAGCGAACCATTTGCAACATGTCGGTGATCTCGGCCGGACGTAGAGCGGGTTCGAACGCCGGCATCAAGCCGCGTCCCTCGGCAATAATTCGACGAATCTGATTGTTGCTCTTTCCCTGCACTGTATCTCTAAAATCAGGCGGCGCCGATGGCAAACTCGCTGCCAAGGCGCCGTCGCCTCGACCGCCGGGTCCGTGGCACGCGATGCACCGCTCGGCGTAAAGCATATCCATGCGCGCGTTGCGGCCGCAGGCAACGAGCCCGATTAAGAGAAAAAATATTCGTGCAAAACCAAACCAAGTCACCGAATCCACACGTAACACAGGAATAGCGCGCTGCCAAACTATGCCCAGGAAGAAGTATTGTTGACACAATATTTGAATTCGTGCTACGAATTAAACAGCTCAATGAATCACCTATCACGTTTTGGCGTTTCTCTTGAAGAGGATCTGCTGGCGGCATTTGATCTAAGTATCACCGGTGTCGGTTATCAGAACCGTTCCGAGGCGATCCGCGATCTGATCCGCGATCATCTGATTCAGAAAAAAGTAGGCCAGGCCGACGCCGAGGTCATCGGCGTTGTTACTCTAGTGTACGACCATCGCGTCCATCGACTCGGGGATTTGCTCGCGGATATGCAGCACAAAGCGGAAGTTGCCGTCAATGCTAGCCTGCACATCCACCTGGATGAACACAATTGCTTGGAAGTGATCGTCATCCGTGGCCGGGGCGACAAGGTTCACGAGATTGCCGGGAAACTGATCGCCACCAAAGGCGTGCAAAACGGCAAACTCGTAACCACCACACCGGAAATGAAGCATTAAATTTTTTTGTCCTTCGGTAACACGAATTTCGAGAATGTACTACGCCTAGGAGAATAGCAATGTTAAAGCCGCACTTTTCCATTGCTACTATTTACCGACTCATACTGATGATTTTATTGGCAAGCGGCGGTGCGTCTGATCGGTTGCAAGCGGCCGAAATTGACCCTTCTCAGGTACCGTCGGCGACAGGACCAAGCACACAGACAGGTTCGCCGCAACCGACAGAGATTTATGTATTTGGCGAACAGCCGGTCTCAACCGCCACCGAAGCAAGCGTCCGGCAAAAAGATTTTGAGCTTCGGCCCACCGGCACACCGGTCGATATTCTCACCAGTTCTGTTCCCGGTCTCTACACGGTGCAGCATCAGGGAGGAGGGAAAGCGGACGAGTATTTAATTAGAGGATTCGATGCGGACCATGGAACTGATTTCGCAATTTACGTCGATGGCATTCCCGTCAATATAGTCAACAACGCTCACGGCCAAGGCTACGCCGATCTTCACTGGCTCATCCCGGAAATCGTCGACCATATCGACGTCACCAAAGGACCGTATTTCGTCCAGTACGGCGATTTCGCCACAGCGGGCGCGGTCAATATCCTTACTAAACGGCGGCCAGCAGATTCAATTGCAAGCATTTTGGGCGGCAGCTACAGCCTGCAACGCTACCTGACTATTTTGTCCCCTCCCGAAGGCACGCTCTTTCAACCCTACGTAGCTTTCGAGACCTATCACGAACGCGGGCCGTTCAAGGATCCGCTGGGCTACAACCGCTATAACCTTTTTACCAAATTCACGCTTCTCTCGACGGCAAATTCCAATCTGAGTTTTTTGGGAACATTCCATCATAGCTACTGGAACGCTTCCGGAGAGATCCCGTCGCGTTTGACCAGGCAACCGGGAGCCGTTCTTGGGCGCTTTGGAGCCGTCGACCCGAGCCAGGGAGGCAATACCGACCGTAATAATCTGAATCTCGTTTACAACTATTCAGATGCTCGCCAGTCCTTCAACGCGCAGGCCTGGGGATATTTCTATAGCCTCGACATCTACAATAATTTTACGTTCTTTGAGAACCCACCTGACTGTGAATCTTGTCTACCCAATGGAGATATAGTTGGAAATGAGATCGAGCAAAGAGATAAGCGCGGAGCCGGAGGTTCCTATCTCAATTACCGGCGCAACTACGACGCCTGGAATGTTCCAATGGAAACCTTGGTTGGCTTTTCAAGTCGAACCGACATTGCTCGAGTCGGCCTGTTTAACGCAGTCAATCGCAGGCGGCTGAGTACCCAGCAGAACAGCCAAATCAATCAGACCAGTTTGGCGTGGTATGCCCAGCAAGAGTTTCGACCGACCGATTGGTTGCGCGCTCAGATAGGAACGCGGCTCGACAAGTTTTTTTACAGCGTGCGCAATCTCAGTCCGGACGCTGCGATTACAACCAGCGGCACATCGCAGGGCTTCATGGCCAACCCGAAGGTCAATCTCATTTTCACGCCCTTCGCTGCCGGCAACTGGTATACGTCGCCGCAGTTGTATACGAATTTCGGCGGCGGTTATCACAGCAACGACGCCAGAGTAGTTGTCGCAAATCCCGATAAGGCGCCGCTCGCACGCGCGCTCGGCGGAGAGCTCGGTCTGAGAACGAAATTATTCAATCGTCTCGACCTGGCCGTTAACTATTGGTACCTCCATTTGTCCAGCGAATTGGTGTTGGACGGCGACACCGGACAATTTGAACCTGCGGGAGCCACCCGCAGGCACGGCCCCGAGGTCGAACTCCGATACCAAATCAACGACTGGCTGACCTCGGATCTCGACGCTTCTTACACCTGGGGCAGATTTGTGTCGGGCCCGACTCAGGGCGGAGCGATACCCAATGCGCCCCGTGCGTTGGCTTACGGCGGCATCACCGCGCGTCATCCTTCCGGGCTGCAGGGCCGCCTGCAAATGCGGTTCATGGGAACCCGCTATGGAGACGAAGAGCGAATATCGCTACTTCGGCCATGGGCGATCTTCGATCTTTTGGCCAAATACGTCTGGCAGCGTTATGAGTTCAATTTTTCCATCACCAATCTGGCCAACAAGAAGTGGTGGGCGGGCCAACAATTTCACACGTCTCAAATACGTAATGACCCGCGATTGCCTACCATCAACGAGACTGCTCCCGTCAACGACATCCACTACACGCCCGGCGGTCCGTTGACGGTGAGAGCAGGAGTGACTGTGCACTTCGAGCTTCCGCGATTCGGCCGTCCGTAATCACTAGAGAGAGGCCTGACTCGGTCAACAATGTTCATTACACCACAGGAAATCCGCTAGGCACTTTGAAGTCTGGTGATTTTGGATTTGATGTGAGCAAAAACGCATGAACGCATTGATTGCAAGCTACAGCTTATTGGCCATCGAACGCGACAAAAGCTCGCCGGTTGATCTCAAAGAAAACCATTCTCTCGAGACACTGGACGGGGTGGTGAACGTCAATCGTAAGGGCACCGCCGTTCTCGTGGGTCACATACAAGAACCCATCGAATTGGTCAAAGCTGAGGGATCGAACCGAAGCTTGAAAATCAAACGGGAGAAATTCGCAAAAGGGCTGATAGGTGTGTCGGGGGATGACGACGGTTACAA
>Ga0209811_10000623_pt1 | contig 13931 bp, 13 predicted proteins | sample Coa_R1_6_FD_187161 | JGI IMG/M metagenome (GOLD analysis project Ga0209811, IMG submission 187161) | Surface soil microbial communities from Centralia Pennsylvania, which are recovering from an underground coalmine fire. - Coalmine... | ecosystem: Environmental > Terrestrial > Soil >...
CGGTTGCAGCCAGGCCGGATGGAGCGGTGGGAGGGGTGGTGTCTGAAGAGGCCGAGGTGGTGGCTGTCGCAATGTTCGAGTAGCCGCTTAGATTTCCGGCGGCGTCGGTAGCGCGAACCCGATAACTATAGGATGTAGAAGCGGCTAACCCTGAATCCGAAAAAGTCGTGGCTCCGGCAGTGGTACTGACTTGTACGAACGCGGTACAGCTAGCGCCACTGCAACGTTCGACAAGATAGCCTGTGACACCAATGTTGTCAGCAGAACCCACCCAATTGAGGGCAATTTGCGTGGCGGAACTTGTCGTTGCGCTAAGGGCTGAGGGCGCAGAGGGGGCAGTGGTATCCGCGGTTCCTTGGGTGATGGCTGACACTATGTTCGAGTATGGGCTGAGGTTGCCAGCCGCATCAGTGGCGCGAACGCGGTAGCCGTAGGCGGTGCCGGCGAGCAGGCCAGTGTTATTGAACGTGGTGGCCGTGGTGGTGGTGACGAGAGCAAAGTTCAAGCAGCCATTTCCAACACATCGCTCGATTTGGTAGCCGGTCACACCGACACTGTCGGTGGAAGCGGTCCACGACAAATTAATTTGAGACGCCGATAATGCGGTGCCAGTGAGATTTGAAGGTGAGCTTGGTGCAGTGCTATCCGAGACTGAAACGACGGTGAGACTTGCGGTCGCGGATTTCGAAGCGTCTTGCTGGGAGACGGCGGTGACTGTTACCGTGGCGGGATTTGGAACTGTGGCTGGAGCTGCATACATTCCGGAAGAGGAGATGGTGCCGTGCGCCGCGTCACCACCCGAAACGCCGTTTACATGCCAGCTGACTCCGGGGTTGGAAGCATTGGCAACAGAAGCGGTGAACTGCTGGGTCTTGGTGGTCACCACCGAAGCGGAGGTGGGTGAAACCGTTACCGTCAATGTGCCGGGGGGCGGATCGGTCGCGGAATTGGTCGTCGCCGAACATCCTTGAAGAATAGAGGCCACGGCCAGAAAAGAAGAGCAAATGACTAGGGACCGGCTCAGAGCCGACAGCTGGTGCGGCAGTCTCACGAGAATCTCCGAATTAGGTACTACGTAATGCTTGGATTGGAAGGTGGTTGGGCAGGAGGGCACCACCACTCCGGGACACCTAAAAAATAGCATACGTGCCAGCAGTTTGGACAGCTACAAGACGCTGCGAATCGTAAGAAATTTGTTACGGAATGGCCCCGGGGAAGGGGGCTCTTTACATGTTTTAGACGTGCCAAAAATGGCAAATTCTTGAAGGGATCAGGAGCTCGGCGTCCACAAGCTTTTGAAGAACGTTTTCACGCGGTCTACCACTGAGCTGCTGGCAGCCGTTGCGGGTTTTGTGGCGGAGTTTTGGGGCTTTACGGCGCCAGGCACGGCGCTTACATTCTTCGCTGTCACCACTGCGTCGCCTTCCACCTTACTTTCAAAGATCAAGCTCGGCCTAACGTGCACCCGGCGCACCAGAACGATCAGTTTGGGGTCAGGTTCGTCTTGAACCTTGGCGTTGGCGTCGTAACGAAGCGGCGGCATGAAGACTTGATAGGTCGGCTCGAGTGCGGGCGCTTTAGGCTGGTTGGTCGGGGTAGTGGGCGGAATGTTGGGCTGGACGGTTGGTGCGGGGGCTTTGCGTGTCGGCACGCTTTTCTTGACTTCTTCGCTGGTGGCGAGCGCACTGAGCTCTGGCAAGGCAGGATTCAAGGCGAGCATCTTCGGTTCAAAGCTATCGCAGGCGCAGAGGCCGGCATTGCTCTTCATATTGTTGATTTGGCTGTTAAGCAGCACCACATCGCCGCCTTGTGGAACCATCACGGTTTGTCCGCCGAATTGCTCTTCGAGATGGACGGCGCCGCGGGCGGAGCGAACGCACATCTGCCCGGGAGTATCGAAGCCGACCAAAAGATCTTGCGGTCCATCGGAAATGGCCACGCTTTTCGCCAAAATCTGCGCGGTGAAAATGTTCAGTGCGATATGACCATCCACGCGGGCATGAATCGTGCCGCTATCGAGCGCGACGGTAAGTGCGTTATTGGCTTTCAACATGGAAATGTGGGCGGGGCCGCAGACGGAAATGGTACCACCGTCGGTGAGGTCGATGCGGGCGCGACCGGATTTGACGCGGATGTCGACGCCGCTGCGCAACAAAGTTTTTACTTCGTTGCCAACGACTTGAACGCTCATCGGGCCTTTTACGGCGATGGCCGGGCCTTCGATGGTGCCGATGATTTCGCCTTCCTGCTCCTGTGGACGAGGAGCAGAGGGGGTAGCGGCCGCAAAAAGCAGCTGAACACACACGGTTACGCAAACCGTCAGGACGGATCTCCAGAGAATCCGCGCTGCGGAGTGGGAGGGCTTTTTGCGCTCGCCGTGCCGTGAATCCATAGTCGACGTAAGGAGCCGCACCGGCTCGTACTTCTCTATACTATACGTCTGGCGGCGAGCCGCCACAGTGAAAGATGACGCGCGTTCAACAACCAACTGGCCAAAGCGACGAACCCGCTGCGCCGAGCGAAGCTCAAGGGGCTGGCGAGCCAGTGGGTGTGCACTACGATACGCGCTTGCCGGAATTGCCATGGTCGCGGCGGATCCAGATTCCGATTATTGCGGCGATCGTTTATTCGGTGATTCGAGTGCTTGGGCCGACGCTGCGCTTCGAAGTTCTTGGTTGGCATTACGCGGAGGAAGTGCACGCATCCGGGCGGCGGTGTGTATGGGCGTTCTGGCATCGTGCGATTCTGCCGATTGTGTGGTGGGCGCGGAACATGGGCATCGTAGTGATGAATACCACGGCGTTTGATGGGCAGTGGACGCGCAAAGTGATTGAGCGATTGGGATTTGGTACAGCGCAAGGAAGCTCTTCGCGTGGCGGATTGCGCGGGTTGGCCGTGATGGCGAAACGGATTGAAGAAGGCCGCGATTGCGCCTTTACGATTGATGGGCCACGAGGGCCGCGGTACGTGGCGAAGCCCGGTCCGGTGATGCTGGCGCGGCGAACGAGTTGTCCGGTGATGGTTTTTCATGCGGGAACAGAGCACGGAAAGACCTTTGAAAAGACGTGGGATCACTTCTTGCTGCCGCGACCGTTTTCTCGCGCGGTGATTGTGTTTGCGCGGCCGATCGAAGTGCCGAGCGATGCGGATGCTTCGGTGTTAGAAGCGAAGCACGCCGAAATGCAGAAAGAATTAGAGAGAGTGCGCGATATTGCGGAAGGGTGGTTTGTATTTGGCGAAGAAGCGCGTGACGCGTATCGCTCTGAATTTGGGAAGTAACGGTCGCTCGCTTACTTTGCGTTTGCGGCCGGTGCGGGACTCATCACATCCATGACGCATTTCCATGAGCCGTCCGGTTGCCTTTTCCAAACTGCGACACTTCGGCTGTCTGCGACGACCGGCTTGCCATCGGCTGAAGTAAACGAGATACGCTCGGTGCCGGTAGAGTAGGCCATATCGCCGGATTGGGCGACTTCGATTTTTTCGGTTTTCCAAGCGATTGAAAATCCTGCTGTGGCGAATGCGCCGGAAACATAGTTGCGTATGGCTTGCTTGCCGACGACGGCGGGTGCTCCGGGGGAGAGAATCGTTGCGTCGTCGGACCAGAACGGCAGAGTGCCTTCCAGGTCGTGTGCGGAGGCGGCGGCCAGCCAGGCGGCGTCAGTCTTGCGAATCACTGCTTCTTCCGCGGCAAGATCTGGTTTTGGGCGTTCACTGCATCCGAACGCGATTGCCAAGACGATCGCGAGAGACAGACTTAGATTTGCCACGGCCAACCTCTGGGAGAATTTCATAGCTATGGAATTTGTTTAGTTTCCTGGGCGCTCGCCGAGCTTTACCGGAATGTCCATTTTTTTGCCGCCGCGAAATAATGTGACGGTAACGGTGTCCCCGGGTCGTTTTTTATTAAGCGCCACATTAACTTCCAGTGGCGTGGTGACTTTCTGGCCGTCGATTGCAGTGAGCACGTCGCCTCCGACGTAAAACCGACGCATCCCGGCTTGTGCAACCCGATCGCCGCCTTTGATGCCGGCTTCGGCTGCGGGGCCGCCGCGGGTAGTGGTTTGCACCAACAAACCTTCTTGAGCAGGAAGGCCCAGCGCTTCAGCAAACGATTCGTTGATGGGAATGGTTTCGACACCAATGAAGGCCTGGTGCACGCGGCCATCGGTGATGAGGTCATGTGCGATGCGTCTTGCGGTGTTGATAGGAATTGCAAAGCCGATGCCAGCTGTCGTGCCACTAGGCGTATAGATCGCGGAATTGATTCCTATCACTTCGCCGTGAGTATTGATAAGTGGACCGCCGGAATTTCCCCGGTTGATTGCAGCGTCGGTCTGAATCGCTTCGTCGATCAAAGTGTTTTGGCCGGTTTGTACGGTGCGGCCGAGCGCGCTCACGACTCCCGTGGTGAGCGTACTTTGAAAACCGAACGGATTGCCAATGGCCAATACTTTCTGGCCGACTTGCAGTGCAGCTGAATCGCCCAGCGGCAACGAAACCAGCGGCTTTGTTCCCGGTTCGATCTTGATCAGTGCTACGTCATTGCGTTGGTCCGCACCGATAAATTTTGCGGAGTGGCGCGACTGATCGCCGAGCACGACTTCAATGGTCTGTGCGCCCTGCACTACGTGAAAATTAGTGAGGATGTAGCCTTTTCTGTCGATCACAAAACCGGAGCCCGCGCCTTCGACTGGGACCGGGTCCATCCAGAAATCGTATTCGGTGGCCTTGGTGAGAATGTTGGCGACCGCAGGAGCCGCCTGGCGGTAGACGCGGACGTTGAGCGCTTCGTCGGTGCTAAGCGCGGCGTCACGTTCTGCAAAGCTGGCATTCTTTATCGCTGGAGTATCCACATCGTTGGGAACGGCGCCGACCTTGATCGGTTGCCGCGCTCCCCAGCGCGCACCAGCCCAATACGCACCAAGAATCAAAATTGCGATGACCGCCAGAGGTCTGAGAAAAGAGATGTGATTTCGGGGCGACATAGATTCCTTCCAGTCTGTGAACTCTTGCTGACGATGATAGCGCAAAATGTAGGACTGCGATTACTTGCCGGGCAGACCTTGGCCGAGTTTTGCCGCGAGCTGCTCGAGCTGACGGCGCGTGGCTTCGAGTGTGCCGGAGCAGTCGATCTTTTCGGTAGCCATGGCCAGCTTCTCCGGCACCGGCAATTGCATGGCGATGCGTTTGCGAGCTTCGAGCTCACTCAGACCACGTTCGATTAGACGCGCCAGTTGTTGTTCGGGCAGGCACCATGCGACCACCACGCCATCTAGTTTGTGGTGCAAGCCAGCTTCGTAAATCAGTGCGGCTTCGACGAAAGCGGCAGTGTGATTGCCAGTTTTCGCAAGAGCGGCGAATTGCCGCAGCATTTCGTGCTCAACGCGCGGATGCACGATAGCATTTAGCTGATTGAGTTTTTCGCGATCGTTAAAAACGATTGCTGCGAGGCGGCCGCGGGTGATGCGCTTGCCCGGGTCGAGGATTGAGTCCCCGAATTTGGCGACAACTTCAGAGTAGGCCGGCTGGCCGGGTTCCATCACATCGTGCGCTATGCCGTCGGCTTCGATGACCGGAAATCCAAGTTCACGCAGGATTTTGCCTACGGTGGACTTGCCGCTGGCGATTCCTCCGGTCAGACCGTAGCGCAGCATGAATTCTTAGCGAACCGTCGAAGCTGGCTGGGATTTGCTGCCGGATGAAGTATTTCCGCCGAGCCGGCGCAATCTTGCGGCTTTGACGGTGTTGCTCATCAGCATAGTGATGGTCATAGGGCCGACGCCGCCGGGCACGGGCGTCAGCGCTCCAGCGGAGTTTACTGCGTCGGGATGAACATCGCCAATCAGCACGGCGCCTTTGGCGCGGAATTTTTCCATGCGTTGCGGAAAATTGGCCAGCAAACGGGCGGCTTCTGCGGTCTCGGTGACTTTGTTGGTGCCAACATCGATTACCGCTGCGCCGGGGCGAATCCAGTCGGCTTGTACGAAACCAGCTTTGCCGATGGCGGCCACCAGGATGTCGGCGCGGCGAATCATTTCTGAGAGCTCGCGGGATTTGGAGTGGCAGATTGTTACGGTTGCGTTGGCATGAAGCAGCAGAAACGCCATCGGTTTGCCGACAATATCGCTGCGGCCGAGGACCACTGCATTGGCGCCTTCGACGGAAATACTGTTGCGCCGCAAAATTTCCATGCAGCCCGCAGGAGTGCACGCTACCAAGCCCGGCCGATTGCTGACCAGCATGCCCATGCTGACCGGATGAAAACCGTCGACGTCTTTTGCGGGGGAAACGGCTTCGAGCACGCGCTTCGAATCGATTTGCGTGGGCAGAGGTAGCTGCACCAAAATTCCGTCCACGTTGTCGTCTTTATTGAGATCGTCGACCAACTGCAGCATGTAATCGGTGGAAACGCTGGCGGGAGGTTCGTGCAGCCAACTGGCCATGCCCAGCTGCTCGCAGGCAGCAACTTTACTTTTTACGTAGAGTTGCGAAGCGGGATTTTCGCCGACCAGGACTGCGGCGAGTCCAGGACGCACGCCCAGCTTTGCGAGTCGCGAGACTTCGACTTTCAATTCGGCGAAAATTTCGTCGCGAATTTTGAGTCCATCCAGAATGCGAGCGGTCATGGGAAAAGGATAGCATAGGGATGTCGCGAGGCCGGGAACCAGTGCCAGCGCGCCGGCGCGGTTGGTACAACCGAGAAAAATTGGATTGAATCTGAGAGTATTTCTGCAATCCAAGAATTTGGGTGAACACGATGGATCAGTTTTTACAAGAAGGCGACCGCAGGGAACTGGAGAAGCAGGCGAAAGTTGACGGCCGTCTGCCGCCTGGACAATCGCTGACTCTGAAATGGCCAGTATTGCACTACGGCAGCGTGCCACACTTCGATGAAGCGAAATGGGATTTCAAAATTTCCGGCGAAGTTGTTAAGCCGCTGAAATTGTCTTGGAGAGAATTTCGCGCGCTTCCGCAAATGGAAGTCACGTCCGACTTTCATTGTGTTACCCGCTGGAGCCGCTTGAACAATGTTTGGAAAGGTGTGCTCTTCAGCGAAGTGCTGAAGCTAGTGCAGCCAAAGCCGCCCGTTAGACACGTCTTAGTGCTCGCTGAGGAGGGCTATACGTCCAACATTCCGCTGGAAGACTTGCTGCGCCCCAATGTAGTGTTCGCATTCGATCACGATGCTGTGCCGCTTACCGGTGAGCATGGTGGTCCGGTCCGATTGATCGTTCCACATCTCTATGCCTGGAAAAGCGTAAAGTGGGTTCGCGGCTTGATGTTGCTGGACGCAGATCGTCTCGGCTTTTGGGAACGCAACGGTTACCACGCCTACGGCGATCCCTGGAAAGAGCAGCGCTACTCCGGTACTTGATTTCGACAAGAATTTATCGACGCTCCTGACGGTTATTGTCGTGCGATGATATGCGTCACGCAGAATACTTTCAGGAGCTACCATGCGCAATTTCTTGTATTCACTTTCGGCAAGCTTCGCGATGGTGCTGCTTGCAGCTTCTACCGCTGAAGCCCAAAAGCCGGCGTGGCAGCCGCCGCCCGGAAATCCCACTATCGAACTGTGGCCGCAAGGCGCACCGGGCGCGGTGGCCAATGCGGCGCCTGAAGTTGACTTGTCTCCGCCCGATGCTTCATTGGTTGCCGGCAAACCCCTGATCCGGCTCGGCAACGTTTCGCGGCCAACGATTACTTTGTATGCGGCGAAAGAGAATTCATCTGGGGCGGCAGTGCTGGTTTTTCCCGGTGGCGCGTATCACGCGCTGGCTATCGATCTCGAAGGCACGGAAGTCTGCGAGTGGTTGAACTCGATTCACGTGGCCTGCATTCTGCTGAAATATCGCGTTCCCGATTCTGGTCCACTGCCGACATCTTCCGCCGCGCTTCAGGATGCACAGCGTGCTGTCGGCATCGTTCGCGAACATTCATCCGAATGGAAAATCGATCCTCAGCGGATCGGCGTTCTCGGATTTTCGGCTGGAGCGCATCTTGCAGCGGCGCTCGGGACTCACTTCGACCATCGCGCCTACGATTCTGTTGATGCCGCGGACAATCTCAGCTGCCGCCCGGATTTCGCGGTGACTATCTATCCGGGCTATCTCTCGCTTGAGGAGCAGAACTACGCCGGCAATCCGGAGATTCATCCTACCGCGCAAAATCCACCGTCATTCATCCTGCAAACGGAAGATGATCCAGTGCACGTGGAAAATTCCACGCAGTACTTTCTGCTCCTGAAGAAGGCAAAGGTGCCCGCTGAACTGCACATCTACGCAGAGGGCGGACACGGTTACGGACTTCGTCGCACTGCGTTACCGGTCACCGGCTGGCCGGCGCTGGTAGAAACCTGGCTGCGCACCATTAAGATCAGTTCGCCAGCAAACTAGGAATCTTCCTAGAAAGTTTGCGCGCAGCGGTCTGCCGCTCGGCGTTGCCTCTCGCGGAGAATCAGCACAGCTTCAGCGATTACCATCCGGAGTATTGAGCCGCCAAACCCGCCTTCGTCGTCGACCGCCGTTGAACTACAATTGGCTCTCTGAAAGCAGTTCCGCACCACCCGTTCCGCGTCGTCGGCGTCCTGCAGTATTCGTTGCGCGATGAACGTGAAGGAACTACGGCGCCTCGAGAACCGCTGCGCAAGAGAGGCTGACCCGCCGCCCTTCAAACGGCCTGCATCTAGAGCGTCATCGTTGCCGCCTGTTTCCTTAGCAGAGTTCCCGGCTGCCATAGCCCAGTTCCTTTGCCTCCAAATCTCTTTGGGGGGCGCTCGGCACATCTTCCACTTTGTAAAAGATCGGAAGACCCCGCCGGCGCGCGATCTCCACATCCCGGTCCGCGCCTTGGGACTCTCCCGGAATTCGCAGCACTGCGTCGCATCGTTCCAATAGGCGGCTTGCCACCGGATACAAATACTCTTGGTACACCGGATCTCCCACGCTTACCGATCCAGCTTCCCGGATAATGGGCAGCGCGACCCATTCGCCAATCATTGGCAGATGGCCCGCGCGGTAGAGAGGTAGTGCGTATTGTTCAAGCATTCGAAGGTTTTCGGCCATTCTGCCCGGGTGGTCATGTGTTCCAGACCTATACGGCCCGGCAATCAACACCGTCAACGATTTTTCAGTAAGTTTCATCGAGTTGTCTCCCTGCGTGTACATTATCGTGCAATATCATGCAGTGTCAAGAAATATCGTGACAAACCATGCGATATCGGATTAGTCTCTCGTGGAGGCTATATGCTCACCACCCAGCGTAAGCAGTTCATTTTAAAGAAGCTCAAGCAAGAAGGGCAGATCATCGCCAAACAGGTCAGCCAAGAACTGGATCTTTCGGAAGACACAATACGGCGTGACCTTCGCGAATTGGCACAGGAAGGGCTCTTGCTGCGGGTGCACGGAGGGGCACTGCCTGCTTCTCCTGCTGTTATAAACTTCGCTGGCCGAGAACATCTCGCTTCGCAAGGCAAAATCGCCATTGGACGCGCCGCCGCAAGCATGATCCAACCTGGTCAGGTGGTTATCCTCGATGGTGGCACCACAGCACGCGAACTCGCGCGGCATCTTCCCCGCGAGTTGCGCTTCACGGTCGTCACCCACAGCCCAACTATCGCCATTGAACTGGTTGAACATCCTTCGGTCGAAGTGATTTTGATCGGTGGACGCCTCTTCAAACATTCGGTAGTAGCCGTCGGTGCTGCTGCGATCGAAGCTATCAGCCAAATTCGTGCCGACACTTTTTTCATGGGCGTTACCGGCATTCATCCTGAATTTGGCTTGAGCACCGGTGACCTGGAAGAAGCTCATATCAAGCGCGCTTTGAGCGCAGCCGCTGCGGACACTATCGTGATGGTTTCGTCGGAGAAGCTAAACGCTGCTTCGCCCTACGTGATTGCGCCGGTTACTGAGGCCAGCGGCATCATTGTCGAAAGCAGCGCTCCGAAGCTCTCGACCGACGTGTACGAAAAGCTGGGAATCGCCGTCACTCGCGCGTAGCCAGCGGGCGGCGGGTGCTACTCCAGTATTTTTCCAATCAACCACACATGTCCGAACGGATCTACAATCGCACCTTGCAACATTCGTTTGATCGGCTGCGGCCGCGCTGTCTCGTGAGTGTGTTCTTCCACCGGGCTGTGCTCTTTCGCTCCGGCAGCCGCAGCGCGACTCTGCGTCGCGATAGGGGGTCGTCAACGTCCTGGTAGTAGACGTGCGGCAACACGATGTCTGTTGGAACCGAACGATTGGCGATCAGGGGTTTTCTGCCTCCCGGCATGGTCTCAGCCGTTAACGACAAACGCTTGCCGACGTTTTGTATGTCAAAAAAAAGCGGACTTTCGTTATGTCGAAAAGGTGTAGAATCGAGTCGCTTTTGCAGGCTCGCCGAGAAAGTTCCATGAAAAAACCTTACTCCCGACCCCTTATTTTGGGCCTGGCAGGTCTGGCCGCACTCATTCTCTGCGGTTCGCTCGTTTTGTCCGCAGCCGACGAGTCGACTTCGTTACCCGCCCCGCCCATCGCCAAAAGAGAACTCCAAGTCAAAGACATCAATGGAGTGAAGTTGGTGGACAACTACGCGTGGCTGCGCGAAAAAAAAAATCCAGAAGTGAAAGCGTATCTGGACGCTGAAAACGCCTACACCGATGCGGTGATGAAGCCTAGCGAGCCGCTGCAAGAAAAGCTCTATAAGGAAATGTTGAGCCGCTTGAAGGAGACCGATGTCGAAGTGCCTTACAAGGAAGGCGGCTATTTTTACTATGTGCGCACTGAAGCCGGCAAACAGTACGGCATTCGTTGCCGCAAAAAAGGGAGTATGGATGCTCCCGAAGAGATTCTGCTGGATGTGAATGAGCTCGCCAAAGGGCAAGCTTTCATGTCCGTCGGCGCGTTTCGCGTCAGTGATGACGGTAACCTGTTAGCTTATACCACGGATAATACCGGCTACCGCCAATACGCGCTAGCCGTGAAAGACCTGCGTAGCGGCAAACTTTTGGCGGATCACGCCGAGCGCGTCGATTCCATCGCCTGGGCCAACGACAACAAGACGATTTTCTATACCGTGGAAGACGCGGTCTCCAAGCGCGGTTACCAGGCCTATCGTCACGCAGTCGGCTCCGCCGGTCCTGACCCGCTGCTCTACGAAGAAAAAGACGAACGCTTCGATATTGGCATCGGCAAAACCCGCAGCAACGCTTACATTTTGCTTTACGCCAGCAGCCACACCACCAGCGAAGCGCGTTACATTCCCGCCGATCAGCCCATGGCCGAATGGAAGATCATCGAACCGCGCAAACAGGGCGTCGAATACTATCCGGATCACAATGGAGATTTTTTCTATATCCGGACCAACGACACTGGCCGCAATTTCCGCATGGCCAAAGCGCCCATCTCCAATCCGGGCAGCAAAAATTGGCAGGAGGTTGTTGCGCATCGCGCTGACGTGATGCTCGACGACATCGACTTTTACAAAGACTTTTACATCTCATTCGAGCGCGAAAAGGGATTGCCGCAGATTCGCGTCACGGACCTGCAAAGCGGAAAGTCGCGGCGAATTGAATTTCCCGAACCTGCCTACGCCACCTATTCCTACGTCAATAAAGAATATGACGCTACCAGGTTCCGTTACGGCTACCAATCGTTTATCACTCCGGCGTCCGTATTTGAATACGACGTCGCCACTGGATCTTCCGTGTTGCTCAAGCAAAAAGAAGTTCCCGGTGGCTACGATCGCAGTCGCTACCAGGTGGAAAGAATTTTCGCCACGGCTGCCGACGGCGTGAAAGTTCCCATCTCCATCGTTCACCTCAAAGGCTCCAAGCTCGATGGCAAGGGTGCGCTCTACCTCACCGCTTACGGTTCTTATGGCGCTCCCTACGACATCTATTTTGACTCGCCCATTTTCAGCATGATCGATCGAGGAGTAGTGGTGGCAGTTGCGCATATTCGGGGCGGCGGCGAAATGGGCAAAGCCTGGCACGATGACGGCCGCATGATGCATAAGAAGAATACCTTCACCGATTTCATCGTCTCCGCCGAATATCTTTTGTCTCAAGGTTATGGCTCGAAAGATCGCCTGGTGATTGAAGGGCGAAGCGCTGGTGGCCTGTTGATGGGAGCGGCGCTGAATATGCGACCCGACCTATTTCATGCCGCGTTGGTGGGTGTGCCGTTCGTGGACGTGATCAACACTATGCTCGATGACTCGATTCCGCTCACCGTTCCGGAATTCGAAGAGTGGGGCAATCCCAAAGAAAAGCCGGCGTTCGATTACATGCTCAGTTATTCGCCCTATGACAACATTCAGGCCAAAGCCTATCCCAACATGCTGGTGCGCACGTCTTTCAACGACAGCCAGGTCGGCTACTGGGAGCCCGCCAAGTACGTGGCCAAAATGCGTGCGACACGCACCGATCACAACACGATCATTTTGAAAACCAACATGAATCCTGCCGGACACGGCGGCGCTTCTGGGCGCTACGATCGTCTGCACGAAAATGCATTCGATTACGCCTACTTCCTCACGCAAGTGGGCATCAACAACTGATCGAGCGTATTTTGTTTTGTTGTTCTTCTCTATAAGATCACAGCCGTGAAACCATTCGAATTGCTCGGCCGGGCGCTGGCCTTTGATGGCACTGAAATGAAGTTGACGCGTCGCGGCGACGAATATTTGATCCTCGCCGACGGTGCAGTGCTGATGAACAGTCGCATGCACGGCTCAGAGGAGGCGCTGGCCACATCCGCTCTGCAGCGGGCGCGCACCACGAGGCAGCCTTGTGTGTTGATTGGCGGGCTCGGAATGGGCTTTACGCTGCGCGCGACTCTCGATTTGCTTTCAGATGATGCGACTGTGGTCGTTGCAGAATTGGTGCCGGCCGTTGTCGAATGGAATCGCGGCCCGCTCGGCCCGCTAGCGGGAAATCCTCTCAACGATGGGCGTGTGCAAGTGGATGTGCGCGACGTCGGCGCGGTCATCGCTTCAAGCCACGATCGATTCGACGCCATGCTCCTCGACGTGGACAACGGTCCCGCCGCCTTCACCACTTCATATAATAATGGCCTGTATGACAAAGATGGACTTGCCGCCGCCTACGCGGCACTGAAACCTGGTGGCGTTCTAGCCATATGGGCCACCATCGAAGATCGAAAATTCGCTCAGCGCCTGCACGATGCGTCATTCGAACCTAACGTGCTGCACCCTCGCGCGCGACTGAAATGCGGCGGCTCTCACCACACCATTTTCCTTGCCCGCAAATCTTAAGTGTTCTGATGCACAGTTTCTCGTTTCCAGCTTTATTCATAAACTCAATTGACTTCAGCGGTGTGAGGCATGGGAACACAAATCATTGATTCATGTAGCCCGCCGCCGGAGCCGATCTTCGATCTTGCACTTCGTCAAGTAAGACGTCGAATGATGAGAGCACAGCAAAGTATAATCGCCCAATATCTTCGCCGGTGCTTGCCGGTCCGCGACTCACCTAAATCGCCGCATCCAATTCCGCCGCAAAGTTATACTCTTATTCATGCGACCCGATCAGGAAGTCATCGCTCGATGGACAGGTTCTGCTCCCTACTGGGAAAAACACCACCAAGTCATCCGCCAGCTATTCGCGCCGGTCACCGAAGCTCTGGTACAGGACGCGCAGATCTCCACTCAGCATCAGGTTCTCGATCTTGCAACCGGTCCGGGAGAGCCGGCCTTGAGCCTGGTTCCGTTAGTCGGACCCCGTGGTAAAGTTTTTGGCGTGGACGCCATTCCTGAGATGGTGGCAGCCGCACGTCGCACAGCGGATCGCCTGAACCTAAAAAATACGCAATTCGAAGTAGCGTTTGCCGACCAATTGCCATTTCCGGCCGATGCCTTCGACGCCGTGATCAGCCGCTTTGGAGTGATGTTCTTTCCAGCTCCAGTCGATGCGCTGCGGG
>Ga0209811_10000624_pt1 | contig 13927 bp, 9 predicted proteins | sample Coa_R1_6_FD_187161 | JGI IMG/M metagenome (GOLD analysis project Ga0209811, IMG submission 187161) | Surface soil microbial communities from Centralia Pennsylvania, which are recovering from an underground coalmine fire. - Coalmine... | ecosystem: Environmental > Terrestrial > Soil >...
CGCCCACCGCGCGCAGTGTCCTACGAGTTCATGTTCTCCAGGAACTTCTTGTTCGTCTTGGTGTCGCTCATCTTCGCGACCAGGAACTCCATCGCCTCGATCGGGTTCAGCTCGGTGAGGAACTTGCGCAGGATCCACACCTTCGACAGCACGTCGCCGGGGAGCAGCAGCTCCTCCTTGCGCGTGCCCGATCGGTTGATGTCGATCGCGGGGAAGATGCGCTTGTCGGCGATCTTGCGCTCCAGCACCAGTTCGGAGTTCCCGGTGCCCTTGAACTCCTCGAAGATGACCTCGTCCATGCGCGAGCCGGTCTCGATCAGCGCCGTGGCGATGATCGTCAGCGAGCCGCCGCCGTCGATGTTGCGCGCGCTGCCGAAGAAGCGCTTCGGCCGCTGCAGCGCGTTCGCGTCCACGCCGCCGGAGAGGATCTTGCCGGAGTGCGGCACCACGGCGTTGTGCGCGCGCGCGAGCCGTGTGATCGAATCGAGAAGGATCACCACGTCGCGCCCGTGCTCCACCAACCGCTTCGCCTTCTCGATCACCATCTCCGCCACCTGCACGTGGCGCTCGGCGGGCTCATCGAACGTGCTCGAGATGACTTCGCCATTCACCGAGCGCGCCATGTCGGTGACCTCCTCGGGACGCTCGTCGATCAGCAGCACGATGAGCATGACCTCCGGGTGGTTCTCGGCGATCGCGTTCGCCAGCTTCGCCAGCAGCACGGTCTTGCCGGCCTTGGGCGGCGAGGTGATGAGCGCGCGCTGGCCCTTCCCGATCGGCGAGACGAGGTCGATGATGCGCGTCTCCAGGCAGCGGTCGCGCGTCTCCAGGTTCAGCTTATCGACCGGGTAGAACGGCGTCAGGTTGTCGAACAGGATCTTGCCCTTCGCGGTCTCGGGGCTCTCCAGGTTGACCGCCTCGACGCGCAGCAGCGCGAAGTAGCGCTCGCCTTCCTTCGGCGGCCGCACCTGGCCGCTCACGGTGTCGCCGGTGTGCAGGTCGAAGCGCTTGATCTGCGACGGCGACACGTAGATGTCGTCGGGCCCGGGCAGGTAGTTGTAGGTCGGCGAGCGCAGGAAGCCGTAGCCCTCGGGAAGGATCTCGAGCACGCCCTCGGCGAAGATCAGTCCGCTCTTCTCGGTCTGCGCCTCGAGCACCTTGAAGATGAGCTCCTGCTTGCGGAGCCCGCTGGTGCCCTGGATCTCGAGCTCGGTGGCGAGCGACAGCAGCTCGGCCATCGTCTTCGTCTTCAGCCGCTGGAGATCCAGTGTCTCGGCGGCCTCGACGGTCGCGGCTGGGGTGTCGATGATCTCATCCATGGTGGTGTGCGCCTGTGGGCGGGGCGGATGGGGTGCGGGCGGGAGCGACCGAAATGCGGTGCGTCCGGAGTGGGGATACCGGATGGTGCGGCGGGGTTCTGTGCGGAGAAGGGGCGGACCGGCCCTGTGGCTGGGCGGGCGGGACGTCGATGTGCGCGAGGGTCCGGGACGGACGGCGCTCAGCGACCCGTCGAATTTAGGTGCGCGTTCAGGAGGGTGTCAAGCACTCGAAAGCGTGCCAACACGATTTGTGACATGCGTTCTCGCCGCGTCAAGTGCGGCCGAACCGCGTTTCCTGACATCGCGCTCGGAGCCGCGCCGAGAGCGCGGGGCGCGCCCCCGTCAGTGGCCGTTCCGCTCCAGCATGAGCCGGACGGCGACCATCGCCGGGTCGGCTGTGCACCAGTCGGGCAGCCGCTCGGGCGCGACGAGCGCGCTCACCGTGTCGCGCTTGCCGTCCACGTGCACGGGTGCCAGGACCAGCGAGTCGAGCCCGAGCAGCACCTGCTCGGGTCCGCGGACGCGCACGCGAGTCGGATCGACGAGCGCGACGCCCACCCAGTGGTAGCCGGGCGCGGGCTGGCCGGTGACGCGCGGCACCACGCGGATGTCGCGATGCACCCTGCGGTCGATGTCCAGCGTCACCACGCGCGGGCCGACCAGGTTCTCCACGGTGATGCCGCCCTCGGTCGGCAGCGGCAGGTCGGAGGGCGCGAGCGCGCGATCGAGCCGGCCGCGGCGCGCGCCGGCGAGCGACAGCTTGACGCGCGGCTCCTTCACGCGCATGAAGATCAGTTGCTTGCCCGTGCCCTTCAACTCCGCCTGCACCACCGACGGCGCCGGTCCCGAGAGGCTCAACGAGTCGTCGAGCTCGGTGTACTCGATCGGGAACGACACCAGCATGGTCGTGGGCCGGTCGGTGTAGACGTTCAGGTACACGAGCAGCGCGAGCAGGAGCGCGGTGAACTTGAGGCCCAGGTTGTCGAACAGCCAGCCGCGGAGCACGCTCATGGGGTGGTGAGCATACAACAGGCTCGGCTCGAGACCGCCCCGGCGCGCCGCTCGTCACTCGGCGTCGGTGTCGCCGTCATCTCCCTCACCCGGCGTACGCAGCCCGTGCTTCTCCATGCGTGAATAGAGCGTGCGACGCGTGAGCCCGAGGAGTCGTGCGGCGGCGCTCTTGTTCCCCGCCGCACGTTCAAGCGCTTGTAAAATCAGTTCCTTCTCCAGCGCTTCGAGCGACAGGCCCTCGGGCGGGATCCGCGGCACCCACGAGTGCTCGGAGTTTGGCGTACTCGCGGCGAACGACAGGTGGGCCGGTGTGACGTCGTCGGCGCCGGCGAGGATCAACGCGCGCTCGATGGTGTGCTCCAACTCGCGCACGTTGCCCGGGAACGCGTAGCCCTCGAGCGCACGCAGCGCGGCCGGCGTGAGCTTGTCCGGCGGAGCGCCCTGACGCCGCAGCACGTGCTCGACGAGCCGCGGCACGTCCCCGCGTCGCTCGCGCAGCGGCGGCAGCACGATCGGGAACACGTTCAATCGGAAGAACAGATCCTCGCGGAACGTGCGCGCCTTGACCATGTCCTCGAGCGCACGGTTCGTGGCGGTGATGATGCGTGCGTCCACGGTGAGCGGCCGGTTTCCGCCCACGCGCGTGAACGTCTTCTCCTCGATGGCCTGGAGCAGCTTCACTTGCAGCGCCAGCGGCATCTCGCCGATCTCGTCCAGGAACAGCGTGCCGCCGTGCGCGTCCTCGAAACGCCCCGCCTTCTGGCGCACGGCGCCGGTGAAGGCACCCTTCTCGTGGCCGAAGAGCTCGGATTCGAGCAGGGCCTCGGGGAGGGCGCCGCAGTTCACCTTGACCCACGGTCCGCCGGCGCGCTTCGAGAGCGCGTGGATCGTGTGCGCGAACAGGTCCTTCCCGGTGCCGCTCTCGCCGCGCAGCAGCACCGTGCTGTCGGTGGCCGCCACCTTGCGCGCCAACTCCAGCGCCGCGCGCGTCGCCGGCGAGTCGCCGACCACGGGCAGGGCGTCCCGCCGCAGCGACTCCACGGTGGCGGCGAGCGCGCGGTTCGAGCTCTGCAGCTCGCGCTTCTCCGCCGCGTCGCGCAGCACGCGCGCGATGACGTCGACGTAGTCGCCCTCCTTCTCGACGTAGTCCTGAGCGCCGAGCTTGAGCGCCTCGCGCGCGGTCCCGAGCCCGGCGAAAGCGGTCATCATCACCACCGTGGTCGCGGGCCAGCGCCGCCGCACCTCGGCCAGGAGTGCCAGCCCATCGGGCGGCTTCATGCGCAGGTCGGTGACGACGGCGTCGAACGCGGTCTTTTCGAGCCGCTCCAGTGCGGCGGCCCCGCCAGCCACGTGCGCCGTGGTGAAGCCCGCATCGCGCAGCTCGGCGGCCACGAGCTCGGCGTTCTTGACCTCGTCGTCCACCACCAACACGTTCACGCTCGGGATCCCTCCCCTTGGGTGGCCGTCGACGACTAGCGCTTACAGCTCTCCGCGACCTCGTTGACCGAAACGTACGCCGACCAGGGGCCGCCATCGACGCGGATACGGACCGTTCCCGTGGGCCCCAGGTTCGTGACCCGGATGCAGTGGAACCCACCGATGATCTTGAAGTTGGCGTTGCCGCAGTCGCGCGTCACCGCCTCGGTCTGGCCGTCGATCACCATCAGCCAGCAGGTGTCGGACTCGATGTTCAGGTGGTGGGTGTTGGAGCAGCTCCCCACGAGCAGGGCGGCCGCCACGAGCAGGGCCAGGGTCAGGAGACGCGCGGGTCCAAAGCGAGACACGATGCGGGAACTCCGGGAAACGGGGTGACTGGGGCCGAGGGCTACTGCAGCACCCTCCATTCTAGCCATGCGCCGCTGCGGATGAGTAGTGGTCATGTCTCCCAGCCGGCGTGCGACGCCGGTTTCAAGCAAGCGGCAGTGCAACTTGCAGCGTGGTGCCCGCGCCGGGCCGGCTCGAGAGCTCGAGCGTGCCGCCGGCGCCCTGCACGAGCTGGCGAGAAAGGTGGAGTCCGAGCCCGGTGCCCTGCGCGCGCGTGGTGAAGAACGGCTCGCCGACGCGGGCGAGCACGTCGGGCGGGATTCCCGCGCCTTCGTCGGCGATCGTCACCCGGGCGCGGCCGCCCTCGACCGCGATCGCGACGCGGATACGTCCGCCATCGGGCGAGGCCTCGAGCGCGTTCTGGAGCAGGTTCAGCCACACCTGCTTGAGTGAGCCGTCATCCAATCGCACCGTCGCCTCCGCGAACGCCGGCTCGCGCACGACCTCGACCTTCCGCTCGCGGAACTCGGCCTCGAGCAGGTCGAGCGTGGCCGCAAGCGTCGCCGCCACGGCGCCGCGCGCGTCCGCCGCGATGCCCTCGCCGGCGCCCCTCGCGAACTGCAGGTAGCGATTGACCGTGGCCGAGAGCCGGTCCACCTCCTCGACCACCGAGTCCGCGAGCGACTTCGCCTCGGGCTCGAGCTTCGGCAGGCGGCGCGCCGAGCCGCGGATGATGGCAAGCGGGTTCTTGATCTCGTGCGCGAGCGTCGCGGTCATGCGCCCCATGGCGGCGAGGTTCTGCGCGCGCGAGAGGCGCCGCTCGAGCGAGACTTGCGAGGCGTTGGCGCGGAGCACCAGGAGTGCCAGCGCGGCCACGGCAAGCACACTCACCGCGGCGAGCAGCGACAGGTCGCGACGGAGCCGCGCCAGCTCGGGCTCCCAGGTCGGCTGGTCCTCGGTCACGAGCACCACGCCCGGCGAATCCCCGATCCGCGCGGCGGCGGCGCGCGCCTCGACCTCGCCATGCCGGAACGGCGGGAAGGCGACGCTGCGCTCGCCGCGCGCCTGCACGAGTGTCGCGTGGGAAAGCGAATCGTACGGGCTCGGGCTTCCGGCGGTGGCGAAGCCCGCGCGCACGTCGTAGACGACGCGCGCAGAGTCGTCGATCACGGAGACGTTCGAGAGCCCCGTGGCGCTGCAGAGCGCGTCGAGCTGGAGCGCGAGCAGGCCGTTGCCGTCGGTCCCCAGCTGGCGCGCATCGGTGAGATCAGCGGGCGAAACCTGCGACGCCGCGAGCTCGGCCAGCTGCGAGAGCCTGCGAGCGAACTCGCGCTCGAACGCCGAGCGCTGTCCGCGATAGGCCAGGAACGCCGTCGCGCCCGTGACCAGGGCGGTCAGGATCGCAAACACGAGCGTCGAGGCCTGGGCGCGGTTCATCGCGGCTCGTGTGCGGCGAACGTTCCTGCGCTACCAGCGCAGCGAGGCGCGGGCCGAGCCGTAGACGCCGTTCGTGTCGTTCCCCACCACGTTGTGGAGCGCTTCCACGCTGGCCTTGCCGACCACGCCCGAGACCGACCACGACGGCGAGGGCGACCACTCGGCGGTCACCGCCCCGCGCTTGTCGTTGTCCCCGGGGTACGTGATCGACCGCGGCGGGACCGGCGTGCCGGGCTGCCAGGACTCGCCCAGGGGCCCCAGGCCCTTGCGGGTGACGAAACCCTCGGCGCCGAACGTCCAGCCCACACCCCAGCGCCACTCGAAGCGCCCGGACCACTGGTCCACGTCGGGCCCCAGGTAGTAGCCGGTGGGGAAGCCGGCGTGGATGAAGTCGATGCCGTTGTCGCTCGCGTACGTGTAGCGGTAGACGCGCGAGTAGTCGAGGCGTGCGGTCCACGCGCGAGGCGTGCCCGCGCGCCGGATCTCCACCCCACCCTGGAAGCCCGCGCGCAGAGGCCGCGCGTTGTCCTTGGTGATGTCGTCCAGCATGGCCTCGCCGTAGAAGCGCATGCCCGGCCGCCAGGTCCATGACGCGGCGGCGCTGTAGAGCACGTTGACCGCGCGCTCGGCCTCGAGCGAGTCGGCCGTGGGCGAGCCCGAGCCGCGCACGCGCCGCTCCATGAGCGGCAGCGGCGCCACCGGGACCAGGTAGAGCGGCGCATTCGCCGAGCCGTTGAAGCGCGCGAGCCCCGAGAACGCCACGTCGACGCTCGGGCCCAGGCGCCACTCCAGGCGGTGGCCGCTCAGGTAGGTCTCGGCGGCGGGGTCGAGCGCGCCCACGAACCACGTGAACTGCGCGCGCTTCCCGAAGCGCACCGCCATCTGGATCATGTCGAACGCGGGGGCCGCGTCCGAGAGCGCGAGCGTGCCGGCGGAGCCGGGGCCCCAGCGGAGCCACGTGTGCCCGGCGCGCAGCGTGAATCCGCGCGTGGCGAACGTGGCGTAGGCGCGGTCGTACCACGCGGTCAAGTCGGTGGAGTTGGAGTCGAACGTGCCATCGGAGTTCGGCGTGCCGTGGGCACCGGGCGATGCGGGACCGATATAGGCGTCGACGAAGATCAGTCCGTAGCCGCCGAACGCGGCCGAGACCTGCCCGCCGACGCGGTCGTCGCGGGCGACGGTGCCGCGCGCGCGGTCTTCCGCATAGCCGAGCCGCACGTAGGGCGAGACCTCGAGCGAGGCGTCCTCCTCGTCGAACTGACCCATCGGCTCCAGGCCGCCGCGGATGCCGCCCACGGGCTCGAGCTCGCGGCGCAGGCGCTCGACCACCGGGTCCCTGGCCGCCCCCGGCTGGTCCGCCACGAGCTGGTCCAGGAACTGGCCCAGCTCGGCTCGCGTCCACGGGCGCGTGAGCAGGAGCCCGGAGGAGAGCGGGTAGCTCGTGGCCAGGTCCTCGACCCACTTGTAGACCGGGCTCTCGACCGGGATCTCCTCGAGCGCGTTGTACGCGGCCCGCGCGGCTGGCGCGAGGGCCAGGAGCGCGAGCGCGAGGACTGCGGGCAGGAGCTTGAGCGGGCGCATGAGGCCGGGCAGGTTACGCGACCGCGGGGCTCCGGTGAAACCGGGGGCTGCCCGAGGGCGTACCCTGCTGGTCAACAGCTCTCTCCCACCCGGCTCTCCATACCTCTCCAGCTCTCCCTTCGCTCCCGCCGCACGTCCCGGAGGCGCGCTCATGCTTTCGATCCGTGGTCTCGTGAAGGTCTATCCCGGTCCCGTCGCCGCACTGCAGGGGGTCGACCTCGACGTCCCCATGGGCATGTTCGGCCTGCTCGGCCCCAACGGCGCGGGCAAGTCGACGCTCATGCGCATCCTCGCCGGGCTGCTGGAGCCCACATCGGGCTCGGTGCGGTTCAACGGCAGCGACGTGCTCGCCGACCCGGCCGCGGTGAGGCGCACACTCGGGTACCTACCCCAGGATTTTGGATTCTATCCGCATCTTTCGGGCGAGCAGATGCTCCGGCACCTGCTGGTGCTCAAGGGCGTGACCTCGCCGCACGGCTTGAAGGCGCTGACGACCGAGCTGCTGGATCGCGTCAACCTCTCGTTCGCGGCGAAGCGTGCGGTCAAGTCCTACTCGGGCGGCATGCGCCAGCGGCTGGGGATCGCGCAGGCGATCGCCGGCGATCCCAAGCTCGTCATCGTGGACGAGCCCACGGCGGGCCTCGATCCCGAAGAGCGGCTGCGCTTCTACCACCTGCTCACCGAGCTGGCCGAGCAGCGGACGGTGCTCTTGAGCACGCACATCGTCGAGGACGTGGCCGTGCTCTGCCCGCAGTTCGCGGTGATCCGCGGCGGTCGCCTCGTCGCGCGCACCACGCCGGGTGCGGCGCGCGCCGCACTCCAGCGCCGCATCTTCGAGGGTGTGGTCTCCCCCGCCGACATGCCCGAGCTGCGCGCCACGCGCGCGGTGACGCAGACGCTGCTGGTCGAGGGCCGCCACCGCGTGCGGCTCTACGAGCCCGAGGGTGCGCCGCCGCCGGGTTTCGAGGCGGTGCAGCCGTCGCTCGAGGACGCCTACCTGGTGCTCATGCGCCTCGGCGAGCTGCCCGGCGTGGAGCAGATCGACGCCACCGCGACCCCGCTCGACCGCCGCACGCCGGAGACGCTCGGAGCGCGCCCGTGAGCGGCGCGCGGCTGTGGGAGATCTTCAAGCAGGAGATCCAGTTCCACGCACGCCGGCCGCTGCTCTGGGTGCAGCTCCTCATCCTCGGCTTCCTCACCTACTCGATCAGCATCGGGCACGCCTCGGTGTCCTCGGGTGACGCCCGCGTCGGTGGCCACAAGGCGTTCATCAACTCCGAGTTCGCGATCAGCCAGCTGCTCATCTTCCTGTGCGCGCTGATCTACGTGTTCTTCGCCTCGGTCGCGGCCGGCATGTCGATGATCCGCGACGACGAGGCGAAGGTGGGCGAGCTGCTGCACTCGACGCCGCTCAAGCCGGGCGAGTACGTGTGGGGCAAGTTCCTCGCCGTGCTCGCGGCGTTCGTGGCCACGCTCGGGATCCACCTCGCGCTGATGATGCTCTTCAACCACGTGCTGCCGCACGGCAGCAACGCCGAGTACATCGGGCCGTTCCGGCTCGCGAGCTACCTGCGGCCGGCGCTGGTGTTCGCGCTGCCCTCGCTGGTGCTGTTCTGTGGCACCTGCTTCGCGATCGGCGGGCTCACGCGCAAGCCGGTGCTGGTGTTCTTCCTTCCCATCGCCGTGCTCATGGTGGGCGTGTTCTTCCTCTGGGAATGGTCGCCGGTGTGGCTGTCGTGGGGCTGGAACCGTGCGCTCCAGTTCGTCGACCTCACGGGCCTGCGCTGGCTGAAGGAGGTGTGGCTCGACGTCGACAAGGGCGTCGAGTGGTACAACGTCCATCCGGTCGGACTCGATGCGCTGGTGATCGTGCAGCGGCTGCTGTGCGTGGTGCTCGGGCTCGCGTCGGTGTGGGTGCTGCAGCAGCGGTTTGCCGCGACTCTGCGGGGGACGCGGGGCGTGGCGGTTCGCGGCCGCACCGCCGCCGAGGCCGCGCTGGCGGCGCCCAGAGCCACTCGCGCTGCGGAGGCTGCCCCGGCGGCGCTGGCCGCGCTCGACATGCGTTCCGGCGTGCCCGGCTTCGTCAACGGCGTGCTCGAGGTGGCGAAAACCGAGGTGCACGGCTTCCTCCGCCATCCCGGGCTCTACCTGTTCGTGCCGCTGATCCTGCTGCAGACGCTCGCGAACGACTACCAGACGGGCGCGTTCGACACGCCGCTGCTCTACACCACCGGCCTCTATGCCGTGGGCATGTTCAACACGCTCACGTTGCTCGTGTGCATGATGATCCTGTTCTACACCACCGAGTCGCTGCAGCGCGAGCGCAGCACCGGCTTCAGCGCGATCGCCTACGCGACGCCGCTCCGCACCGCCGCCCTGCTCGCGGGCAAGGCACTCGCGAACACGCTCCTCGGCGTCTCGATCGTGCTCGCCTGCCTGATCGGCTCGCTCGTCATCCTCGCGGTGCAGGGCCACGTGCCGCTGGACCCGGTGCCGTTCGTGCTGGTGTGGGGCCTGTTGCTCGTGCCCACGTTCCTCCTGTTCACGGCGTTCGTGAGCGCGGTGCAGGCGATCACCAGCAACCGCTACCTCACCTACACGGTGGGGCTCGGCACCATGATCCTCTCCGGCTGGGCGCAGGCGCGGGGCCACATGAACTGGGTGTGGAACTGGGACCTGTGGAGCGTGCTGCGCTGGACCGACATCGCGCCGTTCCAGTACGACTTCGTGCCGCTGCTCCTGAACCGCGTCATGTGGCTGGGCGCCGCCGTTCTCTTGACCGTGGCCGCGGTGCGGCTGTTCGAGCGCCGCGAGCGCGACGCGACGCGGCTCGTGCACGCGCTCCGGCCCGCAGGGCTCCTCGCCGGGCTCGGCTCCTACGCGGCGTTCCTCGCGGTGCCGGTCATCGCCGGCGCGTGGCTCGGCGTCTGCGTGCACGACGGCTACGAGGGCGGCGTGGCGAAGAAGCAGCAGAAGGATTACTGGGCGAAGAACATCGAGACGTGGCAGGACTCGCCCACGCCCGAGCTGGCCGGCGTGGACATGGCGATCGACCTCGACCCCTCGCGGGAAGCGTTGAAGGTCGCCGGCTGGTACGACGTCGTGAACCACACGCAGCGGCCCATGGCGCGCTTCCCGGTGACCGTGAACCCGGCGTGGAAGGACCTGCGCTGGACGCTGAACGGCGAGTCGTTGAAGACCGAGAACCGCGCCTCGCTCCACATCGTGACGCTGAAGCAGGCGCTCGCGCCGGGCGAGAAGGCTCGTCTCGGCTTCGCCTACACGGGCCACCAGCCGCAGGGCACGTCCAGCAACGGCGGCGCGCAGATGGAGTTCATCCTGCCCACGAGCATCGTCCTCACCGCGCTCGCGAACCCGACCCTGGCGCCCCAGCTCGGCTATAACAAGGACGTGGGCGTCGAGGCGGACAAGAACAAGGCCGATCCGCGCGAGTGGCCCGAGCACTGGTACGAGGGGCTGAACCCCGCCGGGCTCGCCATGGCCGGCTCGTGGTTCGACTGCCACCTCAAGGTCACCGTGCCGGCGTCGATGCAGGTGAACGCCACCGGCGAGAAGGTCGCCGATCAGGTGGCGAACGGGCGGCGCACGACCGAGTGGCGGAGCGACCAGCCGGTGCGCATCTTCAACGTCATCGCCGGGAACTGGAAGGTGAAGGAGCGCGACGGCGCCGCGGTCTACTACGACGCTCGCCATCCCTACAACGTGGACGAGATGCTGGACGCGCTGGTCGCGGCGCGGAAGTGGTACGGCGAATGGTTCGCACCGTTCCCGTGGAAGACGCTCCGCGTCTCCGAGTTCGCGGGGCTGCCCACCTATGCGCAGGCGCCGCCGGGGAACATCTCGTTCTCGGAGAACATCGGCTTCCTGGCCAGATCCAAGCCGGAGACGAACGTGGCGTTCTGGATCACCGCGCACGAGTCCGCACACCAGTGGTGGCCGAACCTCGCCATGGTCGGCGACGGCCCGGGCACCGAGGTGCTTTCCGAGGGCATGGCGCACTTCTCCACCATCCTGCTCTGCGAGCAGGCGCGCGGCCTCGAGCAGCGGATCGCGTTCTGCAAAGGGATCGAGGACCGCTACGGCCAGCGCCGGGTGAAGGACTCCGAGCGCCCGCTGGTGAAGCTCGACGGCCAGCTCCCGGCCGAGAACCGCATCGTCTACGACAAGGGCGGGTTCGCGCTGTGGATGCTGTTCCGGCTCATGGGCCGCGACGCGGGCCTCGCCGGGCTGCGCGAGTACCTCGCTGAGTTCCGCAACGGGCCCGACCACGCGGCGCTCGAGGACTACCTTGCGATCATGCGCAAACACGCCGCGGACACCACGGCATTCGACGCCTTCGCCGACCAGTGGTTCCACCAGGTCGTGGTGCCCGAGTACAAGATCGACGAGGCGACAATGGCGAAGGCCGGCGCCGGCTGGACCGTGACCGCCACCGTGCGCAACGTGGGCACGAGCACGATGCCGGTGGAGATCGCGGCCACGCGTGGGGAGCGCTTCCCGCACGACAAGAAGGGCGCCGAGCGCTACGCCGATGCGCGTGGCACGATCACGCTGGGCGCGAAGGAGACGAAGACCGTGACCATCGCCTGCACGTTCGAACCGGAGAAAGTGGTCGTGGACCCGGACGTCACCGTGCTCATGCTCGAGCGGCAGAAGGCGGAAGTGAAGCTCAAGGCGGGCGCGGAGAAGGTGGCGATGCGGTGACCGGGCGGCGCGCCTCTCCGTAGGAGACCCGAGGGCCGCGGCCCCGCGGGCGAGTTTGGGGTCGACAGGCGGCCGTCCCGGCGGGAGAATTGGCTCACCCCAGGTGTCATCGGAGGGTCGCCATGCACGCTCGAATTCGCTTCCGACCGCCTCCCCTCGCCGCGCTCGCGGTGCTCGCCTGTTCGTTAGCTCTCGCGGCTACGGCCCGCGCCCAGTCCTACCCGTGGCCCGTGAACGGCGCGCCGCTCTGCAACGGCGCCGGCGATCAGCACCGGCCGTTCGCGCCGTCGATCGACTGCGACCTCATGGCGCTCTCGTACGTGCACTCGGTGCCGGGCGCCGACTCGTTCGTCACTCGAACCCTCGGGTACGTGCCGCCCACCGGTGACTGCGCGACGATCCCGCAACTGTTGGTCGACGCGACGGGCGTCACGGAGTTGAGCGCCGCCCAGGTGACGTCCAACATCATCGCCATCGGCATGCCCTCCCCGGGCTGCGTGGGCCCCCCGACCATGGCACAGGGATGGTTGCAGGGCGCGGGGGCGGCGAGCCAGGTCGTCGTCCACGATCCGGTGTGGTTCCAGGGCGGCGGGCGCGTGGTCGCGGACGACGGGGACTTCGTCCGCCATCACCCGGGCCTGGCGCCGAGCGGTTTTGGCTATCCGGACACCGCGCTCGTCGTGGTGTGGAGCGACGAGCGGACGGGCGTGCCGCAGATCCGGGCGCAGCGCGTCACTTGGAACGGCGTCCGCACGTGGGGGCCGAGCGGCATCGTCATCGCACCCACGGGCGCACCGCAAACCGAGCCCGAGATCGCGCGGCTCGGAGACGGCAGCTCGCTCGTGGTGTGGAGCGACGCGCGCGCGGGCGGGAGCGACGTGTACGCGCTGCGGCTGCTCCCAAACGGCTCGCCCGCGCCGGGCTGGCCCTCGGGCGGGCTCGCGCTGGAAGACCGCGCCGAGATCTCCGGCGCTCCCCGACTCGTCAACTCCCTCTCGTACGGCCCACGATTCGTGGCCTGGGACGAGTCCGGCCCGCGCTTCGGCGGCGGGAGATCGGTCGTCGTCTGCAAGCTGAACTCGGACGGCACGCCCGCCTCGGGCCCGCTGGGCGTGGTGCTTTGCACCTCGGCCACTGTGGATCGGCTGCAGGACGTCACCGCGGTGGGCCCCGAGATGATCGCGGTGTGGACGGACACGCGCTCGGCGAGCCCGGGGAATCCGACCGACCTCTATGCGCAGTGGCTCAAGGATGCCGTCTTTCCCGAGCCACGCTGGCTTCCCGACGGCCTGCCCATCTGTACGGCGACGGGCCGGCAGGACGCGGCGCGCGTGAGTGCGCCATCCTCGTACGCTCCGGGGTACGCGGCGTTCGCCTGGGAGGACCACCGCGGCGCGGACGCGGACATCTACGCGACAATTCGCTCCGTGAACGGCGCGCTCCCCTGCTGCCTGTGGCACCCGGACGGTCTCCCCGCGACGTCCGCGCCGGGCGACCAGACTTCGCCCCTGGTGGGCGTTGGGAACAGCGGCGGTTGCTTCGTCGCGTGGGAAGACGCCCGCGACCTCGGCACCACCGGCCTCGACGTCTACGCGCAGGCGTTCTCGAACGAGGGCGACAAGCTGGACGTGCGGCCGCCGGGGCTCCCACGGTCGCTCATGCTCGGACCGCCGCGGCCGAATCCCATGCGGTCGGCAACGGTGTTCGTCCTCGAGCTGCCCCGGGCGGGCGCGGTGACCGTGGACGTGCTCGACCTCGCCGGTCGGCGCGTCCGCGTGCTCGCCGTGGGCACATTCCCTGCGGGGAACCGCGAGTTGACGTTCGACGGCCGCGACGACGCGGGCCGCGAGCTACCGCCGGGGATGTACAGCGTCCGCGCGCGTATCGGTGGCGAGGTCTCGACGCGCATGCTCATGCGCATCCACTGAGTTGTGCTCCGCAGATTGCAGATGAGCGGTGCCATCTCCTTGCGGGTCGGGTGCCTGCGGTCAGCTCACGCCGCGTACTTGAGCTGCCGCCGCCGGGTCCGCGGGTACTGCCGTGCCGGCACACGCCCCCAGTAGTGGTCGGCCCACGCTTCCGGCAGCCCG
>Ga0209811_10000625_pt1 | contig 13902 bp, 20 predicted proteins | sample Coa_R1_6_FD_187161 | JGI IMG/M metagenome (GOLD analysis project Ga0209811, IMG submission 187161) | Surface soil microbial communities from Centralia Pennsylvania, which are recovering from an underground coalmine fire. - Coalmine... | ecosystem: Environmental > Terrestrial > Soil >...
CTGTGGTGCCGAGGACATGAAGGCCGGGCACGCCCCGGCCATGGTCAAGGGCTCGATGCAGTCCGCCCAGTGTCGGCCAACAGTGGGGCCTGATCCTCGGCCTCGCTGGCGAGTAGCGGGGAAGATGTGATGGCAGAACATCCGCGGCCCGGCCGCATGGAGACGTTCCACGCCACCGGAGGCCAGCGCTACGGCTGGGAGTCGGGCACCACGACCTATCGAGAGATGGGTGCCTGGGGTGGTCGGGTCCACTCGGTCCACGGCAGCCCGACCACGGCTTCGGTGAGCACACTGCCTCGTCCCTCGACCTCGTGGATGAACGAGAACACCGGAGCAGTGGGCCGGATGAAGACCGGGATCAGAGAGGGTGCCCAGAAGGGCAGGGCTCTTGGAGCCCGAGCCACCGCCGTGAGGGAGTCCATGGCGGCTCCAGCGGCCCCCCAGATCCCCCAGGTGCAGTGGGGGAGCCAGATCCAGGGCAACGCAGCCTGGATGACTCCAGGGCCTTCCAGCCCCCTCCCAGGACGCCAGGCGTCCTTCCAGTGGGGCCAGCCGCTCGCCGGTGCCCAGCAGCCCCCGGCTTCACCGAAGCCCGGCATCCGCGGTGCGGCCTCGCGGTTCGCCCAGCACCCCATGGTCCAGATGGCGCGCGCCGTCGGCAGCATGGCGTTCAATCAATGATTCCGAATCATTGACATTGACACTCGTCCTCCTCGCTGGCCTCGTCGTCGTGATCGTCCTTGGAGCAGTCGTCTGCCGCTCCCGGATCGAGCGACGGCGCCGACGGCAGCGAGCGGACGCTGAGGCGCCCTACAAGGAGTACGAGGAGGCGTTCTGGGAGCGTCCCTGGGACGACAAGCGCAGACGGTTGTCGAAGTCCGAGTAGGGGTACGATCTGACAACCACCAACCCGAGGAGGCCCGGTGCCCGACAAGAAGGAAACAGTCGAAGAGAGGACAGCCAGGGAGCAGGAAGAAACCGCCGCTGCGGTGGACGCCGCGGGCTGGGAGCAACTGAACAAGCCCGACTACGAGAAGGTCGTAGCGGGCGAGGTCCCCTCGTTCCAGGAGCCGGTCGAGGAGGACGACACCGAAGAGGTCCAGCCCGAGCAGTTGAAGTAGATCGTGTGGGGGCGGCGGATCTGTGCTCCGATCGCCTCGCGGCCATGCCCGCCGCCCCCGCGCCTGAGTAGCATCGTGTTGTATGACCACCGTCTACTACGCGGGTGCCGAGCAGGCTGCCCACCGCAACCTCCTCGCTGACTGCGGGGTCGGTCGCTACGGCTTCAACCTGACGAACCTGGCCCGAGCGGTGAAGCACCTGCACCAGTGGGACGTCAGCGAGCACCTGCCCGAGAACGCCGAGTGGGTCCTCTATGCGGACCGTGACTCGACCTGGGAGATGGTCGAGCCGCTGTTGTCTCAGCAGCCGCATTTGATCATCGGTCCCGGCGAGTGGAGCGAGCGCATCGACACGCCGTTCGCCCCGTTCTGGACTCCGAGCACCGAGCCCGGTTTGGACTACATCGCCCTCTTGGACGAGGCGGTCAAGAACCAAACGACGCTCCGGAAGGTGCTCGTACAACACAACCAGTCGTCGGTCGTAGCGGTCACTGGATCGTCAAGAGGGATCGAGCGGTTGGACGCTGTTGTGTCAAGTGCTTGGATCGCCGCTCAGAAGCATGGCGAGACGCAGGTGTGGGCCAAGAACTCGCTGCGCCGCTACCCGAACTCGCAGAAGAGCGAGGCCCGTTCCAAGCACCGCGCCGACATCGCGCGCCTGGGCATCGACGCCGATCGTGTCCTGGCCGATGACCCCACCGAGACGGCGCGGCTGGCGATCGTGTCCTGGCAGGCGTGGGAGGAGCGCCACGCCCGTCGGGGCTCCAACCTCGTCGCGTTGCCAAGCAATCCCGCGAGCGCTCATCCGTCCCAGCCGGGATCGGCGGCGATGGCGCTTGCCAAGACGATGCCCATTGCCCGGCACGACACGCTGCTGCCGTCGATGGCCTTGGACGTCATCGAGAGCCGCTACACCGACTCCGAGGGCCGCGAGGTCTTGGAGGAGACGCCCGCCATCAAGGTCCCGGCCGTCAACGCCCGCCAGTGCAACACCTGCTTCCTGGCGGCGAACTGTCCGGCCTTTCAGCCCGACCACGCCTGCGCCTTCGCCATCCCCATCGAGATCCGCACCAAGGACCAGTTGCAGGCCGTCATGCGCTCGATGGTCGAGATGCAGAGCCAGCGTGTGCTGTTCGGGCGCTACGCCGAGGAACTGGACGGCCAGGGGTTCGACCCCGCCGTCTCGGCCGAGATGGACCGGTTCTTCCGGCTCCTAGCGGCCATGCGGGACATCAGCGACACCCGCGACGTGCTCCGCTTGGAACTGGAGGCCCGCGCTGGCGCTGGGATGCTCTCGCGCCTGTTCGGCTCCGACGTCGGCAGCCGCGCTCGCGCCGTCTCCGTCGCCGTCGAGGCCGACGAGGTCATCGACCGCCTCGACCCCGATTGACAAGCAACGCAGGCGCTCCGCTCTCATGATGACCACACGCGCCTCGCCCAGCGTGAGGTAGTCCCCCTCGCCGTCGATCGTCCAGTGGTCGCCGGTGCCGCGCGGGATGTTGCGCAACACGGTGTGCCCCATGATGAGGTAGTGGCCCGAGGCCACTCTCTCACCATGGGGGTTCCGTCTCGGTCGTTCAGCACTCACCGGGGAAGATCATCCCATTGGAGCGGACACAGCGGTCCAGCATCTGCTCCAAGCCCGCCTGCTGCCAGGTGTTCCAGAAGTCGGCGTGGAGCGACATCCCCTGGGTGGTGTTCATCATGGCGTCGCTGGACAGCGTGAGGTTCGCCGCCGCATTGCCGGTGTAGGCGAACTGGATCGTCTCCCGCAACTCAGCCATCTGGTGCGGGTACGCCGCCGGGCAAGTCCGCGTGGTGCCCTTCTTGACCGTGTAGGACCAGTGGATGTTGTCACGCGTGTCGCCGGTCTGGTTGTCCGGGTGGTTCGGCAGCACTCCATCCCAGCAGGAGGGGAAGGTGATGTGCGCCGTGAGCGTGTGCCCCGGCTTGCCCGAGACGCCGGTGCAGTTGGGCAGCGAGGACTGAGCGGGGTGACGCTTCTCCTCAAACTGGCCGCAGGTCCAGTTGTTGGCTTTCAGGTCGGTCGTCATCGGGCTGATGAGCCGCGTGTCGGGCGGGAACGCCTCGGCGGGACCCTGGTTCTGCCGGTCGAAGGACGAGTAGTAGGCGGTGAACTGCTTGACCTCGATGACCCGCCCGGTGCCCTTCTCGATGAGGGTCGGGTTCCAGTAGGAGGCCGAGTCGTTGTTGTTGGTGCAGGTGGTCTTCTGCGCCACGATCTGCGCGTAGGTGGCCTTGGAAGGGTCGGGCAGCCCCAGCAGCACGAGGTTGCCGAAGTACTGGTGGACGTGGCCCATGGAGCCCTGGCCGTGGAAGGCGATGGGGTCCACCGCGTTCGGAGCACCGGCCAGCGCCGGGCACTTGATCTGGGCCGGACCGGAGTGCCGGACCGATGCGTCGGTGCGCAGCGGTTGCGGGGGACCAGGCGGCTGGGGCGGCATGACCACCGCGGGCCCCGAGGGGAACGACGGGTCAGCAGGCCAGTCGCCTGGATCGGGAAGCCCGCCCGAGGGGGGCGGGGCGCAGGCGGCGAGCACGAGGGCCGCGATCACACCTGCGTTGCGGAGTTGCTTCATGGGCAGCAGCATCCGAACAGCCTACAGATCGGCCTCTTTGGCTGCCTCGTATCGTAGGTGGATTTCCCTAACACGGTCACGCTCCGTGGTCGGGGCTACCCGGTCGAGCAGAGCCTTCATGTCGTCCATGATGACGATGACGTTCGCCAGGTGTTGTAGCAACTGCTTGATCTTGAAGTTGCGGCGGCTCAGTTCACCTTGGACCTTGGCCCACAGCCCAGCGGCGTCGGCGTCTTGGGCGATCTCCCGCATGATGACCACCAGTTGGCTGGTGGCCTGAGCGTCGATGGGCTGCGGGTTGCCGTCCTGGTCCAGGAGGTACCGCAGGGCCTGCTCTGCCGAGACAGCCTGGCGGTCGATCCGCAGTTGGAGTTGTTCTGCCAACTCGACGTTGGGCGACGACATCGACCTGACCACCCATGCGGTGGTCAGGTCGGGATCGGGTTCGCTCATCGGCCTTCCTTCCGGTGCCAGAGGATCGTGATGACAGCGTTCTCAGAACTCAGCACGACCACCAGGTGGCCCCGCTGGTAGTTCGTCGCCCCGCCCTTGGCGGGGTAGACGGTGTCGGGGTCACTGAGCACCAGGTCGATCTGGTGCTCCGTGACGCTCATCTGCTTGCGCCGCATCTTGGCGTGGGTGGTGAGGGGTGCTCGCACGGTGCTCACACCGCCTCCCAGCCTCGACCGACCTTGCGGAGGAAGCCCTCGGCCACTGCCCTGTCGATCGCGTCCTGCCCCCGAGCCGGGTTGGACATGAACCGGTTGGACTTGCGCATGACGTCGCGCTTGGAGAACTGACCGGTCAGGGTCTTGACGACGCCGAGCAGGTGGACGAGATCGTCGTCAGCGAACGACGCTCCCATTTCACCGAACGCCCGCACCGCGTCATCGATGAGGATGCGGCAGATGCCCTTCGCCTTGCGGGCGTGCTCCACCGAGACGGTCGTCCCGCCGTCCATGATGGTCAGCAGCGCCGCCAGGCGGATGAAGTGCGCCCCACGGATCTTGGAGCCCCAGGCGCCGATGGAGGCCAGCGCGCCGTCCTGGGCGAGCATGGGCTCGATCTCCAACCGCCAGGTGCCGATCTCTTTCAGCGCGGCGCGGTCCCAGGCGATGGTGACGATGTTCGGCTTGGCGAACCGGGTGACGATGTCGCTCACCGCCTCGCCGTAGGCGTCCCGCGTCTCGATGGAGACGAGCATCGGGCGCGCCTGCCGACGGCCGACCAGCGTCTCGGGGTAGGCCATCAGGAACCGCGGCATCAGGCCGCGGTTGACCATGTCCTGCCCGAGCGAGCCGAGCACCGTGGGCTGCATGGCGAGCACCATGTTGACAACCGGCCGGTCGATGGTGACCTCACCGGTGGTCCGGCGGGCCTGGGTCAGCGTCTCGCCGTCGAAGCCCTTCAAGATGGCCTCCTTGGAGCCGCCGCGGAAGTTGAGCAGCGCCTCGGCCTCCGGGCTGGCGACGACCAGACGGCCGTCGTTGGCCTCCATGGCGTCGATGACCGCAGCCGGGCTGGCGTCGGTGAGCACTCTGATCGGGACCACGTTGGTGATCCGGTGCGCCCGCAGCCGCCGCTCTTCGGTGGCGACGTTGACGACGGCCTCGTCCAGGTCGATCTCGCCCTTCTCCACGAGCGCCATCTGCTTCGTCTCGTACTTGCGCAAGAACTTCTTGTTCATGCGGTTCCGAGCCTTCTGCTGGTTCAGGTCGCCCTGCTGGTTGTCGGTGACCATGTCGCTCGCGTCGAGGACCGGGTCGAACAGCCGCGTGAACACCGGGGACTTGCCCTCGCCAGAGGCGAGCAGCGCCAAGGTGTAGAGCGCGACGGGCTCCGACCAGGTGGTGGTGGGCGAGGACTGTGCGCCGCCGTTGACGGCCGCAGCCACGGCACCGAGAGCGAGGACGCTCACGGCGTTGGCCGGGACCTGCAACTCCTGCGCCGTCTCGGTGACGAAGTCACCCAGCCAGTTCGGCAGGTAGTCGGTGAGGGTGGGGGTGTCGGTCATGTTCCTTTCCGTTTCGTTCGGGTTCGGTATCTAGTATATCGGCCCGATCATTGACATTGACACCTTCCACTCGATTTGTTTGTGACAACAGTCACATCAGTCTTGTTCTGACAACGCAGGCACGTCGGGCGGCGGCAGGGGAGCAGCGGCGTGCCCGTTGCGCTCAGCGATCCATCCCATCGCTCGCTGCATGGCGGCGTCCTCGCCAGCCTTGTAGCCCCGGCGGTAGGTCACCTGGTGCATGGCCTGCACTTGTTCTAGCAACGCCGCCAGGACCTCCATGGTGGCCGGTGCGGCCTGCACCGTCATCTGCTCAGCAGAGCGCACAGGAGCGACCACAGGGCGCCCCTGCATGACGTTGATGGCCTTGACGGCGTCGTTGTAGCGCTTCGCCGCGAGGGCCAGCGGCTGCTTCGCAGCGGCCCGTCGCTTGGCCCTACGGCGGCGGGTCACGACCAGCACGAGGCCGACCAGGGCAGTGAGCACGAAGGCGCTCAGGAGGGCGAGGGCGAGGATCTTGGCGTTTGACATGCTTCGGAATCTACTACAGCCACGCGAAGATGCCCCCTCAAATGCTGGAAATCCAGCATCTGAGGGGGCGGGTCCACGCAGCGTGAGGTCAGGCGGAGACGCTCTGGCGCTTGCTGACGCCCTTGCGGGCCGCGGCCTTCGTCGCGGTCCGAGCGACCTTCTTGCTGGGCTGGGCGGGCTTGGTGACCCGCTTGGCGATGGTCTTGGCGACCTCGGGGGTGTGGCCCTTCGCCTTGCCGCCCTGGCTCTTGGCCGGGGTGGTCTTGATGGGCTCGCCGTTGGTGGACGGCTTGGCGCCCTTGGCGATGAAGCCCCGCTGGCGCCGCGTCCGCTCCGAGAGCGGCTTGGTGACCCGGCGGTCGGTGTTGGTGTCGTCGTGGCGCTGCAAGACGACCGTGTCGTTCTCGGTGACCCGCACCCGCACCCGCGCCTTGCGCCGGTTGGCCGTGGTGCGCACGACCCGCTCCATCGAGGCCGGGGGGCCGTCGAAGTCCTCGCCCTGCGAGAGTTCGTGGATCTGACCATCGAACCACGCGTCCCAGGGGTAGAACCGGGTCCGGGCCTTGCTGTTGAAGCGGCTGGTGTAGGTCCAGTCGAACTCTTCCAGGATCTTGCTCATGATGTCTCTTTCTCGTGTTGTGTGGACAGTTGTCAGTATACCCGCCAAGTGTGTTGTTTCAACACCTGACGGGCAGATTTCTCAGGGGTTCAGCATCCCGCGGGGCCGGACACCGTGACGCCGCTGGTACTCAGCGACGAGGCGGTCGTACTCGGGGATCAGGCGGGCCATGCGGGCCTCGTAGGCTGCCTGGCGCTCAGCGTCGGTGGGCTCGTGGGGCCATGTCCTGCGGACGTGGCCGGGGACTGTCGCCCAGGCGTAGCCGAGGATGAGCAGGAACGGCGTCGCGAAGAACAGCAGCCCAGGGGCGTGGAGGGACATGGCGAGCAGGATGAAGGGGAGGATCAGGACGACGAAGTAGGCCACCGTGACGATCCACATGGTCCGCCAGTACCGAGCCTTGTCGTTGCCGATGTAGACACTCGCCGCGTAGGCCGCAGCGCCGCCGACGGCTGCACCGACGAGCATCGAGTCACGGACGTGGTGATCGTGGTGCTGCGCCGACGCGTTGGTCAGGGGATGGTCGGGCGCTGTCACAACCGTCGTTGTCGGCATTGACATTGACGGCTGAGCGGCAGGAGCAGACGACCACGATCTGAACGACCGCGGCTCCACCGGTGCCACCGGGCTTCCGGGGTACTGCGGGAGCCTCGTTCCCGAGGCCCCCACGACGTGACCGTTGAGCACCGACGCCCCATCGGGGATGAACTGCTCGCCACCGTAGGGGTCGCCCGGCAGTCCGTGGTACGGGTTGCGTCTCATGTTGTCAGTATACCGCCGCTATCTCGTTGTCACAACGCCCGGACGATGAATCTCGTCAGGTGCCGGGCCATGTCGGTCAGGTCATCGAGCCGGTAGTGGGTGGCCGTCTCGTGGCCCCGCATCCGCGTGGGCGCCGTGTTGTAGTAGAAGATCACGATGTCCCGGTTGGGCAGCCGGTAGTCGGCCAGGTTCACGTTCCCCTGCCAGGCGCCGTCGGTCATGAGGATGACCAGGTGCCGGTCCTTGTCGGCCATCTGGTGGTCGAGCATGTCCAGCGCCTCGGTGGGGATGGTGCCGCCGCCGGGGATGAAGTTGTGGTGGACCTCGTAGGGCCGGTCGTCCTGGTCGTAGACCAAGTAGGCGCCGGTGTCATGGATGGTCACCGTGCAGGGGATGCCAGCCATGTCGCAGGCTGACTTCATGGCGTAGGCGGTGACGCCCAGCGCGTCGTCGGCGTGGAGCATGGAGCCCGAGCCGTCGAGGATGACCGACACCGCCATGTTGGGCAGTTGCATGTCGCCGTCGTCGGCGTAGCGCCGGAAGAACTCCATGTCCCCGACCTCGCGGGTCTTGTACCGCATGATGTCGAGCACGCCCTCGCGCTGCCCCTCCTGCCAGGAGGGCGCCGTCTCGGCGCGTGCTTCCTCGATCAGGTTCCGGACCTGGTTCGTGATCATGTCCGCCTCGCGGATGGCCTCAGGGTCGGTGTTCACAACAGGGACGACCCGCTCCAACGGCGTGCCCTGTGATCCGGCACCCTTGGACTCGTTGTACGACTTGACGTCGCTGGTCAGGCTGGAATCCTCGTTGCGAGCCTCCCGAGCCTCTTGGAGCGCCTGCTCGATCAGGTCTTGGATCTCCTGCTCGCTCAGGCTCCCACCATCCTCCCCGGCGTCGTCGCCCTCGTCCTCGTCGGACTCAGCGCCGTCGCCCTCGTCGTCGTCGTCGTCACCATCGACCGGCATGGGCACGGCGGTGTTCTCGGCGCGCTCACCAGCGTCGCCCTCCATGGGCGTGCTGGGCGTGCTGTGGGTGTCGATCTGCGGGACGCGGGCTTGGAGCGTGTCCAGGAGCCGGGCGAAGTCGATGACCCCTTGGAGCATGTCGGCTGTGTTGTCAGCCGCCATGTAGTCCCGGATGATCTGCTCCGCCGCCTCGACCGTGTCCAGGCCGTGACCCTCGATCATGGCGTGGCGAGCAGCGGCCCGCACGTCGGCATCGACGTGGGTGCGGCCGTACAGCCACAGGTGGCTCGTCTCGTTGATCCCCTCGGCCAGGACGTGGGTCAGCACGATCACGTTGTAGTAACTGGCGAGGTTCTTGGAGCGCCGGACCATGCCTGTCTCCATGCGCTGATCCTCGATGATGTTCCAGGCCGGTTGGACCTGGTACAGGGTCAGGCCGTGGGTGTCCACCAGCCACTCGTTGATCCGCCAGGTCATGCGCTGGGGGTCCGACTCATCCACCGCCGCGATCAGGTCGGGCAGGGGGATGGTGCGGAGGATGTGGCCCGCCTCGTGGTAGGCCAGCCCGCGCAGGTCACCGACGAAGTCCAGCGACACGTCGCCCTCGGGGATGGAGAGGGTGATCTTCTTGAAGTCGGTCATCGCCGTGAAGTGGTCGGCGTCCAGATCGACGCTCATCGGCACCCGCTTGTTGGCCCAGGCGTCGATGGCGGTCTGGATGCGGGGCAGCAGGCCGGTGATGATGGCGTTGCGCCGCAGGATGTCCTGGTCGGTCAACTGCCGGGTCCGGACGGCGTCCAGCCGCTCCCGAGCACGCTTGTGCTGCTCGCGGATCTCTCGCTCCACCTTGCTCAGGCGCTTGCGCTCCTGGGCCGTCTGTCCCTGTGTGGTCCGCATGGTGCTCAGTCTACAGGCTACGGTGGCATAAACAACTCGGTTCACAACAAAGTTCTCACAACACAGGTTGGTGTTCGGGTCCGGAGGCTGTACACTAGGCTCCGAACCTGAACGAAGGAAGGAACGATGACCGCAACGAAGCGCCCGCTGGTGAAGCAACCGGACGAGCAGAGCGCCGTCCTCACCCTGGACGACCCGCGGCTCGATGCGTTCCGGCCCGATCCCAAGGTGGTGGAGCAGTACGTCTCCCGAACCATGAAGAACGGCCAGACCGACATCGAGTACCTGATCAAGGTGTGGGAGCGCCGTGAGAACGTGCTGCTCGTCGGAGACACCCAGGGTGGCAAGACCATGCTGGTGCAGGTCATGGCCGTGGTGATCGGCATGCAGATGGGCCTCAACAAGCCCTTGCCGGTGTTCACGCTCTCGGCCTCCAACGGCATCACCGACTTCGACCTGTTCGGACAACCGACGGTCTGGGTCGATGAGAGCGGCGCCGAGCGCGTCGTCCGCCTCCCAGGGCTGGCCGACATGGCCGCTCGCATCGGCGGGATCTTCTACCTGGACGAGGTCAACATGATGCCCGAGCGCGTCACGTCCTCGCTCCACCCGATGTGCGACTGGCGCCGTGCCTTCACCAACCGGTCCAAGGCCGTCCAGGTCCCCGGCGACGGCTTCATGCCCGAGGTCGTCCCCTGTTCTGACAACCTGTGGATCGTCGCCACGATGAACCCGAACTACCGCGGCGCTGGTGCGCTGAACGAGGCGTTCGCCAACCGGTTCCGGCACCTGGAATGGGAGTACGACGCCAAGGTCGAGCGTCGGCTGGTCCCCAACGAGGGCTGCCGTCTGCTGGGTCAGGCGCTCCGCAACGCCAGGGCGCAGGGACACATCCGCACGCCCGTCGGCACGTCCGCTCTCATGCGGCTGGCCCAGGACGTGGCCGAGGATGGCGCCGACATGGCGCTGTACTCGCTGCTGTCGATGTTCACGCCCACCGAGAAGGAGCACGTCAACGAGGTCATCGAGTCGCAGTCCTTCCGCTCCATGATCGTCTCCATGCCCACCGGCGTGGGCGAGGGCTGGCCGGACGGCGACGACGAGTCGCCCTTCTGAGTGGACCGACCCCACTGTGGCTGTTGTCACAGTGGGGTTGTGCCAACACGGCGATAGACTGTTGTCATGTACAACGTTGTCCCTTGGTTCAAGGCCCACCCACGGATCGCAGCCTCGCTCTGCTTCGCGCTGTTCTGCTTCGCCTACAACCCGGTAGCGAACATGCTGCACGGCCAAGGCAGCGGCAGCAGCAACATCCCGGAGCACGACAGCGCCAGCACGACCAGCGACCTGATCGCCGAGGGGTTCGTGCAGGACGGCTGCGTCGACCACAAGACCTTCGTGATCTGCGACTGGAAGAACCAGATGGACGGTCGCTGGGCGACGACCAGGGACGACGACGTGCTGTACGTGCAGTTGCCGTGAGCCTGATAGGGTACGGCTTCATGAGACGACCCTTCATGGTGGTGGCTGCCACGGCGCTTGTGGCAGCCACCGCCGCCGCCTGTGCCCCACCCGCCGAGCACTCCGACCCCGTCATCATCGGTGACTCCATCATGGTCAGCGTGCAGCAGCGCCTTGGCGCCTGGTTCGGTCCCACGCAGTTGGTGGACGCCGTGAGCGGCCGGGCCATCGCCTCACCTGGTTCGGTGAGCGGCTTGGACGCTGTGCGCCGCGCTGTGCCGCGCACCTGGGCCGGTGACAAGTTCGTCATCGAGTTGGGCACCAACGACGTGGGCTGGCACGCCAACGACCGAGCCTGGTACACACAACAGATCCAGTCGGTGCTCGACGCCATCCCCGCTGACCGCTGCGTCGCCTGGGTGCTGCCGTACCGCAAGGACACCTGGATCATGAACGAGTCCACCCGGCTGTGGGGCTACCTGGTGGAGACTATGTTGTGGCAACGACGGTGCTTCGCCATCATCGACTGGTACTCGGTGGCTGACGCCAACCCCGGCTTCATCCAGCCCGACGGCGTCCACCTGAACCAGTTCGGCATCGATGAACTGGCCCACGAGATTGCCGACGCCCTCGCCACCATGGTGATGCCACCGGTCCTCATCCCCCCGACCAGTGTGTCTGATGTCACAACAGTTCCGACAACTCAGGTTGTGACAGGGAACGGGAGCCTGTAAACTGTGTCCATGAGCCAAGCACCCAGCAGACCATCCACCAGCACCACGCTCTCGTGGGGCCTGATCAACGTGCCCGTCTCGCTCTACAGCGGCACGGACTACGTCGGCGTCTCCCGCAAGGAGTTCACCCGCGACGGCGTGTCCGTCGGGCGGGCCTCGACCCGCAAGGACACCAACGAGGTCATCGGCCGCGACGACGTCGTGAAGATGGCCCAGGCCACCAACGGCGAGTGGGTCGAGTTGACCGACGACGAGATCGCTGCGGTCACCGCTCCCGACTCGCGCTGCGTCATCGAGGACCTGATCGACCTGGACACCATCGGCACGGTCTACCTGACCGAGGCGTGGTACCAGGTGCGTCCGAAGGCCGTCAAGGGCCACGTCGATCCGAACGTGGCGCAGGGCTTCGCGCTGCTCATGGCCGGACTGGCCGACCTGGGCAAGGCGGCGCTCATCAAGATCGCCATGCGCGGTCCGGCCCGCTACGCCGCGGTGCTCCCCGACGGTCGCATGGCGACCCTGCTCTACGCCGACGGCATCCGTGAGGCGCTGCCCATGCCCGAGGTCACCATCGACCCGCGCATGCTGGACATGGCCTGCACGCTGCTCGACGCCATCGGCACCGGCGAGACGCCGGTCCTGACCGACACCAACGGTCCCGCCGTCCAGGCGTTCGTGGACTCCAAGATCGACGGTGGCACCACGCCCCCGCCGCCCGCCGAGCCCACCGTCTCGCCCGACCTGATGGAGAGCCTGATGGCCTCCATCAAGGCTGGCAAGACGCCGGTCAAGCGCAGCCGCAAGGACAAGGGCAAGGGCAAGACGGCTGCGTGACCAGCCACCAGGTGTTCACAACGAACGCCAACCCATGGAATCCTGGGCCAGCCTGGCTGGCCCAGGAGTACCTGGACAACTGCGGCGATCCTCGCCGTCAGGTTGTGACAACCCCCTCCGAGACGATAGACTGGAACCATGAGCGAAGAACTGACCATCCGAGCGGTGCCCCAAGCGTCGCTCGACGCCACGATCGAACTGCTGGCTGAGTACGACTCGGACAAGGCGTTCGACTCGTCGGCTGACGCCGGGGAGTTCCTGGCCGCGCTGGTCGAGGCCGTGCGCCCGCTGGTGTCGCAGCCCGAGCCCAAGGTCATCCCTGAGGACAAGCCACCGGTGGAGTTCCACCGGCTGCCGGGCCTCGACACACCGGGAAGGTCGTGGACGGAATGACCGTCCGACAGTTGACCCGAGTGCTCCACGCCCTGGACGACCAAGAGGCCGAGGTCCTGGTCGAGGTCGAGGATGGGGTGTTCCCCGCCCTCGGCCTTCGCGATGGCGAGTTCGGCGGCGTCGTGATCACGGTGGACGAGTCATGAGCCCCGCCGACCTGATCCAACTGCTGGGTCCCGAGGACGCGCTGCTGGCCCACCTGAACGGGCTACAGCCGCCGCTGGGTGATCTGATCACGCTCTACGGGGACTGCCAGCGGGCCATCGAGGCCGTGGCCGAGGGACGACCCGACCAGGTCATCTTCATGGACGGCGGCGAGCCCGGCGCCTTCGCTCACCACCTGGTGAGCATCTTCGATCTGCAACCCTGGGTGGAGGAACTGTGCGTCACGAAGTGATCGACCCCGACAAGGGCACCGCGACCATCAACGAGCCGTGGTGGGTCATGGAGGGCTACGTCGTAGCCGCAGGCACGTACTCCATCATCGACTTCGATGAGGACGCGGAGGCGTGGACTGTTCTCACAACCAACGGCCAAGCCCGTCTGCTAGAGCCCGCCAGGGGCGTCGAGCCGACAGCATCGAGCGCCATGTTGTGAGGCACTGAGCAGGGCACTCCGAGGGCATAAGCCCGTCCCAACTGATCCGTACGTGCGTGACTGCGGTGATGGGGCGGTGTCTCGATGGGAAGGAGTGGACCGAATCCGACGAAGGGCGCCCGGTAGTCGGTAGTAGGGGTAGGGGTGTCCTGCTCAGTGCTTCACAACACGGTTGTGTCAATGTCAATGGTCACCGGTGCGGCTTGCACTTGCCGCGCTTGTTCCGCTCACAGTCCGTAGTCGGCGGAGCGGGCGGTGGCCGCGGCTTCGTGTCCGCTGGGGGAGGCGGAGCGGCCGGGGGCGGTTCCGGCGGCGGGAGTGGCGGCGGCGGCGGGAGCGTTGGAGGCGGTGGGGGGGGCGCCCCGGTGTACGTC
>Ga0209811_10000627_pt1 | contig 13880 bp, 23 predicted proteins | sample Coa_R1_6_FD_187161 | JGI IMG/M metagenome (GOLD analysis project Ga0209811, IMG submission 187161) | Surface soil microbial communities from Centralia Pennsylvania, which are recovering from an underground coalmine fire. - Coalmine... | ecosystem: Environmental > Terrestrial > Soil >...
CCCTGGCGTGGCGTGGGGCTCCGCGGGCGGCATCAGCCCGGGAGGCAGCGGAGGCAGCTCGAGCGCCAGCCCCGGAGGCGGCGGGAGTTACGGCATCCCGCAGATCCCTGGCGGCGGCAGCGGCGGCGGAGGGGGTACGTACGCGTCCGGCGGGCTGGTCGCCAGCCCAGGGCTCCGGTACGCGAACCCCGTCGCGTCACCCGGGTTCGACAGCGGCGGGCCGCCCGTCGTCGCGGGCTCGGTGACCGGCTACCGGTGGTGGACGATCGTGGCCCCGGACCTGGATAAGTCCCCGGCGCACGCCGACGCGGAGTGGCCCCGGATGCCGCTGCGCGGGGCCTGGGCGCCCTGGGCTCCCGGCGTCAACCACGCGGCCTGCCTGGCCAACGCCAACACGGGCGCCCTCCGGGACGCGCACGACCAGGCCAGCGTGCCCGAGCGCGTGTGCGGGTGCGTAGTGCCCGGAACCCGGATCCTGACCGCTGATCTGCAGTGGGTACCCGCAGGCGATCTGGAGGTCGGGGACCGGCTGGTCGCATTTGATGAGTATCAGGAGATTCCGGGTGCCGGCCGAAGGTACCGCAATGCTGTCGTAGCGTCTACTGACCGGGACGTCTTGCCCTGCTATGACCTGGTTTTCAGTGACGACACGAAGGTGCGTGTCTCATCTGATCACAGATGGCTTGTTCGCAACGGGAATGAAGGCGGCCACTGGATGCGAACAGATGCCATGATGGCGGGCCGGCAGCATGCTTCCCGGGTCGTTAAGCCCTTCGCCGCGTGGGAGCTGGACAGTTCTTTTGAAGGCGGTTACCTTGCCGGGGCGCTCGATGGCGAGGGCAGCGTCTACCAGGGCGGCCCGGCTAACGTGGCTACGATCACCCAGGTCGACAACGCGATGCTCGCCAGGGTAGAGGCGTGCCTGGAAACCAGGGATTACAGCTATACGCATCACGTTCATGTCCGCGGGCCGGAAGACCCTAGCCGGGCTGACGGCAGTCCCCGTTTCGACGTACACCAGCTCGCGATAGCCCGGAAGCCTGATTTCATCCGCCTCCTGGGTTCAGCGCGCCCGAAGCGCCTACTGCCCCAATTCCGCCCTGAGCTGCTTGGCCGTCTTGACACCAAGAACACTGTTCGCCTAGTCAGCAAGACGTACGCCGGCGAGCGCGAGGTAGTGAAGCTGGGTACTACCACAGGGACTTATTTCGCCCAGAATGGCCTGGCTTCGCATAACTGCGGGTACTGGGCTTACTGGGGTGCCCAGCGGCACGAGCTGGGCCGGCCCGGGTCCCTGCCCGTCTTCGGCGTCATCAAGGGCTACGGCAAGACCCTGGCCGGCCCGCACGGCTTCCGCTGCGCCAAGGCCCGGATCCTGGCCGTCCACCTGCCGGTGACGATCGGCGACGCGAAGCTGCTGTACGCCGAGCGGGTAGCGGAGATCACGGCGCACCACCAGTACAGGCACCCGCAGTTCACCGGCCGGGTCTACAACATCGGCACCGATCATGTGCCCTGGCCGCTGCAGCACCGCGACCTGCCCGACCCGCCCACCGAGGACGAGATCGCGCAGGCGAAACAGAAGGGCGAGGCGTGGGCCGCGGTGATCGGCGACCGGATCGAGCGGATGTACCCGGGAGTAGAGGTCTGCGAGACGCGGGACCACCTGCTGGCCAAGTACCCCCCGGACAAGGTGTACGGGCGGGGGCTCCAGCTGTGACCCGCTCTCATGAACGTGCCCGGCCCGGCACAGTACCGGAAGGCTGAGTCATCCCATCACCCGAACCGCAGGCAACATGGGCGCGGCGCGCGTGACAGCTCATCTCAGCTGACTGGTTAGGTAAGCCCGGGCCGGGCACCCGTTTATGTAAGTACAGCAGCCCAGCTCAGAGCCCCCTATTCGACACCCTGTTTGACAGGTCGTGTATACTGTAAGGGACAGTCAGTATGGCGCTGGCTGAGATCAGGAGACAGGAACATGGCAGATCAGCCGCGGTTCAGCGAGCAGGACAGGGCAGCGCTGCAGGCTGCGAACGAGGCGATCGGCGGCGCGCTCCTCCCGCGAGGCAGGCGGAAGGCCGCCAAGCCGGTGACGGTGCTCGTGCCGAAGCCGAAGCCGATGACAGACAAGGAATGGGCGCTGCTGCGGGTGCTGCAGTCGCTCCCGCGCAGCCCGGCTGACCTGGTGACCGAGGGCCACCTGCCGCGGGACAGCTCGCTGCCCGGCATCCACCAGACCGCGGCGAGCCTGGTCCGCAAGGGCTGGGCGCAGCGGCACAGGGACGGCGGATACCACCCGCTCGTCCGCTACACCATCACCGCGGCCGGCCGGGAGGCCCTGAACGCCAGGGCACGGCGGGGCGCCCGGGACGCCGCCGCGTTCGTCCGGGCTCGCGCGGGCACCCGGCCGCATACCCGGGTCATGCCGGACCCGGCCAAGGGCGAGTACGTCAACAGCGACACGGGCGTGATCAGGGTCTGCAGAGCCTGCGTGCCCGGCGCCAGGACTGCCCGGCACACCTGCGGGCTGTCCGGCCTGCAGGCCATGTTCCCGCTCGGCGGTGCGCGGTGAAGTTCTGGCGCGGCAACCGGGCCGACGCGGAGTTCGACGCGGACCCGGACGAGGTGGCCCGGTGGTTCTGGGTGAGCCGCCAGGGCGAGCTCGCGTACGACGGCGGCATGCGGCTGGACCGCTGCCTCCGCGCCTTCCTCACCGACCCGGCGCAGTTCAACGCGGTCTGGGACGAGCCGGACTACGACGGCCTGTTCGGCGCGGTCCTGGCGACCTGGCCGGGCGAGTACCCACGGGGACGGTGCCGGTACTGCGGCCTGGCGCTGGCGCCCGCCTCGCTGCGCAGCTGCGAGACGTCCCCGGACCGGCTCTGCCATCCAGCACCCTCGAGCACGCCGGACCCGGGCTAAACCGAGACACACGTCACGCAGTCCGCGAGTTCCCTGCATGTGCAGCAGCACGTATACTGAGAGGTGACAGCAAAAGACACCGCGGTCCCCTGTCCGTCCGGGCAGGGGGCCGTTGTCACCCCCAGGGAGGGAGCCCCCTGTGTCCTACGATCTCGTCCCCTACGGCTCGGGAAACCAGCCGGCCACCCGGCAGGGCCGCAAGGACCTCAAGCGCGTCCAGGACGGCCACGCCACCGCGGCGGCGGTGCAGGAGTCCCGGGCGCGGCTCACGGCCAACGCCGTCGCGCAGGGTTACAACATGACCGAGTACGCGCTGGGCCGCAGCGCCGGCGCGCACAAGACCGCCGACGCTCTGGCCGGCGGCGACGAGGACCTGGCCCGTCACCTGCACGGCATGGTGGGGGTAGTCGACACCACCGCGGCGTTCAGGATCGCCGACCACGTCCGGAGCGCCTGACGTGTGGCATCAGTTCCACGTCTGGCTCGATGCCAGCACCTGGCACTGGGCCATGATCGAGATCGGCGGGGCTGTCCTGCTGATCCTGCTCATCTGCCTCATCGCAGCCGCTGTCCGCGGCGGGGGCGGCAGCGGCTACAGCCACAAGCAGGCTGAAGCTGACCAGCGCGCGAGGGCCGACGCCACGATGCGCAACATCGGCTCCGACTACAGCCAGCTGAACGAGAACATGCGCCGGACCGCCGACGACTGGCGGAAGCGGCACTGAACGACCAGCAAGCCCGGTTACCGGATCTCCCCGGGGCCGGGCTTGCTGCATGTTCTTCTGCAATTACCACTGCACGTGCATCTGCTTGTAGACTGTAAGGGACAGCGAAGGTACTACCATCCGGTAGCTGCCACCGCACGATCAACGATCAGGAGACCTCCATGAACACCAAGACCCTGCTCATCCGCGTCGGCGCCCCGGCCGTCCTGGCCCTCGGCCTGCTTGGCGCTGCCGGGCCTGCCTTCGCCAGCACCGGCCCCGGCTCGTTCAGCGCGGCCGGCACGCAGCCCGGCAACAGCTCGCTCATCAAGGCGACGTTCACCTACGGCGACCCCGTGTTCGGCAACGTCAGCTGCGCCGAGATCCACCACCAGAACGGTGCCCAGGACTTCGACAGCGTGAGCTGCACGTTCCTCGATGGTCCGCGCCTGGACCTGGTGACGGGCCTGCCCGCAGCGCCGGTCGGCTGGCTCAGCGACTTCGCCTACAACGGCACCTCGCTGACCACCCACCCGGCGAAGCCCGACACCAAGCAGGTCAACCTGACCTACACGGTCAACGCGGCCGGCACCGGCTACACCGGCACGACCGACAGCTACAGCGGCTGACGGAAAGCAGCTCGTTAGACCCGCCGCCCGGCCCCCGATCGCTCAGGTGCCGGGCGGCGGCATGAGCACGACCGCACGATCAGGATCAAGATCAGGAGACGCAAGATGCCAACTTCAATCATGCCTGCGGTGATGCCTGGCAGGGCAGCTGCCGAGGAGCAGGCTCCAGGCCCGTCCGGCGCGCCGTACCTGCCCCGGCACCACAAGGCCGGCCGGCTGATCGCCGTGGTGATCCCCGGCCATAACGAGGCCGAGTACATCGCCCGCACCCTCGAGGGAGTCCTGGGCCAATCCCGCCGCCCGGACTCGGTGACGGTGATGTGCGATAACTGCACGGACAACACCGCGGAGGTCGCCGCACGGTTCGCCGGAGTGACCGTGATGCACTCAGTGGCCAACACGCACCGCAAGTCCGGCGCGCTGAACCAGGCGCTGGACAGCATCACCGCGGACATGGACGGCGATGATCTGGTGGTCTGCATGGACGCCGACACCATCATCGACGTCGACCTGCTCCGCAACGCCGAACGGCACATGGAAGATGATGGCCGGCTGGCCGCGGTCTCGAGCAACCACCTGATCAGCGACTTCGACACGCACCACTACATCACGCTGATGCAGGCGATGGAGTACGAGCGAGACCGCCGGTTCGTCGGCCGCCGCAAGGGCCGCTACGGCTGCATGACCGGCATGGCCGCCATGTACCGGGTCGCCGCGCTGCGCGACGTCAGGGCCGTGCACGGCACGTTCTACAACGAGGACAACTGGACCGAGGACTGGTACCTCACCATGGCCCTGAAGCACCTGCGGCAGTGGCGGATGATCCGCCCGCAGGACTGCCTGGCCGCCACGGTACCAGTGCCGACCATCTCGCTGCTGATCACCCAGCGAGTTCGCTGGGCACGCGGCTACCTCCAGACGCTGCGCCAGTTCGGCGTGACCCGGTGGACGCTGCTCCCGTGGATCAAGCAGCTCGGCCTGCTGTGGTCGGTCACGGCCCGGGTGCTGATTTTCTGGCTGCTGTGGCTGTCCCGCGGCCACCTCACCGCGATGTGGATGACCCCGGTGTTCATCCTGTTCATCGCCGACGCGGTGAATACCTCCCACAAGGCCGGGTGGCGCGCGGTCGCCGCGGCCATCTTCTTCCCGCTGGAGATCGCCTACGCGTGGATCATCACCGCGGCGATCATCACCGGGTACTTCCGCGAGCTGACCGGCATCGGGGCGGACGCGGAGCACTTCAAGCGCGTGAGGAGGTGAGGAAATGCAGATCCCCGGTTTCGGTGAGGTCGGTTCGACCGGCCTCGTGGGCGCGATCGGCCTGAGCATGTCTCCGGCCGCTATCGCCTGGAAGATCGCGCTGACCGTCCTGGCGGCCAGCATCGTCATGGCGTTGCTGCGGTTCATCCCGCGCGCCGAGGTCTGAGACAGTGCCGTCCGGCGTCCTGGCAGGGCAGGGCGCCGGCGGCACCGGGAGGGGGTCTGATGGCCACCAGAAGGAAGCAGAGCGCCACCGTGATGGCGTGGCTGACTGTCATCATCACGCTCACGCTGTGCACCGTCGCTGCCTGGGGAGGTAACCGGCTGGGCCGCGCGCAGGCCGCGACGGCGGTCACCCAGCAGGACAGCCGCGTGGTCTACCTGACGTTCGATGACGGCCCGGACGGGAACTACACCCGCGAGGTGGCAGCCGACCTGGCTGCGGCGGGCGCGCACGCGACGTTCTTCGAGACCGGCATCAACATGCGGGGCCAGTGCCCGCTGATACGACGGCTGCTGGCGGACGGGAACCAGCTGGGCACCCACTCCTGGGATCACCCGCTGTTCCCGAAGCTGACCGCGGGCCAGACGGCGGCCGAGATCAGCAGCGCCCGTCTTGAGCAGGTCAGCTGCACCGGGCACAACTCGCTGCTGTTCCGCTACCCCTACGACAAGCCGACCGCGGCCGGGTCCGAGTACCTGGGCAGCCAGCAGATGCTGGCCATCGGCTCGGGGATCGACCCCTCGGACTGGAACTGGCAGCACGTGCCAGACGGCGAGGTAACCCGCCGGGTGCTGGCCCAGCTGCGCCCGGGCATGATCGTGCAGCTGCACGACGGGAACGCGGCGGCCGGCCGGGACCACGGCCACCCCGGCTACCTGCCTGGCCTGCTGCGGGCGCTGAAGGCTCACGGCTACGCGATGGACGTACTGCCCAGTCAGGGCTCCCCGAGCAGCGGGCACGAATGACGGCCCCGGCCCGGCTGATGCGCGGCGCAGTCTGCGAGCGGATCGTGCTCGAGCGCGGCAGCACCCTGACCGTCCGGCTCGGCGGCCGGCTCGTCCGGGTCCGGATCGCGGACCTGGCGGCGGACCAGGACGGCGAGATCCGCGCCGAGCTCGCGGGCACGGGTTAAGCTGAAGGCACTTCGCAGAGAGTGGCTGTCCAGCAGAGCGCCCGGTTCCCGGTTCACCCCCCGGGGCCGGGCGCTCTCGCGCGTATAGAGAGAACAAGGCCCCCTGAAAACCAGCCCCGTGGCTGCTTTTGACAGATTCCAGCCCCGGGGCTAGACTGTAAGGGACAGCGAAAGACCGCGTAGGACCAGGAACACAACGATCAGGAGATCTCATGACCCACGCCATCGACCTCACCTCCGCCCGGAACGCCGACATCACCACCATCCGGAGGCTGCTTGAGGAGCAGCGCGCCCGGCGCGTCGACCTCGTCGTCTCCCCCGACATGATCCTGGCCGAGCGGGGGCGCCTCATGGTGCTGCCCGGCGAGGCCACCCAGATCCTCACCAATACCGGCGTCGTCTCGGCGGCCGGGTACTACCTGCCCACCGACGTGGCTGACGAGGGGCTGGGCACGATGCTCGGCATCGACGGCGGCTACCTCAAGCGGCTCCGCGAGCGTGACCCGTCCCGGACCGACGTGTGGGACGCCAACGTCAACCTCATGCTGCACGGGTACCTCGGCGAGGCGGACGAGGACTTCGAGCCCGAGTTCCCGGGCTACGGCAAGAACCTGCTGCTGCGGATGCTCAAGGGCGACGAGGAGGCTGACGGGGTGCTCCGCGCCGTGCGGTCCCCGCGGTTCCGGGTCGACATGGACAACCTGGACGTCCTGCTCGCCGTCCTCGAGGGCTTCCGCGAGGCCGGCGTCGACGCGATCCCGGATGTCTGCGACCTGTCCTCGCGCTCGATGCGGGTCCGGTTCGCCATCCCGTCCATGGCCGCGATGGCACCGAAACTGCTGGACGGCTACCGCAGCCCGCTGGACGACGGCCAGGGCCACGGCGTCAAGCGCGCCGGCGAGCTGGGTCAGGGTCCGGAGGACGGCGGCGACCGCCCCGGCATGAAGCTGCGGGTCGACTCCCGGTGGCGCAACTGGACCGTCTCCGACGCGTTCCGGGCCGCGCACCTGGAGGGCAGGGGCTACCAGCCGGGGCAGGAGCCGGTCGTGTTCGCCGGGATCGAGGTCACCTGCTCCGACGTCGGCGAGGGCGGCCGGAACATCTTCCCGAAGATCCTCGTCCAGGCGTGCAAGAACGGCCTGACCCTGGTCGCCGAGGCCGACAAGCGCTCGCACCTGGGCGCGGAGAAGCAGGCCGGCGTCATCCAGGTCTCGGCCGAGACCGACCTGGCCGAGCTAGCCCTGATCACCGAGCAGACCAAGGACGCGGTGCGGACCTTCACCAGCGAGGCGTGGTTCCTCGGCCAGGTCCGGGAGATCGAGGCGCTGGCCGGCGTCAAGGTCAACGCCCCCGAGCAGGTCATCCAGGACGTGACCCGGGCCAATGGCTTCACCAAGGCCGAGGCGTCCGGCATCTGGGACATGTTCCTGATGAGCGGCGGCAACACCGAGGAAGGCTCCGCCGGGCAGGTCGCCAACGCGATCACCGCGTACAGCCAGACGGTGAAGTCCCCCGACCGGGCCGCCGAGATGGACCGCGCCGCCGTGCCGGTCATGAAGCACCTGGCCAGGATCGCCGCCTAGTCAGCCGCCCGCGCCGGGCGCAGGAATCGCCCGGCGCGGGCGGACCCATCCTGGGTACCATCACATCGAAGATCAGGAGACCGCACAATGTACGAGCTGGACATCACCGCCTTGGACCCGGCCGAGGACGACCTGGCCGAGGCGGGCCAGAAGGCCCTCGGCGGCGAGACCACGTACCTCATCCGCGACGGCGCGCGGATCGCCGCTATCGTCCCGGTGTTCGTGGCCGAGGAGCACGACGAGGACATCGACGGCGAAGTGGCCAGCGCCGCCGGGTCGCTCATTCCCTGAGCGCGCCCGCACCCAGGCCCCGGAAAACCAGAAGATCAGGAGACAGACATGAACGGAACCCGCGACACGTGGACGCGCCGCATCATCATCGGCGGCTGCGCCCTCATTCTCGGCATCGTGCTCGCCGCGTGCGGCAGCAGCAAGGGCAGCGCATCCGGCGCTGAGTCCTCGGCGAGGGGCGCGATCGCCTCCGCCACCGCCAACCCGGCCACGGCCGCGCAGCTGCGCCAGGCGAAGGCCCTGGTGAAGTCCTGCATCCCGGCCAGCCCGCTGGACCAGGCCCAGATGGTGCACCTCGTGTTCCTGTCCTCCGCGACCGGGAAGCACGGCCCCGAGGTGGTCGCGGCCCGCACGAAGCTGGGTACGTGCCTCGGCATCAGCAAGGCCGACGAGAAGCCGTTCTTCAACGAGGCGGTCATCGCGGCCGAGCACGGGCACCTCGTGCGCGGCGGGCACGCGGCCCGGGTGCAGTACTTCGGGGTCACCCTGCCCGGGCTGGTGATCAAGTACAGCAACGCCGCCAGCTTCAGCCCGTCACCCGGCACCTCCGGCGGGGTCCCCGCGACCATGCCGGCCAGCACGAAGTCAGGAGCCAGCTCATGAGCGAGACCCCGGTCACGTACCTGCAGCTGTTCGAGAAGTACGCCAAGCGCGACCAGCAGCGCAACATCCTCTCCGCCGTCATGGGGACGCTCGGCGCCGCCGGAGTCGTCCTCGCCGTTCTCCGCCTGCGGGAGCTGAAGGCTGACCGGGCCGCCGTCCGGACCGCGGTCGTCAGGAACGCGGCCCGGAGGGGAGCCAGCTCATGAGCACGTTCGCGCTCGTCACCGACGACGAGGAACCCCGGGACCTGGGTGACCTGGCCCGCGCCATCCAGTGGGCTGAGCTGGTCGTCAACACCGCCCTGCCGCCGAAGGGCGGGATGACCCTGGAGGGCACGCCCTCGCTGGAGGCCGCCGACCGGGCCGCGTTCCGCGCCGTCGCCTTCGCGGGCGTGCTGCGCGCGACGACCGAGCACCGCTACACCGCCCGGCCCGCCGTCCTGGAGGCCCTGATGGACGGGCGCATGCCGCCCGTGGAGGAGTCATCATGACCGCGGTTCCCCTCGCTCAGCCCCGCGGCAGGCGGGAGAAGTCCACCGACCTGCCGAAGATCAAGCTGCTGTCCTGGCTGGGCATCGAGTCCATCCTGTGGGGCGTGGTCATCGCGCACCTGGTCAAGTGGGCGGTCTCGTTCGCCTACTTCGCCAGCTTCCAGGTGCGGTACGCGATCGGCTACGGCAAGGGCACCTGGACCGTCTGGTACCTGAAGGACTGGTGGGACCGGCTGCCGGTGCACGTCGCCAACCTGCTCGGCCAGCCCTGGTTCAAGAGCCAGGCGGAGCCACTGTGGTGGATCACGTGGAGGCATGACATCCGCGACGTCACCATCTCCGTGGTGGCCACCATCATCGTCCGGCTGCTGTTCGCGAAGCCGAAGTACCCGGCGGACGACCGGCCCGGGCTGAAGGTCTACCTGACCCGGGTGCCGCTGGCCCTGCTCGCCGCGCTCGTCCCGATCGCGATCATCGGCGTGCTGGCCTGGAAGGTGCCGTGGCTGCTGCAGCACGGTTACGCGGTCCCCGCACGCTACGGCACGGTCGCCAGCGAGGCCAACGGCTGGATCGCGGCCGGCACCTGGATCACGGTGCTGATGGGTATCGCGGGCGGCCTGGTCGCGACCAAGGTCATGCAGCGCATCGCTGATGACATCCAGTGGTTCTTCGCGGAGCGTTCCGCCGCGAAGATCCAGGCCGAATCCAAGCTGTCCCTGACCGGCAGCCGCGTGATCGGTACCCCGGCGCACCGGGCACGCGTGCACTGGCTGCTGGAGCACAAGACGGACCTGCCGCCGCGGTCCCCGTGGCTCGTCCGCGCGCTGCTCATCGTCGGGTTCTTCGCCATGGCGTTCGCCGGGGCAGGCGCCTGGCTCAACCTGGTCGGCCCGGCCGCACCGCACTAGGAGGACACGAGCATGAATGGCCAGGACCCCGGCTGGTGGGTGACCTTCCGGCACGAGCTGCCGCGTGAGGACTCCCTGCCAGCCGGGGACTGGGCGGGAATCGAGCGGCGCATCCTCGAGCTCGAGGCCACCCGGTACCGCTACTACGTGACCCGGCCAGGCGAGCCGGAGCGCGAGGTCAGCGTGGACGGGTGGCGGCAGGCCGAGCGCGAGGCCGGGTTCATCCCGAAGCTGGGGCCGGGCTTCAACGCCACCGCCGGGTTCACCGCCAACGGGATCCACGGCCGGACGGAGCTGCTTCCCCGGCCCGCCGAAACTCCGGACGTCCGGAGAATGCCATCGCCAGATCAGGAGACAGAGACATGACCATCAAGACCGTCAGCGTCCGCGAGCTGGACGTCATCACCCTCGAGGACGCCGGGATCATGGCCGGCAACCCGGAGCGCATCGCGGAGGCGATCGGCGTACCCGAGGCCCAGTGGGGCGGCCGGTGCCACGAGATCAGCCTGGCCGTGCTGCGGACCGGGCTGTTCGGCCGCGGCCGGATGGCCCGGGGCACCTGCCCGGGTGTCACCGCGCAGCACAGCTGGTTCGTCCTCGGCGACGACCCGTACGACGAGGACGCGACCGGCGTCGACCCGACGCTGCAGTTCTGCCGCCGCGACGACGTCGATGGCATCGCGGTGTTCCGGGGAGGGGATCTCGGCCACCGGCCGTTCGGTTCCGGGACCTGCTACGCCGGGCACATGCCGTCTCATCACGGCGGCCCGGACATCGAGCTGACCCCGGCGCAGCCGCTGTCGGTCAGCGCCCGGCACTTCCTGGGCCACCTGCTGCCGCTGGACCTGCGCGGCTGGGCCGAGGTCGCGCACATGGCGGTGGAAGGCTGGCCCGCCGCCGAGATCATCGACGCGATGTGCGACACCCCCGGCCTGGGCGTGCTGATCCCGGTCGACATCCGCGGGATGCTCACCGACCGCAACCCGAACAACCTGTACTGGTAGGAGGATCCGGACATGTGCGTGACCCTGCACGACGCCCGGCTCGGGCAGACCACGATCGCCGGCTGGCGGGTCCCCGAGCGGCGCACCCACTGCCTGCTGTACGGCAACGAGCCGGAGAACCGGGCCGGCGTGCCCAACGCGATGATCCTGCACATCCCGGTCGCGCCCGGCACGGAGCTAACGCAGGAGAACTTCCTGCCCACCGCCGGGCTGCGGTTCGTGCTGGAGGACATGTGGCGGGCCGCGCCGAAGTTTCGCGAGCTGCGCGAGACCCGCGGCACGTACGGCGCCGGGCTGGCCAAGGGCAGCGTGTCCGTGTTCACCATGGGCGCCTACACCTGGGTGGTCGCTAACCGCGCCGACGCTGACATGATCAGTGACGCGCTTGAGTGGATCCCGGAATACGTCCGGCCGCGGATAAGCCGGGGCCTGATCGGGTTCTACCTGCGCACCTGGCCGGACGACGCGCTGGCTATCGGCTGCTTCAGCCAGGCTGGCGGCAAGGCGACCGAGCCGGTCGGGATCGAGTACCCGCCGGCCGACTGGCGCCGGCTGCGGTTCCCGGCTACCGACGCGCACGGCGAGATCCCCGACCTGCGAGCCCGGGTGCGGGTCAACCACCGGCTGATCGTCGGGACCACCGAACTCGGCCTCGGCGGTACGGTGCGCTTCCGGGAGTTCGGCACGATGGACGCCCGGCTGGCCCGGCTGCTGTTCGCGGGCGCCAGCCAGGTGGTCGCAGCCGAGCTGCTGGACATCCCGATGGCCAACGGGGACTTCTACGTCGACTTCGCCGGCTTCGGCCAGGACGACGCCCGCCTCGGGTACATCCTGCGCGCTCACGGCGCTGAGCTGGACGGCCGGGCAGACGAGATCCCGGCGCTGCTCACGGCAGGAGGCTGACATGGGCTGGTGGAGAGCAGGCAGGGACGGCTCCTCGCTGCACGCAGAGGAGACCGGGCTGGTCTGGGGCGACGGTCCCGCCGACATCCTGGACGACGCCATAGACAGGATCGTGGCCGAGTTCCAGCGGGACTACGGCCGCAAGCCGAGCCGGGATGAGCTGGAGGCCGGGCTGAAGTTCTCGCTCGGGACCTACGAGGAGGAGCCATGCTGATGCACTCCGTGGACTGGGAGCACTGGGCGGAGGTCTTCCGCGCTGGAGCGGACCGCGGCCAGGGCGACGACATGAGCGGACCCGGCCAGCAGGGCGCCGCCATCCTGGACGCGATGGCGAACAAATGCAGTGAGCACGCCGCGGAGGCCAGGGCGGTAGGCCGGTGAGCAGGCTGATCTGGGTCCAGCCGCGGCCGGGCATGCACGTGGCGTGCGGGGCCGCCTGGACCTACCTCATCGCCGAGGCGCCGCACAGCATCGTGCTCACCCGGTACCGCAGCCACGCGGACGAGGGACGGCCGATCTCCGGGGAGTACGACGTCGCCGCCGACGCCGCGCTGCACGCCATCCCGCTGAACGGGGCATTCGGTGTCTTCCCGGACACGGCCGGCGGCGTCGTCGGGCACATGAAGGCACGCGCCCAGGACTACGAGGCGGGCGGGAACGCCGGGCCGAACCCGCTCTGGCAGCACGACGAAGCACACAGCAAGTAGCTGTCACGTATACTGTAAGGGACCGGGAGATCAGGAGACAGACATGAAGATGCCACTCACCGACGAGCACGGCTTCCACGGCCCGGAGGAGGCCGCGTTCCACGCCTGCTTCGTCCAGGAAGGTTTCTCCACGCCGAAGCGCGAGGCCGCCCGGATGCTGCTGGACGGCGGCGTCGCCGCGGACCGGGCGCGGGCCTGGATGACGGACAAGGGCCTGGGCCTGGACGACCTGGAGTGGGACCCGGGCATGCTCACCGAGTACCGCCACCGGGAGGGAGAGTGAGCGCGTGACCACCCATTCCCAGGTGCCGCTGATCCCGCCGGGCGAGGACGAGCCGGTGGGCATCGACGCAGAGCTGGTGCCGCTGATCCAGGCACTGTGGGAGACCGGGTACACGACGATCACCTGCTGCCAGGATCTCGGCGAGTCGATCGGCGGGCTCAACCGCCGCAAGTCCGCCTACTGGAAGGGCTGGGTGCTGCTGGAGCTGCCCGCTACGGACGCGAAGGCGCTCGCCGAGCTCGCCGCCTCATTCGGCGGGTTCCCGATGCACTGGGCTGACCCGGACGCCTGGGACATCTCCATGCCGGTCATCATGCTCGGCCCGAATGCCGTGATGCCGGGGATCGTCCAGGTGCACTTCCCGTTCATCCAGCTGGAGCACCTGACCGCCGTGGTGCGCAGCCGCGGCGCGCAGTTCCGCGCAGGGAGGTGAGCCATGGCCAGCGGCAAGCGCAAG
>Ga0209811_10000628_pt1 | contig 13870 bp, 11 predicted proteins | sample Coa_R1_6_FD_187161 | JGI IMG/M metagenome (GOLD analysis project Ga0209811, IMG submission 187161) | Surface soil microbial communities from Centralia Pennsylvania, which are recovering from an underground coalmine fire. - Coalmine... | ecosystem: Environmental > Terrestrial > Soil >...
CTACGGCCACGAGATGTGCGCAGGCTTCCAGCGGGTGTTCGAGGATGCGGGCGGCAAGATCGTGCAGAAGCTCTTTCCCCCGCTCACCGTTCCGGACTACGGGACCTACATCGCCCAGCTCAAGACCAACGTCGACGGGGTTTTCCTGGGCTTCGCCGGCTCGAACGGCTTCCGCTTCTACCGGCAGTTCAACGAGTACGGCCTGCGCGGCAAGCTCGCGGTGGTCGGCGGCATGACCGCTTTCGACGAAGCGGTGCTGCGCAACATGGGCGACGAGGCTCTGGGCATCATCACCTCGTGCTGGTATTCCGCCGAAATCGAGAACGCGATCAACAAGCGCTTCGCGGCGAACTTCCGCGTCGACTGGGGCTACGACCCGGGGTTCTACGCCGCCGCGACTTACGTGGAGGCGGCGGTGCTCGACGCGACGCTGGAGAAGCTCAAGGGGAAGATCGAGGACAAGGAGGCGTTCATGAAGACGGTGCGCGCGATCAAGGTTGACACGGCACGCGGGCCGGTCGCCTTCGACCATCTGGGCAACGTCGTCGGCAATATCTATATCCGCAAGGTCGAGCGCAAGGACGGGCGCCTGGTGAACCGCGTCATCCATACCTACCCGAACGTGAGCCAGTTCTGGACGTACAAGGAGGCGGAGTTCCTCAAGAATCCGGTGTACTCGCGCGACTGGCCGCCCGCCAAGAACCTCGAGTCATAAGAACAAGGGAAACACGGGGCCGGGACAACCGGCCCCTTTTTTTGTGCAGTACTGGATCATTCAAACGCTGAACAGCCTCGCTCTGGGAGGCCTGCTGTTCCTGCTCGCTGCGGGCTTCTCGCTCATTTTCGGCCTGATGCGCATCGCCAACCTGACGCACGGATCCCTGTACATGCTGGGCGCCTATGTCGGGGTCTCGGTGCTCAAGTTCGTGCCCAACTTGTGGCTGGCGGCGCTGATCGGCGGCCTGGTGATCGCGGTGTTCGGCGGATTGATCGAGCGCTTCATCCTTCGCGCCTTGAGCGGGAACGCCCTGGGCCAGGTGCTGGTGACGCTCGGCATTTCCTTCATCGTCGCCGATTTCTGCCTGGTCTTCTGGGGAGGGGACCCGATTCCGATACAGACGCCGGTCGCGCTGCAACAGCCGCTTCGCATCGGCGGCGTGGCCTTTCCGACCTATCGCCTGGTCGTCGTGGCGATCGCGGTAGTGACCGCGGCCGCACTCTATGTCCTCATGGAGCGCACTCGCATCGGCGCAATGATCCGCGCGGGGGTCGACGACATGCAGATGGCGCGCGCCGTCGGCATTCCCGTGTCGAAGCTTTTCACGGCGGTCTTTTGCCTGGGCGCCGGGCTCGCGGGGGCGGGCGGCATCCTCGGCGGTCCGATCATGTCCGCCTATCCCGGGCTGGACTCCGACATGCTTCCGCTCGCGCTCATCGTGGTGATCCTGGGCGGGATCGGCAGCCTGCTGGGCGCGTTCGTCGGTAGCTTCCTCATCGGCGCGATCTACACCTTCGGCACGGCGCTGCTCCCCGATCTCGCCTACGTGATCCTGTTCCTGCCGATGATCGTGGTGATTGCGTTCCGGCCGCGCGGGCTGTTCGGCCGCAAGACGGTATGAGCCGAACGTGAAGCAGGCGGCCTGGATCACGCTCGCTGTGGCGCTGGCGGGGCTGCCGCTGGTCGCCGGCGAGTACTACGTCAACCTCACCAGCCAGATTTTCGTGGCGGCGATATTCGCCGCGAGCCTCAATCTGCTGGTGGGCTACGGCGGGCTGCCTTCGCTCGGTCACGCTTCCTGGCTGGGGCTCGCGGCCTACATCTCGGCGTGGATGTCGCTCAAGCTCGGCCTGGGGCACTGGGTCACGGCCCCGGCGGCGCTCCTGGGGACGACGCTCATCGCCTGCGCCTTTGGCTGGATTTCTCTGCGTGCGACGGGCCTCGGCTTCCTCATGATCACGCTCGCTCTGTCGCAGGTGCTGTGGGGAACGGCCTACCGCTGGGTTTCGGTGACCGACGGCGACAACGGGTTGCGCGGGCTCACGCGTCCGGCGCCTTTCGGCATCAGCCTCGACAGCGCGACGTCGTTCTACTATTTCGCGCTCGCGGTCACCGTGGTTGCGATTTTCGTGATGGCAATGTTCGTCGCGTCCCCGTTCGGCGCCGCGCTGCGCGGCACCCGCGACCAGTCGCGCCGCATGAGCGCGCTCGGCCACGACGTGTGGATGATCCGCTGGATCACATTCGTCTACGCCGGTTTCTGGGGCGCGGTGTCGGGGTTGCTCTTCGTGTACTACAACAAGTACATCCATCCGGCCTCCCTTTCGATCACCAGCTCCGCGGAAGGACTCCTGGGCGTCATCGCCGGGGGATCGGGGACGCTCGCCGGCCCTATCGTCGGGGCCGCGATAATCATACTGCTCAAGAACTACGTATCCGCGTACGTCGAGCGCTGGAACATGCTGATGGGCTTCGTGTTCGTGCTGATCGTGGTCTTCATGCCCGAGGGCGTGGTGCCCGGCGCGCGCCGGCTCTGGGCGCGGTGGAGGGCGCGGTGACGCCGGCGCTGCAGCTGGAGAACCTGCGCAAGTCCTTCGGCGGGCTGCCCGCGATGAACGGCGTGTCGCTCGAAGTCCAGCCCGGCGAGCGGCGGCTGATCATCGGTCCGAACGGTGCAGGGAAGACGACGCTGTTCAATCTCATCACCGGAGATCTCGCGCGCGACAGCGGAACGATCCGCCTTTTCGGGAACGAGGTATCGCGGCTCAAGCCGCACCAGCGCGCTCACCGCGGGCTCGCCCGCACCTACCAGATCATCACGCTGTTCGCGAAGGATTCCCTGCGGCACAACATCGTGCTGTCGCTGCTGGGCCTGCGCCGGATCCGATGGGGAACCTTCCGCGCGCTCGCGCGCTACCCCGAGCTCGACGGCGAGGCGCGCGAGGTGCTGAAGCTCGTCGGGCTGGAGCACCTGGCGCAGCGGCCGATCGGCGAGGTCGCCTATGGAGAGAAGCGCCGCGTGGAGATTGCCATGGCTCTCGCGCAGAAGCCGAAGCTCCTGTTGCTCGACGAGCCGCTTGCAGGGCTGTCGCGCGAGGAGCGCGCGGCGATGAAGGAGCTGATCGCGAGCATTCCGCGCGAGGTGACGGTGGTCATGATCGAGCACGACATGGACACGGCGCTCGATCTCGCCGAGCGCATCACGGTGCTGCACTACGGCAGCGTCATCGTCGAGGGTACCCGCGCCGAGATCATCGCCGACCCGAAAACCCGGGAGGTCTACCTGGGTGACGGAGCATGAGCGAGGCGCTGGCCCTGTCGGGCGTCGACGCGCTCTACGGCGAGAGCCACGTGCTGCACGGGGTTTCGTTCACCCTCGCGGCAGGGAAAGTGCTCGCGCTCCTCGGCCGCAACGGCGCGGGGAAGACCACCTGCATGAGCAGCATCATCGGATTCCTGCCGCCCCGGAGCGGCGAGATACGCCTGTTCGGAGATTCGATCTCCCGCCTCGCGCCCGAGACGATCGCGCGCAAGGGAGTGGGCTTCGTGCCGCAGGGCCGGCGCATCTTCCCGACGCTCACGGTGCGCGAGAATCTGCTGGTGGCGACCCATTCGCGGGCCGGCGCGCCCGCGCCCTGGACACTGGAGCGCGTGGTGGGCCTGTTTCCCCGGCTGGAGGAGCGGCTGCAGCAGGTGGCAGGCTCGCTCTCGGGAGGCGAGCAACAGATGCTGGCGATCGGGCGCGCGTTGATGGGCAACCCGCGCGTGCTGCTCATGGACGAGCCCTCCGAGGGCCTGGCGCCGCTGATCGTGGCCGAGGTCGGGCGCATCATCGCGCGGCTCAAGGGGGAGGGCCAGTCGATCCTGCTGGTCGAGCAGAACGTGAAGCTCGCCCTCGACCTCGCCGACGATGTCGTCATCCTCAACACCGGCCGCGTCGTTTTTCACGGCGGCGTCGATCGCGTGCGCGGGGATCAGGCTTTGATCACGCAGCACCTTGGAGTTTTCTGATTCAACCGACTGGAGAAGCATCATGATGTTTACCTGCGTCACCCCGGGCTGCGATCAGCCCGGACACACTCACCCCGCGATGGCGGCCTCGCGCAAGGGCGCGGCCAAGGCCTCGCGCTCGAAAGCGCACGCCAAGACCGTGGTTCGCGACCGGAAGGGCCGCAGCCTGCGGGTCGACATCCACTGCCATTTCCTGAACAAGGACGCGGCGGCGAAGATGGCTCCCTTGAACCCGGCGCAGTACGAGCCGCAGATCAAGTTTGCCAATGCGCTGACGCGCGAGGTCAACGTCAAGCAGATGCAGGATCGCGGGCCGAAGCTCTCGACCATCGAGCTGCGGCTGAAGGACATGGACCGGATGGGCATCGACATCCAGGCGGTGTCGCCTGCGCCGCAGCAGACCTATTACTGGGCCGAGCCGGGCCTGGGTCTCGACGTGTCGCGGATGATCAACGACCGGCTCGCCGAGATCGTGGCGCAGTGGCCCGACCGCTTCGTCGGCCTGGGGACGGTGCCGCTGCAGAACGTCGAGCTCGCCGTGACCGAGCTCGAGCGCTGCGTGAAGCAGCTCGGCCTGCGCGGCGTGGAGATCAATCCCAACGTGAATGGCAAGGAGCTCACCGAGCCGAGCCTGAGCCTGGACCGCTTCTTCGCCAAGGCGCGCGAGCTGGACATCGTGATTTTCATGCACCCCACCGGCTTCACCCAGGGCGAGCGGCTCATGGATCACTACTTCAACAATTTGATCGGCAATCCCCTCGATACGACGGTCGGCACGAGCCACCTGATTTTCGGCGGCATGATGGAACGCCACCCGGGCCTGAAGATCGTCCTGCCTCACGCCGGAGGTTATCTCGGGCACTACTGGGCGCGGATGGACCACGGCTGGCGCGCGCGCCCCGATTGCAGGACGATCATCAAGAAGGCGCCGACCAGCTACCTCAAGAAGTTCTACTTCGACACGATCACCTTCGATCCCGAGATGCTGCGCAACCTGATCGACAAGTTCGGGCCGCAGCAGGTGCTGCTCGGAACGGACTATCCCTTCGACATGGGCGAGGAGGATCCGGTGGGTCTGATCAACAGCGTGCCGCGGCTCTCCGCCGCGGACAAGCAGAAGATCATGGGGGAGACCGCTGCCCGATTGCTCAAGATCAGGCGATAATAGGCGTCTCGAACGCAGAGCAGCATGCTGGAGGTCCCATGAAGCAGGTCGGCGTCGCGATCATCGGCACGGGGTGGTGCGGGGGCATCCGCGCGGAGACCTGCGCCGCTCACCCCTTGACGAAGAGCCTGCACCTCGCGGAGATTCGTCCCGAGCGTCTTGCCGAGGTCGCCAAGGCGACCGGGGCGAAGAGCGCGGTCGCCGACTACCGCGAGCTGCTGAAGAACCCGGAAATCGAGGCGGTCTACATCTCGGCCACCCCCGAGACCACTCACTACCCGATGGCGCGCGACAGCCTTGCGGCGGGCAAGCACGTGTTCCTTGAGAAGCCGATCGCGATGCAGCTCTCGGAGGCCGACGAGCTGATCGCGCTCGCGAAGAAGAAGGCCCTGAAGTTCACCATCGGCTATTCGCAGCGCTTCAACCCCAAATTCGCGTACGTGCGGCAATCGATCCGCAACGGCACGATCGGCAAGCCGGTGAGCGCGCTGGTGTCGCGGCACATCACCCGGGGCCTGGGCAAGAAGATCAGCGGGCGGGTGAAGCTCTCGCCGGCGGCGATGGAAGCGACCCACGATCTGGACTTCGTTCTGTGGTGCCTGGAGCCGGCGAAACCGGTGCGCGTCTATTCGCAGCAGAATTTCGGCGCGATGCAGGAGGGAAGCGGCCAGCCGATCCCGGACAGCCAGTGGGTCGCGGTGACCATGGACAGCGGCTTGTCGTTCATCGTCGGCGGCGGCTGGAGCCTGCCGCCGGGATATCCGAACTTCTCCACCACCTGGATCGAGATGATCGGGACCGAGGGTGCACTCTTCGTCGACGACAGCCATCGCGATGTGGTCCTGAACACCATGGCGAAGGGCATGCAGCTGCCGATGTCGACCATGCCCGGCGAGCGGGTCGAGCACACCTACGCCGGACCGATGGCGGCGGAGACCGTCCACTTCCTCGAGGCGGTCGCGTACGACCGGCCGGTGATGGTGACTCCCGAGCACGCGCGCATGGTCATGGAGATCTACATGGCGGCCGACCTGTCGGCCGAGCGCAACGAGGCGGTGTCGGTCGGCATCGCCGCGTCGAAATCGGTGCGCGCGGCGTAACTTACTACGTAGTCACGAAAACCGGACCCTCAAAAGAAGCATCACCCAGCCGACCCCTAATGAATCGCGATCGCACCGGGTGATGCTTCTTTTGAGGGTCTATCATTGAAATGCCAAAAAAGAATCCCAAACGCATAGGTCTGGCCATCATCGGCGGCGGCCGAGTCGGTTTGTTCCGCGGGGAAGTCGCGGCGCGGCATCCGCAGGTTGATTTCATCGGCCTTGCCGAGATCAAGCCCGACCGCGCGAAGGAAGTCGCGGCGAAGGTCCGCGCCGACTTCGTCACCGCCGACTACCGCGAGCTGCTGGCGCGACCGGAAGTGAACGCCGTGATCGTCTCCACCGACGAGCACCTGCACGTCGAGCCCATTCTCGCGGCGGTCGAGCGGAAGCTGCCGATGCTGATCGAGAAGCCGCTCGCGACCGACCTCGCCGATTCGGAGCGCGTGCTCGCGGCGATCCAGAAGTCGGGCGTCGACGCCGTGGTCGGCTACACACAGCGTTTCCGCCGCCGCTGGCTCGCCGCCAAGGAGAAGGTGCGCACCGGCGCGCTCGGCGACGTGACGCTGGTAACCTCGCGCGCCTTCATGAACCGCCTGGTCGCGCTGGACAACTACGAGCGCACCGACGATCCGTCCTCGATCTCGCCGATGGTGATCTCGGGCACTCACGCGCTCGACGTCGTCATGTGGATGATGGAGGCGAAGAAGCCGGTCGAGGTCTACGCGCGCTCGGTGGACAAGGCGCTGGGGCCGATCTGCAAGGGCATCGACGCCACCGCGGGGGTGATCGTCTTCGAGGACGGCAGCCTCTATCACGCGTCGATCTCGTGGGCGCTGCCGAAAGTGTGGCCCGGCGCGGTCTACAGCCTCGAAGTCGGCATCGTGGGCACCGAGGGCGTGCTCACCATCGACGACACGCACCGCGACATCGTGCTCGCGACGAACAAGGCGCAAGGGGAGGGCTACGCTCCCGACGCGGTACGGCGCGTGGACTTCATGGGCAGCTATCCGCCCGGGGACATGGCGCTCGGCGAGCTGCGCGGGCCGATGCGCGAAGAGACCGAGCAGTGGCTGAACCGCGTGTCCCTGGGCCTGACGACGCAGCACGCGACCGCCGCCGAGGCGCACAACCGGCTGATGCTCACCAAGGCGTTCGATCTCTCGGCGAGGCTGAAGAAGGCCGTGCCTCTGCCCATTTCCGCGGAGGACGAGCGTCCGCGCGTGGGACTGCGGGCCGCGGGATAGCGCTCTGCCCTAGGATCGTTTGGCGGCGAAACGCGCGATCAGCCGGTCCGCGTGCTGCCGGTCGATGACCTCGAACGAGCGGCTCTCGGGCTCGTACACGTAGACGTCGCCATTCTCGATGTCGAACCACCAGCCGCTCAGGTGGAGCACGCCGGACGCCTCCCGCTCGCGCACGATCGGATAGGACATCAGGTGCTCGATCTGAACCAGCACGTTCAACTGCGACAGCTGGTCGTGGCGTTTCAACGCGGGATCGAGCGCGCCTTCGTGATCGAGGCGGAAGGCGGCGGGGCCGGCGTTGTTCAGCCACTTGCCCAGGTTCGGGGCGCTCGGCAGCGGCGTCCGCTCCAGCACCGCCCGCATCGCGCCGCACTCGGAATGCCCGCAGACGACGATGGTGGAGACCCCGAGCACCAGCACCGCGTATTCGATCGCGCTCGCTTCCGATACGTCGCCGGTGGAGAGCCCATCGCGCGTCGCGGGCGGTATCAGGTTGCCGACGTTGCGCATCGTGAACAGGTCGCCGGGATGGGACGAGGCGAGCAGGTTCGGCACCACCCGGCTGTCCGAGCAGGTGATGAACAGGGTGTCGGGCGACTGCCCGAACGCCAGCTCGCGGAAGCGCTCCGCGTACTTCGGCCTCAGCCGCTCGTGAAAATCGACGATGCCCTTCAGGAGCTTGTGCACGCCGGACCTCCTTCCTTCCTCGATGCTCTCATCCTGCCCTAGAAACTCACTGCCAATCCGATCGTCCATCCCCGGACGTGCGCTCCGGCCTGGTACCGGGCCATCAGCCGCGTGCGCGTGACGGCGATGTCGTAGGCGCTCGAGTCGAGCTCCAGGCCCGTGCCAAGCGAGATCCGATCATTGAATCCGAGGACGCCGTCGAGGTCGCCGAGGAAAGTCGTGTAGGCGAATTCGAGCACGTAACGGAGCGGCCGCTGAAGCATCGAGAGGCCCGTCGGCGCGCGCCAGCGGGACCACAGGCTGACGCTCTGGGCATCGGCGCTGCCTTGCACGGCGGTCGAGGTGCCTCCGAAGCTCCGAAGGAAAATATTGGTATATCGCAGCTCGACGTCGATCTCGTTCTCCGGCCGGTAGCGCTCGTAGGCGAGCACGAGCGAGCCGCCGAGGCCGTAGGCGTCGAGGCGGCCGTTCACCAGGAAGTCGAACTCCGCTCCTGACGCGGTCTGGCCGGTGGCAGACGTGTTGCTGTCGACGCGGCCGTACGAGGCGTTGAGGATCGGCCGGATGACCAGCCCCTCGGCGAGCGGAAAGTCCCACCCGATTCCGCCGGTCGCCGAGTAGGCGTTCCATTTCGCCGCGACCGAGCCGGTCACCTGGCCGTTGTTCGCGATGAAAGTCGGATCGTAGCTGCTGTAGCCCAGGGTGCCCTCAAGGTAGAGTGGGGTTGCCCTGCTCACCGTGAAGCCACCGCCGGCCGTGGTCATGGCGAAGTCGGGATTCCCCGACGCGGCGTTGGAGATGGAGAGCGAGCCGGTGGTGACGTCCGGCGTCAGCATGTAACCCATCAACGCGAGCACGCCGTTCACGCGCTTCTGCAGGTCCGCGCCGGGCAGCGACTGCCCGAGCGCGGGCCCGTGAGCGAGCGCAAATGCGGTGCCCAACGAGAGCACCGCGAGCTTGGTGCAGATCAAGCGGAGGCACCGCGGGCAGCCGGCCCTTGGAACCGCTTCACATCTTTGCATCGGCTGTCGACGCCTCATCGATGAGCGCGTAGCATCGCACAGGACGAGCTTCAACACTTATCCGGACCACGATCACCGACCGCTGCGTGCTGGAACAAGGGAAGACTATGAAACTCGACTCAAGCTTCGCTTTGGCGCGCGCAGCCGCGCTGTCCGCGGTGCTCTGCGTTTTCGCCGGCGGCTGCGCGCACTGGCCGGCAACGCCGCGCCTTGCGCAGGCCGGTGAGCCCGGCTACCGCGTCGGTGAGGTGACGCGCCCCGGGCAGTCCGACGACTTGCTGGTGATTCTCGCCATGTCCGGCGGAGGAACGCGCGCCGCCGCGCTGGGCTACGGCGTTCTGGAAGAGCTGCGCCGCACCGAGGTGACGGTGAATGGCGCGAAACGCCGCCTCATCGACGAAGTGGACGTGATCTCGGCGGTGTCGGGCGGCACCTTTCCGGCAACCTACTACGCCTTGCGCGGCGAGAAGACCTTCGAGGAGTTCGAGACCAAGGTGTTGTCGCGCAGTTTCGAGAGCGAGTTGGTGTGGCGCATCCTGACCCCGACCAACTGGTTCCGGCTTCCTTCCGGAACTTTCGGAAAATCGGACATCTTCGCCGAGCTCTACGACGAGACGGTGTTCGACCACGCCACCTTTTCCGACCTGAAGAAAGCGAACGGGCCCCTTGTCGTCATCAACGGCACCGATGTCACCAGCGGCGCCCGGTTCTCCTTCACGCAAGACCAGTTCGACGCAATCTGCGGCGATCTTTCGAAAGTGACGCTGGGGCGGGCCGTCGCTACCTCGACGGCGCTGCCGCCGCTGCTCACACCGATATCCTTCGAAAACCGCGGCGGAACCTGCGGCAGGAAGGCGCCGGCCTGGCAGACCGCCGCCGAGGCTGGGGCCGGCGGATCCGAGACGCCGGGCCGCGCGCTGCTCCGCGCCCGCGCGCTCCAGTCCTACGCGGATCCGGCCCGCCCGTATGTCCACGTGTTCGACGGCGGTCTCTCGGAGAATCTCGGTTTGGCCGAGGTGGTGAGAGCCATGGAGATCCTGAAGGTTTCTCCGAACGAAACAGAGCTTGCCGCGTTCCGCCGGGCCCGCAAACTGGTGGTGATCGCCGTGAACGCGCTGCGCTTCCCCGTGGTGGACTGGGACACTTCCGACGCGCAGCCGGGCACCGATATACTGACCGACCAGATGTGGTCGATCCCGGTGGACCGGACCACGCTGGACGGCGTGGAGCAGGTGAGTGAAAAGCTGGCCGCGTGGCAGTCCGCCGCCCCGGAACGGCGCGCGTATTTCGCGCAAGTCACCTTCGAGAACCTGAAGGATCCCGCCGAGCGGCTCTATTTCAAACAGGTGAAGACCAGGCTGCAGTTGCCGAAGGAGCAGACCGACAAGGTGCGCGAGGTCGGCGGCCGGCTCCTGCGCGAGGCCCCCGCTTTCCAGAGGCTGATCGCTGATCTGAATTCGGGACGCTAGGGCACGCCCACGAGCAGGAAGAAGCTCCTGGTTCCGCCCGGCGCGAAGCCCGCGCCGATCCACATGGGCCCGATGAAGGTATCCGCCCCGAGAAACGCTGCGGTCGACCACAGATTGCCCGTGGTGTCGCGCCCGTCGTAGAGCTTGTTGACCCGCCCGGCCTCTAGGGATGCGCCGGCGTACACGCCGGAACCGATCGGAGAGGGAAGGCGCTTCACCTGATTCAAGTAACGCAGGGACCCGAACGCCGCCTGCTGCCCGGAGAACTGGTTGATGGCATAGGCTGACAGCCTAAAGGGGCCGCCGAGCAGGAAGGAATCGTAGGCCGGAAGGCTGGTGCCGAAGTTGCTGCCGCCGTAAAGGAAACCCTGGAACGTGTCCCCGCCGAAACTCGAGGCCTCGTTCCAGGCGAGCTCTCCGCGCGAGTACTGCACATCGGCGCCCATTGCGCTTGTCGCGCGGTATCCGGTCATGACGAAACGGTGGCCGTCGCGGGAGAACCAGGCCTGGTCCATCGTGTCGCCGAACAGCCGGATGCGGGCGCCGCTCACATTGGTGTCGGCCTCGGGCAGGGCCTGGGAGCCCGTCTGGACGTCGGCTCTGACGGTCCGCCACACCGGCCCGAGGCGCAGCTCGCCCCAAGTGCCGAAATTCGTGCCCGCGTCGATTCCGGCCCGGTTCTCGCGCACCAGGTACTCGGCGACGCGGTCGCTGCCGCTGTAGACGCCGGTGTAGGACTGGCCGGCCTGTGCGTAGGGCGCGACGAAAAAGTACCCGTACCGCGTCAGGGGCTGATAGAACTCGGTGAACAGGTACGAATTCTGGCCGACCTGCGTCTCGACCTTCCATTCCGCTCCGAACCGGTTTACCCAGGTGCTGCGATAGCTCACGAGCGCGTTGAAATAGCTGTCTCCCTTGCCTTCCGTCGCGAGGCTCAGACCGAAGCGCAGGTAATTGGGCCCCGTCTCCTTCTCGTGCACGCGGATGATCAAGGCACGCGTGCCGGGGCCTTCCTCGATGCGGTAGTCCACCGAGTCGAAGTCGCCGCGCCCGTAGATGCGCCGAAGGTCGCGCAGGAGCGCGGCTTCCGTGATCTCGTTGCCGGGATGAATCTCCATCAGCTGGCTCAGCACCGCGGAATTGGTCCGCTCCACGCCCTCGAAGCGGATATCGTCGATGCGGCCCAGGGTATCCGTGCGCGCGACGATCTGCCGCTCGCGCAGCGCCTCGTACTCGGCCTTCGGCAGGCTGTAGCGGCGCAGCTCGTCGGCCTGGCTGCGCGCGGCCGCCTCCCCGATCCGGACGGCCTCGGCCATACGCTCGAACGATCCCGAGCTGATGTCGCCTAGCTCGGGTTGGATCAGCACGTCGCGCTTGCCGAGGCTCGCCAGCTGCTTGTCGACGCGCTCCTTGCCCAGGAAGTTGATCAGCTGCCCGACGATCGACAGCGCCGAGGTGATCTCGTCGCGCTCGAGCGGGGGCGTGGAGATGTTCACGGCGATGATCACCTCGCCGCAGATGTTGCGCGCGACGTCGATCGGCAGATTGTTCGCGATGCCCCCGTCCACCAGCAGGCGGCCGTCGATTTCCACCGGGGCCACGGCGCCGGGGATGGCCATGCTCGCGCGCATAGCGCGGGCGAGACTGCCGTGATCGAGGACGACCGATTCGCCGGTTTCGATGTCGGTCGCCGTCGCACGGAACGGCACCGGCAGCTTGCGGAAATCGGCGATGCGGCCCGATTGCTGCGTGAGGTAGCGCAGGAAGCTCTCGATATTGACGCCGGACACGATGCCCTTCTGGACCACGATCGAGGAACCGTGGACGCCGAATTCGGGTGCGAACAGTCCCTTGTAGTCGTCCTGCTTGAGGCGCGGCGAAATTTCGGAGCGCGGCGGGCGATCCGTGAAAACCCCGCCCCAGTCGGTCTGGGTGACGATCTGCTCCATGTCGGCCGGCGTGGTCCCCGCAGCGAAAGACCCGCCGACGACCGCACCCATGCTGGTGCCGGTGACGCAATCGACCGGCACGCGCAGCTCCTCGAGAACCTTCAGGACACCGATATGCGCCGCGCCGCGCGCTCCGCCGCCCGAGAGCGCGAGACCGATCTTCGGGCGCGCCGCTGCGGGGGCGCGGGCGGGTGTCTCCTGCGCGAGAGCGGCGCCGTACGCAAGCGCGAGGCAGCCGGCCAAAACGATACGCGCTGCTCGTGCCGATATGCGCATGTTGCGAAGGGGAGTGTGAGAACACCGGAGAATACCCTTTTTGGGTACGGAGTCGCTTTGGGAGAAGACGGTCCGGCCCATGCTTGCAGGCTGGTAGAATCGACCCAATGGCCGGAACGACTGGCGCAGGACAGACGAGCCGAGGGGAAAAAATGAAGCGCAAAATGCTGGCGTGGGTTGCGCTCGCGCTGTTTCCCGCCCTTGCGCTGGGGCAGGGGTATCCCAGCCGGCCGGTGCGGATGATCATCCCGTTCGCGCCGGGCGGCGCCTCGGATTTCGTCGGCCGTATCATTCAGCCGAAAATGGGGGAAATCCTGGGCCAGCAGGTCGTGGTCGAGAACCGAGGCGGCGCAGCAGGCAACATCGGCCTCGAAGCCGCCGCCAAGGCCGACCCCGACGGCTACACGATATTTCTCGGCAACATAGGTACCATCGCGATCAACGCGGCGGTGTTCCGTACGCTCAACATCAAGCCGCAGCGCGATTTCATCGCGGTGACTCAAGTCGTGGATGTTCCCGGCGTGCTGGTAGCCAATACCTCGTTTCCGCCCAACACGGTGAAGGAGCTGGTCGACTATGCGCGGGCGCACCCGGGCAAGCTGAACTACGGCTCACCGGGCTCGGGCAGCCAGAACCGCCTCGAGATGGAGCTTTTTCGGCAGGCGGCGGGCGGCATGGACATGGTGCACATCCCGTACAAGGGCGGAGCCGGTCCGGCGGTGACGGGCCTCGTCGCCGGCGAAACCGAGATACTGTTCACGACCGTGCCTTCGGCGCTCGGCTCCATCAAGGGCGGCAGGCTGAAGGCCCTCGCGGTGACCAGCGAGAAGCGCATCGCCGCGTTGCCGGACGTGCCGTATCACGAGTATCAGCATTCGGTCTTCGACAAGAACCTGCGCTATGTGACGACGACGATGCGGTGTGAGGATGGCCTTTATTCGTTGCC
>Ga0209811_10000629_pt1 | contig 13833 bp, 13 predicted proteins | sample Coa_R1_6_FD_187161 | JGI IMG/M metagenome (GOLD analysis project Ga0209811, IMG submission 187161) | Surface soil microbial communities from Centralia Pennsylvania, which are recovering from an underground coalmine fire. - Coalmine... | ecosystem: Environmental > Terrestrial > Soil >...
CTCCAACGCCCGCGACGCAGCCGTCCATGAGTAGGATTGGGGATCGAGCAGGGCGCCGTCCAGGTCGGTGAAGACGAGGGTTCGCGTCGACTTAGAGATGACGAAAAACCTCCTCTTCGGCGACGGAACCTCGGACCTTAGCTTCGAGCCACTGGCGCGCCATATCGCGAGCGCCTAAACCGAACGCGATCGCCAGAGCGAAGACGATACCCGCAAACACGATCGCGAAGGCAACCAGCAGTGGCAGGCTTCCAATGTGGAGCTGTTCGAGGGCGATGACAACCGCCAGCGTCATTACCAGCACGCGCACTCCCCCAGCGATCAGGCGCGCACCCGGCCACTGCGCATTGACGGCCGCGAGCAGCGCGCTGCGCGAAATCACCCTACTCACAACCACGCCCAGCAGGAGTACCAGGCCGGCAGCGATGATATTGGGGATGTAGTCCACGAAGCGCATCACCAACCCCGCGCTAGCGGGAGTGTCGGCGGCGTTCAGCGCGAACAGGATCGTAAACAGCCACACTAGTCCCTGCACGAACCTGGCACCGAGATCCGAGGGAGAGCGGAACACGCCGGTACGCTCGATCATGCTGGAAAATCCGGTTCTTTGCACGAGGCGGTCGAAGCGAGCAAGCTGCAACAATCGGAACGTAAGCCACCGGGCTACGAAGGCCAGGAAGCCTCCAATAATCAGCGTGACCAGCACCATAATCAGGATGGGTACGACATGGGCTGACTGATCCGCAATGCGATTGAATGGATCGATCAACATCCGGTCAAACAGACTGCGCATGGAGATTCTCCTTCCGGACGGCGTCCCAGCGTTGCGTGAGGTAAGGCTTTTCGGCCTCGAACACCTGTCCCAGTTGTTCGATTCGCTCCTCCACCTGGGTCGCGTTGCTGTCGGTGACTTCGAGTACGAACGAGGCGGTACGGCCTAGATACAAAGGCACCAACGACTGGAGCAAATGGTCGCGATCGATAGTGCGATAGCGGAAGGCGGTCGCGGCCTCGTAGATCATGCGAACCCAGAGCTTGTCTGGGATGTGAAAGCCCTGGCCGTTGCGGTGTACGTAACTGGTCAGGTCGGTCAGTGTCTGCGGCGAAAGAAAGAGACTGTAGATTTCCCGCAAGTCCGCCACACCCTGCTGGGCGGCATGAATCATGCGATCCGTGTTCACGGTGAGAGGTTCGACGCCAACTTCGAACGGAAACCCGAACAGAGGTACCTGCTCGTACGAATTGCCGCGTCGCCAGATGTCCTCGTAGCTCTCCATAAGCCGGAAAAACGATCCAACGACCTGGCGGAACATGCTAGTGAGGTCCGCCCCGGGATCCTTGGCATCGTGAATCTTGGCCCCGAGATACGCCTGCCCTACGCGGAACCCTTCGGCAATCGCGGTGACCGTCATCCAGATGTCGATTCCGAAGCGCGCGACGTCGGTGTCCCAGACGTCTTTCTCCAGGTAGCGTGCGGCAAGACTCCCGGAGAAGCCGAACTCTCCGCCAATCGGCTGGCGGACCGACTTTCCGTACAAGGTGCGCGTCATCGGATAGATGATGCCGTTGGTGATCGTGCCGTCGTACTTGTGGCGGAGATAGTAAGGGGCGATGTAGTCGTACCCATGTTCCAGTACAGGACGCGCCAGCAACTCGATCCAGCCGGGTGTGATGCTTCGCAGATCAGAATCGACGACCACGCAAGCTTTCGCCTTCAAGTGCTGAGCGACGGCGAAAATTGTCCGGAAAGCGCTCCCTTTGCCCGGCACGCCATGGTACGGAGTGCTGATGCGATAGCTGTTGTGCACCGGATGCGATACCAGCAGCAGGTCATCGGCTCCGCTCTCGGCTTGCATGACAACATCCTGTGTCTTGTCTTTCGATCCGCCATCGGAATTCACAATGACCGAACGTTGCGTGGGAAAGTACTTGGCTAGACCGACCGATACCGCACGCACTACGTGCCCGATGGTGCGTGCGTTGTTATAGCTCGGGATGCCGACCACAATGTCAGCATCCCGAATCTGTTCCAGGCGATCCTTGAGTTCAGTTGGGAAAAGTTCGTCCACGGTGTTTGTCAAAGAGTCGGTTGTCTATTTTCGCCTGTATCAGGATAGTTTGCTTCAGGCCGAGAGTCCGGCCACATTCACCAGTGCTTCGTTGTCCGCGTCCACGGCTTCGCGCACATCTTCCAGAAAAGCGGGTAGGGCGGCACTGACGCGCATCCAGTTCGGAATCGGCGGTGCTCCCAGAGGGTCGGCAAAGAACTCTTCCGACGCCAGCTTCAGGGCCTGAGAGAAAGTTTCCACCGCACTTTCTTCTTCGTGACGGTCGAAGGTCAGTCCATTAATCATAGCGTCTGCGTGGTACTTGCTGATGTTGTTTTCCGCCATGCGTTGGTAACGCACCAACAGCGTGAGCATCATGCCGTGATCGAACTTAACACCCTCGGCGGCGAGGATGCGGAACAGCGACTTGCAGATATCCATGGCCATCTTCATCAGGCCCTTGGAAGGATCGCCATGTGACAGTTCTTGATGTTTATGTTCGTAGTTTTCCGCAATATCAACCTGGCAAATGCGACGGATGGAACAGTTACGGTACACCTCCGCCAACGTGCCAACTTCGAGGCCCCAATCTGACGGAAGGCGATTCACACGGGCCAAGTCGGCCTGCATGGCAAACTCTCCAGCCAGTGGATAGCGGAAACTGTCCAGGTAGACCAGGAACGGCAGAAAACCCACCATGGATTGCAACGCGCGCACCAGGGGTGTCATGAGCAGGCGCGTGACTCGCCCGTGCATCTGGTGGCTCAGGCGTGCGTAGTAGCCTTTGCTGAATTCGAAGCCGATGTCAGGATGCACGACCGGGTAGCACAGCCGTGCCAGGATCGCGCGGTTGTAATTCACGATGTCGCAATCATGCAAAGCGATGACGGAGGCCTTGCGGCTGGCAAGCACGTATCCGTAGGCCATCCAGCACTGGCGCCCTTTGCCATCGGGACCGATCTGCAGACGATTTTCTTCCAGCGTGCGATAAAGCCGCTGCATGCGAGGCCCGTCGTGCCAGAGCACGCGGACTTCTCCGGGCAGAACACTGACCCGTCGCTGAACTTCTTCGAACTGCTTCGACGTGGCCTGGGCGAGGGTAAGAACGACCTGGCGAACGTAGGTTGCGCCGCTGAGTTCGCTCAGGATCGTGTCCATCGCTGGCTTTTCGAATTCGGAATAGAGCGCCGGCAGCACCAGAGCGATGGGCTGCTGGCGGGAGAAATAATCCAGTTGGCGCTCAATCATTCCGAGATCGCCTTGTCCCAGACGATGCAGGGTGGCGATAACTCCAGTCTGGTAGAAATCTGCCATTGCCGATCCTCCCTTGCGGACCATTCCCGTGCGGAGTACCGCTATGCGGCTAACACCGCGACGCGCCAAACCAAAAACGGTCGTAGGAACTATGCGATCAGAGTCCGAGAAGTGGCAAACAACTCTGGCTCCGTGGCGCGCGCGAATCGACGAGGTGGCTTCGGGTGCGCTCAACCCAGCGGCCAACCTTAGCTGTCCGCCGGATTGTATTTCGTGGCGCGCTGTCTCCAAGGAGGTCGGCAGCGCATTTTCAACGAACAGAGCGGCTTTCCGCCTACCCTAAACCCCTTGGATGAAGATGGTCAATACGGAATATTTGCACCTTCGAATGCAGTTTTTCCCTGATTGAAGCAATTGAAAGCGAAGCGGTTAGGCTACCCTTCATCTGTTTAGAATCCGTTTCCCTAGTACAAGCCTGTGAAAACCTTTGCGCGCCACGCCCGCATTCCGCAGAAAGGTTCTTCATAAAAAACAGAACTCCCGCTTAGAATACGGGCAATACTCCGGCGAGGTTGCCGGGACCAAAGGACCCTAATGCACGTTCTGGTCACCACTGACACGATTTCCGGCGTCTGGTCATACACGCGCGAATTGGTGAGTGGTCTGGTGAGTCGCGGGCTGAGGGTAACACTGGTTAGCTTCGGCGAAGTGCCGTTGCCCGAGCAATCCTCGTGGATGGATAGCCTGCACGGCTTGGACTACCGCCCGACTGGGTTCCGCCTGGAATGGATGCACGAAGGCGAGCAGGATTACGCCGAGTCCGCCGCCTACCTGACCTCGATTATTGAGGAGATTCAGCCGGACGTTCTCCATCTCAACCAGTTTTGTTACGGCGACTTGCCGGTGGACATCCCACGTATAGTGGTCGCCCACGGCGACCTGATCACGTGGTGGGTCGCTGTGCACGGGCGAGAACCGAAAGCCGCGCGCTGGCTCAGCCGTTATCGGGATGTTGTTGGCCGTGGGTTGTCAGGGTCAAGCATGGTGGTCGCACCCTCAGCGTTCATGCTCGACGCTCTACGTGCTTCGTACGCGCCTGCTCCACGTGAACAGGTCATCTACAACGGACGCAACCCAATTTTCTTCAACCCATATGTCAGTAAAGAGGATTCGGTGTTGTCGGTGGGACGGTTGCTGGACGCCGGAAAGCAGGTTCACCTGCTCACCCAGCATGAGCACCCACTCTCGGTGTGTATCGTCGGATCGGACAATCCGGTGAATGCTCCGCGCATTCCGATTCGCGCGGACGTCAAAGTCTCAACCGACCAGCTTTGCGTGTCATTGAAAGGGCCGCAGACCGAGGCCCAGTTGAGAAATCTCTACAGCCGCGCCGCCGTCTACGCAGCTACGGCGCGGTATGAACCATTTGGAATGGAACCGCTGGAAGCGGCGTTGTCGCGCTGCGCCATCATCGCCAACGATATTCCGAGCTACCGCGAAATCTGGGGCGACGATGCGATCTACTTCCGAACGAACGACGCCACCAGCCTCGCCCATGCGATCCGCGAACTTGGCGAAGACCGCGAAAAGTGCCGGGCCTACGGAAATCGCGCCTACCAGCGCGCCCGCGACCGCTACAACCATAAGCGCATGATTGACGAATACCTGCACCTCTATCGCAGTCTCGCAGCCGAACGCTGGGCCGCGGCTTAGTCGGCTCGTGTGGTAATCTTCGTTTGAGCGCGTCGTCAGTGACGACGCGTGCCTACTTTCTGGAGGCAATCATGGCGCAAGTGAAGATCACCATCCGTCCGAACGGTCCTTATCGAGTGGAAGCCCCCGAAGGAGGCATCGAGTTGGTGGATGCCAACGGCACGCCTTACGACCTGACGGGCAAGCCAGCATTCTCTCTATGCCGTTGCGGCGCGAGCACCAATAAGCCTTTCTGTGACGGAACCCACAGCAAGATCGGATTCCAGGCCGCCGAGGCCGCGGTACGAGCGGAGAAGAAGGAATAGGGGGCTGCTGATCGTTGCCACTGATCCGATTGGCAGTCTTCGACTTCAGGCGACGACTCTCATGTACGTCGATGCAAATTGAGTTGCCGGGGAAGCCTGCTTAAGGCTCGGTCTGCAATTGCATTGCGTTCGGGTTCTGTATGCGATCAGGCCCCAAACGGATGACCACCCCTAAAGAAATTGTTGCACGACTTCTTCTCAAACAGGCAGAGTGGTGCGAAAGACTAGGTTCCAGCCTCTACTCAACCCTGTTAAGTCATGCCGCAGCTGACGTCCGGGCCGCGGGTGCCTGCTGGGCGGTCCTTCATGATCATCACGATGATCCGCCCGACTCAGCACTTGCACTGCGCTTTCTCGGAGCGGTCCACCGCCTTGTTCTGCAGGGAAAAGCACCGCAACTTGCTGCTTGTTATCCCTCTGTAAGCGGCGACGCCAAGTGTGATGACCTCTGGCCCAGGTTTCGCGCTGTTGTGCACCTCCAGCAGTCCGTGCTACGCGCATTAATTGATCGCCCCGTACAGACGAATGAGGTAGGCCGCTGCGCAGCGTTGCTGGGTGGGTTTCTTGAGGTGGCACATCAAACCGGTCTTCCGCTGCGCCTTTTGGAGGTTGGAGCTGCAGGTGGCTTAATACTCCGCTGGGACCAATACCGGTACGAAGTGGGGCAAGAGGGCTGGGGCGACTCTCGTTCGCCGGTGCGCATTAAGTGCGAGTTTGGCGGTGAGTATCCGCGCTTTGAAGTGCTTGTGAAGGTCGTCGAGCGCCGCGGCTGCGATGCTTTACCAATCGACCCATGCACGGAAGAAGGGCGCCTAACTCTGCAATCGTATCTGTGGCCTGACCAAGTGGAGCGCTTTCGGCAGCTTGCGGCGGCTATCGATGTGGCGCGACGCACGCCTGCCACCGTGGACCAAGGCAACGCGCCCGATTGGGTCGAGGCTGCGCTGGACCATGGAGTGCCCGGCGTGGCAACCGTCGTGTATCACTCTATCGTTTGGCAATATTTGTCGAATGTGGATCGTGCGCGTTTCGAGCAAGTGATGGCTGCGGCGGCAGAGGCCGCTACTCCCAAGAAACCGCTTGCCTGGCTTCGCTTCGAACCGGGTAGCAATGATGCCGAAGTCCGCTCGCAACTGTGGCCTGGCGGCAAAGATCGGTTGCTGGCTCGATGCGGGTTCCACGGGAAACCGGTGCAGTGGCTGGGACACGAGAATTAAAGATTGCAAACTGGTTTCGAGCAAACGAACGGGGACTATGAGGCTCAGTGAATCGTCTTGGTCTTCCGCGACATGTAGTCCATCAATAGATACTGACCGAGAGTGTAGGGCGTCGTGAAGTATGCCTTTCCCCGGCACATCTCTGTCACCTTCTGCACGAAATTCACCAACCCCGCGTCCGACGCGAGCATAAATGTATTGATCAACACCCCCGCCCTCTTGCACTTTGACACCTCTTCGAGCGTCTGGCTCACCACCAGGGGATCCAAGCCGAAAGCATTTTTGTAAATGCGGCCATCCTCCATCGTTAGCGCCGAAGGCTTTCCATCCGTGATCATGACGATCTGCTTCATGTCCTTGCGCTGACGCTGCAAGATCCGCTGCGCCAACCGCAATCCTTCGCGCGTATTGGTGTAGTAGGGACCGACTTTCACACGAGCGAGTTGCGTGAGAGGAACTTCTTCGGCTGAATCGTGAAAAAGGACTAACGAAAGTGAGTCCCCCGGATACTGCGTGCGAATGAGTTGCGAGAGTGCCATCGCAACTTTCTTGGCGGGCGTAAAGCGGTCTTCTCCATAAAGAATCATCGAGTGCGAGCAATCGAGCATTAAGACTGTCGCGCACGACGACTGATACTCGCACTGATGAACGTTCAGGTCCGAATACTCGATGTTCAGCGGCAGGGCGAGGCCCTCTCGTTGAATCGCACTCGAAAGCGTGGCCGTAATGTCGAGGTTGAGTGTGTCACCGAATTCATACTGCTTCGACGCGCCGCTGGCTTCAATGCCGGTGGCCATATCGCGTGTGTCGTGTCGTCCGAAACTGGACTTGCCGAGCGAGCCAAGAAGATCGCGCAGCGCCTTGAAACCGAGAAAATCGAGGCTCTTATCGGTGATTTCAAACCTTGCCTGCTGTCCTTCGCCAGTTTGCCCCCCGGCCGCTGAAGGGCGCGACGGATCGGGTGGATCGTCAATGGAAATGAAGTCTTCCTGTTCCATGCGATCAATGAGCTTTTCGATCAGTTCTTCGAGCCCGCCTTCCATTTGCATCTGCTGCAGGCGCTCGCGGAGTTCTTCGTCAAACAGATCACTGTCGAGAAGGGCTTGCTCGATGGCGCGCCGCAAAGCATCCAGGGTCTGGTCACCCTCGGGCATTTCGTAGAACATGTAGTTCTGGAACCCGCTCTGCAACAGATAGTCCGACAGCGCGCTGAGCAGGTCTTCCATGCTCATCTCGCCTGCGGGGTCAGGAACGTATTTGGAGTAACGGATCCGTCTCATAAACGCAGTCGTCAGTCATTGGTCGTTCGTCCGTTGGCGAGTCATTCTTGCCGTCATCAACGGCCTTGCCCCAGTCCGAACCATTTCCAATCAAGTTGAGTCGCTACCAGCCATCGACTATCAGCCATCAGCTGTCAAGCCATCAGCTAGTTATACGGTCTTCTCCCACGGAACGGTTCTTCTCGCTCGTACGTCCGCTCCGGTTTCTTAGGTTGCTTTTCGCCGGCGGTGAAGACTCGCTCCTCCGTCCGTCCGATGCGCTTGTGAGCGTACAGGCCCTCAAGCACGAACTCAGCGGCAGATACCACGGTTTCGACGTTGTCTTCGGACGAAACTCCCAAGGCGCTGGTTTTCTCCATGAGACCCTGAATCCCTTTAACCGTCTCGAGCACTTCTTTGGCGCCCGCGCTCTCGGTAAGCTTGATCTCGCCGCCCAGATCGAACCACTGCACAATCTGGCGCATGTCGACGCCGCTGAAATAATCGTCGAAGGTCTTGGCGATGGCGGCCCGGATCAGTTCGCGGCTGACGTGATCAGCGCCCTTCATCTCGCCTTCGTACTCCAGTTCAAGCTTTCCGGTGATGGCCGGCAATGCCGCATAGATATCGCTGATGCGAGGAACTACGGTCTTTTCAGCGTTGCGGATGGCGCGCCGCTCGGCATTCGAAATGACGTTCTCAGTCGCGGAAATCGGTAGGCGCTGGCTGACGCCCGATCGCTTGTCGATCTTCTTATCCTCGCGGGCCACAAAAGCTACGCGCTCGATCACTTCCTGCACGTATTTCGGAAGATGCAGTGCGTACCCATCCCGCTTTGTCCAGGCTTCCTGTGCCGTAATCGCAATGCCTTCCTCAACCGTCGCCGGATAGTGGGTCCGAATCTCCGATCCAATCCGGTCCTTAAGCGGCGTGATGATTTTTCCACGGGCGGTGTAGTCCTCGGGGTTTGCGCTGAAGACCATCGCAACGTCGAGCGGCAGACGGACGGGGTAACCCTTAATCTGCACATCGCCTTCCTGCATGATGTTGAATAGGCCGACCTGGATCTTTCCCGCAAGATCGGGCAGTTCATTGATAGCGAAGATTCCGCGGTTGGCGCGGGGCAGTAATCCGTAGTGCACCGTGAGTTCGCTGCTAAGTTGCTGGCCGCCGCGAGCGGCTTTGATGGGGTCGATGTCGCCGATCAGATCGGCGATCGTGACGTCAGGTGTCGCCAGTTTCTCAACATAGCGTTCTTCCGGAGCCAGATAGGCGATCTGCGTCTGGTCGCCGTCGGTGGTGATGCGGTCGCGACATGCGCGGCACAGCGGAAGATATGGGTTGTCGCGGATCTCGCATCCGGCGATGTAGGGCGCCTGCGGATCGAGCAGGCCCGTGAGTGCGCGCAAGATGCGGCTCTTCGCCTGGCCGCGCAACCCAAGCAGGATGAAGTTATGGCGCGACAGTAAAGCGTTTACCAGCTGGGGGACAACCGTATCGTCGTAGCCCACAATGCCCGGGAAGATCGGGCAATTTCCCTGCAACCGGTCGATCAGGTTCTCACGCAGTTCATCTTTGATCCGACGATTCCGCAGACGCTGCTCGGAGAAAGGACTTTGCCGCAACTCGCCCAGAGTGCGAGGAAGACTCATGATCGGGACCCCCAACAGATAACCACTTGCGTGTGATTATACGCCCCGCTTCGGGGCATTCCATTGCGCGGAGAGTATGCCGACGGATACTTTCTAGCGTGGAAAATTGACAAGCGCAATTCTCTTAGCAGGAAAACCTCGGCTTAATGCGCGTGACCGTTGCCGCCGGCCTTCTGTCGGATAACCACCGAACGTCGCAGGCTGGGAAGAATCCCTTCGAAGTACTCAATCACGGTCTGAATGCGCCGGCTCTCAGAACGCAGACTTAGCAGCTTCTGCTTGAAGTCGAGATCAAGAGGTAGTGATCCGACAAGATGATAGGAAAGCAGAGCATCGTCACCTTCGGGCAAGTCCTGCTGCGCGTTCGCCAGAGCCAGAATTTGCCGATGCAGTTCGATGGCGTGGGAGGTCTCCGCCTGCGTCGGCCGATCCGGATCATCTTGTACAAGCAGGATCTGCCCGCGCAGAAACGGGCGGTCCTGATTGACCTCGAGAAGTTCAAAACGGTCGCGGCCTTCAGCCACGATGTCCATGCGCCCGTCGTCGTATTTCTTTGTGACCGCGAGAATTTCTGCAGTGCAGCCGACTTCGGCGAGATCGGTTTCCTGGGCGCGAATCACGCCGAACTGCTTTTTCTGTTCCAGGCACTCTCCGATCATTTCCTTGTAGCGTGGCTCGAAGACGTGCAGGGGCAGTGGCGTGCCGGGAAACAGAACAACCTCAAGCGGGAACAGCGGGAGCAGGGAATCCAAGCAGCCTCCGGGGCAAAGCGACAGATAAGACAGTGCCGTGGACCGATTGTACAACCGCTGCTTGACTTGCCTGCCGGGTCCGACTAAAAGCCATGCATGGAAATTCCGGGCAAAATTGTCGTAGTCACGGGCGCTTCGATGGGGATCGGCGAAGCGATCGCCAAAGCTTTCGTCGATGACGGTGCAAGCGTAGTTTTGCTTTCGCGGGATGCTACCCGGGTTGAGGCTGCGCGGGCCCGCGTGGGCCGCACGGAACGCACTCTGGCTCTCTCATGCGATGTGCGCCACCGCGAGGAGATCGACCGCGTCATCAGCCTGACGCTTCACCACTTCGGTCGCATCGATGTATGGGTCAACAACGCCGGCCACGGCTTGATCGATTCGGTGGCACAAATGGACATGGATGCGCTCCGCGAAATGTTTGAGACGAACTTCTTCGGTGCAGTGTCCGCCATGCAAGCCGTGCTGACAGTAATGAAACAACAAAATGAAGGAACGGTGATTAACATCTCGAGCGTCGCAGGCCACATCCCGTTGCCTTACAGCTCAGGCTATTCTGCAACGAAGTTCGCCCTGAATGCGATTGGCAAAGCTGCGCGCATCGAACTTCGCAAGCGGAATGTGAACGTGCTAACGGTGTGTCCGGGATACGTGCGCACCGATTTCAGCGCGAATGCCGTTCGGGGCAAGGAACTGCAGAAAGTTCGGCCCGAGACGGTCCGAGGAATCAGCGCGGAACGCGTCGCTCGCGCAACACTAGCCGGTTATCGCAAGCAGAAAAGGGAAGTCATCGTGCCGTGGACGATGCATCCAGTGGTCAAGATCTACCAATTGTTTCCTGGAATCGTCGAGCGGGCGATGCTGAAGATGGCGAAGCCAACCGAGTAGCGAGCCGAGTGCGCTACCCGAGGTCGGCGAGCATGCCTTCCATCTCGGATTGAGCGTGCCCGTTGCCGGTGCGCTTAGCGGACAGAATGCCGTCTCCCAGCATTTTGCGGGCTTCATCGACCCGATCGGCTTTTGCCAGAGTCTGCGCCGCCATGAAGTACCCGGCGGTGTAATCGGGATGACTGGAGAGCAATTTCCCGAACTCCTCCATCGCTTGTTCGATCTTGCCCTGGTTCGATAGTTCCATGGCGAGACCGTAACGGGCGAAGGCATCGTTGGGATTCTCCGCGAGGATCTCCGTGAGCATTGCGATGCGGTCCATTGGTTTTGCGTTTCCAACAGCAGATTACTACACAAGGTATCGCCGGCGTCTCACCGGCAGTCGGGCGGGCGTCCTCGCCCGCCGCTATCAGGTCGGCATGAGGCGTACAATTGCGGGTCAACTTTCAATCAGGTTCATTCCCAGGAGTTTCCAGAGTGGCTTGCCCATACTTCATGCCAACTGAGCGGCTATTTGAAGGCGCATGGATCCATCCGACGCGGCTACCCCTGGGATCAGGCTGGACCGGACACTGCACCGCACCTGGCCACGAAGGAGTGACCCCTGAAGCGGAGACCCTGCATCAGCAGTGCACCCTGGGCTACGCATCAAGCTGCCCGCACCTGCCTGAACAACGAGACGCCGATGCGGTTCGCTTCTCAGTATTGCGTGAGAATGAATCCCGCATCTCGCTGGTCTACGTTTTCGAGCGGAATCATGAACCGGCCGGCCACGGTAATCTGGAGTTTCGAGTCCAGGATCGAACCTGCATGAACGCGCATGCGGATGCGCGCATCCAGAAGATGGCGGAGTGCTATCTCGAGTCATGGTTGAGCAAGTCGAGGCCGGATTCGAATCACACGCCAGACTCATCCCATGACTGAAACCAATACCGCGCCCCGCCCGGTCAGCGATTCGCAATCGGAAATGGCGGAGATCGTGCTGCCGAACGATGCCAACCCGCTGGGTTACCTGCTGGGGGGACGTTTGATGCACTGGATCGACCTCGCCGGGGCTATGGCAGCCCACCGGCACGCGCGCGGTTACGTCGTGACCGCGTCCGTCGACCGTATCGATTTCCTCGTCCCCGTTCGGGTAGGTTCGCTGCTGACGCTGCGCTCGTCAGTGAATCGCGCTTTCCGTACCTCCATGGAGGTGGGCGTGAAGGTTTGGACTGAAAATTACATCCTCGACAAGCGGGAACATGTGGCTTCGGCACACCTGACCTTTGTGGCAGTCGACGGAATCGGCGGCCGGCTTCCGGTCCCGCAGGTGATTCCCCAAGGCGAGGACCAGCTTCGGCGGTTTGAGGATGCAGGCCTTCGCCGCGCCGCGCGACAAGCGGAACTCGCCCGGCGCCAGAAAAGTAATCGCTGAATTCTTTGTGATCATCGTCACATTCATCGGGTGATTGGTCCGGCATACTTGTTGTTCTTGCCCAATCTGCGAGACCGTCTTCTATGGACAGCGCACTGTTGATTCACCGCCTGCATTTTGCTTTCACTGTCACATTTCACTACCTGTTCCCCCAGTTGACTATGGGACTGGCGCCCCTGATCGTGATTCTCAAGACCTTGGCTCTGCGCACTAACGATGAGCGCTACAGCCAGGCCGCGCGTTTCTGGGCGCGTATTTTCGGAATTAACTTCGTGATCGGCGTGGTCACTGGGATTCCGATGGAATTTCAGTTCGGCACGAACTGGTCGCACTTCTCCCGCTTTGCCGGCGGAGTCATCGGGCAGACGCTGGCGATGGAAGGCATGTTCGCTTTCTTCCTGGAATCGGCATTTCTCGGACTGTTCTTGTACGGAGAGAAGCGCCTGAGCCCGAAAGCTCACTGGTGGTCCGCAGTCGCCGTATTCCTAGGTTCGTGGCTCTCCGGCTTCTTCATCATTGCCACCGACGCCTGGATGCAGAACCCGGTAGGCTACTTCACCGCTCCGGACGGTTCGATGCAACTCGGGAGCTTCTGGGCCCTGATCTTGAACCCCTGGGCCTGGTGGCAGTACGCCCACAACATGTGCGGAGCCGTGATCACTGGCACCTTCGCTATGGCGTCTGTGGGTGCGTTCTATTTGCTATGGGGAAAGTACGAGGAACACGGCCGCATTTTCGTTCGCGTGGGTGTGACTGTGGGAATCGTAGCCAGCATCATCCAGTTGTTCCCCACAGGTGATGGCCAGGGAAGACTACTTGCGCAAAAGCAGCCAACCACGCTGGCTGCGATGGAGGCCCTGTTCGAGAGTTCCAACAACGCTCCGCTCGTCCTGATCGGTCAGCCCGACATCCCTCAGCGCAAGATCGACAACCCGCTGGTTCTGCCGGGCATGCTGACCTTTCTGACGTATCGCCGCTGGGAGGCTGAGGTCCGGGGCCTGAATGCGTTTCCGCCCGACACCTGGCCCGACAATATCCCGCTTCTCTACTACTCGTACCACATCATGGTTGGGCTTGGGACAATCTTTATCGCGATCATGGTCATCTCGGCATTCCTGCTCTGGCGCGGGTGTCTGTTCCGCGCACGTTGGATGCTCTGGGTCCTGCTTCTTAGCCTGCCCTTCCCATACATCGCGAACACCGCAGGCTGGATGACCGCTGAGATCGGGCGTCAGCCCTGGCTGGTCTACGGCCTCATGCGTACAGCTGACGGCTACTCGAAGATGGTGTCGGCCGGCAATGGCCTGTTCACTTTGCTCGGGTTCATG
>Ga0209811_10000630_pt1 | contig 13805 bp, 11 predicted proteins | sample Coa_R1_6_FD_187161 | JGI IMG/M metagenome (GOLD analysis project Ga0209811, IMG submission 187161) | Surface soil microbial communities from Centralia Pennsylvania, which are recovering from an underground coalmine fire. - Coalmine... | ecosystem: Environmental > Terrestrial > Soil >...
GGCGGTAACCGGACGCCGACCACGCTTCGCAGGTAGTTGATGTTGTGCCCGATGTAGTCGTCGACAGCGACGTCCATGTTTCCGCCGATGGCGTCGAACCCGTCGTCGCCTTTCCGCGGTCCGTCGAGGTCGAGCACGACCCACCCCTTGTAGTGCCGATCGCGCAGCAGTTTGAAGACGCCGGGGAAGTCGACGCCGCCGCCGCCCAGATTGTGGTAGACGCTCGCGACGGCGTGTTGGTCCTGGGTCGGCGTCGAGGTGTTGCCGCGATATTTCGCGTAGGTGTCCTTCAGGTGCACTTCGGCGATGCGCGGGAAGTACTCACCCATGATCTGCACCGCATCCATGCCGCCGAGTGTCAGGTGACCGGTGTCGGTCGTCAGCCACACGTATTTCGGATCAGTCAGCTCCATCACGCGGCGCACGTCGCGTTCGCGCTCCATCGGTCCCCAGATGTGCGGATGCGGGGCCAGCTTGATGCCCATGGCGAGCGTTTGCCGACCGATCTCGTTCAGCGTGCTGGCCAGCCGCTTCAGCTGATCGTCGCTCGGGCCGCCGGCCGGCCGGGCGCCCATGTTGCACTTCCAATGGGTGGCGCCGAACGGCTGGAGAAAATCTCGCGCGAACGCCACATGATCCGCGATCGTTTTCGGGATCTGATCCGGATCGATGAAGTTGGTCGACTGTCCTCTCGCGCCGTTGGACACGTCGATCATCGTGACGCCGGCCTCGTCGAACAGCTTCTTGAGCGCCAGCGGGTTGCTCCGGTACTTCTCAATCTGGGCGGCGTACGGCTCGATGCCCTGCAGCCCGAGCGCCGCGACCCGTTTGATCGCCCACTCGATGTCGTGCTGATTGCTCCAGAGCGAACTGGTGCTGCCGAACAGAATGTCCGGGTTGACCGGGTCCAGCGGCCGATGGGCCATCGCAGCCCACACGTCGGACGAGCCGGCGACGCGTGCGACCGCGGCCATCCCGCCCCACGCGAGCGTCTGCGACATGAACTCGCGCCTTCCAAGACCGCGCTGAGCAGCACTCATCGGCATGAATGTCTCCTCTGCGCATTCTTGGGATCGCGACGACCGCCGTCAACGAGAATCGACAGATGCTCCGCCGGGGCTCGACCGCGCTCGCTCCAGCACTTTTATCGCCGCCCACGTGGCGTGTTGGTCGGCATAACGCACCAGCGCCGTGTACGCCGAAGGGATGGCGTGTCGTTTGAGGACGCAGACGAGCAGCCGGTGAGGCGCTGACTTGCGGTCGCAATCGTGTGAAATGTCTCCCGTGACCGGCGCGGTGCACGGCACGTATGCGTGGATCAGCGAATGGGGCGCACCTGGTGGCTGGAACCAGTGGACATCCCGGAGCTCGCCGAACGGCACTTCCGCGCTTCGCCATCCGTGCCATTCACGGTGAACTCGAATCAGCAACCCGTATTCCGGTTCCATGGTGTCTTCCTCCTCCTGCGGTCTGGGTACTAGACGTCACGGAGAGCTGTGGAACCATCCGGTAGATAGGGGAGAAACCGCCGGTCAGGAGATGAGTCCCTTCCGGACGGCGTACAGAACGATCTCGGCCGTATTGTGCAGGTTGAGCTTTTGCATGAGATTGGCCCGGTGTGTTTCGACCGTCGACAGGCCTAAATCGAGCAGCGTCGCCACTTCCTTGTTCGATCGTCCTTCGGCGAGGAGATGGAGAACCTCCCGTTCCCGGTCTGTCAGCAGGTGATACGAGTCGCTCAACCCGCGTTTCTGCAAAGCGCGGACGTAGTCCTCGACGAGCACCGCGGTAACGGTCGGGCTGAAGAATGGCTTCCCGGCACCGACCGCACGGACCGCCGGCAGGAGATCCTCGTCGGTCGCGTCCTTCAACAGATAGGCGCGGGCCCCTGCCGCGAGCGCGCGGATGATGTAGGACTCGTCGGCGTGCATGCTGAGAATGATCACGCCCGGCGGTCGATCGAGCTTCTGCGATCGGGCGGCGACCTCGATTCCGCTGAGTTTCGGCATGCCGATATCGAGGATGAGCAGATCCGGCCGATGCTCTTCGGTCAGGCGAATGGCTTCGAGACCGTCCGCTGCCTCCGCAACGACCGATTCGCCCGCCTCCTCCAGCAGGCTCCGCAATCCACGGCGCACGATGCCATGATCGTCAGCCAGCAGCACGCGCAAGAGGGATCTCCATGAAGGCCACTGGCACCGGCAGGTGAATCGTGAGCGTCGTGCCTGCGCCGCCCCGGTCCCCGAGGGTCATGGTCCCGTGCAGTTCCTTCACTCGCTCCTCAATGCCGCGAAGACCGAGGCCATTGCGTCGTCTCACCGGATCGAGTCCAATCCCGTCGTCGCTCACTGACACGTCCAGTCGATTGGCGTGGCCGCTGATGCTCACCGTGATCGACCGCGCCTGCGCGTGCCGGATGCAATTCGTGAGCGCTTCCTGAACGGCCCGATAGATGCACGTTCGATGGCGATCGGGTACCGTCTCGAGGTCCCCTTCGACGATCAACTCGACGTCCACGCCAGACCGCTGCATGAGATCGCGGACGTGCCACTCGAGGGCCGGCTGGAGGCCGAAGTCGTCGAGCATGCTTGGACGAAGACCGAGCGCGAGATCGCGCACCGTCCGGCACATCTGATCGACGAGTGTCCGGCATTCGGCGACGGCCGCGCTCAGCGGTGCATCACCCACGGCTCGCATTCGTTCGATGCGGCCCAGCTCCATCCGCAGCGCCGTCAGAACTTGTGCGACATGGTCGTGCAGCTCCCGCGACAGGTTCTTCCGTTCGTCCTCCTGGGTCTGAACCAGACGCTGCGAGAGCTCGCGCATCTGCCGCTCCGCGTCTTCGGCGACCGCTCGCTGCTCGTCCGATCGCTGTTCGAGCAGGCGCAGCCGAAAAACGGCAATCAATGCGACGCCGACGCCCAGCAGCACGGTCTGCCACAGCAATCGGTGCAGCGCGGCGCGAAACGCCGTCTGTCGATGCGTGACTTCGGCGCGTTGCGCGGCCGCATTGGCGTTGTTCAGTTCCTCGATTTCCTGTGCGATGGCCAGAATCGCTTCGCGTCTCGGCACGACCTCGTTGCGCAGAAAACCGGCGCTGCGAAAAATCTTCTCGGTTGCCGTCCAGTCGAACAGCGGCTCGAACGTCCGCCAGTATCCGTCCAGTTGCGCCTCGAGATTGTTGATGCGCTCGGAATGCGCGGCGTCGAGCACCCGCAGCTCCGCGACGGTCGCGCGGTTGGTCTCGCGGAACTCCGAGAGGCGCTCACGGTATTCGACGGCGTGCTCGCGTGCGACGTCGAGCAGATAGTCACGCACGAAAATGCCGGACAGATTGACGTCGGATCGAAGCCGCCGCAGCTTGATGTCGACCTGGTGATGGTGGGTATTGAGCTGATCGAGCTCGCTATAGATTTCCTGGGCTTTGCGCGACGACGTCAACATCGACACGACAATCAGCACGAGGAGACTTCCAAGACCGAGCGCCGCGACAGGCCACGTCTTGAACCGCATCGTGAGTCCTCCTGACGGGCGGGAGAAACGATTCGGACAAGGTTACCTCGGCGCACCAGACGAAGGCATCCGGATTAGACCTGAGGGCGCGAGCTGACGCGCACGCAAGCTCGACCGCGCGCCTGTCTCCTGCTGAGGAGCCAGCGGGAACGAGGCCGTCTACAACTGCGCCCGGATCTCCCAGAGATCGGGAAAGAGCGGACGTCCGACGGATTCTCTCAGATATGCGGCGCCGGCCGACCCACCGGTTCCGCGCCTGGTCCCGATCGTCCGCTCCACCATCTTCACGTGCCGGTAGCGCCACTCCTGGATGCCTTCGTCCAGATCGACGAGGCGTTCACAGAGCTCGGCATTCTTGGGATCGCGGCGGTAGACGTCAACGATGATCCGCTGGATGTCCGGTGACGGTTCGACCGCGGCGATCACGTCGCGGCCGAGACAGGATTGTGGAACGTCGTAACCCTCACGCAAGAGATAGTGGAGGAACGCATCCCACAGCGTCGGCGCGCGGTAGCGCCGCTCCAGCGCGACGCGCGCGCGGCTGCCCTCGGGGAACCGACGGAGCGTCTGCTCCGATTTCACCCCCAGCACGAACTCGAGCTGCCGGAACTGGTCCGACTGAAAGCCGCTGGCGGCGTCGAGCCGTTCGCGGAAGCTGAGGAACTCCAGCGGCGTCATCGTTTCCAGGATGTCGAGCTGCGCCACCATCACCTTCAGGATCGTGAGGATGCGCTTCAAGGTGTGCTGCGAACGATGCGAGTCGTCCGCTTCCAGCAGCTGGATGACGCGATCCAGTTCGTGCAGGAGCTCCTTGAACCAGAGCTCGTAGACCTGGTGAATCACGATGAACAGCGTCTCGTCATGTTCGGGACCTGCCGAACGGGGCTGCTGCAGCGACAGCAGTTCGTCGATCTTGAGATAGCTGGCGTAGGTTGCGGCGTGCGTTTCTTCAGACATGTGTAGGACCAGCAACAGTATAGGCACGGCCCCTGATGTCGCCGATAATCACGTCCAGGTGACCCGGTGATATTGAAGCTGCTGGTCGTTCTGCTGATCGTGTTCGGGTATCTGCTCGTCGCGCGGGTGGTGCGCGGCGTGCCTGCGAGGCGTCGCCGGCGTCATTGAAGCTCGTCACCTCTCACCGGTTGGTTTCTCACTCAGAGCGCTCAGCTCGACTATTTCACTTTCATTGATCGCCGCCATGGAGATGTGGGACAACTAGTCAACCATGGCTCCGCGTCTGGTGCAGCGAGTCGACACGCACGACGGTCTCGCGGTGCATTCGGCCGACGTCGTCTCGAGCGCGCGTGACACGCCAACGCCCGCGACGTCAGGCCGCGCATCGAACAGAGCGATCCGGATCGACGCGTCATGGATCGTGCTGCCGCTGATCGCGATGCTGAGCGGCCTCGCCGCGTTCGCGCTGGTCCGCTCCAGGGTCGCAACAACGCGCGCGGCGGCGGCCAGCCGCCCGGCGACGATGACGGTAGATACCCGGCCCGCGGTCGCGGACGTATTCATCGACGGCCGGCGCGTCGGCGCGACACCGCTGGTGTTGACCGTCCAGCCCGGCACGCACCTGCTCGCCCTGCGCAACGGCGAAGCGGAACGACGCGTGGTGTTCACGGCCGCACCAGGCGCGCAGCTGGCGCAGTATCTCGACCTGAAAGGCGCCGAACCGGCCGCGCAGACCGCGCGTTTGTCGATCACGAGCGATCCGCCCGGCGCGCAGGTCGCCATCGATGGCCGTTCGCGAGGCCTGTCGCCGGTAGTGGTCGAGAACCTGACGGCGACGGAGCATGGCGTCACGGTGACGTCGCCATCCGGATCGGTCGAACGCAGAATCACGCTCGAGGCCGGCGCGACCAAGGAGCTCGTGTTCTCGCTTCCCCGATCGCCGGCGGCCGTGGGCGGGTGGGTTTCGGTGGAGTCGCCATTTCAAGTGGAGCTCTTCGACGGCGGCGAACTGGTCGGCACGAGCGGCGCGACGAGGGTGATGCTGCCGGTCGGACGGCACGAGCTGGTGCTCAAGAACGCCAGTGTCGGCTACGAGTCCGGGCACAGCGTCGATGTCGCCGCCGGCCGGGTTGCGACGATTGCGGTGGCGGCGCCGCAGGCGCCGCTCAGCATCAACGCAGTACCGTGGGCGGATGTTGCGATTGACGGTACCGCCGTCGGTCAGACGCCGATGGGCAACTTCATGATTGCCGTGGGCCCGCACCAGATCACCTTTCATCATCCGCAGTTCGGCGAACGCACGCAGGCGATTGTCGTCACCGCCGCGGGAGCGAACCGCGCCGCCGTCGATTTCACCAGGTGACGCGTGCTGAAGAAATCCCTGCTGGCGGCGTTGATTGGCAGTTCGTGCGGTGCCGCCGTCGGCTACTGGACGGCGCCGGCGCCGGCGCGTGCCGCGTTCGAGGCTCCCGCCACAGGTGAAGTTCCCGGCGTTCGCGCCGGCGTGGCGCCGGTGGACGTCTCCGCGCCGGTAAAATCGGACCAGGTCAGCAGGCCGGCGATCAGCCGGCCGGCCGCGCCGGACGTCGAGTCCGGCGACGCCGTTCGTCGTGCGCGTGAGCTGGCGCTGCGTCCCGACGTCAGCGCGCTCGTCGCGCTGCGAGAAGCGGTGCTCCGTCGAGCGGAGGAGACCGGTCGGAAGGACGATCCCGCGATCGTTCGAGAGATTCAGGAGATCGATCGGTGCCTGTTCGATGCGCGAGCCCTTCGCCTCAGGCTCGATGCGACAGCCATCCGCAAGGGCACGTAGTCACTGCGCCCGCCTATCGGTCCGGTCGGATAGTGCAGTTCGGTGAGAAAATCGGCGGTCAGGATGAAGGCCGTACTACTGGCGGCAGCGTGTGCGGGACTGGCAGCGGCCGTTCTGCCGGCGGCGCAACAGCCGACCGCGCGGCACACGCATGTCGTCATCGTCGTCGACGGACTGCGCCCCGACTACGTGACGGCGGCCGTGATGCCCCGGTTGTACCGCCTGGGTCGTCGCGGCATCGTCTTCAACGCGCATCACGCGGTGTTTCCGACCGTGACGCGCGTCAACGGCCCGTCGTTCGTGACGGGGTCGTATCCCGAAACCCACGGGTTGATGGGAAACGCCATCTACATTCCGAAAGCCAACCCGGCCAAGGCGCTGGACACCGGCGGCAAGGCGAACCTCGAAGCCGCCGAACGTGCCGACGGCCCGCTGCTGACCGCGCCGACGCTCGGTGAAATCCTGCAGCGAGCCGGCCGGAAGCTGCTGGTGGTCAGCAGCGGGTCCAGCGGATCGGCATTCGTACTCAATCACACGACCAGCGGCGGTGCGACGGTTCATCCCGAGTTCGCCCTCCCGCCAGACCTGGCGGTCCGCGCTGCGGCGCGGCTCGGTCCCGCGCCGCCGCATGCGACGCCGAACGACGCACAGAACCGCTATGCCATCGACGCCTACCTGACGCTGGGGCTCGACGAGATTCGGCCGGACATCACCTTCGTGTGGCTGAACGACCCGGACGGCACCGCGCATGCCAGCGGCATCGCCGCCGAGCCGACCGTCAAGTCGCTGGCACTCGTGGATGCCGGCATCGGGCATCTCGAAGACGCGCTCGCTGCCAAGGGCCTGCTCGATCGCACGAACATCCTCGTCACCTCGGATCACGGCTTCTCGACGCATGCCGGAGGATTCCGGCTGCCGGCGCTGGTCGAGCCGTTTGCGAAGCCGATGCCCGATGGCTCGATGGATATCGTGGTCGCCGAAGGCGCGATCTACCTGCGGTCGCGACCGGATCCTGAACGCGTCGCCGCGATTGTTTCCGCGCTGCAGAAGCGGCCCGAGGTCGGGGCGATCTTCACGAGGCCGCGTCCGGGCGGAGGGTTCGAGGGGATGGTGCCGGGCACACTCTCGTTCGATGTCGCGCGCTGGAATCATCCGCGGGCCGGCGACATCCTCGTGTCGTCGAACTGGAGTCACGACAGGAACCAGGGGGTTGCCGGCACGACCAGAGATGGCGGCACCGCCGGCCACGGCAGTTCCAGCCCCTACGACGTTCACAACACGCTGCTGGCCGCGGGGCCGGATTTCCGTGCCCGCGCGTCGAGCGACGTGCCGACATCAAACGTCGATCTCGCGCCGACGCTGTTGCGCCTGCTGGGGCTCCCTGCGCCGGCCAGCATGTCGGGGCGCGTGATTCACGAAGGTTTGCAGGGCGGTCCCGCGATTTCAGCCGTTCGCGTCGAGCGGCTGCAGCAGACCGTGAAGACGAGCGACGGCAGCTACGAGTTGACTGCCCACCTCTCGATCGTCGACGGCCGGCGCTACCTCGATTACACCGAGGTGAAGCGGCGATAGTACGGTCAGGCGCGGCCGGCCGCGAGCTGCACGTAGCCGTCGCTGATGGTGTCGTCGGGATTGGCGCCAAACAGCGCGATCAGCTCGTTGATCACGGTCGCCTTGTCCTCGGCGTCGCGCCGCGACCACGTCCGCGACTTGATCTCGATGAAGTAGCCGTCGGTGGGCGGCGTGATCAGGCGATCGAGGTGCAGGTAGAACTCGACGCCGCGATAGACGAGCAGCCACCGGCGGCGGTCTTTTTCGACGAGATGCTGCGCGGCGGGCCGGAAATACTCGCGATAGAAGCGGGCCGAGTGCGCCGCCGGCGCAAGGTACCGCGATCGGAACAGCAGGACCGCGCCGAATTCCTCCTCGCGCCGCCGGCCGGTCAGCGTCAAGCGCGCCCGCGCGCCGGTGACCTTGCCCTCGGCGTCGAGGAACTCGTCCTCGCGGTAGCGCAGCCAGCCTTGATCCGGATCGTCGAACGACCAGTAGGTGTCGTACTGGTGGTAGTGGCTCGATCGCACGACCGTGACCTGCTTGCTCGACAACACCGCCAGCACTGGCGCCTCGGACGCCAGGCGCGCCTTGACCTGGACCTCGAACGATTCCTGCTCGATGGCGCCGCCGACGGCAACCAGCTTCTGCAGCACGCTGACCTCGCGGCTGGCGAGAAATCGATCGACGCGCCTGGCTTCGAGCTGCGCCGCCTCGCGCAGCGCGCGCTCATCGAGGGTGAGGAGAGCACGGTCGCGCATCAGCCACGCGCCGTTGCACATGACGTCGACGACGTCGGTCGATTTCGCAGCGTAGACGATTCGGGCGTAGATGCCGTTCGGGTCGCGATCGAAGGCCGGTACGTTGTGCAGCTGATCCAGATCGATCACGATCAGGTCGGCGCGCTTACCGGGCTCGAGCGATCCGGTGATGCGATCGAGGTGCAGCGCCCGGGCGCCGAGCCGCGTCGCCATCGACACTGCATCGCGCGCCGGAAGCGCCGTCGGATCGCCGCTCACGCCTTTCGCCAGCAACGCCGCCAGCCGCATCTCCTCGAACATGTCCAGGTCGTTGTTCGAGGCCGGGCCGTCCGTGCCGATGCCGACATCGAGCCCGAGCTCCAGCATGCGGGCGACCGGCGCGATGCCGGCGCCGAGCTTCAGGTTGCTCGTCGGATTGTGCGCCACGCCGGCGTTGACATTCTTCAGCGCTCGAATCTCGCCGTCGTCGACGTGGACGCAATGCGCCGCGAGCACCTTCGCGTCGAAGAGCCCCTGCCTCTTCACCCACGGCACGACCGGCATGCCGTGCTCGCGGCGTGAGTTCTCGACCTCGAGCGCGGTTTCGGACAGGTGAATCTGGAGGGGCACGTCGAATTCGACGGCCAGCTCCGCACACGCGCGCAGGATATCGGGCGTGCAGGTATACGGCGCGTGCGGCGCGGGCGCCGGCACGATCAGCGGGTGGCCGTGCCACTTTTCGATGAATTCGCGCGCGAACAGGAGCGAATCCTCGTAGCTCTTGGCGTCCGGCGAGGGAAAGCGCAGTACTGTCTGGCCGCACAGCGCGCGCATGCCGGCGTCGGCGGCCGCGCGCGCGATCGCGTCCTCGAAGTAATACATGTCCGCAAAGCACGTCACGCCGGATCGGATCATCTCCGCGCATCCGAGCTTGGTGCCGAGCGTCACGAACTCCGGGCTGACGAACTCGCGTTCGACCGGCATCATGTAGCCCATCAGCCACACGTCGAGGCGCAGATCGTCGGCCAGTCCGCGCAAGAGCGTCATGGCGACGTGCGTGTGCGCGTTGACGAGACCGGGCATGACGACACGGCCGTGACAGTCGATCGTGTCGGCGGCGGCGTACGCGTCGGCGTCTGGACCGACCGCGACGATGGCGTCTCCGGCGATCGCGACTGAACTGCCGCGGTGGACGGTAAAGCGTTCGTCCATCGTCAGCACGGTCGCGTTGGTCAGACGGATATCGCAGGCCGTCATGATCGGGTCTTCGATTGTACGCCACGGGCGGAAGGGAGCGTGCCCGGCCCGCGCGACGCGCACGGCGAATCAGGCTGCTAGAGCTCGGCCTCGTCGTCGTCGAGTGGCGGGTCCTCGTCCGCGTCGGCTGGCTGATCGGTCGTCACGTCGATCAGCTCGTCACCGGTGACGGGAAAGCTCTCGGACTCCTGCTCCGCCGCGACCTGAACCTCGGACTCGAGATCGTCATCGTGTTCATCCATGGCTGACATGTCAAAGCGTGCATGCCACATGCCGATCGCGAGCGCCGAAGACCGCCATTGCAGTTGCAATATCGGTATCGACCGGGTCGCAAGAACGCCAAATTTCGCGTTCTTTGGCTCAATTTGCGTGGCATAGGGCTTGCCGCCACCCTTTTGTCATCACCATCATCATGGCTACGACAACTTCGAATAGTCCGCTTCGAAAGCAGGCCAGTGCCGCGATTGATACGGTTGCCGCGGACATTCAGGACGCCGCCCGTCAGGAGCTCGATTCGCTGCGCAATACGGTGAACGTGCGCCTGGCTGCGCTGGAGCGCACGCTCGGCCGCGAGGGGAACGACCCTGCCTTCGAGGCGATCGTCGAAAAACTGTGCGAGGTCGCCGCCGAGCAGACCGATGCCGCGTGCACGTGGACGCGCGCGCAGCTCGAGGACGCGGCCGCCAAGGAGCTGACGACGGTTCGCGCACGCGCCAAGGCGGATCTCGACCGCGTCCAGGCAGATCTCGACGCCGCGACGGCGCTGATGGACGAGACACGGGCCGATTTCGAGCAGCGCCTGGCGAAAGCCGACGCGGCGGCGGTTGACGCGGCTCGCACGCTGGCGGAGTTCAAGGCGAGGACAGAAGTGACGCTGCGCGATGGCGAGCAGCGGTTTGCCCAGTCCGACGCGGCGCGGATGGAGGCGGTTCAGGCGCTGGCGGAAACCGAGCGCGCCGCCGCCGCGGCCCGGCGGGACGCTGACGCCGCCGCGGCCAGCCTCGCGGAAGCGCGTAATCAGATCGCGTCGCTCGAAGGCGTCCGGTCGGATTTGATGCTCGCGCGCGAAATCGCGGAAACGCATCTCGAAGGTGAAGTCCACCACCGCAACGTCATCGCCGCCGAGCTCGAGGCCGCGCGTGCGAAGGCGCTGCAGGCCAAGGCGGACGCCGACGGGATCCGGCTCCAGCTGCAGCGCGCGACCGCGCGGATCAGCGCTCTCGAGGCGGGGCACCGATCCGTCGTCGATGAGTCCTCGACGACGGCCGGCGATCCGGCCGCGGCTATCGGCCGCGTGCGCTCGGCCCTGCAGCGCTTGAGCGGCGCGGCGACCGGACGCGCCATGCTCGATGCCGCGCTCGAATCGCTCGCCGAGAATTTTTCCCGTGCTGCGCTGTGTGTGGTCACGCCGCAAGGCTGCACCGTCTGGGGCAGCCGCGGATTCGACCCGCCGCTCGAGAGCCGCCGGGCCGTGATTCCGTTGACCGACGATGCGCTGCTGCGGCGCGGGCTGGACGAATGGAAACCGGCGACCATCCAGGACACGGATGGCGGCGAACTGGTGGGTTTGTCAGGTCATCCGATCGCGTACGCGATCGCGCTGCCGATTGTGCCGCAGGACAAGGGCGCGATCATGTTGTACGCCGAGAACCCGCCGGAGTCGTCGCGCGAGGACGCGAGTGTGGCGGAAGCGATCGCCGGGATCATCATCGACCATCTCGGCCAGCGTCTGCGCCCTCGGAAAACCGGGGCAGCGGCCGAACCGCCGCCCTATCTCCGCGTCCGGCAGGCGCGTCGCGTGAAGATCCAGGACGGCGGAGACGTCGCGGTTGACGGCGCGCACAGCACGCTGGTCGATCTGTCTACCCACGGCGCGCAGGTGCTGTCGCCGCGGGCCATCCGGCCCAATTGCTCGGTGCGTCTGCAGCTGCCGAGCAATTCTGGCGCGCTGTCGTGCGAAGCGCGCGTGGTCTGGGTCCTGGTCGAGCAGGGCCAGGATCCCCAGAACGCGCTGTATCGGGCCGGCGTTCAGTTCACCGACGTCGACATGCCGGAGCTCGAAGCGTTTTTCGCGCAGCACGGCCTCGCCGAGCCGTCGATTCGACACTAGCAGGTTGCTGAAAAAGCCAGCAACCTGAACTTAGAAGTGAGAACTCAGAACTAAGAAACTTCGGATTCTGGCCTGAACTCGCTGAAGTCTAAGTTCTAAGTTCTAAGTTCTAAGTTCTAAGTTCTAAGTTCAGGCTGCGTTTTTCAGCAGCCTGCCAGGAGCGGGCTCAGTCGAACTGCGTCCCCACTGTCGTTCCCGCGGTGATCCGCCGAACTGCCCGCTCGGCGTTCCGCGCCACCTCGCCGTGCGTATCGCGCTTCAGCTCCTGAAGCGCTGGCAGCGCTGACTCGTCCTTCATCAGGCCCAGGACATCCGCCAGTTCCGCGCGCACCGCGGCGCTCTTCGACGTCGCGCCAAACAACGCCGCCCGCTCCGCCGACGGCGTTTCGAGCAGGTATTCCCTCGCGAGATCCTTCGTCGTCGAACGGCCGAGCGAGCGAACGAGTTCCTCGAGGTATTCCTGTCGTCCCATCCGCAGCAGCCCGAATGCCTGCGCCGTCTGGACCCGCACGTTCTTCTCGACCAGCCGGTCGGCGGACATCACGGTCTCGAGCGACTTGTCCGCAAGCCGCGCCAGTCCCTCGTTCGCGTACAGGCGGATGTTGGCGTCCTTGTCCGCCTTCAATCCGAGAAACATCGGCTGCGACGCGGGGTCGGCGATGTCGGCGAGCGCGGACAGCGCCATCGGGCGGGCGTGCTCGCTGGCCTTCGCCTGTTCGAACACGCGGGTCAGTTCGGGCACCGCCGGCCGGTATTTGAGCTTCCCGAGCGTGGTGATCAGCTCGAGGCGCACCTTCTCGGCGTTGAGATCCAGCATCGGGATGAGACGCTCACCGACCGCCGGGTTGCCGATTTTTCTGAGCGCGCGCACGGCTTCGAATCGCACTTCGGGGTCGCGGTCCTGAGCGGCGGCGAGCACCAGTTCAGGGATCGCCGCTTCCTGTCGCAGGATGCCGAGGCCGCGTCCGGTGATTCGGCGGATCCCATCTTCCGTGTCGCTCAGCCTCGCGCGCAGCGCCGTGATGACAGACGGATCCACGGGGACGTCTGGCTCGACGACCATGTCCGAGTATTCGTCGGACCAGGGGGCGATCAGGCTCCCCAGCTTGGCGAGGGCCGCCGTCGGTCCGGTCGCGCGCGGCAGGTGAAGGTTCACGAGCGCGCGGACCGACCGCTCGCGAATGTCGGCCTCGGGGTCGGCGGAGAGCTGAACGAGGCCCGGCAGGACGCGGATGTCGTTCATCGCCTCGAGGGTCAGTTCCAGCTCGCGCCGCACTGATGCGTCTGGATCCGAGGCGAGCGGCAAGAGCGCGGGTATCGCCGGGAGGAACTTGGCGATGCCCAGATCGCGCGTGGCCGACTGACGCCTGGGCGCATCGGGATTTTTCAGGTCGTAGATCAAGCTGTCGGTGGTTGACTGGCGGGTTTGCGCCGCAACCGAGTGACCACTCGCCGTGGCGAGCGCGAATGCCGCGAGCAGCGTCGCCGACATCCGTCCAGTTCGTGACGGGAAACGCATATGCTTCTCCCTGAAGTTGAGTTGCACCGGAACGAATTACCAGTGCCACGCCCTGGGAGCGCATGGCGGAACATCGCGATGCCGTCGTTGAACGGGTACGCGACAGGCGGGAATTGGCGGGAGTGTACCACGAGGCCTCCGCAATTTTCGTCGAACCGACGCAGTAGGACCCGAATACGGCACAGCTGGGCGTTTAGTACGCAGATTTCGCCCAGGCGACCGATGGCAAATGTAGCAGCCCGGGGTCAGACCCCACTCTGACCCCTTGGCCGAGGCGGACGCGCATGAACACCCGAAGACAGTTCCTTATCACGGCGCCGCTGGGCGTCCTGGGCGCGGCGGTCGCCT
>Ga0209811_10000633_pt1 | contig 13738 bp, 10 predicted proteins | sample Coa_R1_6_FD_187161 | JGI IMG/M metagenome (GOLD analysis project Ga0209811, IMG submission 187161) | Surface soil microbial communities from Centralia Pennsylvania, which are recovering from an underground coalmine fire. - Coalmine... | ecosystem: Environmental > Terrestrial > Soil >...
GTTGCCATGCCCGTTGCCATTCTCGTTGCCATTCCCGTTGCCCTTGCCGTTGCCATTCCCGTTGCCGTTGCCGTTGCCATTCCCGTTGTTCAGCTGAGTGAGCTGGACGAAGCCGGTCACACCTGAGCCGCCGACCGCGACGAGGTCGGCCTTGATGGAGCGTCCCGAGTCAGGCTTGCCGGGGTGCTGCGCTGCGCTGCCACCCTGGGCAGGAATAGCACCCGCGACGAGGATCATCGCGAGCAATGCGAGCGAGGCGGTAGTGAACCTGGTCATGGAGACCTCTCAAGAGGGGGGAGTGGACCGGGACGCGCGCCCGAACTTCGTGTCGGGGCTACACGCGCTCTCTGGCCATCAAAGACTCGAGACATGGGGCCTTCGAAACTGGAAGGGGAGACGGCGCTTACCGAGGTGCGCGTCCGATGATGCTGGTGGTCCATCACTGCACTCGTTCGGAACCTTCGCTCGACGTCGGGTAAGGGCCGCCGCCAACCACACACCTGCAAACTAGTGACCTGCGATATCGAATCCAATCCCCCATGCGAACGGAAAAGGGACTGGTCCCAATGGGGTGGCGATCCGCCGGAGCAACACCGGCTACCGAGTCGACGACGGCCCGCGCTTCCGCGCTGTTGGCCGCCGGAGGATGAGCGGCCCGCACTTTCGATCCGCGGGGAATCCGGTCTTCCACCGCTGCCCGCGCGTCACCAACCGCACGCTGGAACGCCAGTGGCGGGGGACAGCGAAGCCATGCCCACCCATGGATGGAGAGAGGGCTAGTCCACGGGAGGGGGGCTCCAAAGGAGCAACGTCGGCCGCCATGGGGATGAGGCCGCGCACTACTACGCGCTTGGCGAGCGGAGGAGGATCGACTCGCTCATCCGATCTGCGGGGGACATCGGGACGGCGACGATGAAGCTGGGCCGTCCCCCGATCCGGAGGAACTCTCAGCTACAGAGTCGGTGCCGGACCCCGTTTACGGGTGGCGACTTGCACCCGGCTGCGCAATGAGAGCTTTTCCAGGATGTTGTGGACGTGGCTCTTCACGGTGTCGGTCGCGAGGCTGATCCTCTTCGCGATCTCCTTGTTGCTCAGGCCCTCGCTGATCAGATCCGCGATCTCCCGCTCCCGTGCGGTCAGCTTCACGTCGTCGACGTCGATCCGGCCATTTCGGCTTGCATCTTCGAGGATCTGGGTGAGCAGCGAATCGGTCAGCGACGAGGGGAACACCTTGTGTCCCGCGGCCACGGCTCGTATCGCGGCGACAAAGTCCGTGATCGAGGCATCCTTGACCACGAATCCGGAGACGCCTTCTCTCACGAGACCGAGGATCTCGGATCTCACGGGAATCAGCCCCATCGCGATCAGCTTGGATTGGGGACTCGCATGGCGGATTCCTCGCACGGATTGGATACTTCCCCGGTCTCCCAACCCCAAGTCCAACAGGATGACGTCGGGACGCTGCCACGGACCGAGCTGCGGGATGACATCCGGCTTTGGCGCCGCCGCCAGCAGTTTCAAGCCCTTCTGCTTTCTGAGCAGGCTGGCCAGACCGACTCGGAAGAGCCGGTTGTCTTCAATGAGGAGTATCGAGATCGAGTCGCTCTTGGAGCGGCGGGTCAGTGCGCCCTTGCTTCCCACGGCAGGCGGCCCCAGCCCCTTCCTCACCTTCGGCGCGGACGCCAGTCGACCCCAGCGGACAAGCGGCTTCTCATTATCTAGCCCGCTTGCCAGTCGGTAGGCGGGCTGCGCGAATCGCTGCATCATGCAAAGGTTCTCCCTATGACTCGGCCGTCACACGCTCGTCATCCTAACATCGTTGGCGACCCACGGGGGAGGCACATTCTCCACCCGAAGCCCCCCGGACCGCGCGTCGACCGTGCACGGAATTGCGTGCGCACTCGTTGGTTAGGGTCGGAACGTCTCGCCGCCTCCGAAGGGCTCGTCATGCCGGAGCCGCGCGCCGGCCTGGCCGCTAGTTGGGCGCGCTCGTGGCCTTCCCCTTCCACTGCTTCGCCGACGTTGGGTCGCCAGCGCTTTCGTAGTACGCGGCGATCGCTCCCGCGATCTCGCGGCTGCGGGGCGCGGTCGGCGCCGTGGTCTCGGTATAGATGGCCCACCCGGCTTCGAGTTCGGCGATCCCCTCGCGGCCGCGTCCCTCCGCGATCAGCGCTTGCCCGAGCCGCGCCCGCGCATCGCCGACCCGCCAGTGGCGCTGGTTGATCGCCTGGAACGCGCGGACCGACTCGCGCAGCAACGGTTCGGCCTCGCCGGCGCGACCTGTGGCCAGCAGCACTTCCGCGAGCCGGACGCGCACGGTCGCGGTGCGATGGTGGTCGGGCCCGAACACGGTGGCGGACATGGCCAGGGCGGTGCGTGCGGGTGCTTCGGCCTCCTGTGGCCGGCCCGCGCAGGTGAGGGCCTTGGCGTAGTTGCCCAGCGCGTTCGCCACCTCCGCGCTCGGTTCGCCATAGAGGCGACGTCGCATGGCGATGGATTCTTCGTGCAGCGGAACGGCAGCCACGCACTTGCCCTCGTCCACGAGGACGGTCGCGAGGTTGTTGATCGTGATGGGCAGGTCCTTGCTGTCCTTTCCGAGGACGCGGCGGTCGATCGCGAGCGCCTCGGTCAGTGCGCGTTCGGCGTTGGGGAGATCGCCGACATCGGCGTACATGTTCCCCAGGTCGCCGAGCCAGCCGCTGTAGCGATCATTCTCCCGGCCAAACGCCTTTTCCGCGAGGGCCACGACCTCCTTCTGCGTCTGCAGCGCGCCGCGCAGGTCGCCGGACACCGCTTGCGCGGACGACAACCGGCCGAGCGAGCCCAGCGTCAGGTTCGCGGTGTCCCCGAGCGCGGCGCGCCGGAGAGCGATGGCGCGCTTGAACAGGGGGATCGCCTGGTCGTAGCGGTCGAGACTGCTGTAGGTCTCCGCGATCGCGTGGATCACCGCAGCCTGCACCACGGGATCGTCCGCAAACGACTTCTCCCGATCGATCCGCACCGCCATGGAATCGACGACTTCCCGCACCGTGACCTCGCGTCCGTGGGACTCCTCGGGACGGGCCTGCGCGAGCATCCCGGTGAGGAAGTTCGTGATCATCGTCGCGCGCCGCGCTTCGTTCTCGGCTCGCTGCTGCGCCCGTCTTGCGCGCACGAACCCGGCCGTCGCGAGCGCGATCCCGGCGAGCAGGGCGACCAGCACCACGGCGGCCGCAGCGACGCCGGTCCGGTGGCGGCGGATGAAGCGCGCCGCGCGATAGCGCCGGCTCGGGGGCCCCGCCTCCACGGGATCGCTGCGCAGGAGACGTTCGAGATCCGCGGCGAGATCGTTCGCGGCCTGGTAGCGGCGCGCCGCATCCTTCTCGAGCGCCTTCATGATGACCCAGCCCAGGTCGCCGTGCAGGCGTCGTTGCAGCGACCGTGGATCGGTGCCGCGATTCCGCGCGATCGCGTCGCGCTCGCCCGTCGTCTGGTAGCGGCGCGCCGGCGTCGGCGGGTCGGTATCGCGCAGCCGGCGTTGCGCCTCGGCCGGTCCCGCGTCGCGCAGCTCGGAAGCGGCGAAGGGAAGCGCACCGGTGACGAGCTGGTAGAGGATCACGCCCAGCGAATAGACGTCCGAGCGCGTGTCCACCGGCGTCGCACCGCCAGCGGCCTGCTCGGGACTCATGTATTCGAGCGTCCCGATCACCGAACCGAATGCGGTATGCATCGTCTCGATGTCGGCGGTGGCCTCCAGTGCCTTGGCGATACCGAAATCGATGATGCGCGGCCGCGCCGGCCCGTCACTCGCGGAGACCAGGATGTTCGTGGGCTTGAGATCGCGATGGATGAGCCCGTGGAGGTGCGCGTGCTGAACCGCGTGGCACACCTCGACCATCAACTGGATGCGGGCATCCACGTCGAGGTGGTGGTCATCGCAGAACGCGGTGATCGGCGCCCCCTCCACCAGCTCCATGACGAAGTAGGGTGCGCCCTCGTCCGTGGCCCCGGCGTCATAGATGCGGGCGACCCCGGGGTGGTTCATGGCGGCGAGCGCGCGGCGCTCGGCATCGAAGCGGGCACGCGAACCCTCGCCCCGCAGGTCCCCGCGCACCATCTTGAGTGCGACCTCGCGGCGGAGAGGTGGCGGCTGCTCGGCGCGATACACGAGGCCCATGCCACCTTCGCCGAGGACCCCGACGATGCGGTAGGGCCCGACCTGCGTGGGGTGGGGGCGGGCGCGATCACCCAGGGAATCCGCGGCGTGCCCGACGCCAGCAGCGATGCGCGCGGTGAGCGCGTCGAGCGATGTCGCTTCCGCCTCGGCGAGCAGCGCCCGGGCCTCGGCGAGAAGCCCGGCGTCGCCGGCGCAGGCGTGCTCGACGAACGCGGAGCGCTCGTGCGTCGGCCGCTGCAGGGCGTCGCCCACGAGCTCGACCAGACGCCGGAAATCGGGGGTCACCGTCACTCCCCGCCGAGCTCGCGCTGCAGCCACACACGCGCCACCGACCAGTCCTTCGCGACCTTGCGCCGCGAGATCCCGAGCGTGTCGGCGGCCTCATCGAGCGTGAGCCCGGCGAAGAAGCGCAGCTCGACGAGACGCGCGAGATCGGGGTCGTTCGCGGCAAGCTTCTCGAGCGCGTCGTGCAGGTCGAGCACGTCGGCGACGCCGGGGACCTCTTCGCCGAGGCCCGTGGTGAGCGTCACCTTCTCCTGATCCCCTCCGCGCTTTCCCGCGGACCGGCGGCGCGCGTGATCCACGAGCACCTGCCGCATCGCGCGGGCGGCAGTCCCGAAGAAGTGGCGGCGCGACTCCCAGCGCACCGCCCGGCCGTCCACCAGCCGCAGGTACGCCTCGTGGACCAGTGCGGTGGGCTGCAGCGTGTGGTCAGCGCGCTCGTGGCGCAGCTTTCCGCGCGCGAGCTGCCGCAGCTCGTCGTACACGACCGCGAGCAGCTCCTGACCCTGCTGCGGGTCGGAGAGGTCGAGACCCTTGAGGATCTGCGTGACCCGGCGACGGGTCTCCTCCATGTCGCTCCTCCGGGGAACGACTGCGGCCAAGAGGATCGGCGGCGCTGCTAACCCGCTTTCCCACGCCAGCTTACCAGTTACGGTGCACTGCATGCCCCGTTTTTTCGCATGACCGGGTGTGGGAGGCCGGCCTGGCCTCCCGAAACAACGAGGAGGAGGTCATGCAGGTCCGCGCCATTCTCTCGACTCTGGTGTTGTGCACTCTCGCCGGCGTTCTCGCATCGTGCTCGAAGAATCCCACCGCACCGGTGTCGCCTCCCGGCAACGAACAGAATCCGCCCGCGGGTTTCCCCCCGATCCCTTACCCCCCGGACGTCAATACCGACACGCCGGACTCGTCAGAGATCTATACGGCCATCGTGCCCATCGCGGGCAACGGAGTCGATTTCGCGCCGGTGTGGGAGACAGGCCGGTTCACCTGGGACATCGACATCCAGACCCAGTACGAGCGCTGCCTCCCGACCTGCAGGTGGTTCGGCGACGCGCCCGGCGACTACTGGAATGGTACCCGGAACAGCACCGCGCTCGTGTTCGAAGGAGGCACGGTCGACCTCAGGAATCCCGATCCGATGGTCGACCCTGTCGCCGGCCCGTACCCGAAGCGTGTCCAGTTCGTCCAGCACGGGAATGTTCTCGCGACGCCCATCAATCCAGAACAGTCCAAGGTGACGTTCAAGTTCTCGGACGTCGGCTACACGGCGGTGGTGCACGACGGGGCCTTGTTCGGCGGAACCGTCGAGAAGCCGGTGGACCCGGCGATCGGGGAGACCGAACGCAGACGCATGTACTACGTGGCAGCGACGGCGTGCGCGCCGCTGACCAACCCGGTGTACATCAGGCGCGAACGGTACTGGAAGCGGATCCCGCTGGTGACGCAGGGTGGCACGCTGATGAGCGTCGCCATCGACCCGGGCGCCACGTTCGAGGTTTCATACACTTGGAGTGCCGGCGTCAACATCGACCACTCCAAGACGTTCACGCGGTCCGTGAACGGCGAGGTCTCTCTGGGCACGGAAAAGAGCGTCGTAGGCGCCAAGCTGGGCGGCGCGCTCTCCCAGGCGTTCACCAGCGACGTCGAGGTGACGGAGGAGAACTCCGTGACCGTGACCAAGACGCTGAGCGGTATTCCGGACAAGACGACGGTGTACGCGGCGTGGATCACGGTCGAGCGCTACACGATCGTGGACAGATTTGGCAATCCGTACACCGATCCCAACTTCACGTTCAGTGATCTCGGAACCGCCGTGATCGCGGGCAACCGCGAGCAGATCGCCAGCAAGAGCTTCCCGCACCAGCAGTGAACGTTCCCACCCGGCCACGGGTGCTCAGCCGCGCACAGGGATGGCGCGGCGGAGCAGCAGGATGGCGATGAGCACGCCGAGCGCGACGTCGATCGACCCGCAGAATGCCGGCCAGAACGCCGGCATCCCCGGGTTCGCGATCAGGCGGGGGTGGACCACAAAGTCGAACACCCCGTGGCCGGCGATCCCGGCCGCGACCCACCACAGGCTGGTGCGGAATCCGACGATCGCGACGACGATGAAGACGGTCGCCGCGATCAGCTCGCTCGGCAGTGCCTGCGCTCCGCCCATGGTCGCGAACAGGACGTAATACGCCGCGATCACGATGAGCGAGATCGGGTACATCGCGCGGTCGCGGTCCATGCCCGACAGCCGTCCCAGCACGACGATGACCGGCGCGAGCCCGATGCCGATGAGTACCGGTGCCGTGAACATGCGGGAGAAGCTATCACGCCGCCGTTTCACCTCGTGGGTTAGAGTCCACCGCTGACCGCTCGCCAGCCCAGCGTTGGAGGTAGGAATGAGAGCATCCATGCTCTATCGAGTCGCTGCCGTTCTTCTGCTGCTGTTTGCGGCGGGCCATACGCTCGGCTTCAGCCAAACCGATCCCGCCTGGGGGTTGGACGCCCTGCTCGGCTCGATGCGGTCCATGCACTTCGATGCGATGGGATTCCACCGCACGTATTGGGACTTCTTCCTGGGAGCCGGATTCACGGTCGGCGTGTTTTACGTCTTCGCGGCCGTGTTGGCCTGGCAGCTGGGTGGCGTTCCAGTAGCGACGCTGGCACTCATGCGCGGCACGACGTGGGCGTTCGCCCTTTCCTTTGCCGCCGTCACGGTTGTGAGCTGGCGCTACCTCTTCCTCATACCCATCGCGTTCTCGATCGCGATCACGGTCTGTCTGACCGCGGCGGCATGGACTTCAGGGAAGCGGGTCGCCACCTCTCCGAATTGAGGACGCCACCGACCACTCTGCCGAGAGAGCCGGCGCGGCGGGATCTGCGATGCCGACCTTGTTGCCAAGGTGCTCGGCCCACCACGCCTCCGCCGACACGTCGGTCCAGCGCGGCTCGAGCTCGAGCTCGCGCAGCATGCGGCCCAGGCTGCGCGCGTCCGGTGGACGGTCGTCGGGGGACTTGGCGAGGCAGGACAGCACGATCAGGTCGAGCGAGCTCGGAGTCGCGGGTGCATGTCGAGACGGCGGGTCCGGCGTTGCCTGCAGGTGCAGCGATACCAGGTCGAGCATCGACTTGCCCTCGAACACCGGCCGTCCAGTCAGGAGCCAGTAAGCAACGCAGCCGAGCGCGTACAGATCCGTGCGCCCGTCGATACGCCCGCCGCGGGCCACTTCGGGCGCCATGGTGGACGGAGTACCTGCCACCTGTTGAGGGAGCGTCAGACGCGGATCCGCATCGGCGACCGTGGACTTGGCGACCAGCCCGAAGTCGAGCACTTTGATGAAGTCGCAGCGGTGCCCGCTGCGGCAGACGTAGAGATTCGCCGGTTTGATGTCGCGATGGATGAGGCCCCGTGCGTGGGCCTCCTCGAGCGAATCGCACGCCTGAGCCAGCAGGTGGGCCACGCGCGCAGGTGGCAGGGGGCCAAATCGGCGCACGAGTACATCGAGATCCATGCCGTCCAGCATCTCCATGACGTAGTAGAACACGCCTTCCTCGGTGACGCCGTAGTCGAAGAGATCGATCGTGTGCTCCGAGGTGAGCGAGGCGGTGGCCCGCGCCTCCAGTTCGAAGCGCTTGCGCATGATCCACGCTTCCCCAGCGGTGGAGGCGGCCATCGCGTCCGGACGGATGAACTTCACCACCGCGGGTCTCGCCAGCAGACGATGCGAGGCCTTCCACACTTCGCCCATGCCGCCTTGACCGAGGGGCTCGATCAGTTGATAGCTGCCGAGCTGGCGCGCGCGTGAGACATCCCGGCCCAGCTGGTACACCACCCGTGCACCGGCCCAGGCGAGCAGCGCACAGATGAAGTTCGGGAACACGTGCCCGAAGAAGAAGACCAGCGGCTGGATCACGTGCCACTTGTTGGTCTGAGTCAGCGCGATCGCGATCACCACCGGGGTGGCGGTGGCCGAGAGGAGCGTCGCCACCAGCGCGCGGCGCGGCGACGCTGGAACCACGACCGAGAAGAACACCAACCAGATGGCGGGCCAGGAGGGCGAGACGACGTAGAGGTCGTCGGGCACGGGCCCCGGGCTTCCCCTTCCGACCATGTGGTACATGGCGAACGCGATGCCATACGTGGAGACCACCTGGAACGCCAGTCCGAGACGCATCCGCACGTTCCAGCGCAGACGCTCGCTCGGGGCGGCGGCCGCGACGAGGATGCCGAGGACGATCGATCCGATGCTGAAGCTCCAGCCCTCAACGTGATTGAACTTCGACGATGTCTCCCGCATGAAGATCGCCGGCACCCAGTCCGCCACGAAGAACGTCGCCGAGTAGATGAGCGCCACAGCCCGCAGGCGCGTCATGATCTGGCGCTTCAGATCGGGCGTGAGGCCGGTCGTGGAGTCGGATGCGTCGTGGTGCTTGGCCGCGACGCCAACACGCGGAGGAATGAACAGGGTCTGGTCGCGCGAGGAGTCCGCCGAGCGTGGCCCGCCATCGTTCATTTGGCTCACCTCCCTGGGGCGACCCCAACGGACCTCGTCGTCGTGGACGGTAGCGGGGAGCAGCGCTGGACGCCACGCCGATGGCGGCGCGCACGCTCCGCCGCTGTCGGCCGTTGTAGGATGCCGGCCGAGGAGACGCCGCGACGATCCACCTGCCATCGGGAGAGGACATGACCACACCGTCTCGTCCGGATCCGCCGCTCGCCTACCGGGACTCGAAGTTCCTCGACAGCGACGAGGCGCGGCCATTGCGCATCCTCGCCGAGTACCTGCAGCCGCTCGAGGTATTCCGGCAGGAGCGCGTCAGGGACACGATCGTGTTCTTTGGCTCGGCCCGTCTCGTCGCCGAAGGCCCGCTGGGTCGTTTCGTCACCGAGGCGCGGGAGCTGGCCCGCCTGGTGACCGAGTGGTCGAAGGGACTGAAGAGCCCGGGGCACCGCTATATCGTCTGTTCCGGCGGTGGCGGCGGCATCATGGAGGCCGCGAACCGCGGGGCGTCCGATGCCCGCGGGCGAACCATCGGGCTCAACATCGGCCTGCCACACGAGCAGCGCCCCAACCCGTACATCACGCGTGAGCTGTCCTTCGAGTTCCACTACTTCTTCATGCGCAAGCTCTGGTTCGCGTACCTCGCGCGCGCCATGGTGGCTTTCCCGGGCGGGTTCGGCACCCTCGACGAGCTGTTCGAGATGCTGACGCTGTCGCAGACTCAGAAGCTCGATCGGTCGATCGTCGTTCTGCTGTATGGGTCGGACTACTGGAAGGAGATCGTGAACTTCGAAGCGCTGGTGAAGCACGGCATGATCGCGAGGGAGGACCTGCGACTGTTCCACTTCGTCGACAGCCCGGCGGAGGCGCTCGAGGTACTGAAGCGGGAGATCGCGCCGGAGATGGACGGGAACACGCCGGCGATCGCGCCCTCCAGAACTCCTTCGGGCGCGACCCAGCGCGACGCCGCACCGCCGCGAGCGGAAGGCGACCGATGAGCGTTGCGCGGGCGCAACAGCGTGCCCTGCTGCTGCGCGTGGCGCGCGCAGCGATGATCAAGTACGGCCTGGAACCCGACTTCCCGGCCGCAGCACTTGCCCAGGTGCAGGGGCTGGCTCCCGCTCCCGCCGTCGACGCCGGGGTGCGCGACCTGCGTGCGCTTCCCTGGTGCTCGATCGACAACGACGACTCTCGCGATCTGGACCAGCTCACGGCGGCGGCGGCGCTCGACGACGGCGGTGCGCGGGTGATGGTGGCAGTGGCCGATGTCAGCGCGCTGGTGTCACCCGGCTCGGCGGTGGACGACCACGCCAGCCGCAACACGACTTCGGTCTATACGCCGCCGCAGAACTTCCCCATGCTGCCCGAACGTCTCAGCACCGATCTCACCTCGCTGAACCCATCTCAAGATCGGCTGGCCATCGTCATCGAGGTCGTGGTCGACGGGGAGGGCCGGAGCCAGTCCGCGAGCGTCTACTCGGCCCTGGTTCGCAACCAGGCCAAGCTCGCCTACAACGGCGTGGGTGCGTGGATCGAGGGCCAGGGACCGGCGCCAGCGGCGATCGGCCCGGTGCCCGGGCTCGCCGACAACCTCCGGCTCCAGGATCGCGTGGCGCAGCGGCTCAAGGAGCATCGTCATGTCGAGGGCGCGCTGGAGCTGGAGACGATCGAGGTGCGGGCGCGGTTCGACGGCGATGCGGTGAGCGACCTCGCACCCGAGCGGCGCAACCGCGCCAAGGAGATCATCGAGGACTTCATGATCGCCGCCAACGGGGCGATCGCGCGCTTTCTTGCCGAGCACCGTTTCCCGGTCCTGCGCCGCGTCGTGCGCTCGCCCGAGCGCTGGCCGCGCATCGTGGAGATCGCGCAACAGCTGGGGGAACGGCTACCGGCCGAGCCCGATGCGAAAGCACTGCACGACTTCCTGCTCAAGCGCCGCGCGGCGGATCCGCTGCGCTTCCCCGACCTCTCGCTCGCGATCATCAAGCTGATGGGCCGCGGCGAATACGTGGCCACGTTTCCCGGGCAGGAAGTGACGGGCCACTTCGGTCTCGCCGTCAGCGAATACACGCACTCGACCGCGCCCAACCGGCGTTACCCGGATCTCATCACGCAGCGATTGATCAAGGCGGCACTGGCAGGAGGTTCCGCGCCCTACGCACGCGATCAACTGCAAGCGCTGGCGACCAACTGCACGCTCAAGGAGGACGCCGCGCAGAAGGTCGAGCGGCTGCTGCGCAAGGCGGCGGCAGCCTGCCTGCTCAGCGATCGGATCGGCCAGGAGTTCGACGGCATCGTCACCGGGGCCAATGCCAAGGGCACCTGGGCGCGCGTTCTGGACCCGCCGGTCGAAGGCCGGATCGAACAAGGCGAGTCGGGGCTCGACGTGGGAGATCGTGTGCGGCTGAAGCTCATCCACACCGACCCGGAGCGCGGTTTCATCGACTTCGCACGCACCGGGCATGTTCCCGCCGGAGTGCGTCGCTAGCACGCCGCCAGCGCACGTCGAACGGCGTGACATCCACCGCCTCGACCAGTACCGGCGTCCCGAGTTGCCTCCGGTGTTCCCTCAGTGATGCGCGCCGTTCGGGGTCGCGGCCGTGGCGGCCCCCGACTTGCCCGCGGAAGCCGCCGGCTTGGTCCCCGCAGGCGGAGTCCCCGCGCGAGCGCTCAGCTTCTTCCACAGGAACGTGTACGTGAGCGCGGATTGGAACGCCTCCTCCTTGTTGTTCGCCGCGCCGCCGTGACCGCCCTCGGTGTTCTCGTAGTAGAGGACGTCGTGCCCCTGCGCCTCCATCTTCGCCACCATCTTGCGCGCGTGGCCGGGATGAACGCGGTCGTCGCGCATCGAGCTGGTGAAGAGCACGGGCGGATAGGCGGCGTCCTTCTTCACGTTCTCGTAGGGCGAGAACGTGCGGATGAACTCCCACTCCTTGGGATCGTCGGGATCTCCGTACTCGCTCATCCACGAAGCACCGGCAAGGAGCTTGTGGTAGCGGTGCATGTCGAGCAGCGGCGATTGGCAGACGACGGCGCCGAACAGATCCGGCCGCAGGGTGAGCACGTTGCCCACCAGCAGGCCGCCGTTCGATCCGCCCGTGCACCCGAGGCGTTTCGGGTTTGTGACCTTGCGGTGGACGAGATCCTCGGCGACGGCGATGAAGTCCTCGTACGCCCGCGGTCGGTTCTGCTTCATGGCCGCCTGGTGCCAGCGGGGCCCGAACTCGCCGCCACCGCGGATGTTCGCGACCACGAACACGCCGCCGCGCGCGATCCACCCGCTGCCGTCGATACCGTCGTAGTAGGGAAGGATCGGCACCTCGAATCCGCCGTAGCCGGTGAGCAACGTCGGTGCGTTCCCGTCGAGCGCCAGGTCCCTGGGCGCAACCTCGAAGTAGGGGATTCGCGTCCCATCCTTGGAGACCGCCTCGTGCTGCGTGATGACGCTGTGGCTTGCGTCGAAGAACGAGGGATTCTGCTTCATCCGCTCCGGCGTTCCCCCAACCGCGTTGCACAGGAACGAGCTGGCCGGCGTGAGGAAGTTGCTCACCTGGAGCCAGAAGGCATCCGACGTGCGGTCGTCCACGGCGTTCACGTGGATCGCGCTCATGTCGGCGAGCCCCGTCATCGGCGAGACCTTCCACTGATCGCCTTCGAACCGGGCGATCGAAACACGCCCGCGCACGTTGTCGAGAGTCTGGATCAGGACGGCGTTGCGCGTGGGCACGAAGCGATCGAGCGACGTGCGCTCGGCGGGCTCGAACAGCACGTCGATCGCGTGCCCTCCGGCCACGAAGTCGTCGAGCTTCGTCGCCACCAGCGAACCGGCCTTGTAGGTGTGGTCGCCGGCGGTCCAGTCGGTGCGGAGCTGGAGCAGCAGCCATGGGCCCCAGGTCGCCGCATCAGCGTCGTCGGGCTTCGGGATCTTCACCAGCTTGCCGTCGCGTCGGAGGAAGACCTCGTTCGAGTAGAAGCTGATGCCGTGGGTGACGAGGTCGCGTTCGAAGCCGGGGGAGAAGTCGTGCCCGGCCGCGGCGTAGACATCATCCTTTCCGTCTTCGTACACCTTCGTCGCCGAGGCGAGCGGGGTGCCGCGCGTCCATTCCACGACGACGCGGGCGTAACCCGACGTGGTCATCGTGGTCGAGTCCATGGCCAGCCCCACGAACACGTGGTCGCGGTCGATCCAGCCGATGTCGCTCTTCGACTCGGGAAGCGCGAAACCGTCCTTGGGAAAGGTCTTCGAGACGAGATCGAACTCGCGGGCGACGGTCGCGTCGGCGCCACCGCGCGACAGCGACACCAGTGCGCGCGTCGAGTCGGTGGGCAGCACGGACGCGTTGCTCCAGAACCAGTTCTCGTTCTCGGCCTTGGCGAGCGAGTCCACGTCGAGCACCGTCTCCCACCGGGGCTCGGCCTTGCGGTACTCGTCGAGCGTCGTGCGGCGCCAGATCCCGCGCTGGTGCTCGGCGTCCCGCCAGAAGTTGTAGTAGAGGTCCCCGTGCTTCGTGACCTGGGGGATCTTCGCCTTCGAATCGAGGATCTCCCGGAAACGCGTGTTCATCGCGGCGAACGCGGGCGATTCCGAGAGCGCGTGGAGGCTCACCTTGTTGTGTGCCTGGATCCAGTCCACCGAGCGCTTGCCGTCGACCGATTCGAGCCAGAGATAGGGGTCGGCGGCGGCGCGCGCGAGCGACGGGACGACCGTCGCAGCGAAGAGCGAGAGCGCGAGCCCCACGGAGCGCAGCATCGTCATGGCAACTCCCGGTGTGAGACATGGTCGGCTCGGAACGGACTCGGGCAG
>Ga0209811_10000635_pt1 | contig 13670 bp, 10 predicted proteins | sample Coa_R1_6_FD_187161 | JGI IMG/M metagenome (GOLD analysis project Ga0209811, IMG submission 187161) | Surface soil microbial communities from Centralia Pennsylvania, which are recovering from an underground coalmine fire. - Coalmine... | ecosystem: Environmental > Terrestrial > Soil >...
CCGGACACCATGGAGCGCGCGAGCCCCAGGAACAGCAGGCTGAATTTCTCGAATGCGGCGTGGATCTCGCGCAGGTAGGCGACGAACACCACCAACGTGCCCGGCGCGATGTCGCCGCGCAGCGCATAGCGGCCGCCGAAATAGAGCACGGCGGTCGTGGCCGAGGCCACGAGCAGGTCGACGAGCCGCCCGTAGAGCCGGTGGAGCCTCAGCGCCTGCATCTGCGACTCGAGGCTGCCCCGGTTCTCGGCGTCGAAGCGTGCGCGCTCGTTCCCTTCCTGCCCGTAGGCCTGGATCACCGCCATCGACGACACGTTCTCGGACGCGATCGAGGCCAGCTCGGACTCCTGCTCGCGCATGGCGCGCGTGGCGCGCTGCATGCCGGGGCCGAAGCGCTGGGTGAGGAGGCTGACGAGCGGCGCCGTGCACAGCGCCAGCAGGCCGAGCCGCCAGTCGAGCACCAGCATCATCGCCGAGTACACGGCGATCGTGAGCAGCCGCTGCAGGAAGTCCTGCGGGAAGTCGATGAGCAGGTTCTTCATCGCCCGCGTGTCGGTGGTGACGAGGTAGATCAGCTCGCCGGACTGGAGCGACTCGTCGAGCGACAGCGACAGGCGCTGGAGGTGGGCGAACACGCGCTCGCGGATGTCGGCCGACATGCGGTCGCCGGTCCCGGACGCCCAGTACTTGTTCACGTACGAGAACAACGCCTCGAGCGCCGCGAGCACCACCACCGAGGCCGCGAGCAGCGCCAGCAGCAGGCCCGCGTCGTGCGCGAGCATGGGATTCAGGAACTCGAACCCGTGCTTGAACGGCTTGCCGAGGATGACGCGGTCGAGGATCAGCTTGAGCGGCCACGGCGCGAGCGTGGAGCACGTGATCGAACCGAACAGGCACACCATCGCCACCGCGAGACGGCCGCGGTACGGGCGGTAGTGGCGGGCGAACGCGCGGTAGACGCGCAGGACCGCGCGCGCGTTCCAGTCCCTCGCCGGCTCCTCGACGCGGCTCCCCTGCCGCCGGCCCACCGAGCGCGACAGCCGCCTCACGGGCCGACCCCCCGGCCCGGGTCGGCTTCGACCGCGGTGCGCGCGATCCAGTTCCCGATCGCGAGCAGGCGCTTCGCGCGCTCGAAGCCGTCGGCATCCGACGACTTGCGGAACGCGGCGGCGGCGCGGCGCAGGTAGGCCAGCGCTTCGAACGCGTCGAGCCAGGCGAGCGTCTCTCCCGGCCGGCGCTCGATGTAGCGCTCGGTGAACACGCGCTCGAGCTCGGGGCTCATCGGCCCGAGCCGGAGCCGCAGCGAGACGAGGAAGTTCGCGACGTCGAGCGCCGCGTGCGAGCGACGCAGGCCGTCCAAGTCGACGAACGACGCGCGCTCGCCGTTGAACAGGATCTGTCCCAGCCCCAGGTCGGCATGGACGACGCAGTCGCCGGGCCCGGCCGCGTCCACGAGCGCCAGCGCCTGGACGATATTCTCCACCTCGGCGGCAAGCTCCGGACGCACCACCACCAACTCGTCCGGCCGCGGGCGGCAGAGCTTGTGCGCGAGCTCGGCCACCGTCGCGGGCTCGACGTCGACCGCGAGGTCGTGCAGCGCGGCGAGGTTGTCGGCGACCGCGCGCATGGCGCCCGTCCAGTCGCCGTCGGCTCCGAGGTGCGACAGCGACAGGCCCGGCACCGCGGTCTGCACGAGCATGCCCAGGTCGTCGTAGTAGGCGAGCGGCTCCGCCATGTGGAATCGCGTTCCGTTGCGCGCGCCCTCGGTGGCCGCGGCGTGCAGGCTGCGGAGCGACTGGTACACGCGCGCGCCGCGCTGGCCGCGATAGACCTTGCCGATGATCCGCTCCTCGTCGGCGCCCGGCAGGTCGATCCAGTATTCGATGACGCAGCGCTTGCCCGGCGTGTGCTTGAGCACCGCATGGCGCACGCCCGCGGCCGGGGGCCGGCCGGAGTTGAGCGTGGCCGCGAAGCGCTCGCGCATCGCGTCGTCGTCGACCGCCAGGCCCAGCGTCACGAGCTTGGAATCGATCATTCGTCGTCCTCCGTATCCTCGCCCGTTCCCAGCATGGTGCGGCCGTTCATCACCACGGTGAACCCGGCGATCTCGACGCGTCCGCGCGCGGCGTCGTAGCCCCGCGCCGGACCCGCGACCTTGACGATCTCGAACTCGCGCGGCGGCCGGAGACGGATCACGTCCGCGACGAACCCCGAGGTTTCGGACCAGCGCCCGCCCAGCCACACGCGCGCGCCGGCGCCGATGGAGTCCTGCGCCAGCGGCTCGCCCTCGGGACCCGTGACCCTGGCGTTCGGCCACACCCGCACGGCGCCGCCGAGCACGTGCACGGCGCCTCGGTGCCCGATCCGTTCGATGGTGGCCTCCACCACCGCACGCGGGCGCCAGGGCTGCGGCTCGATGCCGACCGCGACCAGCAGCCCTTCCGGGCCCACGGTGCCGACCGCGCGCACGCGGCCTCCGGGCGGGAGTTCGAACGCGCTCGCGCTCACGCGACACCTCCGTTCGCCGGCGTCACCGCCAGGGCTTCGGCCTCGGCGATCTTCCGCAGGCTGCGCTCGACCATGGCGTGCACCTTGTCGCGCCAGCCCTCGGGCTGCAGCCGGAGCTGCTTGCAGGCGCGGCGCAGGTGCGTGAGCGCCTCGTACATCGGCACGCGCGCCCACGGGTCGAGCAGCGAGCGGGCCGCGTACTCGTCGCGGAACGCCTCCACCATCGACGCGAGCGCGGGCTCGCGGCGCATCTTGTCCTCGAAGAACACGAGCACGTTGCCGAGGTCCGAGGCGGGGTCGGCGAAACCCAGCGCGTCCAGGTCCACGAGCCAGGCGCGCTCCCCGCTCACGTGCACCTGCCCGAGATGGAAGTCGCCGTGCACCGGGGTCACCGGCACGGGGCCGCGGCGCTCGAGCGCGCGCGCGCGCTCGACGATGTCGTCCACGGTCGCGGCGAGGTCGGGGAACGCGAGCCCGAGGAACGGATGGCGGGGATGGCAGCGGAGCATGAGCGTGTCCACGCCCCGCGCGCCACCCGGTGGCAGCCCGCAGCCGTGGAGCTTGGCCAGCACCCGCGCCGCGACGCGGAAATCCGCAGCCTCGGGGACGCGCTTCACCAGGTTGCGGATGGAGACACCTCCCACGTCCTCCTGCAGGTGCATCGACAGCTCGGGTAGATAGGCGATCGGCTCGGGAACCGCGATGCCGTCGGCGGCAGCGCGGTGGAAGCCGTTCGTCCACAGCGCGCGCAGGTTGGCGTCCAGGGTCGCGCCCGCGCCCGGCGGCAGCACCTTCCCGATCCAGCGCCGTTCGCTGTCGCCTTCCCCCGGCGAGGTGCCGCGGGCGCGATAGCGGATCACGCAGCGGTTCCCGTGGCGCCGGTAGATGCCGACCTCGAGCTCCGTGATGTGGAAGCCCGCGGGCGCCGCACGCTCGGCGAGCACCGGCACCATGTGCGCGGGATCGAGCGCCAGCGGCAGCGTGGTGAGCCGGTCGACCTCGCCCGGGTAGCGCCCCTCATCCACCCACGGCATGCGACACCTCCGCGGCGGTGAACGGCAACGCCAGTGCCTCGTGGAGCGCGGCCGCGATCGGGAGCACGTTCCGGTGCGCGGCGAACTCGCGCTCGACCTTGGCACGGCCCGCGCGCCCAAGCGCGCGGCCCATCTCAGGACGCGAAAGCAACAACCCGATCGCGTCCGCGAGCGCGCGCGGCTGGCGCTCGGGAACGAGCAGGCCGGTGACGCCGTGGTCCACGCACTCGGGCAACCCGGAGACGGTCGTCGACACCACCGGCAGGCCGCTCGCCATCGCCTCCACGACGACGTTCGGGATGCCGTCGCGGTCGCCGTCCGCCTCCACCTCGCAGGCGAGCGCGAACAGGTCCACGTCGCGATAGAGCGCCGCGAGCGCGTCCTCCGCGATCGCTCCCCGCAGCTCGACCCGGTCGTCGAGCCGGAGGCGGTGGACCTGCGCGCGCAGGCTGGTCTCGAGCGGCCCGACGCCCACGATCGTGCACCGGAACCCGGCGCCGCGATCGCGCAGCGTCGCCAGCGCGTCGAGCAGTACGGGGAAACCCTTCTTCGGCACCAGCCGGCCCACGGAGAGCACGTGGGGCACGCCGGAGCGCGCGGCACCCGCGGGGTGATAGCGGTCGGTCTCGACGCCGTGCAGGCAGCACAGCACCGGCGTCGAGCCGCGCGCGTGCTGCCTCAGGTGCGCGGCGTTCGCGGCGGTGCAGGTGGTGACGAAGCTCGCGCGCGCGACCTTGCTCGCGAGCTGGGCCGGGTGCTGGGTGTAGATGTCCTTCGCGTGCGCACTGAAGCTGAACGGGATCCCGGAGAGCCGGCTCGCGAAGTACGCCACGGTCGTGGGGTCGTTGCAGAAGTGCGCGTACAGGTGGGTCACCCCCGTGCCGGGCAGTCCGCGCTCCACGAGCACGGCGGCCTGGAGGAAACGTTTGAGCGGCGCAGCATCGCGTTCACGCGCGCTGCGCGCGAGCGCCTCGGCGAGCCCCGTCAGGTAGCGGTGGGGCGCTCTCGCGAGCCGCGCCGCATTCGCGCCCGCCACGGCGCCGAGGGCGCCGAGCAGACGGTCGGGCAGGTAGGTGACACGGGCTCGAACCTGCGCCACCCGCTCGTGCACGGTGGACTCCCGCGGATCGCGCAGCGCGAAGATGTGCAGGTCGAGCCCGAGCCTTTCGAGCAGGAGGATCTCCCGCAGGATGAAGCTCTCGGAGAGCCGCGGGTAGCCCTTCAACACCACGCCGATGCGGCGGCTGCCCGGCTCGGGGCGCGCGTTCCGGTTCATGGGCGCCTCAGCTCACCGCGAGCAGCCGCTCGGCGGCGTTCGCGGCACCGTCCATGTCCGGGATGCCGGCCGGGTGCTCGGGTACGGTCTCGTCGAGTTTTCGCCGGATGAGCGCCGCGAATCCCTCCGCCGTGAGCTCGCGCGCCAGCACCACCGTGAACAGCCCGCGTTCCCCCATGATCCGGGTGCGGATGGTCTGCTCTGCGCTCGGGCCGGTGCGCGGGATGACGATCGCGCGCTTCCGGTAGCGCAGGATCTCGGAGATCGTGTTGTAGCCGGCCATCGAGATGACGAGGTCGGCGCGGCGCAGCATGCGGATGTTGTCCTGGCCGTGCCGGGTGACGTGGATCGGCAGGCCCTTCGCCTTGCGGCGCAGCAACAGGTGCTGCTCGGGGTGCATGAACGGGCCGGTCGAGAGCACGGCATCGAACGGCACGCGTGGGAACATCAACCGCACGGCGTCGATGAACTTGTCCATGAAGAAGCTGGCGTCGGCGCCGCCGCCGCCGGTGACGAACACGAGCCCGTCGTGCCGCTGCGGGAACATGCGCCGGAGGTCGGCGTCCTCGAGCGGTGGCGGCGCCTGCTCGCGGCTCACGTAGCCGCAATAGCTGGCCCGGGCCGCGATCGCGGCGGGGAACTCGTACTCGCGCACGAGGTCGAATACGTCGGCGCAGCCGTAGATGCAGACCCCGTCGTAGTACTGCTCGGCGGCCTCGTACGCGCCCTCGAGCCGCCAGTTTCGGCAGATGTCCGCCGGGGCGCCGAGGATGTCGCGCAGCCCGAGCATGATGCGGGCGCGCCGGCGCCTCCGGCGGAGGATGCGGAGCGCCGACGTGAGCTCGCCGAAGATGCCGTGCGGCATGTGGTCCACGAGCACGAGGTCGGGCCGGAAGCTGTCGACCAAGCCCTCGAGCATCCGCGTGCGCACCGAGAGGATCTCGCGATGGCCGAGCGAGAGACGGTCGGAGCGCCAGACCCCGGAATCGACCTTCACCAGCGTCGGGATCTTGACGAAGTCGCAGCGCGGCGGGAGCGCGAAGAACGGCGCCGCCGGCGAATCGGCGACCACGAGCACCGAGACCTCGGGGCGCGATCTCCACACCCGGTAGGCGACGTTGAGATTCCGCCTCAGGTGGCCGAGACCGAACCCGTCCTGGGAATAGATCAGCAGTCGCGCGTCGGTGCCGCTCATCCTCTCTCTCTCTTGTCTCTTGCGTTCCCCGTCCCTGAGCCGTGATCGGGCGTGCTCCTTCCGCCCGCGGGTCCCCACGCCGTCTCTAGCAGCGTGGTCCCGTCCCTTCAGGGCCGGGGGCTCGGTCGCGTGTCCTCCATCCGGCCGTGGTGGTGAAGCGTGCCGTTGCGTCCCGAGCGACGCGGCACGGCGAGCACGCGAACGCGCTCGCCGACGTGGTCGAGGCCATCGAGCGAGACCCGCTCGGCGCGCTCCGGGCGTGGCTGGTCCGAGCCGCCCGAGAGCGCGGACATCACCGACTCGCCGAGGCGCGTCGGCGACAGCTCGCCGGGACGCACGATCCCGCACCACCGCAGCCGGTCGAAGACGTCGGCGCGGATCATGTGCTCGTGCGGTGGCGCCTCGTCGGGCACCAGGATCGACGGCTTCCGATAGGTGAGGTTCGCGCACAGCGTGTTGTAGCCGCCGCGCGAGATCGCGAGCTGCGAGTGGCGCAGGTACTGGAGCAGGTGCTTGCTGAAGCGATGGAAGATCACGTGCGGGAGCTTGCGCGCCCGCTCGCTCAGCTCGGCGTTCCAGCGCGCCGGCATCATCGGCCCCGAGATCACCACGCTCTGGAACGGGCCGGACCCGTTCACGCCCTCGAGGAAGTCCAGGTAGTTCGAGATCAGCGGATACCCCGAGGCGCCGCCGCCGGCGGTGACGAGCACGAGCGGGCGGTCGGGGTGCGCGCGGAGCAGGTCGTTCGGGACGCGGTGCGGCGGCACCGTCGGCGAGCGCAGGTACCCGGTGTGGTGCACCTTCTCGGCGAGCGATGGCGGGAATCGATACTCGCGTGCCTGGTCGAACACACCGCGCACGCCGTACACCCAGATCTCGTCGCAGAGCCGGTCCAGGGATTGATAGATGCCGTCGGCCGACCAGCGCGGCGAGACGACGCCGGGAGAGCCCACCACGTCCGGGAGCGCCCACACCACCCGCGTCCGCGGCAGCTTCTCGCGCACGAACGTCAACACGGGCTGGATCTCCGACGGCAGGTGCGTGGGATCGCGGTCGATCACCACCAGGTCGGGCTGGAAGCTCTCGATCACGCGCTCGGCGAGCGTGCGCCGGATCGCGATCGCGCACTCGCGCTCGAGCGCGGCGCGCCGGACGCCGCCTTCCGCGGCGGCCGACAGGCCGATGCTCGGCACGCGCACGACATCCACTCCGAGCGGCGTGCGGAACCTGCCGACGATGGACAGGTTCGAGAGCACGAGGATCGAGGAGTTCGAGAAGCGGGACGCGAGCGAGGACGCGATATCCAGCGTGCGGGCGGTTCGTCCGAGACCGCGCTGGTCGTAGCAGCACATCAGAATCCGAAGCGGGGACAAGGGAGACCTCGATACTGCTGTGCGGCCGACGGTGGCGTTCCTCCAAGATGAACGGGCGGAGAGGCTGTCGATCGGAGCGAGTGCGACTTCACGCTGTGCACGCGCCCCTGGGATCCTATCCTCCATCACGTCAGGCTGGTGGTTCACAACGCGGATTCATATCCGCTTGCGGGAGACACTCTACTCACACTTGATGAGAATATACAGCCCAAATCGTTTCCGAATGGCAACAGGTTCGTGATCGTACTGGTACATGAAATGTTGTCGCGTGGTATGCGTTTGCGCGCGGATGCTTTACAAGTCGCGCGAGGTGTCCATGCCCCGGAATCCTGGCGTGGGCCGGCGCGGGAGCAGTTCGTCGAGCGCGATGCTGATTCCACAATCAGCAAGACCGCGTTCGGGATCACCCGAGGACCCGTGTGGTGACACGCGACAAGGTTCCGCGGTGTCTCACTTCCGCGCCGTGGAAGCGCGTCGCTATCAGCCCTTCAGCGTGGCGATCGGCTTGAGCCGCACGACCAGCGTCGCGAGCGCGTGGGCCTGCATCGCCCGGACCACCCGGGAGATGTCCTTGAACGAGCCCGGCGCCTGTTCGGCAATGTCGCCCGCGCCATAGCGATAGAGCCGGATGCCCTTCTCCCTCATCTCGCGCTGGACGTCCTCGGTCGAGTACCGCGCGGTCGCCTCGGGCTTGTCCAGTACGCGCCCGGCGCCGTGGTTCACCGAGTGATAGGCCTGGATCGCCCCCTCGGCTGCGACCCCGATGTAGGAGGCGTCTCCCATCGAGCCCGGGATGGGGATCGGCTGACCGGTGGAGGCGAAGCTCGCATGGTCCGTCAGGGCCGAGGGCGGCAGCGCGCGGCTTCCACCGTTGCGGTGCACCCAGAGCGTCTCGCCGTTCCAACTCTCCGCCTGGATGCTCACGTGCGCGCAGTCGACCAGTAGCGGCAATGCCAGCGAAGCGTCATGAATCGTACCGCGGACGGCCGCACGCAGGCGCTCGGTGATCGCGATGCGGTTGGCAAATCCAAAGTTGGACGCCGCGCTCACCGCGCGCGCGAAGCAGCGGCCGTCCTCGGAGTCGGCGGGCAGCGTCCAGATGGGCGACCCGGATTCTGGATCCCCCCAACGCGCCTCGAGCTGCTCGAAGTGGTGCTTCATCGTCTTGCTGCCGACGCCGCGCGAGCCGGTGTGGAGCATGAACACGGTGTCCCCGAGCCGGAGCCCGAGCATCCGCGCCAGGCGCTCGTCCAGCACCTGGTCCACTTCCTGCAACTCGAGGAAGTGGTTCCCCGCGCCGAGGGTGGCGTAGCCGCGCCGCCCCTTCCGCAGCGCCTTCGCCGGCAGGGCGGCGATGATCGCGTCGGGGTCGTGGGTGTCGGTGGGCACGGTGCCGCCGCCCTCGATGCGGCTCATCTCGTCGTCGCCGAGCCCGTAGCGCTGTCGGCTCCAGTCGCCGCCACGCACCAGGATGTCGCGAACCTCCTGGTCGCTCAGCACGTCCTCCGCGTGCTCCACCACCGGGATCGTCGCCATCAGCTCGCCGAACAGCGCGTCGAGCAGGGCCGGGGTGAACGCACGCCCCTCGATCCCGGTACGGATCACGCGAATGCCGCAGCAGATGCCGGTGTCGACGGCGCGCGGCACGAGCGTGCCGGTGGTGGCGATGCAGGCGCCGGTGGGGCTCGGGTTCTCGCCCTTGCGGTGGATGTCGGGCAGCACGGCGATGGGTCGATCGACGCCGGGTGCCGAGCCGAGCCGCTCGAGCTGCGCCAGCGTCTCGGCGTCGGGCATCGCGCCGCCCAGGAACAGGCGGATCGGCGCGCCGTCACGCCCATTGCGGATCTCGGTTGCGAGCGAGCGGGTCGCGGACACGGGGGTAGTCATCGCAGCGAGTCCGCGGACACGTCGGGGTGCACGGCCAGCTCCCAGACGTCGTGGAACTTGCGCTTCCAGTGAGCGTCGCCGCCATAGAGCAGCATCTGCCCGCGGTGCGGGTCGAACACGGCCATGTGGTCGAGCCGGGGCTGCGGTCCCGGCGTGATGTTGATCCACAGGTCGCGCGTGAGATCGAACGCCCAGACGTCGTTCAGGAAACCCTGCTCCCCGAGCCCGCCGCAGACGATGAACCAGTTCCGCCCCGCGTCGTAGACGCCGACCACGTGCCGGCGTTTCGGCGGATGCGAGTCCTTGGTCTTGAGCTTCTTCCAGGTGCCGGCGCTGTCCGGCGAGTCGGCGAAGTTGTAGGCCCAGGTGTCGTCCAGGAACTGGTGCGTCTGCTTGTCCCAGCCGCCGAAGATCACCATCCGGTTCTTGATCGGGTCGTAGATCGCGGCGTGGTCGGAGCGCCCCGGCGCGCGCACGTCCCCGGACTTGAGCTCGATCCACTTCTCGAACGTGCGCGAGCCCGGGTCCAGGTCCAGCGCCGGCAGGTTCGACTCGTTCACGTAATCGATCGTCCCGGTGTTGTCACGGCCGCCGAAGATCACCATGCGGCGGCCGCGGCTGTCGTAGATCGCGGTGTGGTCCTCGCGTGCGGGCGCGGTGGAATCGGTGAGGTCGCGCCAGCGCAGCGTCTTCAGGTCGAGCGACCAGGTGGTGTTCGAGGTCAGGCCGTTCTCGCCGCCATGGACGACCATCCGGTAGCCGACCGGATCGAAGATCGCGACGTGGTCCTCGCGTTCGGGCGGGGTCGCGCCGGGGTTCTCGACCTTGGTCCACACGAACTTGTCGAGGTCCATGATCCACAGCTCGTTCAGGTCGCGGTTGTCATCGCCCTTGCCCCCGAACTGCACGAGCCGGTTCGCCACCGTGTCCACGATGGCGGTGCAGTCCTCGGCCGCGGGCGGCACGTGCTGCGTGCTGCCGAACCGGGGCGTGCGGTCCAGCCAGTCGCTGGGTGAAGAGCCGCGATCCGGGCTGGTGGTGGGCGTCGAGACCGCAGGCGCGACGAGCGCGGGAGTGAGCGCGGGCAGATGGTCCGGCGACGACTGGTGACTGGCCTTGGCCAGGAAGGCCAGGGCCGCCATCGAGAACACCCTGATCATGGGGAGAGGACTCCGGGGAGAAGGTGGATCGAGCGGTTGCTCAGGGTGTGAGTACGATGTGGCGCACGCGAACCTCGCCTGCGGCCGTGAGCATCGCCCAGTAGGAACCGGGCGCAGCAGGTCGATCGTGCGCGCCCCGCCATACCACGTGATGCGGCCCCGCCTCGAGCGCGCCGTCGGCGAGGCGCGCCACTCGGCGGCCTTCGGCGTCGAACACGTCCAGGGTCACGGGTCCGGCGGTGGCGAGGGTGAAGTCGAGCGCGACCGAGCCGCTCGATGGATTGGGCCGCGGCAGGCCCAGCGCCAGCGTGGGGACCGATGGCGGCGTGCTCGCCAGCCCGCCGCCCTTGACGATGGCGAAGCTGTCGCGCACGGCACCGTTGCCGTCCAGGAAGTGGGCGTCGAGACGGTTGCCGTTGAAGTCGAGCACGAGCGATCCGAGGGTCTGGATGGAAGCGACCATGCACTGCATCGAGGACACGTTGTCGCTCTTCGCGCTGCTGCCGGCGACCGTGTAGACCGCGCCCTCGAATGGCCACTGCTGGACGTGGGCCTTGGTGTAGGGGCCGCTCCCGCCCACGCGGCCGTCCCCGGGACCCACCTTCATCGCCGCCGTCAGCGTCGAGCTGATCCCGTAGTGCCCGTTCAACAGGTAGGAGCGCTCGTAGGAGTGGCTGTGCCCCGAGAGCACGAGGTCGACGCCGGTCGAGTCGAGGATGGGGACGATGTTGGTGCGCATGTACCACATCTTGCCGTTGCTGTCGGAGATGTCATCCGAGTTGTGGCTGCCGTGCGTATACGGCGGGTGGTGGAAGTAGACCACGACCCAGGCGCCGTTCGTCGCCGCCAGGTCCTGGCGCAGCCACATCACCTGCGGCCCCGCCAGCGACAGGTCCGAGCCCTCGGAGTCGAGGCAGATGAAGTGCACGTTCCCCCAGTCGTACGAGTAGTACGCCTCGCTCCCGGACGGCACGCCCCCGCACTCGCCCACCGACGGCAGGGTGAAGAAGTCGAGGTAGTCGTTGTTCGACCCCGAGGACAGTGCGTCGTGGTTGCCCCGCGTCGGGAACAGTGGCCACTTTCGCATCTCCATGCGGTAGAGGTCGAAGCACCCGGTCTGGTAGTCGGCGTCGGAGCCCGACGAGTAGGCGTTGTCGCCGAGCATGAGGAAGAGGTTGGGCGGGCGCGCGGCGCTCCAGTCGTCGAACCGATCGCGCACGCTGTGCGAGCTGGTCGTGTTCTCACCCGAGTCCCCGATCACCCACGCGCGCACGGGCCCGGTGGAGCCTGCCGGCGGTGCGGTGGTGAACTGGTAGGTGGCATCGGGCAGCGACAGCAGCGCCGAGGGCTGGCCCACGCCGTAGGCATACGTGTGTGCGGCTTGAAGCCCGGTGACCTTGACCTCGTGCTCGGTGGTGACCGCGGGATTGGTGAACGTCATCGTGTAGGCCTGGGGGGTGGCGCCCAAATCCACGCGCGAGGCCGTGGCGACGTTCGTCCGCCAGCGGACGGTGATGGCCGTGGGCGACACCGACTGGAGATAGGGTCCGCGGGTGATGGTCTGGGCCGAAGCTGAAGCCGCGGCCAAGCAGGCGATGGCGATCGCGAGCCCGACGGCTCGTATCCGGATCCCGGTCATGGCTGCATTCCCCTCGGGGGTTGGGCGGTGGTGAGTGAGGCGCGAAGCCTGGATCCCAGCTCGCGCGAGGCGGCATCCTTCTCGCCCCGCGCTTCGAGGCCCGCGAGCGCCGCCGTCCATGCCTCGCGCGCCTCCCACGGCCGGCCGGCCCGCTCCAGCAGGTCCCCGCGCTGGGCGAGCAGTCGTTCGGGATTGGCCGCCAGCACCACGAGCCCGTCGAGCCGCGCGAGCGCCGCGTCGTAGTTGCCCGCGGCGGCTTCGAGGTCCACGAGGCGGCTGGCGAGGTTCCAGGCCTTGGGCCAGCGCTCGAGCCCTCGCTCGAGCACGGCGATCGCGCCGGGCGCGCCCTCCCCCCCGCGCTGCTCGGCGAGCTCCGCGCGGGCGAGGTAGTGCTCGGCGCTGGCGTGCTGGCCACGCGCGAGCGCCGAATCCATGACCGCCGCCGCGGCATCCAGGCGTCCGAGCTGCCGCAGTGCGTCGGCGCGCATCCACGGGATGCGCGGGTCGGCGGCGAGCGCGGGATCCGGGCAGGCGTCGAGTGCGCGGAGCGCCGCCCCCGGCTGACCCATGTCCAGGGCCAGCGCCGCCCGGCAGCGCGCCAGCGCGCCCGAGCCGGGGATCAGCAGCGCGGCGCGGTCCAGGTCGGCCGCGGCCGCCGTCAGTCGGCCGTCGGCGCGCTCGATCTCCGCCCGCAGCAGCAGATCGCTGGCGGGCGCTTGATGACTCGCCACCTTGCGGTCGATCGAGCGCAAGGTGACGTCGTCGTCGTGCGCGACGGCGCGGCCCGTCGCGAGGATGAGGATCCCGATATGGAGGACCCCGGAGCTCCAGACTCGGCGAGGCATGTCCGACCCAGGTTGGTCGAAAGGTGCAGGTGCGTGCGAGCGAGCGGGGCTTCCTGCACATCCGCGAACTCAGGGTCAGGTATACACCTTCGGAGGAGGCAGGTACATAGCGTTGTTTCAAGTATCAGGTTAACTCGTGACGACACCCTGGATCGTTCACGGGTGAACACGGAAGGCTGTGCACCGCGGGGGCCGATCACGCCCGCACGACCGCCGCGTCGCGCAGGAATCGTCCCGTATGCGACGCCTCGCACGCCGCGATCTCCTCGGGCGGACCCTCCGCGACGAGCCTGCCGCCCGCGTCGCCGCCCTCGGGCCCGAGGTCGATCACCCAGTCGCTGCAGCGGATGACATCCGTGTTGTGCTCCACGACCACGACCGTGTCGCCGCGCTGCGTGAGGTCGTCGAGCACGTCGAGCAGGCGCTGCACGTCCGCCCAGTGGAGCCCGACCGTGGGCTCGTCGAGCACGTAGAGCGACGGCCCCGCCCCGCGCTCGGCCAGCTCGCGCGCGATCTTCAATCGTTGCGCCTCGCCGCCCGAGAGCTGCGTCGCCGGCTGGCCGAGCCGCAGATAGCCCAGGCCTACCTGGCGCAGCACGTGGAGCGCTCGCGTGAACCTGGGCTCCTTCGCGAAGTGATCGAAGGCGCCGTCCACCGTCATGTCGAGCGCTTCCTTCACGTTCACGCCACGCACGCGAACGTCGAGCACCTCGGGCTTGAAGCGCGAGCCGCCGCACACCTCGCACGGCACCA
>Ga0209811_10000636_pt1 | contig 13661 bp, 10 predicted proteins | sample Coa_R1_6_FD_187161 | JGI IMG/M metagenome (GOLD analysis project Ga0209811, IMG submission 187161) | Surface soil microbial communities from Centralia Pennsylvania, which are recovering from an underground coalmine fire. - Coalmine... | ecosystem: Environmental > Terrestrial > Soil >...
CGTGGCCCCCGGACCGCCCACGTCCTTGCTCTTCGCCAGCCACCACAGCGAGTACTTGCGCTCGGGCCAGCCCAGCGCGGAGAGGTAGTTCAAGAGCGCATCGGGCCACACGTACGCGACGTGCCCCTCGCCGCCCTCGATCTCCTCCGGGAGCGGCACGCCCCAGGCGAGGTTCGGTCGCGAGACGCTGATGTCCTGGAGCCCGCCCTTGATGACGTTCACCACTTCGTTGCGGCGGTACTCGGGCCAGATGAAGTCGGGATGGGTCTCGATGTGCTTCAAGAGCGCCTCGTCGTATTCCGAGAGGCGGAAGAAGAAGTTGGTCTCCTTGACCTCGATGGGCTTCACCTTGTGCTCGAGACAGCGGCCGTCTTCGTCGAGGTCCTTCTCGGTCTTGAAGCTCTCGCAGCCTTCGCAGTAGAGGCCCTCGTAGGCCTCCTCGTAGAGCACGCGCTGCCCGGTCCTGGGGCTCAGGGCATCGTTCAGCCGCCGGAACAACTCCTGAACAGCGAGCCGGTGCTTGGGGTCGGTGGTGCGGAAGAACTGGTCGTAGCTGACGTCCAGCGCCTTCCAGGCGGTGATGAACGTCTGCGACAGTTCGTCCACGAACGCGGCCGGCGTCTTGCCCGCGGCCGCGGCGGCCTTGGCGATCTTCTGGCCGTGCTCGTCCGTGCCCGTGAGGTAGTAGGTCTGGTCGCCCTTCTGGCGATGCCGGCGCGCGATGGCGTCGGCGAGGACCTTCTCGTAGGCATGGCCCAGGTGGGGCCGGCCATTGACGTAGTCGATGGCCGTGGTGATGTAGAAACGCGGCACGGTTGGCTCCGGAGGGGGTCGAGAGGACGGCCAAGCAGTATAGCGGAAACGCCCGGACCGCTTATCCCGATGCGCGGCAACTGTATGCACGACAGGCCGAGCGCGCTCCGCCCCCTCGCGCCAGGTCTTTTTTCGCGTGGAGGTCCTGAGCGAGCGGGTCTAACCTTCTCGCATGTCGCTCGTTCGCTCGACGATGCGACCGGGGATGCTCGGCGCTTGGGTCGTTGGCTGCGCACTCGCAGGCGTGCTTGCGTGGGATGCGCGAGCCGCGGATTCGATCGCGGCGGGACGCTTAGCGCCCCCGCTGACGGCGACCGCACTCGGCCCCGCGGGCCACTGGGTGCAGGTGCCGCGCGATTCGCTGCGGCCGCCCGGTTGCACCGACCACGCCGCCATCGTGGACGCGGGCCATGACCGCCTCATCATCTACTGCGCCACGCCGACACTGGCGCCAAACGACGTCTGGCAGATGCCGCTCGGCGGCGCGCCGTCGTGGCATCCCATTGTCGTGGCAGGGCCCCACCCGCCGCCACGTATCCACGCCGCGATCGCCTATGACCCGGTGCGTGAACGGCTGCTCATGTTCGGCGGCTGGAACGGCAGCAGCTACTTCGGCGACGTGTGGGCGCTGGACCTCTCGGGCACCCCGGCCTGGACGCAGCTCTCGCCCGGCGGCACGGCGCCACCGAGCCGGGCCTATCACACGATGACCTATGACCCGATCCGCGATCGGATGCTCGTCTTCGGCGGCGCCCAGACGGGCGGCACGTTCCTTCAGGACGTGTGGGCGCTGGATCTCGCCGGTGGCGCGAGCTGGGCTCCCCTCGCGTCCGCCGGCACACCGCCGCCCGCGCGCTACGGCCACGCCGCGACCTATGACCCGGTGCGCGACCGGCTGATCATCCACGGCGGCGGCGCCAACTTCGATCCGTTCTTCGACATGTGGGCGCTGTCGCTGGCGGGCACGCCGACCTGGTCCCAGGTGACGATGGCCATCGGCGGCCCGCAGGGGCGTCGCTACCACGCGGTCTGCTACGACGCGATCCACGATGGACTGGTGATGTTCGGCGGCGACCCGAACGCGGGAACGTACTTCGGCGATACGTGGACGTTCTCGTTCGCGAGCGGAGCGTGGACCTTCGTCTCCAGCTACCTCGACGGTCCCGGAGCACGCACGGAGTTCGCCGCTGCTTATGACCCGGCGCGCGCGCAGCTGCTGATCGAGGGCGGGACCGAGACACCGGTGGCGACGTGCTGGGCCTTCTCGCTTGGCGCATCCACCTGGACCAAGCTGCTGCCGCCCGACGATCGCCAGTCGCCCGAGGGGCGTTTCTCGCACGGCGCGGTGTTCGACCCGCTCCGCGAGCGAATGCTCGTGCAGGGAGGCATCACCACGGGTGGCTACATGGCCGACGGGACGACCTGGGCGCTCGACCTGCGCGGACCACCGGTGTGGACGCGCGTCGATGCGAGCGGCGAGGCCCCGCAGCGGTTCCTCCACGTTCTGGTGTTCGATCCGATCCGCGATCGGATGCTGGTGCTGGGCCAGGCCCATGTGGCGATGGACAACATCCAGGTGCTGGCGTTCGGCCCGCCGAATGCATGGACCATGCTCCACCCGGCCGGCCCCGCGCCCTCGGATCGCGACGCTCCCGCCGCGGTCTACGATCCCGTCCGCGACCGCGTGCTGATGTTCGGCGGCTACCAGCCGAACTTGATCGGCGGCGGCACGGGGTTGAACGACATCTGGCAGCTCACGTTGGGGCCGGCGCCCGCGTGGACGCAGCTCGCTCCGCAGGGCAGCCCGCCGCCGGGGCGCGGCTACCACGGAATGGTGTACGACGCGGCGAACGACCGGCTGGTGGTGATCGGCGGGAGGAAGACCGACACCTCCGGATTGGGGTCGACCGCGTTGCGCGATGTGTGGCAACTCTCGCTGGCCGGCACGCCGACGTGGCAGCAGCTCACGCCGACGGGCATCCCGCCAGTCTCCTTGACCGGAATGCCGACCGTCCTGGACGCGCCGCGTCATCGCGCGCTGGTGTTTTCGACCACGACGGTCTCGGACAGCGTCTACGCGCTGTCGCTGGACGCACCTGAAGGCTGGGGCTACCTCGCGCCGGCCGATACACCTCCGATTCCCCGCCAATACACCGCCGCCGTGTTCGATCCGTACAACGATCGCCTGGTGTTGTTCTCGGGCGGGAACAATTCCATCTTCGAGCCCGACACGTGGGAGCTGCGGTTCGAGTCGCCCGCGGTGACGGTGGGGCCGCCCGCGACCGGCGCGCGGCCGCGGCTGATGGGCGCGACACCGAACCCGTCCTCGGGCGCGATGCGCATCTCGTTCGCGCTCGTCGGACGCTCGCCTGCGACGCTCGAGCTGTTCGATCCGGCCGGCCGGAGGCTCGCGCAGCACGAGGTCGGCTCGTTGGGACCGGGCCCGCACGCGTGGAGCATCCCCGAGGCGGCGAACCTGCCGGCCGGGCTCTACCTCGTGCGGCTGCGCGGGCCCGGGGTCGACCTCGTGGCCAGGGCGGTTCACATCCGCTGAACGAGCAGGCCCGCCGTGCGAGCGCGGCCGGGTGGGTGATGTCCCCCGTGATACCCCTCGCCCCCGGGCGTACATTCCCCCGACGATGGCCATCGGTGACGTGGTGTTCGGGCGGTTCTGGGCGTTGGATCCGGCCCGGGAGGCGGACTGGGACGCGCTGTACGCGGACCAGCTGCCGCGTGTCTACAACTACTTCCGCTATCGGGTCGGCCACGGCGCCGTGGCCGAAGACCTGACGTCGCTCACGTTCGAGAAGGCGTGGGCGGCGCGGAACCGCTACCGGCGGGACCTGGCGGCGTTCTCGACGTGGCTCATGTCCATCGCACGCAACGTGGCCATCGACCACTACCGGCGCCGGCGCGAGCACGCCCCGCTGGAAGCGGCAGGCCTCGTGGCGGGCGGCGACGACCCGCACGTGCAGCTCGAGCAACGCGAGAACCGGGAACGCCTGTTGAAGTTGCTGGGCCAGCTGCCGGATCGCGACCGGGAGCTGGTGGCCCTCAAGTACGGCGCGGATCTCACGAACCGCGCCATCGCGAAGCAGATGAAGCTCACCGAGACCAACGTCGGCACGCTGCTCCACCGCGCAGTCCAGAAGCTGCGCGCCGGCTGGGATGAAGGAGTCTAGAAAGATGGACGAGAAGACGCTGCACGACCTGCGCCGCGAGCCGGATCCCGGCTTCGCCCGCGCGCTGCGCGAGCGGCTGCGCGCCGTCGAGGACGACGCGCCCGCACGCGGCTTCCGCTTTGCCCCCGCGCTCGCGACGGCCGCCGGCATCGCGCTCGTGGCGTTTCTGTTCACCGTGCCCGCCGTGCGCGTGGCGGCGCAGAACGCGCTCGACCTCTTCCGCGTGCACTCGTTCGCTCCGATCGAGGTCGACCAGGCACGACTGGACCAGCTCCATGCGCTGCACGACCAGCTCGGCCAGGATCCGGCGACGATGGTGCTGGACCAGCAGGAGGTGCTGCAGGAGCCGGGCAAGCCGGTCGACTATCCCTCGGCCGACCTCGCCGGCAACGCGGCGGGCCTGCCGGGCTTGAAGCAGCCGCACGGGCCGCTGCCGAACGACATGCGCTTCTCCAAGGCCAGCGTCCAGGGCGAAGGCGCCGCACGGTTCACGGTGCGGACCGAGAAGCTCAAGAAGGTGATCGAGCTGCTCGGGCTCACCGACGTGCGCGTGCCGGAAGAGCTGGATGGACAGAAGGTCACCGTCCACATGTCGCCGGTCGTCCAGCAGGAGTACGCGAGCGACAAGAGCCGCATGACGCTGGTCGAAGCCCACAGCCCGGAGGTGGGGCTGCCGGCGGGCACCGACTTGAGGCAGCTGGGCGAGATCGGGCTGCGCATCCTCGGGCTCACCGCCGACGAGGCGCGCAAGGTGGCCGGCAGCATCGACTGGAGGAGCACGCTGGTGGTGCCGGTGCCGACGACGGCGGAGTCGTTCCGGCAGGTGCACGTGAACGGCCATCCCGGCCTCTTCATCCGTTGCGAGGAGCCGGACGCGACCGGCAAGCGCCACCGCACCGGCGCGGTGGTGATGTGGACCGAGGGCGACCGCGTGCTGGCGGTGCAGAGCAACCTGCCGGGCGACCAGCTCCTCGACCTGGCGCAGACGCTCCGCTGACGCGAACCGGGCGACGCGGACGGGCGGGGGGCGTAGGCTCCCGCCCGTTCGACGTCCCACTCGTGGAGATCCTCCCCAAGCGATGAGCCGACACGCCCGCGCACACCGGCCGGCACTCCACGCCGCGGCCGCGCTGCTGCTCGCGTCGTGGGCTCGCCCGGCGTGCGCGGCGGCCCCGCCCCCGAGCACGTTCGCGTTCGACCACGTCGCGGTGGTGGACGTGCGCACCGGCGAGGTCGCGCGCGACCGGATCGTGGTGGTGAGCGGCGGCCACGTCCGCGCGGTCGCCGCCTCGGGCGCGACCGAGCCGCCGGCCGGGACGCTGCTGCTCGACGCGCACGGGAAGTTCCTGATCCCGGGGCTCTGGGACATGCACGTCCACATCCACGACCCCGGTTTCCTCACGCTGCTCGTGGCCGAGGGCGTCACGGGCGTGCGCGAGATGGGCGGCGTGCCCGCGACCGTGCGCGACTGGCGCGACCGCGTGGCGGCCGGAAGGCTCCTCGGCCCGCGCATCGTCATGGCGGGCGAGATCGTCGACGGGCCCGATCCGACCTGGCCGGCGATCTCGCGCAGCGTGCGCACGCCCGGGGAAGGGCGCGCTGCCGTCAGCGCGTCACTCCGCGAGGGCTCGGACTTCATCAAGGTCTACAACGGGCTCTCGCGCGAGTCCTATCTCGCGATCGTGGACGAGGCGAACCGCCGGCACGTGGACGTCGTCGGCCACGTCCCGTTCGCGATCACCGCGGCCGAGGCCGCCGCCGCCGGACAGCGGAGCATCGAGCACCTGAGCGGGGCGCTCGAGGGCTGCACGTCGCAGCCGCACCCGATCGCGCTGGGCGAGGACCATGCGTGGCACCTCGCCCACTTCGATCCGCGGCTCGCGGATTCGCTGTGCGCCACGTTCGTGCGCGACGGCACCTGGCAGGTGCCGACGCTGGTGATGCGGCGGGCGTTCGCGCGCGCCCCGGCGGCTGCGGCCGCGGACGACCCGCGGCTCGATTACATCCCCGGGCGCGTGCGCACCGGCTGGGCGAACGATCGCCGGATCGCGGGCCGCCGGCCGGCGTTCTTCGCCCAGCTCGAGCAGGTGTTCGAGAAGGACCGCGACCTGGTGGCGCGCATGCATCGCGCCGGCGTGCGCTTCCTCGCCGGCACCGACCTCGGAAACCCGTACATCTATCCCGGCTTCAGCCTGCACGACGAGCTGGGGCTGCTCGCGGGCTCGGGCCTGACGCCGCTCGAAGCGCTCCAGTCGGCGACACTCGGCCCCGCGGAGTTCTTCCGCGCCACCGACTCGCTCGGCACCATCGAACCCGGCAAGGTCGCCGACCTGGTTCTGCTCGATGCGAGCCCGCTCGACGACATCGCGAACGTGGGCCACATCGCCGCGGTGTGCGCGCACGGTGCGCTGCTGGGCCGCGCCACGCTCGACAAGCTGCTCCGCGACGTCCAGGCGCAGGCGGGGGTGCGATGAGCACGAACGTCATCGAGACCCAGCGGCTGCGGCGGCGCTTCGGCGAGAAGCTCGCGGTGGCCGACCTCTCGATCGCGGTCGGGCGCGCCGAGGTGTTCGGGTTCCTGGGTCCGAACGGCGCCGGCAAGACCACGTCGCTCAAGATGCTGCTGGGGCTGATCGCGCCCACGTCGGGGAGCGGCACCATGCTCGGCCGGCCGATCGGCGACCGCGCCGCGCGCGCCAAGGTGGGCTTCCTTCCCGAACACTTCCGCTTCCAGGACTGGCTCACCGGGCGCGAGCTGCTGCGCTTCCACGGCCGGCTCTACGGGCTCTCGGGCCGGGCGCTCGAGGACAAGGCCGACGCGCTCATCGCCCGCGTCGACCTCGAGGACGCCGCCGACCGGCCGATCAAGGGCTACAGCAAGGGCATGACGCAGCGCATCGGGATCGCGCAGGCGCTCCTGAACGACCCCGAGATCGTGTTCCTGGACGAGCCCACGTCGGGGTTGGACCCGCTCGGCCGGCTGCTGGTGCGCGACCTGATCCACGACCTGCGCGCGCGCGGGACCAGCGTGTTCCTGAACTCGCACCTGCTGGGCGAGGTCGAGGCCACGTGCGACCGCGTCGTGTTCGTGAAGCAGGGCCGCGTCGTGCACGAGATGAAGCTGGGCGCGGAGCCGTCGGGACTCGAGGTGGAGGTGCGCGCGGACGGTGCGCGGCCGGAGGTGCTCGCCGCGCACGGCACGCTGCTCGCGAGCGCGAACGGCACCGCGCGCCTGCGCGTGGCGCAGGAATCCGCGCTGCCCGCGCTCGCCGAGGCCCTGGTGCGCTCGGGGGCGAAGCTCTACGCGATGACGCCGCACAAGCGCTCGCTCGAGGCGACGTTCCTCGAGGTCATGGGCGAGGACCAGAGGCCCGGATGAAAGCCCTGTTCACGATCGTGCACCTGACGCTGCACGAGGCCGGGCGCCGGCGCATCCTCACGGCGACGCTCATCGGCGCCGCCGCGTTCTTGATCCTTTACGGCATCGGCTTCCACTTCGTGGCGAAGCACGCCGCCAACGAGGCGGGGGGCATCGTGCTGCGCCAGCGCCTGATGTTCAATTTCCTCACGCTCGCCGGCCTCTACGCCACCCACTTCCTCACGCTCATGACCGCGGTGCTGCTGCCGGTCGACACGCTCTCCGGCGACATCGCCACCGGCGTGGTGCAGACGCTCGCGAGCAAGCCGGTGCACCGCTCGAGCATCGTGCTCGGCAAGTGGCTGGCGTTCTCGATGGTGGCGGTGGCGTACTTCGCGGTGGTCTCCGGCGGCGTGCTGCTGATCGCGCGCGGCATCGGCCACTTCACGCCGCCCGGACTCGCGCAGGGGCTGCCGCTCATGGCACTCGATGCGGTCGTGCTGGTGTCGGTCTCGATCGCGGGCGGGGCGCAACTCGCCACGGTCACGAGTGGCATCCTCGTGTTCGGCCTCTATGGCCTCGCCTTCATCGGCGGCTGGGTGGAGCAGGTGGGCACCATGACCGGCAACGTCGCCGCCCAGAACGTGGGTACGGTGGCGAGCCTGATCATGCCCACCGAGGCGCTCTGGCAGCGGGCGGCGTATTTCATGCAGCCCAGCGTCATGCGCGATCTCCAGCTGTCGCCGTTCTCCAGCGGCGCGCTGCCGAGCACGGCGATGGTGTGGTGGGCCGTGCTCTACGCGGTGGTCGCCCTGCTCTGCGGGATCCAAGCGTTCCGCAGGCGCGCGTTGTAGCCGGCGCGACACCGCGTACACTGGGGGCGCTCCTGGACGGAGACCCCATGCCGACCCACCGCAAACCCCCGAGCTGGCACCGTGCCGCGCTGCTCGCCGCGGCGTGCGTTCTCGCGCTCGGCGCCGCACCGCCCTTGCCCGCGCCCAAGACCTCGCAAGGGGTGGTCACGGTGCCCTCCAAGTTCGTGGGCTACGAGCCGGACTCCCTGGCTCTACGCCTCGTCGACATCGACTCGGCGGACGTCGCGCGCGCGTGCGGGAACATCTGCGCGCCGTGGGCCTATCGCGGGCCGCTCGGGCGCGATCAGTCGATGCGCAGCTACGGCAAGCGCCACGTGGACGGCGCCCAGGCCCGCGCGCTCGCCAACTACCTGCTGCGCTCGAACAAAGTCGACACCGCGTCCAAGGTCCCGTCGACCACGGTCCCCTGCGAGCCCGCAGCCGCGAAGCCGGTCTACCTGGTGTCGTTCCACGGCCCTGGCGAAGACACGTTCGCGCTCCTCCGCTTCGACATCGGCGCGACGCTGTTCTTCGACGTCGAGGATCCGCTCGGCATGGTGACGATGGGCGCGGACGGCGATTCGCTGTGGGCGTCGCTCGGCACGCTGCTGGACAACGACCCGCTGCTGCGCCGGGAGCGGCCGCGACCGCCGCCGGGCATGACCGCGGACTCACTCAAGGGTGACTTCGCGCTCGTAGACACGCTGCCCGAAGTCACCAAGCGCGTCCGGCCCGCCTTTCCGAGTGTCGCGCGCGTCATGGAGCTCTCGGGCGTGGTCGTGATCCAGGCGCTGGTGGGGAAGGACGGCGCGGTGAAGGACGCGTTCGTGATCACCGGCCACCCCGTGTTCCGGGACGACGCGCTCGAGGCCATCTGGCAGTGGCATTTCAAGCCGGCCATCTACCACGGCGACCCGGTCGCCGTGTGGGTGGCGATCCCGGTGCGGTTCACGCTTCTCCAGCAGGAGTGAACGGGCTTCACTCCGCCGGGTGATCGCCGCCGTTGTCGCCATGGGCGTGCCCGTCGCCGCCGGACCCGGGTTCGCCGGGTGTCTTCTTCCCGCACGTGCAGTCGCCGCACTTGTGGTACGGACCGGGGGGCAGCTCGTCGTAGGCGATGCGGTGCTCGGCGCCCTCGTCGTCGCGCACCCATACCGCCTCGCGGTAGGGATCGGTGCGGGTCACGGTGACCGGGCCCTTGCCGGTCGAGATCTTCGTGCCCACGGCGGGCATCTTCTGGGAGCTGTCGCGGTACTGCGCCAGCTCGTAGGACAGGCAGCACATGAGCCGCCCGCAGGCGCCCGAGATCTTGGTCGGGTTCAGGGACAGGTTCTGCTCGCGCGCCATCTTGAGCGTGACCGGGTGGAAGGCCTTCATCCACGTCGAGCAGCAGAACGCCCGCCCGCACGGCCCGCAGCCGTCCAGGCGCTTCGCCTGGTCGCGCACCCCGATCTGGCGCAGCTCGATGCGGGTCTGGAAGCGGCTCGCCAGGTCCTTCACCAGCTCGCGGAAGTCCACCCGCTGCTCGGCGGTGAAGTAGAACGTGATCCGGTTCTTGCGGAAGGCGACCTCGACCTCGGACAGCTCCATCTTCAGCTCGCGCAGCTCCACCCGCTGGCGGCAGTAGTCGAACGCCTCGGCCTCGAGCGCGGTGTTCTGGTCTTCCTGGTCCAGGTCCTCTTCCTCGGCCTTGCGGATGATCTCGCGCGTGACGTTGCCGGGGCGCTTGAGCTGGATGAGCGTCGGGTCCTTGAGGAAGACCGTGGCGAGGGCCTCGCCGTGCTCGCCCTGGACGACGATCCGGTCGCGGAGACGCAGCCACAGGTTGCGTGAGTTCAAGTAGAACTCCCGGCGCGTGCCGCGCAGGGAGACCTGGACGATCTCCGACATGACCGGACCTCTATGACGGACCGCACCAGGCGTCCGCCTCACGCCGCCGTGGACACGGGCGGCTGGGGAACTCGATTGCTGCGGATGAAATCCCGGCGGCAGCGGGGGCCGGACCGGCGGGCTATGTGAAAGACCCCCAAGGGGGTTCGTGGGCAACGACTCTAGCAGAATCGGCACCTCGGTCCCGGGGGTTTCATCCGGAGTACGGGGACCGGCGGGCGGCGCGGGCTGACGCCTCGATAATTCCCTGAATTCTGGAAAACCCGAGGGATAGACTATTCGCCAGCCCATGGGGGCGCCCGCGGGCTTTCGGAGGCTTGCCGTGGCCGCGCCGTTTCGCCACCTCGATCGCTTTGCCCGCATCGCGCTCGGCTCGTTCCTGGGCGCGGCCCTCCTCACGCGAGTGGGGCTGGCCCAGACCACCTACGTCTGGACCGGCACGAGCGGGACGCCGTTCGCTTGGTCGACCCCCGCCAATTGGACTGGCGGCATCGCCCCCCCCTTGAGCGGCAGCGGTGTCTCCATATTGTCATTCGGGACGACCGCCGGCTCCACGGCGCCGTTCGCCCAGAGCGCGTATTCCATTCGCCGGCTCGAGTTCCACGACGCGCTGCCCTACACGATCTCCGGATCGACGATCTCCCTCGGACCGGGCGGAATCGATGCATCTGCCAGCGCGGATTGCTCCCTCGCAAACTCGATCACGCTCCTGAACGACCAGGACTGGACCGACACCGGGCTCGGCCGGTTGACGATGGGGGCGGTCGACCTCAACGGGCACTCGCTCGCGTTCCACGCGGGCTTCGGTGTGAACCCCGGCCCGATCGACGTCACCGGTGTGCTCTCGGGGACGGGCAGCCTGTTCAAGCATGGTCCCGGCGTGCTCACGCTCACCGGCGCGAACACGTTCACCGGTAGCACCTCGGTTCTTGGGGGCACGCTTCGCCTCGGAGCCGCGAACGTCATTCCTCCGGGCGGCGTGAGCGTGCGCAGCGGCTCACTCGACCTGAACGGCTTCAGCGAGGTGATCGGCCCGGGATCCGTGGTCGACACCGGACTGGTGATGGGCGCCTATCCCACGGATGGCTCGGCCGCGGGCACGACGTCGGCAGTGCATTCGCCCGGCACGCCGCTCGTGATCTCGACGCTGGGCCCGTTCATCGTCTACGACGCTGCAGGCAGTCCCGGCACCGCCGAGATCACCGGCATCCTGGATCTGGGCATTGCGTCGGGGACGAGGGCGATCACCGTGGGCGATAGCCCGGCCGCGGACGTCGACCTGAAGATCAGTGCCGACATCGTCAACTCGGCCGTGAGCTCCGGCACGGCCGAAGTGCTGACCAAGAACGGAACCGGGCGGCTGGAGCTCTCCGGCACCAACTCGTTCCCGCGCCGGATCACGGTCACGAGGGGAGTTCTCCGCGCGAGCAGCGCGCTCTCGCTCGGCGCCGCCGGCGGCGCCAACACCACAGACGTGCGTTCCAACGCCACGATCGAGCTGAATCCCGGGGTGGTGATCGCCTCCGAAACCCTCAATCTCAACGCCGGCGGAGACGGGTGCTGTCCGTCGTCGCTGCGCGCGATCGCAGGCGGCACATCCGAATGGGCCGGGGTCATCGTCATCGGCGCGGGGGAAAAGAGCACGATCGGTGCGGATGCTGGCGCCGTCCTCATCTGCGACCACGTCAAGGACGAGCTATCGCTCCCCACGACGCGGCTGACCGTGCTCGGGGGCGGTACGGTGGTCTTCACGAATGGCAACGCATACAGCGGAGGAACCTGGATCGAATCGGGAGCCACGCTCAGGGTGACGAACAGCGCCGGTTTTGCCACGGGGAGTGACTCGACCGTGGTCCGCGCCGGAGGGCGACTCGAAGGCACCGGACAGACCGCCCTTCTCAGGTGTGAATCGGGGGGCACGGTCGAGCCAGGCCTGTCGGGCCCGGGCACACTTCGAACAGCGGCGGCCCCGGCGATCCTTCAGCCGGGCTCCCTATTGCGAATCAACGCCACGAGCGCGCTGCCGGGCGGTTGCGCTCGGCTCGCCACTTCCGCCGGCAGTGCCACGCTCGCCGGCACGCTGGAGTTCTCTGCCACGTTCACGCCCGCCGTCGGAGACACGTTCATCGTGCTCACCTGCGGCTCGCGGGCCGGCACGTTCGCGAGCACGATATTGCCCGTGCTTCCCGTCGATCGCGCGTGGACGATCGTCTACAACCCCACGTCGGTGGTGCTCCGGGTGACCAGCACCCTGGACGTCCCGCCCACCGCACCGGCGCTCACCGGCATCGAGCGTGTGGCGCCCAATCCGTTCGCGCACGAGACCACGATCGGCTACGCGCTGGCGACACCCGGGCGGGTCGACCTGCAGGTGTTCGATGCCGGGGGTCGCCGCGTCGCGGCACTGCTGAACGGCGCCGAAACGCCCGCGGGCCGGCACCAGGCGATGTGGTCGGGCCGCGACACCGCCGGCCGCGCCTGCCGTCCGGGGCTCTACTGGATCCGCATGAGCGTGGACGGCGTGGCGCTCACGCCCAGGCGGGTAAGCCTCTCGCGCTGAGGAGTCGAGCCTAGAGATCCCAGCGCGCCGCGGCGTGCGCCGGCCACGCGCCCTCGCCCAGCCGGTCGCCGGCCACGCGCGACAGCGTCGAGAACAGCGTCAGGTCGGCGGACACGTTGCCCTCGATGCTGCGGAGCGCCTCCTCCAGCACCAGCAGCCGGCGGCGGATCTCGACCGCGTCGATGCGAGCGGCCAGTTCCTTCAACCGCGCGGCCTGGTCGCGATTCACGATCTGCTCGGGCTCGGCGCCGTAGCGCGTGCGCAGCAGGTCGCGCAGCCACAGCTGGTGGAACTCGAGCGCCTGGCGGAGCCGTTCGCGCCCGGCCTTCCCGAACGCGGTGGTCTTCTGGATGCCGCTCCACAGTGCGGCCGGATCCCCGGCCAGCGCCGGGCCGAGGAGCGCCAGCGCCGCGTCGCGCTGCTCCCGCATGCTGGGCTTGGCCTCGCGCATGGACAACGCCCGCGCGAGCGAGCCGCGCGACCTGGTAGCCGGCGAGCGGCGTGCCCGCGACGTCGACGAGCGCCTTCGGGCGTCCGCCCGCGGCGTCGCCGAGCCGCTCGGCCTTGCCGCCCGCGAGGACGATCGCCTCCACGGGCTTACGTCGCGAGCTCGCGCGCCGGTGCCGGGGTCGGCGTCAGGGGCCGGCCGATCCCCTCGTACGTGAACCCGGCCGCCCGCACGGCGTCCGGGTCGAGCAGGTTCCGCCCGTCCACGACGAGCGGGTTCGCCATCGCCGCCCGCACCTCCTCGCGCGCGAGGTCCTTCAGCTCCGGCCACTCGGTCACGATCACGGCCGCGTCCGCGCCGCGCACCGCGTCGAGCACGGACGGCGCGATCTCGACGCCGCCCGGCAGCGCCGCGCCGTCCGCGACGGGATCCCACCCGCGTACCTCGGCGCCCTCCGCGAGCAGCCGGGCCGCGAGCACGATCGACGGCGCCTCGCGCATGTCGTCGGTGTTCGGCTTGAACGCGAGCCCGAGCAGCGCCACCCGCTTCCCGGAGA
>Ga0209811_10000637_pt1 | contig 13640 bp, 13 predicted proteins | sample Coa_R1_6_FD_187161 | JGI IMG/M metagenome (GOLD analysis project Ga0209811, IMG submission 187161) | Surface soil microbial communities from Centralia Pennsylvania, which are recovering from an underground coalmine fire. - Coalmine... | ecosystem: Environmental > Terrestrial > Soil >...
TGATCCTTGGCTGAAGCCGGTGATTTCATGATGCCAAACACGTTAGATCGCCGCTCAGGACGCCCGAAACGATTGGAACGACCGGAACGTTTTGAACGATTGGAACCAAGAATTTATCTTTGGCATGTCGGACAATAAAACGCGCTGCGGTTGCCGATCGCCACCCGCTTGATCACGCTCGGACAAACCCGGCAGCGCTCGCCGTCGCGGTCGTAGACCCGTAAATGATTCTGAAACTCGCCGGATTTATCGTCGCCATCGCGATAGTCGGAAAACGACGTGCCGCACCAGCGAATCGCGTCGCCGAGCAGCTTGGGAATGAGTTGCGCGAGCACCTGAACCTGCTTGCGCGTTAAGCGATGCGCGCGCGTGGTCGGCTTGATGCCGGCCAACGCCAGGATCTCGTTGGCGTAGATATTGCCAAGGCCGGCGATGATCTGTTGATCGAGAAGTAGGTCGCGAATGCGGCGTTCGGATGAGCGCGTGAAGCGAAACAGATAATCCGCGCTTAGGGCGGGATCGAAGGGATCTAACCCGATCCGGTGAAGCTGTGGCAATTCATGTAAAGCCCGCCTTTTCGTCACCAGCGACAAGCCAAAGCGGCGCGGATCGTGATAGCGCAACTCGGCGCCATCGTCGAGGTGGACAATGATGTGATCGTGCTTCTTTCGCGCCGTGCTCGGCGCGACGCAGATCAGTTTGCCCGACATGCCGAGATGAAAAACCCAAACCGTATCGCCGGACAAATCAAACACGATGTATTTGGCGATCCGCGTGATCGCGTCGATCCGCTTTCCCGCCAGCGCTTTAAGCCCCTTCTCGTCCACCGGCAGCCGCAAGCGCGGCTCCAACACACGTACCCGGCGGATGGTTCGGCCCACGAGATGCGGCCGCAGGCTGCGGCAAACGGTTTCGACTTCGGGTAGTTCGGGCATAAAGTCAGTGTTCCGCGTTCACTATTTCGTTGTCGCCGGAAAAGAAAAACTGGTCGTGCGCCGCATGGGCGAGCCGGATAAACTCGTCGACACTGAGGGTCTCACCGCGCCGGCGCGGATCGATCTCTTGTGAACGAAGAAAATCTTCGACCGTGTCCCGCGTACGCTTCGAAAAAGCCGCGAGTGCATTGCCGAGCGTCTTGCGCCGCTGGCCAAACGCAGCGCGCACCAAATTGCGCAGCACCGGCCATTGATCGATCGCAAGCCGCGCCTCTGGAAAAAGCTCGATCTTAAGCACGGTCGAACGCACCTTCGGGCGCGGGAAAAAGGCCTCCGGCGAAACCGAAACCTTGCCGGTTATCCGACCGTGTACCTGGCATAAAATCGACAGCGCGCCGTAATCTTTCGTGCCCGGGCCGCTGACAATTCGATCGGCGACCTCTTTTTGAACCATCAGAACCAAGGAGGAAAAATGCTCGCGCCATTCAAAGATCCGAAACAAGACCTGGGTGGCAATATTGTAAGGCAGATTACCGGCGAGCTTGATTTTCTTCCTGGCAAAAATCTTCGCCAATGAAATTTGCAAAATATCGCCCTGGATCAGATGTAGCTTCGGATCGGCGCCGAGCGCGCTGCCGCGCAGACGCTCGACCAGTAGAGGATCGATTTCGACCGCCCAGACTTGGCCTGCGTGCTCGAGCAGACGCCGCGTTAGAAAACCCAAGCCGGGGCCGATTTCGATGATCTCGTCCGCCGCCGAAAGATCGAGTAGTCGAATAATCGAATCAATCACGCGCTCATGAATTAAGAAATTTTGTCCCCGGCTCTTGCGCGGTTTGAAATTCGATTCGCGCAGCGCCGCGCGAACTTCTTCGTAAAGGGTCGCCATCCCCTTGAGCCTTTTGAAATCGAATCGATTGAAATAAATTAGAGCGTCAAGTCGGCGTCGGCGTTGAGATGATAATCATCACGTCGCCCGCGTTGGAGCGCATGATATCCAGCCAGAGCGATCATCGCGCCGTTATCCGTGCAGAACTTCGGCGCGGGATAGAAGACTTGCACACCTGCACCATCCGCTTTCTCTTTCATGCTGGCGCGCAGCCGGCTGTTGGCGGCGACGCCGCCGGACAGCACAATGCGTTTGACGCCGTTGGCCAACGCCGCCCGGATCGCCGGCTCTACCAACATATCGACGATCGCTTCCTGAAAGCTTGCGGCGACGTCGGCTTTTTGTCCTTGCGTCTGTTCCTTGCCTTGAGTCTTTAGATAATGCCACACCGCGGTCTTAATCCCGCTGAAGCTAAACTCGTAGCCGCTCTTGTGAAAGCGCGCGCGCGGGAAACGAATGGCTCTGGCATCGCCGCTTTGCGCCAGTTGGTCGATAATCCGTCCCCCCGGATAGCCCAGCCCCATCATCTTGGCCACTTTGTCGAAGGCCTCGCCCGCCGCGTCGTCGCGAGTACCGCCCAGGTGAACGTAGTCGCCGACGCCATTCACGCGATAGAGCAGCGTATGCCCGCCGGACGCGAGCAACGCGATATAAGGAAACGAAACTTCATGTTCGAGATGGATCGCCAGCAAATGGGCTTCGAGATGATTGACGCCGACGTAGGGGATGCCCGAACGAAACGACATGCCTTTGACCAGGGACAGTCCGACGAGCAAAGACCCGACCAAGCCGGGGCCGTACGTGACGGCGATGCCGTCCAGATCTTGCAATCTCACATTTGCTTTTTGTAAGGCGCCGTCGACGATCGGCAAAATGGTTTTGATATGCTGGCGCGAAGCGAGCTCCGGCACCACGCCGCCATAGGGGCCATGTACCTGGTCTTGCGAAGAGACCACGTTGGCGAGAATCGTCCGTCCGTCTCGCAACACCGCCGCAGCGGTGTCATCGCAGGAAGTTTCCACACCGAGAATTAACATTGGAAAGGAGCGCTACTTGTTAACCGATTGCGGGTCGCCTTGCAAACGACTCAACCCGTCGGCGGCGCTGCGATTGCCGGAATTAAAACGCAGGGACTGAACGTAGCTCGCTTCCGCCCGCTGCACTTGGCCCAGCGCCCGATAGTTGTCGCCGCGCAGCGCCTGTACCTCGGCCATCCAGAAGGGCTCCGAGCGTAACCGCGGTTCGACAATATCGAGAAAATTCAGCGATTCTCGGTATCGCCCCAAACGATACTGCGCCTTGGCTAGATAAAAATATCCATAGGGGTTGGTGGAGTCGATCACGATGGTTCTTTCCAAGCGCGTGAGCGCCTTGGCGGCTTCGCCGGCGTCGAGCAACTTGCTGCCTTCGTCGGTGAGCCGCAACGACGCCGCGCGTTGCGGCGAGATGCCGGGAGTAATTTTGGCAAGCAATGAACTATCGTCCGGCAACGGCGCCGGAGTTGACTCCGGCGCAGCCGAACTCTCCGCCGGGCTCGAGGGGCGGGAGGAGTCTTTACCATCTCGGCCTGGAATATTCGGCGCGGGTGACTTGGACTTCAAGTCCTGCTCGCGAATTTTGCCTTCCTGGGGCAGCGGCTTGCGCGCCAATTCGGGCGGCGGTACGGGCGCCGGCGGCGGTGCCGGCGGAAATCGCGGCGCGGAAATGTTGCCATCGTTCGGCGGCAAAGGCCTACGGTAGGGCTGCTGCGGCGCGCAACCGTAAGCGCCCACAGCGAGCGCGATAGCGCCAAGAAATATTTGGCGAGCGACAGAAACCATGACCGGCGAAATTTTTACAGCGCCTCCGCGGGCGCGCGAGTTTGCACTGCGGGCGGACAAGGAGCGCTTCCCGCTCCGTTATCCTGTCCCGGCGCGCAATTTCCTGGAACATCTTCGCCGGGCAGCGGCGCCGGCTCGATGAAGTCGGTTACCGGCATGTTGGCCGTGGCGTTTTTCATAAATTCCGTCCAGATCGGCAGGGCCGCTTCCGCGCCCGAGAGGTTAAGCTTGCTCTGACCATCGAAGCCAATCCACACGACCGCGAGCAAATCCGGCGTATAACCGACAAACCAGGCGTCTTTGTAATCATTCGTCGTGCCGGTTTTGCCGGCCGCCGGCCGGGTAAATCCCCACCGTCGAGCCATCGCGGCGGTGCCCCGATCCAACACGCCCTTGAGCAGCTCGTTCATCATGTAAGCTATCTGCGGACTTAGGACCTGTTCATTGCGAACATCACGCTTCTCTAGTAATTGGGCATTTTGATCGATCACGTTTCTGACCGCCAGCGGTCGAGAGCGCACGCCGCCGTTGGCCAAGGTGGAAAACGCGACCGCGACTTCCAACGGCGTCACCTCGGCGGCGCCCAACGCAAGCGAAGGCACCGCCGGCAGCGGGCTTTGAATGCCCAAGCGTTTTGCGAGTTCGCGCACGCGCCGGATGCCGACGTCCTGCGCCACGCGGCTGGTCGCGGAATTGAGCGAGTTTTCCAAGGCGCGGCGAAACGTCACCGCGCCGAAGTATTGGTTGTTATAGTTACTCGGTTGCCAGTCCCGGCCATCATAGTTCCAGGTGAACTGGCTGTCGTTGATGATCGTTTCGGGCGTATACTTAACGCCGCTCTGCCCGCCGTACATCAGCGCCGCCAAATAGACGAAAGGCTTGAAAACCGAACCCGGCTGGCGCCGGGCTTGAAACACTCGATTGAATTGCGACTTGGGATAATTGCGACCGCCGACCATCGCCTTGATCTCACCGGTTTGAGGCCGCAACACGACGATCGCCCCTTCTAAGCTGTCGTCGCCCTTGCGGCGCAACGCCGGGTGAGCCGCTTCGAGCTTTTTAAGCCCTTCGACCAGCGCCCGCTCGGCGATTCGTTGAATGTTCAAGTCGAGGCTGCTGTAGATCCGCAGCCCTTCTTTGGTCAGGACCGCGTTGGAATAATTTTCCTCGAGCTCGCGGCGCAAATAATCGACATAGAACGGCGCATCATTCGTCACTTTCACCACGGCACGCTGGGGAAGTTTTTCGCGCATGGCAAAATCGTATTGCCGACGCGTGATGATCCGGTCATCGAGCAATTTGGCCAATACGACGTTGCGCCGCCGAGTCGCCGCTTCGGCGCTGCGATAGGGCGACAAGCGATTGGGCGCGCGAATCAGTCCGGCCAAGAGCGCCGACTCGCCCACCGTCAAATCGGAGAGCGGCTTGGAAAAATAAAACTGCGCGGCCTCCCACACGCCGAAAATGCCTTGGGAACCGCGTTGGCCCAGATAGATTTCATTGAGATAGTTTTCGAGGATCGTCTCCTTGGAATATTTTCGCTCCGCGATCAGGGCCATGACGGCCTCGGGAATTTTGCGACTGATCGTTCGCTCGTCGGTCAGAAAAAAATTTTTCACTAACTGCTGGGTGAGCGTACTGCCGCCCTGCTGAAAGCTCATGCTGCGCAGATTCACCCACATGGCGCGCAGAATGCCGATAGGATCGATGCCGTGATGGCTGTAAAAGCGCTCGTCTTCCACCGCCAACACCGATTTCACGAGCAGCGGCGGCACTTCGGATAGCTTGACGACTTTGCGTTCCTGCCAGATGCGCTCGTAAAGACCCGTCACCAGCTCGGGCTCGAGTTCCAGGGAAAACATCTCTTTGCCGGTCGCCATGCTTTCGATGCGGCGAACGATCGTGCCCTGAAGCGAGATGCGCACGGGAATCCCTTTGAAATGTTCGGTCGGAAAATCGAAATCGTGAAGATAGATTTCGATGAGATTGTCGGCTTTGGCGATCCGGTATTCTCCCTTGGATTTCGGTTCGGCGGGGCTTTCGAAATAGCCGAGTCGGCGCAATTTCTCGGCCAGTTCTTCGAGCCGCACGCTGATGCCGATGTAAAGGAGGTAACTGTCAGAATAAATTTTGGACGGAAAAACCCATTTCCGTCCCTCGAACTTTTCCGTGATGGTATCCTCGAGACGCTTCAAGTACCACGCCCCGAAAACCAAACCGCTGGAGGTAATAACCAGAATAATAACTAAGGATACGCTGAAAACTCGAAGTTTGGACTTAATCAAACCGAACGCCTCAAAGGTAGATAGATTCTCGCGCAGACCGAAGCCAAAAGCAACAAAACGAGGCCGGGTAAATCACCGCGCCTCGTTTTGCATCTACGCGTTTGGAATCGAACCAAGCTCAGCGCTGCGGCTTGAGCGCCAAAAAAATCGTGCTATCGCCGCGCCGCACCAAAAAGAGCACGCCGCGTCCCTTACGCGATCCGGCGACCGCCTTTTTATACTCGTCTACGTTGCGCACGGCCTTGCGATCGACTTCGAGGATGATATCGCCACGGCGAATTCCCGCTTCATCACCGGCGCTGCCGGCTTCCACGGAGGTGATGACGACGCCTTCGGATTTTTCCAGTCCGAGGCTTTCCGCCATTTGCGGCGTCAGCCTTTGGACGGTGAGCCCCAACTCGCCTTTCTCAGGCACAGCGGCGACAACTTCTTCTTCTTTGAGCTCACCGACAGCGACGCTGAGCGCGATCTCTTTCTTGTCGCGCAAGACCTTCATCCGGACTTTTTTATCCACCGGCGTGCGCGCGACGATGATCGGCAGGTCGCCCGAATCTTTGACCTCCTTGCCGTCGAATTCGACGATCACATCACCGACTTTGACCCCCGCTTTATCGGCCGGCCCGTCCTTGGAAACGTTGGCGACCAAGGCGCCGTAACTTTTTTCCATGCCCAGGCTTTCACCGATTTCCGGCGTGACCTTTTGAATCAGCACGCCGAGATAGCCGCGCGTGACTTTACCTTTGCCGCGCAACTGCGGTAGCAGTTCTTTCACGAGATTGATCGGGATAGCAAAGCCGATGCCGATGTTGCCGCCGGTCCGGCTGAAGATGGCGGTGTTGATGCCGATGACCTCGCCGCGCAGATTGATCAGCGGTCCGCCGGAGTTGCCCGGATTGATCGACGCGTCCGTTTGAATGAAATTATCGTACGGCCCCTGACCGATGTGACGCCCTTTGGCGCTGACGATCCCAGAAGTCACTGTGCTGTCCAGTCCGAAAGGATTGCCGATCGCAACGACCCATTCACCGACCTCGAGCTGGTCGGAGTCGCCCAAGCCGGCGACGGGAAGGCTAGTTGTAGCGTTGATCTTGATAATCGCGATGTCGGTTTTTTGATCCCGACCGATGACCTTCGCTTCATACTCCTGATCGTTGGAAAGTTTGACGACGATCTTGGATGCATTCTCGACTACATGGTTGTTGGTCAGAATCGACCCGTCACCATCGATGATAAAGCCGGAGCCCAGGCTGCGCTGGCGCTGTGGGCCGCGCGGTTGCGGATTACCGAAAAAGCGCCGCCAAAAATCGTTGAACGGATCTTCTTCGCCGCCGCCGAACGGGCTGCCGAACTCTTGCGGCGAACCGCGTCCTTCGCTCACTTGAGTGGTCGATATATTGACGACAAGCGGCTTTACTTTTTTCGCCAGATCCACGAAATCCGGCAAACCGGCGGATGTGCGCGACTCCGGTGTGCCGGCGTCACCCATGAAATTCACCGCGCGGCCAGGCGCGAGCCAATCCAAGCTGGCGCTGATCCCAAGTCCGACCGCCAGCGAGATCAACGCGGTCAACACAACCCCTTTGAAGCTCACGCCGGCGCCCCAGATGTCGCTCAACTTCATCGCTAACTCCTATCGCTTCTTCACTGCTTCGACATACTTCATGCGCAGATCGAAGAGAATATCTTGCATCAAACGATCTTCGTTCGGGTCGAGATTGCCTCGCGTTTTATCTTTGAGCATGGCCAAAATATCGATCATCTGTTTCGCCACCGGCACGTCGGTTTCAGCTTTTCCGCTGATCGGATTGCCGATCTCCCCGAGATGCATGAGCGCTTGCGTGCTCAAACTGATGACGAAGGTCGAAAAGTTGATCTCCGGCAGCGGTTCTTGCTCCACCGCCTCAGAACGCCCAGCGCTTTCGGCGCTCTGCTCGGCCGCGCGCGAAGTCCCTTCGGTTTCTTCGGACACCTTTTCGCGGGCTTCACCGGTATCGGGCGAGAAACGCCGCCGATCCTGGATCGTAAATCCTTTGCCTTCAGCTGGTTTTCCTTCCTCATTAGCCATGCTGGACTCCTGAATAGACGCGAAAAAAAGCCTGGGAATCACGCGGCGCGCATGCCGCTGGATTCTCAGGCGTCGTTTTGCGCAGTAAGGATCTTAATATGCGCCGGCCCGGCGCACACTCTCTACACGCCTCAGTGTTAAATCAATGTTTTTGCGCAATTTTTGTTGGCTATGCTTGGCTCAAACTGTAATCCCTGGCCTAGCCCTTGTCAAGGTAAGGACCTCCGGCAAGTGCGCTAAGAACCTGATAACTTCCTTGGATTCGAAAGCGGTCAAACAAGAACGATGCCAACAATTTTTCATCAGCCGCTCCGAACAGGGCGAGCACTCGATGTTACGGCTAAGGATCTCGACTTTTTGCCCGCGCGGCGCCCATTGCTCGGCGGCGGAAGGACCGAACAGAACGACGCTCCGAACACCAGTAGCCGCGGCGACATGCGATACGCCGCTGTCGTTACCCATATAAACATGGCCGCGCGCGATCAACGCCGCGACCTGCGACAAACTTAATCCACGCACCACGACACACTGGCGGTAAAGCCGTTCAATGCCGCCGCGCTCTTCCTCGACCGGACCGACGAGTAAAATGATTGCGCCGCCGATGCGATCGCGCCACCACTCGGCGACAGCTAGAAAAAATTCCTCCGGCCAATTTTTTTCCCGCGCGCCGCTTCCGGCGGCCATCGCTAAAATCGGACGGCGATGAAGGTCGTGCAGTGAAAAAAATTCATCGCACCAGGCCGCTTCGTGCCGATTCAGCTCGATTACCGGTTGAGCGCCGGCGAGCGAACTAAAGTTCAAACAGCCGAGATAATAATCGGTCTGGTGTAACCGCGCATGGGTGGGCGCGAAAGGAAATATGCGCGCTTTGCCGGGCGCGACCCGTTGCAGCCGGCGGACAAACTCTTTTTGTTGACTTCCCAACCATGAATAAACCGCAGAGTAAGCGCCGAAGAAACCCTGCAGAGATTCCAGCGCGACTTCATCTTCAACGAAGAGGTTGCGGACTTCGGGCCGCTCCAGCGAGCGCGCCGCAACTCCGCGGGGAACAAGCGTGGCGAATTCGTCGCGCGCGAAAAGGTCCACGTCGACATCACGCGCCAGTATCCGTAGCGCCGGGAGGAAACAGACGAAGTCGCCGAGGGCGCCGGGAAATATCACGCAGATCCGGTCTCGAACCAACGCGGAGTCATTGGCAGCCGCTGTTTTCATTGACTTTAAGGAGTCGAAAATATAGCATTTGCTGAGCGGCAATTCTAATTTCACGCCTTTAACGAAAGACGAGCAAATCAGTGACGAACTTGAATGGCGCCCGATCCGTTCTGGATCTCATCGGCTCCACCCCCGTGGTTAAGCTAAGGACCCTGCCGGGGAAAGATGACGCCGAAGTATGGGCGAAAATGGAATCATTTAACCCGGGAGGTTCAGTCAAGGATCGCATCTGTCTCAACATGATTGAGACGGCCGAGCGCCAGGGAAAGCTCAAGCCCGGTGCGACGATCGTCGAACCGACTAGCGGCAACACGGGGATCGGTCTTGCCTTGATCGCCGCCGTTAAGGGTTATCGGCTGATATTGACGATGCCCGACACGATGAGCGAAGAGCGCCGCAGCCTGCTCTGCGCTTATGGTGCGCGTTTGATCTTGACCCCTGATACCAAAGGGATGGGCGGGGCAATTCACAAAGCCGAGGAGTTACTAGAGCAAAATGGCGAATATTTCATGCCGCAGCAGTTCAACAATCCGGCAAATCCGGATGTGCATCGAAAGACCACGGCCGTCGAATTACTGAAGCAGTTTAAACGCATCGACGCGTTCGTCGCCGGCGTGGGCACCGGCGGGACGATTACCGGAGTCGGCGAAGTGCTGAAGGAGAAGATGAAGGGCGTGCGGATTTGCGCGGTGGAACCCGCGGCTTCACCGGTGATTTCCGGAGGAGAACCCGGTTATCACAAAATCCAAGGAATCGGCGCCGGCTTTGTTCCGGCGGTCTTGAATCGACAGATCCTTGACGAAATAATTAAAGTCAGCGACGAAGAAGCGACCCATCATGCGCGTCGGTTGGCGGCCGAAGAAGGGCTGCTCGTCGGTATTTCTTCGGGCGCCGCCTGTTGCGCCGCGTTGAAGGTAGCCAAGAGTTTGGGCAAAGGCCATGTCGTCGTCACTATCTTTGCCGACAAGGGCGAACATTATCTGAGCACGGATCTTTTTAGCGACAAACGATGGACGCAAAATTCGAACGCCTGACCCAGCTCCTTCGCGAACACGATTCGTTGTTGGTCGCGTTTTCTGCCGGCGTTGATTCGACTTTCCTGCTCAAAGCCGCGCATCTCGCTCTTGGTGACGGGGTTGTGGCCTTGACCGCATCTTCACCCAGCGCGCCGCCGTGGGATCTCGACGCTGCCAAAGAATTCGCCGGTCGCTTGGGCTGCCGTCACATTGTCCTTGAGTCCCATGAATTGGCAAATCCGTCGTATGCGCAGAATCCGGTGAATCGCTGTTTTTTCTGCAAAGACGAATTGTATCGGATCTGTCGCGCCGAGGCCGACAAGCTCGGCGTAGCCACGATTGTCGACGGGACCAATCTGGACGATTTGCAGGATCATCGGCCCGGACTGAAAGCGGCGAATGAATGGGGCGTACGGCATCCTTTGGTCGAAACCGAGATAACAAAGGATGACATCCGGCGTTATAGCCGTGAGCTCGACCTGCCGACATGGGATAAGCCATCGAGCCCATGCCTTTCTTCGCGATTTCCTTATGGAACGACAATCACTCTCGAACGGTTACACAAAGTCGGCAGCTGTGAAGTCTTCATGAAGTCGCTTCACTTCCGCGAGTTTCGCGTGCGTTTTCACGGCGACCTCGCAAGAATCGAAGTTGCGCAACAGGAAATCGACCGCCTGTTCGACAAGGCGACCCGGGATGCCATCGTGAAGAGATTCAAAGAAGTTGGATTCAACTACGTAAGCGTCGATCTGCAAGGGTTCCGCAGCGGCAGCCTGAACGAGGTCATGCAAAAAAAAGCCGTCTAAGGCACCCGGCCTTGCCGGATCAAGGTTTCGGCGAACCACAAGTCTTCGAGCACGGTGATTTTAATATTCGTTGGTTCACCTTGAACCACGAAAACCGGCTTGCCGAACCGCTCCACCACCATCGCGTCGTCGGTAAATTCCGCGCTTTCCTTGGCCGCTTGTTCATGTGCCGCGACAATCAACTCGCGCTGAAAGACCTGCGGCGTTTGTATTTCCCAGAGCTTGTTTCGGTCCGGTGTACTTTCAATCCATTGCTCTCCTGACACAACTTTAATCGTATCGCGCACCGGTAATCCCGGCACCGCCGCGCCGTGGATGGCCGCGGCATCGATGCAGCGATCGATGAGTTCGGTCGATGCAAAAGGCCGAGCACCGTCGTGGATGACGACGAGATTGGTATCCAGCGCAATCTTCTCTAAACCGCGCCTAGCGGATTGTTGGCGCGTCGCGCCACCGGTCTGCAAAATCCAAGAACGTTTTTGCAGCGCCGGATCGGTGCGCAACATCGCTGTACAATGCTCAAGATCAGCCACGCCGATCACTAAGATCACCTTTTCGATCAGCGTCGACGAGAACATTCGATCCAAGGTGCGCAGCACCAATGGCCGCCCAGCCACAGGCAAATAGGTCTTGGACAGGTCGCCGCCGATCCGGCGGCCTGTCCCGGCAGCAAGAATGATTGCGGTTACATGATTCATGGGCGCAAAACAAAAGAGCCGAGGGCAATGCTCTCGGCTCTTGGAAAACAATAATAAATCAGGCCAGGTCAGTGAGTAAAAATATGGCGCAACTCTTCCATGATCTTTTCTTCGGAATGGGAGCGCGCGATCGACAACTCTTTAACTAAAAGATTACGCGCCGTGTCCAACATCTTTCGCTCACCAAAGGAAAGTTCCTTGTCGCCTTTGAGAACAAATAAATCGCGCAATACCTTGGCTATCTCAAGGATGGATCCGGTCTTGATTTTTTCCGTGTACTCGCGATAGCGGCGATTCCAAGTCTGTTGGTCGGTTTCGACCTTTTTCTGGCGTAAGACTTTATATACTTTGGTAACCATGGCGCGGTCAATTATTTTACGCAAGCCCACCGATTCTACATTGTCGATCGGTATCATAATCTTCATATCGGACTCGAGAATGCGCAGCATATAAAATTTTCTCTCGGTACCCGATATTACATGGGAACGTATCGCTTCAATTTCCCCTACCCCGTGGGCAGGGTAAACGACTTTCTCGCCTACCTTGAACATATGGATCCTCCTGAATCAAAACTTTCACCGCTTTGACCAATACTGAATTTGCGCTGGGACTGACTAATGAAGGCTTGAAGCTGTTGCTGAGGAGAGAAGGATTGGGAGAAGCTGACTTGGCTGAGCGGCTGACTGGAGTTAGTTTGTGGACAAAACATCTCTAAAGCGCCGCTCTCTTTCGTCCCCCCGACCTCGGGGGACCTATCAAAAAAATTAGCGGTCGGTAAAGCTGACCGCTATTTAACTTCTTTCTAACAGATTAGTTATACACCAGACATCGAGAAGGCGTCAAGGGCAGGGCGAAGTACTGAAAGAACTGTGCTTTCAATAGTTTAAACGTCGAATATTAATATTCACTAAAAATCAACAAATAGACAGGTTTGAAGTTGTAATTCAGTCCTTGGAGACGAGTTCAAGCGTCATCGCTAAGGCATCTTCGCCGTCATCGGAATAGTAACCTTTACGTATCCCTGTGGCGACAAACCCCAGTGATTCATAAAGTTTTTGCGCTTGAATATTTGATCGACGAACCTCAAGCATCACACGAACATTAGATTGGCGTTTGGCTTCGCTAACGACCTGCCCCAAGAGCACACGAGCAATGCCGCGCCGGCGAAAATCGACATGCACCGCGATGTTATGAATATCCAATGCGCCCGGTAGCATCCAGAAAAGAACATAGCCGACAATTCGGCCATCAATCTCAGCGAGGATCGAACGCGCGCACGCGACTTGTAGTTCCTGCAGAAAAAACCCGGTACTCCACGGAAAGCGAAACGAGGTCCGTTCAATGATCATGACCTCATCTAAATCCGCTGTAGTCATCGGACGAAATCGCACGATGTCGCCGGACGCAAAAGGGCCACAGGCGAGATCCTCCTGTGGCCCTTCGAAAGAATTCAGCCCTGTTTTGGCTTCGCTATCGATCTTCACGCTCCCGCGATCGCTCTTATGCTTTTACCAGCAATACTTCGAGAAGTTTATTTTCGAAATGGTGCGCCAGCCCGACAATTCTGTCGCGAAATGGAATCACCGTTGTGAACTCCGGCGGAAAGGCTCCCACGCTAGAGGAAATCTTCCGCACTTTCTCGTCTGCACATTTTCCCTTGACGACGAGCTGTTCGTCTTGCAATAGCAAGTCGTAATCGTAGTCCGGCATTTCGTCCGGTAATTGTCTCCGGCTGGCTATACCGATATCCGGTATCCAGCGTGGAAACTCCATGCGCACGAGATAAGACGCGCCACGATCCTCCACCGTATAAACGTTACCGTAACGTCGCTCTCTTTCAAGCTTGTCGACAAACCCTTTGGAGTAAAAGCCTTCTACCGGAACAGGAATTTCTCTGACCAACCCGGTATATTT
>Ga0209811_10000640_pt1 | contig 13623 bp, 18 predicted proteins | sample Coa_R1_6_FD_187161 | JGI IMG/M metagenome (GOLD analysis project Ga0209811, IMG submission 187161) | Surface soil microbial communities from Centralia Pennsylvania, which are recovering from an underground coalmine fire. - Coalmine... | ecosystem: Environmental > Terrestrial > Soil >...
TCGGTCTTGCCGTACAGGCCGTGCCGCACCTGCCACTCGACGGCGACGACGCAGCTCTTCTGCATCGCGTCGCTCACGACCACGCCGACTTTCTCAGACTTTTCTGCCATGTCAATATCCCGTGGCGGGAGGGGCTGCCCTTCCTGCCTATCCTGCCCGTTTCTGTCGGAGAACAGTCTTCACCCTGGCCAGGTCTCGTCGTACCGTGCGCAGCTTGTCGGGGTTCTCGAGCTGCCCCATCGACTTCTGAATGCGCATGCGGAACAGCTGATCGGCGAGATCGCGTTCCTTGACGCCGAGCTCGTCGTCGCCGAGACTGCGCAGTTCCGCGGCCTTCATAGCATCTTCTCCTGCGCGAACCGGGTGGCGAACCGCGTGAGAATCGGCAGCTTGGCGGCGGCCAGCTTCATCGCCTCGCGCGCATCCTTCTCGCTGATCCCTTCCATCTCGAACAGCACGCGTCCGGGCCGCACGACGCACACCCACTGCTCGGGCGCGCCCTTGCCTTTGCCCATGCGGGTTTCCTGCGGCTTCTTGGTAATCGGTTTGTCGGGAAACACCCGCACCCAGATCTTTCCGCCGCGCGCGATGAACCGCGTCATCGCGACCCGCGCCGCCTCGATCTGGCGATCGGTCAGCCAGCAGGGCTCGAGCGCCTTCAGCCCGTAGTCGCCAAACGACACGTCGGACCCGCGCCACGCTTTACCAGCCATGCGGCCGCGCTGCTGTTTGCGATATTTGACTTTCTTCGGCATCAACATCGTCGTTATCCCCAGGCTGGATGGGCGGGAGCCTGTCCTGCCCTATCTCTTCACGGCCGCGCTTGCGGCCGACGCGGCGCGCGTTCTCGGTACTCTTCCTCGCGGCCGCGCTGTGGCACCAGGCGCTCGCCCTTGTAGAGCCACACCTTGATCCCGATCTGTCCGTAGGTCGTGTTCGCTTCCGCGAAGCCGTAGTCGATGTCGGCGCGCAGCGTCTGCAGCGGCAGCTGCCCGTGCAGGTACCACTCCGACCGCGCGATTTCGGCGCCGTTCAGACGGCCCGAGACACGCACCTTGATCCCGCGGGCGCCGAACCGCAGCGCCGATTCCACCGCCTTGCGCATCGCCCGGCGGAACGCCACGCGCTTCTCGAGCTGCATCGCCACCGACTCGGAGATCAGCTGCGCATCGAGCTCGGGCTTCTGAATCTCCTGAATGTTGATGAACACTTCGCGGCTGGTCTTCTTCTGGATTTCCTGCTTCAGCTTGTCGACCTCGGTCCCCTTCCGGCCGATGATGATGCCGGGCCGGGACGTGTAGATGTCGATCTTGAGGCGGTTGACGGCGCGCTCGGTCTCGATCTTCGCGACGCCGGCGTGCGCGAACCGCTTCTTCAGCGTCGAGCGCAGCGCGAGATCCTCGTGCAGCAGCTTCGCGTAATCGCGGTCCGAGTACCAGCGCGAGCGCCACGTCTTGTTGAAGCCGAGGCGGAATCCAAACGGGTGAACTTTCTGACCCACAGCTACTCCTTCGCCTTCGTTACCGACTTCTTGCGTCCCGCTTCCGACTTCTTGCTTCCACTTTCAGACTTCTTGCCCTGCGGACGCCGCGGCCGCTTCTCCGCCGCATCGGTCGCGACGGCGACGACTTTTTCCGGCCGCTCGGATACGTGCACGGTGAGGTGTGCCGTGCGCTTCAGAACGCGGAACGCGCGGCCCATCGGCGCGGGACGGACCCGCTTGGCCGACGGTCCCTGGTTGGCGTAACACGCCGACACGAAGAGCCGATCGACGTCGCCGCTGAAGCCTTCCTTGTTCGTCGCGTTGGCGATCGCCGAGCGCAGCACCTTCGAGATGTCCTCGGCAATCCCCTTCCGGGTGTATTTCAACGTGGCCAACGCACGATTCACGTCCTTGCCCCGGATCAGATCGAGCACGAGTCCCGCCTTCTGAGCCGAGGTGCGCACGTAACGCGCGGTGGCCTGCGCCTGAATGATCATGATCGCTCCCTACTAGCTGGCGCCGCCCGATTTGCCGCCGCCGCCCGCCGCCGGAGCCGACGCGCCGGCCCCCGCCGCGCCAGGCGCGCCCGGTGCGCCGCCCACCGTGGCCGCCTTCTCGGCGACCTTCGTCGTGTGTCCCTTGAATATCCGCGTCGGCGCGAACTCGCCGAGCTTGTGGCCCACCATGTTCTCGGTCACGTACACCGGGATGAACTTCCGCCCGTTGTGGACCGCGAGCGTATGCCCCACCATCTCGGGCACCACGGTCGAGCGACGCGACCAGGTCTTGATGACCTTCTTCTCGGCCGAGCGATTCATCACCTCGACCTTCTCGAGGAGGTGCGTGTCGACGAAAGGGCCTTTCTTTAGCGAACGTCCCATAAGCTGTAGCTCTCAGCTGTCAGCTCCCGGCTATCAGCACTGAAGGCTGATAGCTGAAAGCTGATAGCTACTTCTGTCTCCGTTGAACGATGAACCGTTGGCTGACTTTGTTATTGCGCGTCTTGTAGCCCTTGGTCGGCAGGCCCCACGGCGACACCGGATGCCGGCCACCCGACGTCTTTCCTTCGCCGCCGCCCAGCGGGTGATCCACCGGATTCATGGCGACGCCGCGGACGTGCGGACGGATCCCCTTCCATCGGCTGCGGCCCGCCTTGCCGATCGACACGTTCTCGTGGTCGATGTTGCCGACCTGGCCGATCGTCGCGAAGCACTCCATGCTGATCTTGCGGATTTCGCCCGACGGCATCTTGACCGAGGCGTAGTCGCCTTCCTTCGCCACCAGCTGCACGGAAGAACCGGCGCTCCGCGCAATCTGGCCGCCTCGTCCTGGCCTCAGCTCCACATTGTGCAACTGGGTGCCGAGCGGGATGTTTTTCAGCGGGAGACAGTTGCCCGGCAGGATGTCGACGTTCTGACCGGCGACGATCGTGTCGCCAACCTTGAGGCCGACGCAGTGCAGGATGTAGCGCTTCTCGCCGTCCGCGTAGGTGAGCAGCGCAATCCGCGCCGAGCGGTTCGGATCGTATTCGACCGTCGCCACCTTGGCAGGAATGTCGCGCTTGTCACGGCGGAAATCGATGATGCGGTACATGCGCTTGTGACCGCCACCGCGCCACCAGGAGGTGAGGTGCCCCTGATTGTTGCGGCCGCCCGTGCTCCGAATCGGCTCCATGAGCGGCTTGTGCGGCTCCTGCGTCGTGATCTCGTCGAACGTCGGCACGGTCTGAAACCGCGTGCCGGGTGACGTCGGCTTGAGTTTGCGAAACGGCATAGGTGATTCTCGAAATTGGTCATTGTGTAAGTGGGTAACTTGGTAATTGATTTACCAACCTACCGACTTAGCCATTGACCAACTACGCTCCTTCTAAGAACTCCGGCATCTTCGCGCCTTCGCGCAGCTTCACGTAGGCCTTCTTCCAGTCCGAGCGGCGGCCGGCAAATCGCCCCTGGCGCTTGATCTTCCCGTGCGCGATGCTCGTCCGGATGCTCTCGACCTTCGAGCCGAGAAGCTGCTCCACGGCGCGCTTGATCTCGACCTTGTTGGCGCCGGTCGCCACCTGGAACACGATCGTCCGCCCGTCTTCCCGCAGGATCGACGTCTTCTCAGTGATGAGCGGCCTGCGAATCACGTCTGTCAGTTTCATGCGAGCGCCTCCTGGAGCTTTTCCAAAGCCCCCTGCGTCGCCACGACGCGGCTCGCGTCGGCCACCTCGCGCGCGGTGAGCCGCGAGCTCGCCACGAACAACACGCCGGGAATATTCCGGACCGACCGCGCGAGCTTTTCGTCGGGCGTCACGTCGACGAGCACCGCTTTGCCCTCGCAGCCGAGTCGCTTCAGGAGTTCCGTGGCCGCCTTGGTCTTGACCTCGCTCGCCGCCAGCGTGTCGACGACCACCAGCGCGCCGTCCTTGACCTTCGTCGCCAGCGCCGCGCGCAGCGCGCCCCGCTCGACCTTCTTGGAGAGCTTGAAGTCGTAGCTTCGCGGCTGCGGCCCGAACACGGTGCCGCCGTGCCGCCACAACGGCGTCCTGGACGACCCGACCCGCGCGCGGCCGGTGCCCTTCTGCCGCCACGGCTTCTTGCCGCTGCCGCTGACCAGCGCCCGGTTTTTCGTGGCGTGCGTCCCGCGCCGCTCGGCGGCGTTGGCGTGCACGACCGATTCCCAGATCAGTCCGGTGTTGACCCGACCGCCAAACACATCGTCGCGAAGCTCGACGCTCCCGACCTTCGCGTTCTCGTTGTTCACGACATCGATCTGCATAAGTGATCCCGTCGGGGCTAGGGACTGAGGGCTAGCCGACAGTGACAGCTAGCCCCTAGCCCCGAGCCCCTACTTCTTACCCTTCTTGGGCTTCTCCACCTGCGCGACCTTCAGCTTCTTCGCCGTGACCGCTTTGCGGATGATCACGTAGCTCGTCGGCGCTCCTGGGATGCCGCCTTCGACGATGAGCAGGTGGTTGTCGGTGTCGACGCGCAGCACTTTCAGGTTGTGAATCGTCACCCGGCCGCCGCCCATCCGTCCCGCGGCGCGCATGCCCTTGACGACACGCGACGGAAACGAGGAGGCGCCAATCGACCCTGGCGCGCGATGGAACATCGAACCGTGGGTGGCCGCGCCGCCGGCGAAGTGATGGCGCTTCACGACGCCCTGGAATCCCTTGCCGCGCCCAGTCCCCACCACGTCGACCCGATCGCCAAGCGCGAAGATGGAGGCCAGCACCTGGTCGCCGACCTTCGGCGCCTCGGCGCCCGAGGCGAGGCCGACTTCGCGGCGCACGCGCGTCGCCGGCACGTTCGCCTTCTTGAAGTGGCCGACGGTCGGCTTGTTCGCCTTGGCGGGCGTCTCCTCGACGAACCCCAGCTGCACCGATTCGTAGCCGTCGGTCTGCTTGTTCTTCGCCTGGACGACAACGCACGGACCGGCCTTGATCACCGTCGCCGGATGGACCGTGCCATCCGCGTCGAAGATCTGGGTCATGCCGACTTTTCTGCCGATGATTCCCGTCACCATCTTGAGACTCCGGGGACTCGGGGACTTGGGGACTTGGGGACTACGTAGTCCCTGAGTCCCCTAGTCCCCCAGTCCCTACTTGTGTTCCTTGCCGAACGCTTTGATCTCCACGTCCACACCCGCGGGTAGATCGAGCTTCATCAGCGCGTCCACCGTTTGCGGCGTCGGCTCGAAGATGTCGATCAACCGCTTGTGCGTCCGGATCTCGAACTGCTCGCGCGACTTCTTGTCGACGTGCGGCGAGCGCAGCACCGTCCACTTGTTCTTCGCCGTCGGCAGCGGAATCGGCCCCGCCAGCCGCGCGCCGGTGCGTTTCGCCGTATCGACAATCTCGGTCGTCGACTGGTCGAGCACGCGGTAGTCGTAAGCTTTCAGGCGAATCCGGATCTTCTCGTTAAAGGCAGTGGCCATATGTGTCTCAGTCGGGGACGGGGGGACATGGGGACTTGCACCAGTCCCTCGGAGTCCCTGAGTCCCCTAGTTCCCTAGTCCCTGCGGTGTCACTTTCCCTGCATGCGAGCGACGACTTCTTCACTGACGTTCTGCGGCGCCTGCTCGTACCGATCGAAGTGCATCGAGTAGGTGGCGCGGCCCTGCGTTCGCGAACGGAGATCCGTCGCGTAGCCAAACATCTCCGACAGCGGCACGCGCGACGCGATGATCTGCGTGCCGCCGCGATCCTCCTGCGACTGGATCTGGCCGCGCCGGCTCGAGAGATTGCCCATGACGTCGCCCATGTATTCCTTGGGCACGACGACCTCGACGCGCATCACCGGCTCGAGCAGCACCGGACGCGCTTTCTTCGCCGCGTCCTGGAACGCCATCGACCCGGCGATCTTGAACGCCATTTCCGACGAGTCGACGTCGTGGTACGAGCCGTCGTACAGCTCGATCCGCACGTCGTCGATCGGATAGCCGGCGAGCACGCCGCGCGTCAGCGCTTCCTTGATCCCTTCGTTCACCGGCTTGATGAACTCCTTGGGGATCGCGCCGCCGACGATTTCGTCCTCGAACACGTAGCCGGTGCCCGGTTCTCCCGGATACAGATGAATCTTCACGTGGCCGTACTGGCCGCGGCCGCCGGTCTGCTTCGCGTACTTCATCTCGCCGTCCGCCGGGCGCGTCAGCGTTTCCTTGTACGCGACCTGCGGCTTGCCGACCGTCGCCTCGACGCTGAACTCGCGCTTCAGGCGGTCGACGATGATCTCGAGGTGGAGCTCGCCCATGCCGCGGATGATCACCTGGCCGGTCTGCACGTCGGTGTTGACGCGGAACGTCGGATCCTCGGCCATCAGCTTCTGGAGACCGACGCCGAGCTTTTCCTGATCGCTCTTCGTCTTCGGCTCGATCGCCAGCGAAATCACCGGCTCCGGAAAATCCATCGACTCGAGGACGATCGGATGCTTCTCGTCACACAACGTGTCGCCGGTCGAGACGCTCTTGAGGCCGACCGCCGCGGCGATATCGCCCGCGTACACTTCCTTGATTTCCTCGCGCTTGTTCGCGTGCATCTTCAAGAGGCGGCCGATCCGCTCGGTGCGCTGCTTGGTGGCGTTGTAGACGTTTCCACCCGACGTGAGCACGCCCGAGTAGACGCGGAAGAACGTGAGCTGGCCGACGAACGGGTCGGTCATGATCTTGAACGCCAGCGCCGCGAACGGCGCATCGTCGGCCGCCGGACGCTCGATGAGCGTTTCTTCCTTCTTCGCCGGATCGAGGCCGGCGATCGACGGCACGTCGAGCGGCGACGGCAGGAAGTCGACCACGGCGTCGAGCAGCGGCTGCACGCCCTTGTTCTTGAACGCCGATCCGCAGATGACCGGCACGAACGCGCCCTCGCTCTTGTTCCGGACCGAGCTGTTCACGCGCTTGCGGAGCGCCGACTTGATTTCGTCTTCCGTGATTTGCTCGGCTTGACCGTGCAGGTACTTCTCGAGGATCGCGTCGTCGACTTCACTGACCTTCTCGATCAGCTGCTCGCGATAATGCTTGGCTTCCTCGAGCATGTCGGCCGGAATGTCGCCGACGATGTAATCGGCGCCCATCGTTTCGTCCTTGTACGTAATCGACTTCATCTTGATGAGATCGACGACGCCGAGGAACTTGTCTTCCGAGCCGATGGGGAGCTGGATGGCGACGGGATTCGCTTCGAGCTTCGAGATGATCTGGTCGAAGGTGCGTTTGAAGTCCGCGCCGATGCGATCCATCTTGTTGACGAAGCAGATGCGCGGCACGCGGTACTTGTCGGCCTGACGCCAGACGGTTTCCGACTGCGGCTCGACGCCGGCGACCGAGTCGAACACCGCGACCGCGCCGTCGAGGACGCGCAGCGACCGTTCGACTTCGGCCGTGAAGTCGACGTGGCCGGGCGTGTCGATGATGTTGATCCGGTGATCGCGCCAGAAACAGGTGGTCGCGGCCGACGTGATGGTGATGCCGCGCTCCTGCTCCTGCTCCATCCAGTCCATGACGGCCGTGCCTTCGTGGACCTCGCCGATCTTGTACGTAATCCCGGTGTAGAACAGGATCCGTTCCGTGGTCGTCGTCTTCCCGGCATCGATGTGGGCCATGATGCCGATGTTTCTCGTCTTGCTCAGAGGTGACTGTCTAGGCACAGGTCTAAGTTCTACATTCTCAGTTCTAAGTTCTCAGTTCGTAGTTCGTCGTTCGTGCTACCAGCGATAGTGGGCAAACGCCTTGTTCGCCTCGGCCATCCGATGCGTGTCTTCGCGCTTCTTCACCGCGCCGCCGCGCAGGTTCGCGGCGTCGAGGAATTCGTTCGCGAGCTTTTCGTACATCGTCTTGCCGTCGCCGCGCGAGCGCGCGTAGCCGACCAGCCAGCGGATGCTGAGCGAGAGGCGGCGGTTCGGATTCACCTCCACCGGCACCTGGTAGTTCGAGCCGCCGACGCGGCGCGATTTCACCTCGAGGCTCGGCTTGACGTTGTCGATCGCCTTCTTGAACACCTTCAACGGATCGTCGCCGCTCTTTTCCTTGACGATGTCGAAGGCCTTGTAAATGATGCGCTCGGCGGTGCTGCGCTTACCGTCGCTCATCACGCAGTTGATGAACTTGCTCACGAGCGGACTCTGATAAAGCGGGTCCGCCGGAATGTCGCGCTTTGGAATCTCTCTTCGTCTCGGCATCTGTGGTTCCTAAATCAGCTAGCCCCTAGCCCCTAGCCCCGACAGTGGGGAGAGCCCTACGCTTTCTTCGGTCGCTTCGCGCCGTACTTCGATCGGCCCTGCATCCGCCCCTGCACGCCGACGGCGTCGAGCGTGCCGCGCACGACGTGATAGCGAACGCCCGGCAGGTCCTTCACGCGGCCGCCGCGAATCAGCACCAGCGAGTGTTCCTGGAGGTTGTGCCCCACACCGGGGATGTACGTCGTCACCTCGATGCCGTTGGTCAGCCGCACGCGCGCGACCTTGCGCAGCGCAGAATTCGGCTTCTTGGGCGTCTGGGTGAAGACGCGGACGCACACCCCTCGCTTTTGGGGGCTGTTCTGCAAGGCCGGGCTCTTGGTCTTGCTGACGATCTTCTTGCGCCCTGCACGAACGAGCTGGCTGATAGTCGGCATCAGTGGCTTCTCGCAATTGGTGAATGAGAGAGTTGAAGAATTGATGAACGCCATCACCAATTCCGAATTCTCCGATTCGCCAAATGACAACGGCGCCGCGACAGCGGCGCACGCACGTGTTTCAGGCCTAGAAGCCCTGAGGCTTGGCGCCTGAAAACCCTAGTTAATCGCGACGGATTGATCGTTCCGGGTATTGCCGGAGACGTTATTCCTAAGCGGTGAAGCTAGATAGGGTGGTCCTAGCTCCAACAGAACCTGACGAATATAGCACGGGCTTCTTCGGACACGCAACCGACCGACGCCTAGGAACGCGCGGGAACGGCTGGAGTCGGTTGGGCCGGTCGAGCGGGTGCGCCGGGACTTGTCCCAGGGGCGCCAGCAGGCGCAGGCTTTGATGGGTCAAAACCCAAGCGCTTTAGCTGGGCTTCGAGACCAGATTTGTCGATCGCCTTGGCGTAGGCTTCTTCTGGAGCGACGATCTTCTTATTGACCAGATCCATCAGCGCGTCGTTCAGGGTCACCATCCCGACGGCCTTGCCGACCTGCATCATCGACTGGATCTGGAATGTTTTCGATTCCCGGATGAGGTTGCTGACTGCGGAGGTCACGATCAGCACTTCCAAGGCGGCGGCCCGCCCCCCACCGATTTTCCGGCAGAGCGTTTGAGAGATGACACCCTTCAGCGATTCGGACAGCATGATGCGGATCTGCGACTGCCGGTCCGCGGGGAACTGGTCGATGACCCGATCCACGGTCGAGGCCGCCGTCGTGGTGTGGAGCGTACCGAAGACCAGGTGGCCGGTCTCGGCCGTCTCGATCGCGATCGCCACGGTCTCCAGGTCGCGCATTTCTCCGACCAGGATGATGTCCGGATCCTCGCGCAGCGCCGCGCGCAACGCGTTCTTGAACGACATCGTGTGGTTGTGCACTTCACGCTGGTTGATCGCGCACGACTTGTTCTCGTGCACGAACTCGATCGGGTCCTCGATCGTGATGATGTGATCCTTCCGGGTGCGGTTGATGTAGTCGATCATCCCGCAGAGCGTGGTCGACTTGCCGGAACCCGTCGGTCCCGTCACCAGCACCAGCCCTTTGTTCAACTTGCACAAATTGAGGATCGCGGGTGAAAGACCCAGCGTCTCGGCCGTCAGGATGTTGCTCGGAATCACACGGAAGACCGCCCCGCGCCCTTTGCGGTCCATGAAAATGTTCGCGCGGAAACGCGCCAGGCCGAGGATCTCGTACGCGAAATCGGTATCGTGCCGCTCCGTGAAATCGTGTTTGTTCTTCTCCGGGGTAATCGGCTCGAGCAGCTGGACGACGCGCTCGGGGTCGAGCACCGGGGCCGCGGCATCGAGCGGCTGCATGACGCCGTCCTTGCGGACCAGCGGCGGTGTGCCGACGGACAGGTGCAGGTCCGACGCGCCGACCGCGCACATCTGACGGAACAACGTGTCAATCTCGTGCGGCATCGCTCGCCTCCTGGAGCTCCACGATGTGCGCGCTGTTGACGATCACGGTGCCTTCTGCCGTCTCGACGTACCGGAAGGCCTCCGGGGCACGGGTGTAATCGCTCAAGCGATCCCTGCCGGTCGGCAGCTGCACGCGCACGCGACCCGTGACCATGCGTCCGATGGACAGCAGCATGCGCACTTCCCGTTCCGTCGCCACGGCATACCCAGGGTCCGACTGCACCTCGTCCTCGCCTTCCAGGAGTCGAATCTCCACGACCTGTGCACGATTGATCAACGCGGTCCGCAGGCCGTCACCCGACATGAATTCGAAAGGGAAAAAGCCGTTTTCGGCATTGAGCAGGTCGGCCACGCGCTCGGGCCCAGCGTGGCTGGCACGGGAGCCGGCCAGAAAGAAACAGCCCTGAACGACCGCCCCAGTGCTTAGGGTCACCGCAGCCTGCGTCCGCCGCTTCTCGATTCGGAACTCAGACACTTCAATGCGAGATATCGGACCCGGACCTCGGTCTCGATATATATTCCAGTCTGGAGACACGCTGATGGGATTCACCCCGACCGAATCGATCTGGTTCAACGGCAAGCTCGTTCCCTGGAACGACGCGAAAGTTCATGTGCTGGCCCACGGGCTCCAATACGGTACGGGCGTCTTCGAGGGGATGAAGTCGTATCCGACGGCCGACGGACCGGCAATTTTCCGGCTCGACGCCCACCTCGAGCGTTTCTATAAGTCAGCCGAACTCTATGACTTACAGATTCCGTACTCGATCGACGCCCTGTCGGAGGCGAGCTTGGACGTGGTTCGAGCGAACGGGCTGGAAGCCTCGTATTTGCGGCCGGTGGCCTTCTTCGACGCGGCCACGCTCAGCGTCTGGACCAAGGAGTGTCCGGTCACCGTCGCCATCGCGGCCGTTCCGACGGGCAAGTACCTGGCCAACGCCGATGAGGGGGTTCGAGTCACAGTGTCCCCCATCCGGAAATTCGACAACAGCGCCATTCCCGCCTGGGCGAAGGCCTGCGGCCAGTACATCAACTCCGCGCGGGCGGTCAACGACGCCCAGCGCCGCGGGTTCGACGAAGCGCTGCTCCTCAATTCTCAAGGGCTGGTCGCGGAAGGTTCGGGCGAGAACCTCTTCGTCGTGAAAAATGGCGCGCTCGTCACCAATGACAAGGACGCCAGCATCCTGATGGGGGTCACCCGGGCGTCCGTGCTCGAAATCGCCGCCGATCTGGGCATCGACGCGCGCGTGGCGCAGATTTCGATGGAAGACGTCCTCGGTGCCGACGAGCTGTTCTTCTCCGGAACGGCGGTCGAGGTCACCCGGATTCGCGAGGTCGACGGCACTGTCATCGGCGACGGTAAACTCGGCCCGGTCACCCGTCGTATTCAGGAGACGTTCAATCAGGCGGTCCGTGGTCAGCTGCCGCAGTATCGACGCTGGCTGTCGTTCGTCCGCCAACCGGTGTCTTCCATGTAAGCCGCTCCGGCAGGTGAACGGGCGAAGCGGACTGACACGTCGCGCTAACCTTAGGACCGGCAACGGTAGAACCGGCAACCGTAGAACCGAGTGTCCAGCGAGGTCTTGCTCATGACACGTTTCGCCGCACTGGCTACCGGACTGGGTCTGGTCGTCGCGTCTTCAGCATTCGCGCAGCAACCGCCTCCTGCGGGCGCCGCGCCCGGAGCGGGACAGCGCGCCGGCGGACCGCCGCCGATGACCAACCTGCAGATCATCCCGAAAGAGGCGCCGCGCGAGCAGGTCCTCGCGACGATGCAGAGCATCTCGGCGGCGCTGGGAGTCCAGTGCAACTACTGCCATGTGATGGAAGGCCGCGGCGGCCGCAACGACATGGCGTCTGACGACAAGCCGACCAAGAAAACGGCGCGGCAGATGATGGTGTTCGCGCGCGAGCTGAACGAGAAGCTGCCCGCGGTCGTTGGCAAGGCGGGCAACGAGACGACGCGCGTCGGGTGCGTGACGTGCCACCGGGGCCTCGCCATTCCGAAGCAGCTGACCCAGGTGCTCAACGAGGCGGTGAACGCGAAGGGCCTCGATGGCGCGGTCGCTCAGTATCGCGAGCTGCGGACCAAATACACCGGCACGATGGCGTACGACCTCAGCGAGAACGGGCTGATTGCGATGGCGCAAGCCGCACTCGGCGCCGACCGCGCCGACAACGCGCTGGCGTGGTTGAACCTCAATCTCGAGTTCTATCCGAAGTCGTCGCGCACGTACCAAATCATGGCGCAGGCCCACCAGAAGAAGAACGACAAAGACGCGGCGATCAAGGATCTGGAGAAGGCCGTGGAGCTCGACCCGAACAACAATCAGGCGAAAACGCAGCTGCAGCAGCTCAAAGGACAGTAAGCCATGAAGCAGACGCTTCTCCCGATCGTTGTTCTCGCGGCGTCGACGCTTGCCTTGGCTCAGGCGAAGCCGGCCGCGCCGAAGAAGGATCTGGTCGAGTTCGAGATGATGACGTGGCCGGAGGTCAAGGCCGCGATGGCCGCAGGAAAAACGACGGCGCTCTTCTACACCGGCGGCACCGAACAGCGCGGGCCCCAGAACGTGAACGGCGGCCACACGCTGATGGGCCGCGAAATCGTGAAAACCATCGCGTTGCGGCTGGGCAACGCGATCGCGATGCCGGTGCTGCCCTACACCCCGAACAACGCGAGCGCGGATCTGCCGGGCACGATTGGGCTGACGCCTGAGTTGCTCGGCGCGATTCTCGAACGCGTCACCGACCAGGCGATGGCGACCGGCTTCAGGAACGTCGTCCTGATGGGGGATCACGGCGGCGGTCAGCCAGCGACCTACGCCGACGTGGCGAAGAAGATGGACGCGAAGTACTCAGCCGAAGGGAAGCACGTGTACTTCTGCGACGAGGTCTACGCCAAGGCGCAGGGCGACTTCGACAAATGGCTGCAGGAGAAGGGATACCCCACCAGCTCGCACGCCGGAATCCCCGACACCTCCACGATGCTGTATCTCGGCGGTGACAAGGGCTGGGTGCGGAAGGAACTGATCCCGACCGCGGAGGGCGATCCGGCACCGCCGCCTGGCGCACGCGGTCGCGGCCGCGGGCAGGCCGATCCCAACGCGCCGCCCCGGAAGAACAACGGCATCACCGGCGATGCGCGCCGCTCGACCGCGGCGCTGGGCAAGATGGCCTTCGATATCAAGATCGACTACGCGGTGAAACAGATCCAGGGCTTCCTGGCGAGCTCGACGAAAACCACGGGACAGTGACTCCGGAATCCGCGAACGCCGGTCGAAGCATCGGCCCCTCCGCCGTCAGCCGATTGTTGCGCGACCGGAGCCTTCGGCTCGCGGCCGGACTCGCCGTCGCTGTCGCCATTCCCGTCGCAGTCCTGTTCTATTTTCAGTTCCGATCGATCGCGGCCCTCAGTCAGTCGTCCGCCGTCGTGCTGCGCCAGTTGAGCCAGGAAACGGCCGACGGGATGACGCAGGGATTGCAGGATGCGCTGCGTGCGCCCTACATCAACGTCCTCCTTCGCGTGACGCAGATCCAGACCGAGCCGCTTGACCTGCAGGCAATCTCGCCGACGTTCG
>Ga0209811_10000641_pt1 | contig 13614 bp, 16 predicted proteins | sample Coa_R1_6_FD_187161 | JGI IMG/M metagenome (GOLD analysis project Ga0209811, IMG submission 187161) | Surface soil microbial communities from Centralia Pennsylvania, which are recovering from an underground coalmine fire. - Coalmine... | ecosystem: Environmental > Terrestrial > Soil >...
CCCCCATGCTTTTCATCTATCTGATTCTTGCGATTGTTCCAGGCTTCATTTGGCAGTACCGCCCATTTATCGTGGACCCACTCCTCTTTAAACTCTGGACTTTGTTTGTGCCTGGCGTATTGCTGACACTTTTGCCGCTGCCCATCGCCGCTCTGGCCATGCGCCGGGCTTTGTCCCCAAATTCGCCTAACCAACGCTTGGAGCGGCCGTGAGAGCTGATGCGCGCGATCTGAGTCGGCAGTCGGCCGCTCAAGCTCATCGTTAGGAGTCACGCCGTGCGCCTTCGCATAACATGAAGTCAGTGCCACAACGAACGCCGGGGGAACCTATGAACGTCCGGCCGCCTGTAACGCTTATTAACGTTTTCACCGTTGATCCCACAAGGCAAAAGGAACTGGTGGACCTTCTCGCACGGGCGACGGAGACCTCAGTGCGCCACGCGCCGGGGTTCATCTCTGCGAGACTGCACCGCAGTCTCGACGGCACGAAGGTCACGATGTACGCACAATGGCAGAGCCGCGAGGCGTATCAGGCCATGCCCCAGGATCCAGGTCCAAGCCCCTACCTTGAGCAGGCTCTGGCGATAGCGACATTTGACCCTGGAATGTATGAAGTCGTTCAGACCTTTCTGCCAGAGGCGCCGAAGGCAGCGTGACTCCTAACCAGTGGTTGGAACGGCCGTGACGTTAAGTGGGCGGCGCGACATGGGCGCGCTGCGCTATCTTGCGCTCATGTCGCGCAATCTGGAGCGGCGGTCGGCCGCTCAGACACCGTTAGGCGAGCGGAGGAACAATGGTTGACGTTACCGCTTCCGACGAAGGAACAGCATGGCATCGAAGGTTCGCTGCCGCGGCCAACAACCGCGCTTGGGGTCTGTCCGTGCAGACGCGCAGTGCCGCGGAGGATCAGGAAATGCTGAATGCCGCGCACGCCTCAGCCTGGCACTGGGCGAAGGTGGGAACCGCGCTCAACCGCATGCGGGCCACTATGCTACTCGCTGAAGTTCATGCTCTGCTCGGCTTGGGTCAGTCTGCCCTGGCTCACGCGGAAGAAATGCGGGCGTATTCTCTTGAAGTCCAATCCCCAGATTGGGAGATAGCGTTCGTCCATGTTGTACATTCGCACGCCGCCTCAGCCGCCGGTGAAACCGAGAAGCATCGCAACTCCTACGTCCTGGCTGTCGCAGCGCTTGAGCACATATCGAACGAGGAAGAACGCCGTATCGTTGCAAGCACGTTTCTTCACGTTCCTAAACCGAGAGACAACGCCTAACAAGCCGTTGGAGCGATCGCAGGATCGCGTCTTCGGTGAGCCAAGCAGGGGATTGATGATTGTGATAAATCAGCTTCGTTGGTCGCCGCCCCCGCGTCGCTCAACCTCATCGTTAGATGACCGGGACTCCTGGCATGCATCCGACTCACATTTCATTCGGTGACAACGTGCAGGTCTGTGACGTCGTCATAACACGGGACCTTGGTCTTGCTGGACTTAAGGGTGAGGTGTTTGGAGTCACTACTCCATCAGTGACGGCGGTGGAAGTGATAGGTACTCTTACAGCGGACGTTGCGATAAACGTTCACTTCCCTTCGCTGGATAAAAACTTCTGGTTCGTTCCAGAACTGCTTGAGTTCCTTGACCACGGGGTTGGTACAGTCATTACGATCGGTACGCACAAACTGGTACGCCAAAGTGACGGCTCCTGGTTCGAGGAGAAGACCGGTCTCACGTTCAAGGATCCGGCGCGGGCCCATCCGGCCTACCAGCGTTTCACAGAGCCCTCACGGCCGTGGTGGAAGTTTTGGTAGTTTCGTTGCCTAACAAACTCGCTTGGAGCGGCCCGTGAAGCCTCAGTTGCGTAGCGAGCGCATATGCCCGGTCGCTCAAGCGCGACGGTAGGCGTCGAGAATTTGGCGAGCTAGCTCCATGGTGTTTCCCCTCGAAGGCGGGTGTGATTGCGGCGCGGTTCGGTACCGAATCGAAACCGCGCCGATGTTTGTTCATTGTTGTCACTGCCGCTGGTGCCAACGTGAGAGCGGCGCATCATTTGCCCTCAACGCAATGATCGAAAGTGATCGCATTACTACATTAGGCGTCAAACCAGAGCTGGTGGATGCGCCTTCTCACAGCGGGCGTGGACAGCAAATTGCCAGGTGCAAAACCTGTCGAGTTGCATTGTGGAGTCATTACTCTAGTGCCGGTCCGCTAGTGACCTTTGTGCGAGTAGGCACGCTCGAGAATCCCGATGTGTTGCCACCAGACATACACATCTTCACGGAATCGAAGCAACCCTGGGTCGTGTTGCCGCCGAGTGTGCCTGCCGTCCCCGTCTACTACGATCGGCGTAAATATTGGCCCCAAGATAGCCTACTGCGGTGGCAAGCGTTGCTGCCACTCATCGAGGAGTATCAAAGTTCAAATCGGCATTCCGACGCGTAACCAACACGTGGCGAAGCCGTGAACGCCGGACGTACGAGCGCGCGGGCGACTGGGAGGATTGTGCGTTCGCGGCGCTCCGGTCAGGGCGGGGGGCGGCCGCTCAACATCATGGTTGGGCCTCACGGCAATAGCGCGATGGCCTTACACTACATCTAAAAGGAGTGCGACATGATCGGTGTATTCGTGACCTTTCGCTACGGAGACGACTTCGACGAGCGAGCCGTGCGGGCGATCGCTGAGAACGCACGAGCAAGGTTTGAAGGAATGCCGGGCCTCCGCTCGAAGGCCTTCACGCTCAATTCCGGAAAGCGCGAGGCCACAAACTTCTACGTTTGGGATTCAGAGGACGCAGCCAAAGCGTTCTTCACTGATCAGTTACTCGAGCGGGTGGCCGGCCTCTACGGAGTGCGCCCCAGCGTGGAGTTCGTGCAGATTGCCACACTCGTGGAGAACACCCGGGCGTGATGTGGGCCATGGATAGCGCCCAGCCCGTCGTTGCGCCGGACCCATTCCGGCCGGCTCCGCGCACCCGAACGGGCCGGAGAATTCTGACAGTAGGCAATCCCATGGAACGCCCGAATCGTTAGATCGCTGCTGCACACTCAGAGGTCGCCGTGAAGAAGCTACTCGCCGTCATCGCCGTCTGTGTCGTTGCGTGGAGTGTGGTGACTACAGCGGCCGGCCCTCAAGTGCGCTCTTAGGCCTCGCGTTTGATCCTGTCCCCAACTTCTGAGTTTCAACGATGCCATTGCTCTTCTCGTACGGCACGCTGCAACAGTCAAACGTTCAACTCGCCACCTTTGGTCGCGAGCTCCCAGGTACACCGGATTCACTGGTGGGCTATGAGCAGTCGATGGTCCCGATCAACGATCCAGAGGTGGTCCGTACCAGCGGCAAGACACACCACCCCATCGTCAGGTACACCGGTGACGCCACTGCCCGAGTCCCCGGCACTGTCTTCGAGATCACTTCACAGGAATTGGAGTGCGCGGATCGGTACGAGGTCTCCGCATATAAGCGGGTCGCCGCTCCTTTGTCATCCGGGCGCACCGCATGGGTGTACGTTGACGCAAAATACGCACCACCGACGTGAGCTATTCATGTCGCGAGACCTGAGCAGCGGATTGGGACGCGTGACGCCGCCTAACAGTCGCCGGAGCGGCCCATGAGAGGCCGGTGGCGCGCCGCGAGCGCGCTATGTGATCTTGCGCTCGCAACGCGCCGGCCCCCTCGGCGTGCGGCTCACCTCCACCGCTAGAGACCGAGCGTGGCCCGCTTTGGAATCGTTATCGCTTCGTTTGTTGCTGGGGTGGCAGCAGCGCTGCTTGCTATATATGTCGCGCTTCGCTTCGCGCCAGACACCATCATGGCAGATGACATGGTGGATGCCTTGGCGGTCGCGGCAGATGCACCGCTGTCGCAATTTACCCCCGGCTCCGCTGTCTACATCAAGACCGACATCGGTCCGGCACTTCTGGAGAAGTTAGCGCCTCGATATCCGTCACTGCGGTTACTTCCATACTCGTTACGCCCAGAAGAGAGTGGTTGCGCTCCCGCTCAGACCGTCCCCTGTCAGCGCAACGATTTCCTGAAGCTTGAGGTGCTGACGGCTCCGACGCACCGCACGATGTTGGTAGCATTTGGGACGTCTAGAACGTTCGGTCAGGTTCTCCTGTTAAAATTCGGGGGGCATTGGCGAATTGTGGTAGGTAGCCTCCATGTGGTGTAGCAGGACGGCGTCCAGCAAACGCTTGGAGCGGACCGGGAGACTCATGCGGCGCGCCGTGAGCGCTGGGCCTATCGCGCGCGCACCGTGTGCGATCTAGTGCCGCAGGCGACCGCTTAGGCTTTAGATCCCATGGACAATCGCGCTAACAGGCTTATGCGATTTCCGAGTGCCGTCGCTCGCGACCCCGCTATTGATGCGTGGTTTGACAGTAGACGTCCTCAGCTCGGTGCCATTGCACGCGAGTGGTTCCTTCGGATGCGGGAATGTGGTGTCGATGTTCGGGAGCTGCTCCATGACGGACACCCCACCGCGTGCGTGGGCGATGCAGCGTTCGCGTACACCAATGTGTTCACGGCTCACGTCAATGTCGGGTTCTTTCAGGGCGCGACACTGCCGGATCCGGCGGGGTTGCTGCAAGGAGATGGGAAATACATGCGTCACGTGAAGCTGAAGCCCGATACGGCTGTGGATGTCGCATCATTGGAAACGCTGATCACCGCAGCGTATCTGGACATCAGGAGCCGGTTGGCGGTTGCCTAATCAATGAAGTGCTCAGGCCTGATGTTTGCGGCGGTGCCGGCTAACAGTGGGTGGGGGCTTCGTGAACGGTAGGTGGTCACGCGTCGCGGGCGTGGCAGGCAGTGTGCGACCGCGGCGCTCGTCGAAACCCCCTGGGCGGCACCTTTGCGCCCTCCCGGCGCCATTCGGGTGCCGGGGGCGCTCTCCATTTCTCGAGTTTGCGGGCAGTTGCGGGCCTGTGGGAGCGATCAGGCCCGCTCGCATTTGACATTCGCCGACCGGGGACTAATGTAAGCCAGTGCTTCGCTTGAAGCGGGCGGCAGCCCCCAGGCTACCGTCGCATGGGAAGCGTTCAAAATGAGGGATTGGTCATGAAGGAACGGACCATCCAGCGCGGGAACCTTACGCAACTCGGCCGGCGAGTAGATCTAGACGTCGAGCCGCCTGAAACCGCAGCCCCAAGCGGAATCGAGGTTCAGGAAGAACAATGGGGTTCGATCGCCGTGCAGCGCGTGTACAAGATGCGCTGCGAGTGTGGCCGCTCATGGTTCGAACTCGAGCTCCCGCAGTTCATCAGGTGCCCTGCCTGCCACAGGCTCGCTCTCATCTCCGAGTAACGCGGGTAGCGCAGAGTATTCCCGCGCTTCAGTGACTTCTTTGGCGTTGCATCCGCGGCGGGCGGCAAGTGACGTTCGGCTCGGCTGCGCCGGCTCTTCTGCCGGCACCTACACTCTCGTGTTGATGCGGCAGTGACTGCAGGGTGCGCCGCCGCCGGAGCGGCGTGGGAGCGGGAGCCGCCATGCGCGCGGATCGTCCACTCCCACGCTGACACCGCCTATTTCGGTTCGCCGCAGTCCCGGCGCCGCATCACTACGCGGCGGTTCTGTACGCGGCCTTCCTCCGTCGCATTGTCTGCGATCGGGTTCATTTCACCGTAGCCGACTACCGTCATGCGCTCGTCACCGACGCCCTTCGACAGAAGGTAGTCACGCACGGTGGTCGCGCGTTGCTCGGACAGTTTGTGGTTGTAGTCAGGCTTGCCGGTTGCATCCGTGTAGCCCTCGATCGTGCCGCTGACCCAGTGCAGTCGCTGCAGCGTCTCAGCCGCCTTGTCGAGCCGTGCCTTGTCCGCATCCGCCAGCTCGGCGGAGTCGGACTTGAACTGCAACTGCACGGTCAGCTCGCACGGACAACCCATGGGTCCCACGCGTACCCCGGGGGGCACGTCGGAGCACGCAGCCGGCGACGCCGGCGTGGACGCGGGTGGGGGAGCGGGTGGCGGAGCGGGTGTGGCCGCGACAGGCGCTGCGGGTTCCGGCTGCTTCGGTTGACATGCTGCGAGCAACACCACGAGCCCGACCGAGAAAAACCACAATTTGTTGATACTCATTTCGATCCCTCCCGCCGCTCATTTCTTTGATGCGGATCAAATGCCAGCTCAACCGCAGCGCCGCACGATCGACTCGTCAGTCGCGTCGACGGCGCTCTTGCCGAGCGGCCCGCATCTTCGGCAACCTTGACCGTGGCTCTAGCTCACACAGAAGCCGGCAAGGAGTAAAGACGCAGGGCCGCCACGCCCTCCCCGGTGAACCACCTGGCAGTCCTACTTAACGGCTTCGTAGGAGAATTTCTGACCAGCGAGGGAAGCCTCGTACATCAGCCCGCCCTTCGCGATCGTGAACACCGCCGTGCCCTTATGATACTTACCAGCGGTACCTGCGCCGGTGTCCCCGCCGCCGCTGCTGGCGCTCGCCGTCGCACCGGTGGTCCCCACCGAACCGGACGCACCTGACTTGATCGCCACGGCGCTCACGCCGGCGCCGAACTCGAAATTGCCGCTGGTGAATTGGTCGAGAGCGGCTTTGTTCTCAAAGAAGATGATCTGACTGAACGCCTGACCGCCGGCCTGCAATCCGACGCTCACCTGCGTCATTGCGGTGTCGCCGATGTGCTTGCCCTTTTCGTAAACCCTGCCTTTGCCGTGCGCGGCACCGACCCCCAGACCTCCTTTGGCGATCGAGGGGAAGATCGCGTAACCGTAGCTGTCTTTGAAGAATGCGGCGCTTTCACCGGCCTTCTTGAATACATCGACCGCATCGGAATAGTCATCTGCCCACGCCAACGAGCCGGCGACCATCATCACAGCCAAGACCAACATTGTGAGTTTCTTTATCACGGCCTTTCTCCTTCTGTAGTGCCGGCAGCGGCTGCCGATATGTTAGTTACAAGTTTCGAAGCCCCATTTGGCGGAATCGTCAAGCAGGACTCTCCGAAGGGTGATGGCGGGGCGCATGTCTGATCCCGCCGGCGCAATCGTTGATTGAACGTAATAATGACACGAGCGAGAGTTTCCCGCGCGCCTGCGCGCGCCAAATTCCTCTCAGGTGAGTCGCGAGCGAGTGTGCGAAGTTGGAAGCGACTGCCGAGGCTGCGCATTCCCCTGCAGCGCCCGGCCTGACGCAAACACCGCCCGCAGGTGAGAGGACCGGGATCCTGCCTCGCTTGGCCTGCAACTAGACCATGGCGATCCAACACGGGATGGTGGCGTGGGCGAGCGCCTATCCGTAACAATTACAGCGAGTTCCCGTGGCAGTTCGTCTCGTAACTGAATGAGCGTCACTTTTTAGTGCGGTGCACACCGGATCAGCGGCGCTCGTCCGTGGTGCCTCCTCGAGGATGCTGCGTGCGCACAACGCCCGAGCGCCACAACTGATCTAACCAACAATGCGAGTTCACTGTTTCGCTGCGTATCCGTCCGGTCTCGAGCCGCTCACGAGGGCCAGGACCTCGGCATCGAACCCCAACAAGGCCTGGAAGCCGGCGGATGCCCGTTGCCGCACTGGCGCGCTTCACAACTGCGTGATGCCAGATCCGACCATGAGCGAGACCGCAACGGTCGCGGCACGTCCGACGAAGTCACGTCGCACTGACTTGAGCTCGAGCTTCGAAGGCTGCTTGCACCGCTGGCCGCCGCACGCTGCGCTGCTCGCCCCGTGAACTGGCAGAAAGTTGGTCACAAAAGCTTAGTCATCGAGTACTGCAGCGGTGCCATAATCCCCGGCGCTGTCGCCCGCTGCGGCCCTAGTCACAGCGGGGCGGATCTTCAGCGGAATTTAAAGGCATTACCAGGATCGCAGAGCGTCGCACCTCGTGGGGCGGAATCGCACGGAGCCGCATTTCTCGCGCTCAGGCGCACTCACCGCGCGCCACTCCACCGGACGGCCTGGCCGCAGCGCTGCGATCTCGCGCCAATTACCGAGCGATCGATCGCCAGCATCATGGAACCCGCAGCGAGTGGGAAGGAGTCCGAAATGAGCACAGCCCCCAGCCCTCGTCACAATCATCTCAAGCAGAAAATTCCAGTTGGCAAGGTTCCAGTCGGGAAAAAGGCTGCGCCTAAGGAGGAGAAGATGAACGAGGAGAAGATGAACGAGATCGCCCGGTCCGCAGGAAGACTCTTCGCATTCACCATCGATGCGAATACCGCGCAAGTCGTCAAGCTCGAAACCCTCGATGCCAGCGGCGCGCGCCGCGAGCTCTCTGATGAGGAACAGGCGAGCCTGGTGCAGGCAGCGTCCGAGGAAGGCCTCGAGGAATTCTTCGAGAAGGCGTTCGAGGCCGGCATCGCCTGCGTGCTTGGCGAGGACGAGCGGCAGCACAAGACCGACGAGCCTGCCGAGGAGGCGGAGCTGCGGCACCTGCTGCTGACGCCACTGATCGAGCACAGCCCGGTGAAGCGCCTGATGCAGCGCGAAGCTCTGAACCGGGCGATCCTGGGGACGTTGCTGCAACGTGCGATGAAGAAGCCACCGGCGGACGCCGAGGGCGCGCCCACTGCGGGGCCGCAACCGGATCGTGCTGCGCCCGCCCGTGCAAACTGACGAGCTCAGGAGGACTTATGAGCGCATCCGAGGAACTTGCGCGGCTTGCCACGGGTGGCCGCGCGCTGCGTCGCCGGCGACTGAGCCGCGCACTGCTTGCCCGCCTCATCGGTGACCGATACGCGGCGGAGGACGAGGACTTCGAGGGTGAAGAAGGCGGAGGCGAAGAGGAGGGGCGGCGCATCATGCGCCTGCTGATTGGCAGTCGCCTCCTGCGCCGTCGTCGTTTGCGCAACCTGCTGCTCGCGCATCTGCTGCGCGAGCGTGGTGAGGCCGGCGAGGAGGACGAGGCTGAGGAGGGTGGGAGCGAGGAGGATCCCGACAAGGAACGGCGCATCGTGCGCCTGCTGATCGGCAGTCGCCTGCTGCGTCGCCGTCGCTTGCGCAACCTCTTGCTCGCGCATCTGCTGCGCGAGCGTGGCGAAGCGGAGGAGGCGGAGGAAGACGAGGATGAGGGCGAAGAGGCATCCGGCGAGGAGGGCCCCGGCAAGGAGCGCAGGCTCGTGCGCCTGCTGATCGGCAGCCGCCTCCTGCGCCGCCGACGCCTGCGTCGCATGCTGCTCGCACACCTGCTGCGCACGCGCGACGAAGCGGAGGAAGAGGAGGATGAGGGCGGGGAGGCATCCGGCGAGGAGGGCTCCGGGAAGGAGCGCAGGCTCGTGCGCCTGTTGATCGGCAGCCGCCTCCTGCGCCGCCGACGCCTGCGCCGCATGCTGCTCACACACCTGCTGCGCGCCCGCAGCGAAGCGCAGGAAGAGGGGGATGAAGACGAGAGCGAGGACGAGCTTGCCGAGGGCGGTGACGGGGACCACCGCCTCATGCGGCTGCTGATCGGCAGCCGCCTCCTGCGTCGCCGGCGCGCCCGTCGCATGTTGCTCGCGCACCTGCTGCGTGAGCGATCCGGGGCAGAGGAGGAAGAGGACGAGGGCGAGGCCGAGGACGAGGACGAGCTCGGCGAAGGCGGCGACAGTGAGCGGCGCCTCATGCGGCTGCTGATCGGCAGCCGTATCCTCCGTCGCCGCCGCGTTCGTCGCACGCTGCTCGCGCACCTGCTGCGCGAGAGTGGCGAGGCCGAAGGGGATGAGGACGAGGGTGAGGATGAGTTCGGCGAAGGCGGTGACAAGGAACATCACCTGCTACGCCTGCTCGGCGGCCAGGGAATACGGCAGCGCAGTCGCGCCCGCCGGCTGCTGATGGCGCACCTGCTGCGCGAGCGCGAAGAGGCATGAAGAAGTCCCTGGCGCAGAAGGTGTAGCGTTGTAGCGGCCGGAGGCGACCCCCCCTTCCGGCCGCTTTTTTAACCGTCGGCCTGAACAGCGTGCCGCAGATCGCGGCCGCGCCCGTCACCCGCCAACAGCTCCCGAGTAACGCTGCAAGTCGCTGACCGGGGCTTCAAACTCAGTGATCAGAAGCGCTGCAGGCCGGCCACCGACATCGCGGTGTACTTAGTCAGGCCCCGGCTGAACCGAGCTCCAAGGGAACTCCAGAGCGCCTCCCAAGGACGCCAGGGGAGGCCCTGCAATTGGCCTTTTGCGCAATCTGGCCCTACTCTGCGGGGCCTCGCGTCCTCGCAGCACGGATGCTGCGATGCATAATCCTTCAGTACTCCATCAGTAACCGGGCTGCCGTCTATGAATTTAGTGTTAGTACCTGTCGGACTCTTCATCGGGCTGGTCGTTTGTCTGGAAATCGGCTATCGCCTCGGTGCGCGGCGACGCCAGGCCGTCCCCAACGCTCATGAAGGCTTTGGCGCCATCGAAGCGGGCGTATTTGGACTCTTTGGCCTGCTGCTGTCACTCACCTTCTTCGGCGCCGCCTCCAGACTGGACGCGCGTCGCCAGCTCATCGTCCAGGAGGCGAATGCCATCGCCAGCGCCTATATGCGTGTAGATCTGCTCCCGAGCGCGGAGCAGCCGGAAGTCCGCCGTCTGTTCCGCGAATATCTGGATGAGCGGGTGCGCATTTCGGAAATGCCTAATGAAGCGGCTGCTTTGCAGGAAATGCACAAGGCGGCGAAGGTGCAACAGGCAATCTGGTCGCGGGCGACCAGCGCCACCAGTCAGGGCGTTCCAGGCGCGATCCTGCTGGTTCCGGCCCTAAATCAGATGTTCGAAATCGCCAGTGCGAAAGCAATCGCGGTCCAGACACATTTACCGAAGCTCGTCTTTGAATTCCTGATCGCCGTGGCACTCCTGAGCGCCTTGATCGCTGGCTTTGGACTGGCCAGAGGTGAGCGCAACTGGGTATCAGCCCTCCCCTACGCTTTGGTAGTGGCCCTGACCATGTACGTGATGATCGACATGGAATACCCGCGAGCCGGCCTTATCCGCATAGGTGCGGCAGACCTCGCCCTGAGCACCCTGCGAGACTCAATTCAGTGATTGCAGGGGCGTGCAGCATGGGGCTTCGCTGTACGAGACATCTTCAGGAACACTGCCGCCGTCGCGACAGGCCCTGACCCATGTCTCGACACGCGAATCTCGGCGCCTGCAGCAGGCAAGCGCGCAACGCAGGACGTGCGGTCGCGCTGTTCGCTTTCGCGCGTATACTCAAAGCGGCCATCCCACCATAGCGAGCACACCTTGAGCACCGGCGAGCGCTACCAGTTGCAGAGGAAATACCTATCCGTCGCGTCGTTGCTGTTGCTCACCGTCACTGTCGGGCTTGCCGGATGCGCAGGCGTTTCGGTGAAAGGCGCGTGGCAGGACGGGGTGCCCCGCAATCAGACCTTTGCGAAGGTACTCGTGGTTGGCGTCAGCCCGGACTTCAACCGCAGATGCGCGTTCGAGTCCACCTTTGCCTCCCAGCTCAGGAGTGCCTCAACGACGGTGGTGTCGAGCTGCGACGCGATGAACTCAAAGGAACAGTTGACCCGCGAGAACATCGAGCGCGTGGTCGCATCCGTCCATGCGGACGCGGTGCTGGCCACGCGGCTGGTCTCCGCGAGCACCGGCCAGCGGGAAGGCGGTAGCTGGGACACGCGCGGCGATTCCCTGTACAAGGCCACGGATTATGGCTACGGCGCCTACGGCATGCCGGTGACCTACGTAGAGTTCGAAACGGCGCCGCCGCTGACGACGCTCACAAGTTCGATTCACGTGGTCACGAGGCTCTACGAGACGCGTGGCGCGACGCTGGTCTACACCCTCGACACCATGACGAAGGCCCAGGAAATCGATTCAACGCAAGCGACTCTCATGACGATCACGGCGCCCACAGCGGATCGCCTGAGGCGGGACGGATTGATCCGCTAAGTCTTCCGCGCTGATTGGACCCGCGGCCCCGGGAACCCCATTGACGGGCGCCTCAGCGGGCGGAAATTTCGTGCCGGTGGACCTGGGGCCGGACTTGGCCGCCCGACAGCATCGACTCAGATGCCGGCTCCAAGAGCCCAACTTCTTGATTTAACTGGTCGGGGTGACAGGATTTGAACCTGCGACTCCTACGTCCCGAACGTAGTGCTCTACCAGGCTGAGCTACACCCCGAAGCGACGACCCGACGAGCCAAGGCAGGGGCGGCGGCGGGCCGCGCAGTGTACTCAACCGGCCCGCCGCCATCAAATGTGACGCTTTTGCCTAGCTGCCGGCTTTCTGCACCACTACCTGGCCCAAGTGCATGACGAACACGGGATGCTCGGTGGCGTGGATGTCCGTGAGGACATTGCCCGGCACCGCCACCACGTCGGCCGTCTTGCCGGCGCCAAGCGTGCCGAGCTCCGCCTCGAGTCCGAGCAGCTTCGCGGCATCGCGCGTACCGGCGAGCAGCGCCGCCGCGGGTGCCATGCCCTGGTCGGCCATCAGGCCGAATTCCATGGCGTTCATGCCGTGCGGGTAGACGCCCGCATCGGTACCGAAGGCGATCTTCACGCCCAGGCGCAACGCGGTCTTGAACATCTTGTCGTGCGCGGCGGCCGCAGCGCGCGCCTTGGCGGCGATGTTGGGCGGGAAGGTATCGGCCTCCTTGTTCACCCAGTACACCGCGCTGCGCGTGGGCACGAGCCACACGCCCTTGGCCTTCATCATCTTCAGCGTGTCCTCGGTGAGGAAGCTGCCGTGCTCGATGGAGTCCACCCCGGCGGCGATCGCCAGGCGCGCCGCGGTGTCGCCGTGGCAGTGGGCCGCGACCTTGCGGTTCCAGGTATGCGCCTCGGTGACGATGGCCGAGAGTTCCGCCGGGGTGAGCTGCGGCACATCCACCGGGTCGGACTCGGAGAGCACGCCGCCGCTGGCGGCGATCTTGATGACATCCGCGCCCCACTTCATCTGGTAGCGCACGGCCTCGCGGCACGACTCCGGCCCGCTGCAGATACCCTCGATCGGCCCCTCCGGCTTGATGCGCTCGGGCGGAAAGGGGTAGTCATCCATGTGCCCGCCGGGGGAGCCGATGCCGTGCACGGCGGTGAGGATCCGCGGACCGGAAGCCACCCCGGCGTTGATCGCGTTACGCAGGCCGATATCGACGAAATCGGCCGCGCCGACGTTGCGCACGGTGGTGAAGCCGGCTTCGAGCGTGCGCCGCGCGTACAGCGCCGCATAGAGCGCCTGCTCGGCGGGGAAGCGCATGAGCTTGTTGTAGACGCCGCGGTAGTAGTCCTTCGTGATCTCGCTCGTCAGGTGGGTATGGGCATCGATGAAGCCGGGCAGCAGCGTCGCATCGCCGAGGTCGATCACGCGCGCGCCGGGCGGGGCGGTGCCGCCGACTGCCAGGATCTTGTCACCCTGTACCACGACGATGGTGCCGTCCTTGAGTGCCGTGCCGGTGCCATCGAACAGGTGGGCGGCCTTGAGGACGATGGTCTGCGGGGCGGCTGCCGGCGCGGCCGCGGCGGCCGCGGCGGTGGCGGTGAGCAGCGAGATGGCCACAGTAAGGAGCGCGGCAAGGCGCGACGCGCAGGCGTGAGTGGTCTTCGTCATGAGTACGTCCGTTGCGTTGGGGTGGCGCAGTCTAGGGGGAGCGTGCGGCGCGGAGCAATGCCGCCGGCGGACGTTCCCGCCACGGGCGTGCTTTCGGATCTGAGGCCCGCCGAGCTCTTTAGGTCTTGTGCTCGA
>Ga0209811_10000643_pt1 | contig 13592 bp, 7 predicted proteins | sample Coa_R1_6_FD_187161 | JGI IMG/M metagenome (GOLD analysis project Ga0209811, IMG submission 187161) | Surface soil microbial communities from Centralia Pennsylvania, which are recovering from an underground coalmine fire. - Coalmine... | ecosystem: Environmental > Terrestrial > Soil >...
GAACTACCAGTAGGGGACGCCGCGAGTTCTTCGACACACCACCGCGTCGCGGGACCATTCAGGAACAGGCATGATCTCTGGAATCAGCGCGAAGGGCGAGGGCTGCTTTACAGTCTGCGACAGCACCACTGGGTCAAAGCAATCGCGACAGCGCGGTCAATCCGACGTATCCACTAAAGATCGTTGACGCTAACAGACGATTACACTCATACGGAACCGCTACTTACAATGATCCAGGTCCGGCAGTCGCAGTAACCGGCGACGATAGTCCGGCTTAACCTTTGGCTTGCCCATGGCGACGGCCTCCCCATGCCGCAGGATGGGAATACGGCAAAAGGCATGAGCTACGCAAGCAGCTGTCGCCGGTATTCCGGGTGGGGTTTTGAGCGCTATCGCCAGATTGGGTCAGTTAACTATCGGAAGTGACCACAATGGCGTCGAAATCCCTTGCCCTCACTGCCCTGGAGCAATGCCATTCATCTTCCAAGTCGGTAGGGGTGCTGATCTGGCTCAGCGCGCTTCCCCCACCCCCTGAGAAGGTACGTGCCGGCAGAACCGTATGCCCACGTAATGTTTAACTAGGTTTCGTCTGGCACAAGTGGTAGTTGTAAAGACCCGCGCCAAGGGAGCAATCTCAATTCTAGCTGTAGAACTCCCACATGTCGGCCATACGTGTACTCGTAGTAGAGGATTTCGCGCCCTTTTTGCAGGTTATCCGCTCGGTGCTGGCGGAAAGGCCGGACTTGCAGGTCATCGGCGAAGTAGCCGATGCTTGGAAGGGGTTCAGAAAGCGGAACTACTGGAGCCGGATCTGGTCCTCCCTGACATCGGACTCCCCACACTGAATGGAATCGAGGCCCCTCGAAGATTCGCAAACTTGTCCCGGAATCCAAGATAATCTTCTTAACCCAAGAGTCTTTCGGTGAGGTGGTGCAAGAAGCGCTCGGATTGGGGGCTTGGGGTTAGGTTGTAAATACAAGGATCGCAACTTCTAGCTGCTGTGGACTCGTTTCTTGACGGCAGACAGTTTGTCAGCGCCGGATTGGTGATGCAGAACATCAACTGAGCCAGCAGCGCTCACGCTGACGTAGACGACGCGTTTTCCTTCAATAGTCGCGTTTCGCTTTCAGGAACGGTAAAACCCGCGAGCGTCGACTTATTCTTGACGAACTCAAACCCTCCCTTTCACCCCGGATGTCGTCGGCAATAGCTCTTTTAAAACCGCCCCCATGCCACCTTCCCCCACAGTGCCAAGATCTCGTGGCGCCCGCCAAGAACCGGCCCGCGGAGCAAGGCGACCTGCCTGATACCGCTTATCGGTCGCGAACCGACTCATGGGTGACGCTGGTGATGAGCGCGGAGGGAATGTCTAGCTGGGTTGCAGCTTCGTGAGGAGACGTGGTTCTTAAAGTCTGTGCCGGGTCGGACTCCGGAAGCAGAGCTCCCGATTGTGGTTCCGATTAGGCAATTTTGCTCGGTAGCCCGAAGCTCCTGGCGAAGTGTCCTATAACATTGACAATTGAACCAGATGAGGTGAAAATGCATCGTTGACGTAGGCGTCAGCGTTTCCTCCCCCGGGCCCAGTCCTTTGGCCTGCCGTCCCAAAAAAGTTTGAAGGCTCCCAAGTCCTTCGATCAAAGACACAAGGAATAAAACATGCAGTGTCACCGTTGTGCACACGCGCGCCGTGCTGTGCGAAAGATGGTACTTGGCCTGTGCGGGTTAACGTTCCTCATGGCGATTCTGTTTGGGCAAACGGGGTTTGCGCAGACGAATCAGCCGTTAAATTTTGAAAATAACTATTTCGTAACCGGCGATTACGTCGTCTCGGGCGTGGGCCTGCGCGGACTTGGAGTGAACGGTTTTGCAAAGCAACAGTTCACCATGCCGGATGCGAATTCGGTTCCCGCCACGGGCGTCCCTACAGGGGCCGATATTGTCGCAGCTTTCCTCTACTGGGAAACGGTTGAGAGTTCGCAGACAACGTTTGTCGGACAGAACGGATTTTTCAGGCCAGTGTTTGCTAACGGACCAGCAACGGGATATCCGATTACCGGTGTAGTGCTGGGGAATCCCAATGCCCCGGTGTCCTGGAGTTCGGGCGGTTGCTCGGGGAGTTCGCAAGGTTCCAAGACCATGCGCACGTACGCCGCAGATGTAGGTCGGTTTTTGCCGCAGGATTCCCAGGGAAATATTCTAGCGAACGGCAGATATGAGGTGAGCCTTGCCGATAGCGGAAGCAACGGCGGCGGGGCTCCGCTGACCTTGGGCGCCACCCTTATTATCATTTATCGCGCCATCACGCCTTCGCTACCCCTGACCTCGGTTGTCATCTACGACGGTGCTTTTGCTCCGGCCAACGGTTCCTCGAGCATGGCGCAGACCATGCAGGGGTTCTACCAGGCGGCATCTGGTCCGGTTTCCAAGCTGACACACATCGTCGGCAACGGCCAGAGCAATAAGTATGAGACCGTGTCTTTCGACGGCGTGCCCCTACCTTCCCGATACGGAAACCTGCCACCCTTCCCCGGCTATTACAACGGGTCTTGGGACAACCCGACGTGGCGTCTTACCGCCGACAGTAATCCTGTTAACCCTGTGCAGGCTAACGATGCTTCAGCGACGACCACGGTGTCGCCGAGTTCCTCGAACAGCGGCTGCGTGTCCTGGGGCGCTGTCATTGTGAGCACCACCGTTCAGAACAGTGACAACGATGGCATTCTCGATGTGTGGAAACAGAAGCAAGGATACTGCGATGCTTCGATCAACGAAGGCGCGTGCACCACTACAGATCCCTCCTGGGTATCGCTTCCCGGAGCCACGTCAGGGAATAAGGATCTGTTTGTACAGCTTGACTACATGTGCAGCATCGTCAATACCGACGGTACTTGTAACACGACCAACGGCTATTCCTTCTATCCGTCAGCGAACGCGCTAACCATGATGACGAACGCGTTCTCGCCCCAGGAGACCAACCTACACCTGATTCCAGGGAATCCGGGATACCCGGCCGCACTCGCCACCGGTGCGATCCAGGAGCAAACCTGCACCGATTCGAAGGACTTGCAGGGGAATCCGGTGCTCTGTGAATACCCAAACCAGCCCGGACTCGTTGGCTGGAAGGCAGGGTTTGAGGTTCTCAAGAACCAGCCCCTCAATTACCCGGACGAGACCTCCTGTGAGCAGGCCCTCAACGGCCCGTGCATACGGCGCTTCCAGCATGGGCGCAAGGACAGCTATCACTATGCATTGTTCGCGCACGCCGCCGGCCTGCCCGAGTGGGGTCTGCAGGGTGGCAGCCTGACCAGCGTGGTTGCCGCCGGAAACACGGTTACGTTCACCACATCATCCCCACACGGCCTCAAGGCAGGGACGGATCGCGTAACCATTACCGATGCCATCACCAATCCCAGTCTGAACGGGACTTACATGGTCCAGACTGCCAGTGGCAACACTTTCACCATACAAATTCCTACGGCAACCAGTGCGACCTATAGCCAGTCCACTGATCCGTGGTTTGCCGTGGCGTCAGGCCGAATCCGTTCAACATCCGGTGTGTCCGATATCGGCGGCGGAGACTCTCTCGTCACCCTAGGGCTCTGGGGAGCTGCAGGGCAGACCGATCCCGTGCAAGCCGGCACGTTCATGCATGAGTTGGGACATGCGCTAGGCTTGACGCACGGAGGACTCTTTTATGACACACCGGGCAGCTACGCCGCTACGCTCGAGCCCAACTGCAAACCGAATTATCAGAGTGTCATGAGCTACCAATTCCAGGTCGATCTCCTGGGAAATGGTGTCTTGGATTATTCCGAGCAGCAACTGAGCACGCTGAATGAAAACGGCTTGTCCGCCGCACTCACCACCGCAGACGGATCGGCGCCCGCATACTCGACGACAAAATGGTATTCGGCTGTTCCGCCTGGTGGAGTCGGTTCACCCGCTAAGTCCCATTGCGATGGCACGCCACTGTTACCGAACACCGATCCGAATCCCACGATGTACGTGGTAGAGGGCGCTGCTGACCCAATTTTGCCGGTGTCGGCGTGGGTGAGCGGCTCGGATGTCAATTTCGACGGGAGCATCAGCGCGACCTTACGCGGCTACAACGATTGGGCGAACCTTGACCTCCGCCAGGTTGGGGCTACCGGCAGTGAGGTATTTGGAGGTGGCAAACTCACCGTGGGGACTGGCAAACTCACCGTGGGGACTGGCAAACTAACGGTCGGGACCGGCAAACTCACAGTCGGCGCCGGCAAACTCACAGTCGGTACCGGGGTCGGGGACCTTACTTTCGAGACGGCGAACTCGTTCGTCCGATCCCCTCGAAGCCTGACGGCGGCGCAGACGACGCCGCCGCGTTACATACAGCTAAATTGGGGCGCGCCAACCTTCGGACAAATCGGATCGTACAACATCTATCGCTCGACGAACGGGGCGACCGCCATGTTGCTTAACTCGGTTGCTGGCAATTCGCTTACGTTCACGGATACGAATGTATCCTGCGGCCCCACTTACTCGTATTTCGTGACCGCGGTGCTTGCAAACACGACTCCGCCACAGGAAAGCGTACCGTCTGACACCACGTCTGCGATACCGACCTGTGCGTCGACCTCCACGACCGTGACTTCTTCGGTGAACCCGTCGATTTACGGGCAGTCGGTTACATTCATCGCGACAGTGGCTAACACCTCCGGGAATACGGCCACACCAACCGGCTCTGTTCAGTTCTCCCTGGATGGCGTGCCATTTGGAGCGCCGGTGCCACTATCCGGGTCGGGAGCTGCGGCCACGGCCACAAGCGGTGCGACAGCCACCCTGAGCGTCAGCGGCTCGCCACACACCATCAAAGCGGTGTATACGAACACCGACGGAAGCTTCAGTGGCAGCTCTGGGACTATGAGCCAGACAATCAACCCAGCACAGACTTCCACAACTGTGACTTCCTCGGTGAACCCGTCGGTCTACGGGCAGTCGGTTACCTTCACTGCGACGGTCGCTAATACGTCTGGGCCAGCAATCAGCACGGCCACACCAACCGGCTCCGTTCAGTTCTCTGTTGATGGCGGGGCCTTCGGAGCACCACTGCCTCTATCCGGATCGGGAGCTGCGGGGACGGCCACAAGCGGTGCAACACTCAGCCTGAGCGTCAACGGCTCGCCACACACCATTAGAGCGGTGTATACGAACGCCGACGGAAACTTCAGCGGAAGCTTTGGAACTCTGGGCCAAACAGTCAACCCAGCGCCGACCTCCACGACCGTGACTTCTTCGGTGAACCCGTCGATCGTCGGGCAGTCGGTTACGTTCACTGCGACAGTCGCTAATACCGCTGGGGCAGCGATCAGCACAGCCACCCCAACCGGCTCCGTCCAGTTCATGGACGGGACGTCGTCCCTCGGAGCGCCGCAAATGGTCAGCGGTGTGGGCACAGCTACGCTGACTACCAGCGCGCTTACGGCGGGCACCCATCCGATTACCGCCGTCTACACCAACATCGACGGCAACTTCAGAGGCAGCACGTCCGCCAGCTTCAACCAGGTCGTGAAAGACTTCACCATCACTGCTATGCCGACCGCTCAGACCATCTCCTCGGGACACCAGGCGATCTACAGCGTTACCGTAACCCCGATCAGTGGCCTGACTGGTACGATTGCCCTGTCTTGCGGTGGGGTACCGGCCAATTCAACATGCTCGGTCTCTCCCGCAACAGACAATTTGCGGGGTGCGCCGGTCGCGTCGACAGTGACGCTGTTCGCGAACAAGAACGTGAATCACGGGACGTTCACGCTGACCTTCACCGGGACACTTGTAGGCGGCAACCTCACACACAGTACGACCGTTCAACTCACGGTGAAGTGAAACTCTAAAAATCTGACATTGAGCTTAGGGGCGGGATCTACAAGATCCCGCCATTTTTTCGAAACGAGGAAAAGAAAACGGCCGGAAGGATGGCAACTTGAGGCATTCTAGATGCCCCTTGAAATCCGCGACGACGCAAGGTCTCCCGACCTTTACGTTTTGTCTGGATCACTGGCGAAGGCGGCGGCGAATGTCAGCCAGCGACGGATCTTCCCCGGCTTTGGCGCGGATGTCCAGATACGTGCGATAAGGTTCTGCGAATCCGGGACTCTTGAGGCCTTCGCGCACACGCCCCTGGTAATAATAGATGGGTGGGAAATACGCGAAGGTTGGGGTGCTGTCCTGGAAAATCTCCAGCGCTTCGCCCCTCCGCTTCATGCAGCGGTCAAACTCTGAATCAGCCTCGACGAACATTCCGGCCTCCAGATACGCGCGTCCCAGCTCGAAGTGGCCAATCCAGGTATCGACCAGCTGGTTGGCATTGGTGAACATGTTGAGGACTTCGTTCTTGTCTCCACGTTGCAATGCCAGATCGCCACTAATGATTTTCGCGTAAGCTTGAGTCTCGGGTTGGATCTCGGAGGCCAAGCCGTCGGCCAGTTTTTTCGCTCTGGCGATTTCCCCGGCCTCGAGCAAGGCTCGCGCTGCCAGAACCCGCACCGGCACAGACTGGCTGAGAGCCACAGCCTTGGTAGCAGCAGCGACCGCCGGGGCCTTTTGTCCGCGCAAGATCTGTATTTGAGCGATACCAGCAAGTTTCTCAGCGGCGTTGTCCGCGTTCTTGGCGGCCATGTCGGCGGCTACACCCTGCTCAAGCGTTTGCACCGCATCTGCGTAACGGCCCTCATAAGAAGCGACATCCGCCAGGCCAGAGGCGGCCAAAGAAGCACCCAGCGCGTCTATCTTTTCCATGGTGTGATAGGTTTCGGCGGCTTTGGACATCTGACCTAACCCCTGTTGCGCCTCCGCGAGAGCGAGATAAGCCTGGGATGAGGGATTAAGTTTCAGCGCAGTCTGTGCTTCAAGTTCGCCGGTTGTGAAATCCCCGTCGTAGGAACTGTAAAACGACAGAACCACCCTTTGTACTGCGCCTTTTGGAACAATTTCGACTGCCCGTTTGGCCGCCGTGACTGCTTCGGGGATTCTGCGCACACTTAAATAACAGGCGGCGATATTGGCCCATGCTGAATCGTCGGCGGGAAAGCGTTTGACGAGTTCGCCGTATTCTTCAATGCATTTGGGATAATTAGACGTCGCGAAATAGTAGAGGCCACGCACCCGGTAGCGTTCCCGCTCCGTCATACGGTCCACGTGTGCCATCGCCAGTTTCACATACTTCTCGGCATCCTGTGTTTTGCCAAGATTTCCATACGCCGAGGCCATTCCCCCATAGGCACGCGCAAAGTTCGGATCCAGGGCGATGGCATTGGAAAAGGACTGGATGGCTGCTTCCGAATTCCCAGCCAACAACTGCCCCATCGCAATTCCATACTGATGCACAGCTGGCAAGGACGAGGTGGTGAAGGCTCCAGCAACCTCCGCGAGCTGCGCCGACTCGGATGTGGTATCGCCGAGCGCCTTGCGAATCGGAGCAGCGACTTTGGGAATATTGAGCAGGAGTTCGTCCTTGTTCGCCGCGTTGACATTGGCGCTGGTAAGCGTTTTTCCCGTAACCGCATCGACCGCTTTCACCGATACGGTGTAGCCGCCGCCGCTGTTAGTCAAAGAGCCAGTTAGGACCACCGGGACACCCTCGTTAACAGCAACCAGTCGAGCGGCATTTTCATCCAGCTTGCCGGTAGCATTGGGCAGCTTAGAGGCCAACTGCCGTGCGGTGCCTCGGTTGTAAGCGTTGATGAAACTCGCTCCCTCTAGGGCGACATTGAGCATCGGTTCGAGGGTGTCATCGAATAAGCTGTCATGAGTATTGTTCTCGAAATCCGCTACCAGCACCGAAACCGGCGCATGAGCAACGGCGCCTGTGGGTCCGAGAAGCTTATTTCGAAAGAGGAAGCCCGTGACGGCGAGAACAAGCAGCGTGGTGACAGCGCCTACCAGCGGCCATGGAATATCCCTTGCCCATGGTCGTACGTCGGGGAAACGCAAAGCCGCGGCTGCGCCCTTTTCCTGCCACTTGTCCAGGGCGGCGATAGCTTCGTCAGCACTCTGGTACCGCAACTCGGGTTCGAGCTCCAGACACTTGGCAACCATTGAGTTGAGGGACCGAGGAATCGCATCGTTATGGGTTGAAACCGGGGCCGCCTGCTCGCGACTACGTTTGAGAAGACTTGCTACCGCACTATCGGCCTCGTATGGCATTTTGCCGGTGAGCAGTTCGTAAAAAATCAAGCCAACGGTAAAGATGTCGGAGCGCGCATCCAGGCTCTTGGCCAGCGCTTGCTCTGGCGACATATATTCCATCGTGCCGACCATCATGCCGGTTCGAGTCATTCCGTCACTGGCAACGGTACGTGCGAGACCGAAGTCCATGACCACGACGCGACCGGTTGCATCCTGCATGATGTTGCCCGGCTTCAAGTCACGATGGATGATGCCCACGCGGTGAGCAGCGGCCAGGCCACTCAATACCTGGACAATGATGTCGACCGCTTCGTTGACCCCGAGCCTCCCTTGTCCAGTCAGTGCTTGGCGCAGGTCTTTGCCGTCCACATACTCCATCGTGATGAACTTCAGACCCTCCGCGTCCCCCAAGTCATATATGCGCACCACGTTGCGATGAGTCACCTTGCTCGACAGCAAAATCTCTTGTTTGAAGCGTTGCAAAATATCGGGATTGGATGCTAGCTCGGGTCGGATAACCTTCAAGGCCACAAGCCGATCGAGTTCTCGGTCTTTGGCCTTGTAGACCGCGCCCATGCCACCTTCCCCCAAGACCTCGAGAATCTCGTAGCGACCGGTCAGGAGCATGCCGGGTATTAGCACAAATTGTGCAGCACGGGACCCGGAGTTCCGGCTTTGGGCAACCTCTCCTGCGGGGGGCGTGCCGCGGGGATTATCGAAGTCGATGAGGGTTGGCGAGTCTGATGGCGACGAGTCGGTGTTTGAACCCGGATTGAATCCGATGTCTACCGCAGTGGGACTGTCCTCCCGGGGTGGAACGAAAGGTTGTCCTGGAGCGCCGCTGCCGGAGGCGATTCCTCCCTTTGCGGTCGATTTGTCCGTATCGTCTGGATGAGGAAGGTCTTTGGGCACCATAGAGTGCTTCGGGCCGGGCTGCCGGTACTTGGCCTACACCGCCCGGCATTCGAGGTCCTCAGGGGGGAAGGTCTCTATCCGTCGTGTCGAGGAGTATACAACGACATGCTCATACGTAGAAAACGAAAGCCAGGATCGCGACCCAGCAGCGTTCGGACGGACGGCGCGGTTGAATTTGGGAACGGCGATAACGGAGGCCGACCGACGCGCAAAACGGCACCCTCCAACGAGCGGGATTGACCCTGTTTCACGCGCCGTGAATCTTCTAGAGTCTTGCACGAATCCAGATTCGGCGCTTATCGCGTTCTTTGACTCATTCTGCTGTATAAGCTCGTCGCAGTCCTGGTGCAAACGGGCTAAGAGGTTGCATGTAGTCAGAAGTCCATGACCGGTGTGAAAATGCAGTTTATTCGCCCTTCAGAAGACCTTGCGTGAGAGTGCCGATTCGCCGTACCTACGTCGTGCATCCGCCGTATTGCAACAGTTCAGATACAAAGAATAAGCTCTCTGTTGATGTCTCAATCCATTGCGATAGGTGGTTTCCATGGCCGAAACTAAATTATCCACGGCCGGCAAGCCCGTCGAGCCGATGCTAGAGCACGAAATTCGCATGCGCGCGTACGACATTTATGAGCGACGCGGATCGCTAGACGGACATGCGCTCGATGACTGGCTTCAGGCAGAGTACGAAACACTACGCCAGCGAGGGACTGTCGGTCTGGCAAAGCCGACCGCGCGGGCCTATCGATGATTGTGCATCGCTCCTGCGGAGTATTTGAAGTTCGAAGCTTGGAGGATGCGCTCGGAGCCACGTGCGCTCGTCGAGCCACTGTTTCGTGCTCCGATTGTGGCGTCTCGCTGTGTTCAGGCCATACTGAACAATGTGATTTGTGCCGAGACTTCTTCTGTCCGACCTGTCTTTCGTTTCATAGTTCAGAGCACTCGAAGTCCCCACAGACACAGTCCCGCAAGATAATTCGCAAGAGCGCTTGAACAAGTTGCTCGCATTCTGACAAAGCTCTGTTGAGCACACGGGAGTTTCTCGCTTGATCCGGATGGGATTAGGTAAGGTCGCAGCAGCTTGCCTGTTTAGCAATGCCACGATTTAGATGCAGTGATTCTGATGGGGGCCCGTATGCAGCTTTATCGCCGTTTGCGGGAACTCGGGTCGGGTACTGGTTTTGTATGGAAAAAGCTTTAGCTTGGCTCAACTAAAGTGTCGGGAACACCCGTAGCCAATTATTTCCAAGGACAGAAATTCTTTTACCTCTTTTGCGCTTTTCTCCACTTCGCCCACCGTGCCTTCTGGGCCGCACGAATACGAGCAATAGCTGCTGGAGAAATTCGACGCCTTGTACGCCTCGCTATTGAGACAACTTTCGTTCCTTTGACCTTTGCCCATCGTGCGCGCTGGGCAGCCGCAACTCGAGCGCGTCCTGCTGCTGACATGGTTCCGCGCCGATTTCCGTTAGTCACGCCTCCAAGAGCAGCCAATGCTGCGCTCACATGCTGAAGTTGGGAGCTTAGACGTATTTGTTCTTTCTTCAAGTGATTCAATGTTGCCGTTAGCGTTTGCATTTCACAAGTCTAACAAATCTCCAATATTTACTGTTCCAGCGTCGATTCAGTGAAAGTTTGTTCGGGAAGAAATAGTAGTTCTTCAGACCTTAGTCGTCAGGTCCTTCTTCTTCGGACATGATCTCAAAGACAACACCACCTCCGTTAAGGCCTCCACCGGTGGTCGTGCCGTAGAGATTGCCCTCGTGGTCGAGGATAACGCCAGCTAACAGAAGGTCTCCGTCGCTAGCTCCGTTATAGCTGTGCAGAACTGTTTCCGTCCAGCCCCTGTCCGACAGTCGCTTCGAAGCAATAATTGGGCGCATGGAGGAATTGGAAGCACTAGGGGCTCGCCTCGAGCAGCGAAACTCGAAAACTGGGAGATGCGCTCGGCAAACTCAAGCGCCTCCGAGATCTGAGCTTGGATCGCCCCGCTTAGCGCACTGTCGTGGACGGGGTGTTTCGGCTGATATGCCCAGAGGAAGCAAACTATGACTTTTCCGTGATTTTCACAACATCGACGTGACCTTCCTCCCGAGTGCTCTCCGGTCGAACGCGAGCAATCCTGTATCGACCAATATCTTCTCCAACGTTCAGGCGATGGCTATCCAGAACGGTTGCTGTCCCAATGACTTCACCGGTGACGCTATCGTGCAGACTAATCGGTAGGTCGGCCAATCGGATGTCATTGCACGTCCCCTGCAGGTCTGCTTCTGCCACCTCGCACCCGCCTGGAGCAGAGACATTAACACCAAAATTCCAGCGCGGATGGCTCGAACGTGCTAAGGACGATCACCTATTGAAGTTATAAAAACGATTTTGTACACTTCTGATCGGGGCGTTTCCTTTGTCAAAACGTATCTTGATTGCTGATGACCACGAGTCTGTGCTGCGCGGAATTCGTGTCATGCTCGAATCAGAACCCGGGTTCGAGGTGTGTGGCGACGCTGTGAACGGGCGTGAGGCCGTGCAAAAGGCGGTTGCTCTCAAGCCAGATTTGGTCGTTCTCGACTTCTCGATGCCCGAATTGGACGGTCTGCAGGCAGCAGACGAAATCAGCCGACTTCTGCCAAACGTCAAACTCATCCTGCACACCATGTACGGGTCCGAAGTGAGGGGAGAGGCACTGAAACACGGGATTTCCAAAATCGTCGAAAAAGCAGCGCACGGAGCGCTCGTTGCCGCCGTGAGGGAACTACTGATGGCACAGCCTCGCTTTGTGAGTTGAGCACAGATAGAAACTCTTAACGCAATTGGGGGCCACTCTTGAGCTCAAGAACGGATACCGCTTGTGCTAACGAAACGCCGCGAAGCAACTAGCCGTTCATCATCGTAGTTCACCCTACATATTGCAGGTCTAGAGAAACATTCCTCTTGACGATGTAAGCGACTGGCCGCGAGAATCCCAGCCCTTGAAGATTGCGGGCAGTCGGGCTTTGTTTCTCTGGGGGAGAGTTACGAGAGTCTGCAGCCCGTTTTTGTTTTGGTTGGGCCGGTGTTGTAAAAGAACATAGCGAGGCAGCGCCACACCTGTGTCGCAGATGCAAGTTCGAACCTTGCCCGGTCGCATAAAAAGCCCGCTTGGCTTGATGTTCCGCAAATGATGCGGCTCACAATCACAACCTGCAATGTTCTTGAAATGCTAGGGACTGGAAAATCGCGCGTCCGTACAACTTTCTTTTTCTGCCAATGATTGATCCTCTTTGGGGGTATGTCGCCCCGAAACAATCAGACGAAAACATTCTTCTCGGATCTCCGTTTTCCACAAAATAACAAGAGTGGTTCAAATTAAAGGGCGTAAATGTTCACACCGGAAAGGAATACAAATTGTTAAATTGCAAAGACCGAGAATATTCACAAAATGCGGCGTTTCCGTCGCAATTCGCACGTCTCCTGGTTCAGTATCAGCGCCACCCGGAGGCAAAGAGCCTCGCGCCCGTCGGGGGCCGCAAGTGGGGAGAGTCGCAAGGGCGTGTTTAACCAAGAAGGAAGTGGTGCAGCAGTTGGAGTTGCCACACCACTTTGAGAGACACCCAACAGACTTTCGGAGGGCTGAGCGTTCTTCCAGCTCACTTGCACAACTGGAATGGCAGGGGGGATCCACCACCACTCCAGCTTTGAAAGCGACTTTAAGACGATGCCAGATCCGATGGATGTTCAAAATTGACCAAGTCGGGAAAATTTAACAAAGCAAGTCGCCTTCCTGACTGTTGGAATCTCGTTTCGAGCTTGCCTGCGGTGCTATTCCCTGGCTGGAGACCGCTTTAAAGCGCTAACTATTCAGCCTGATGGACACCCGCCAACCTGGGGCGTAAGGTGAGAACGCAGTTCACAACCTCTCTGCCGCGCTCCCAAAGCGACGGGCATCTTGTGGATTACACAGGAGGCCCTAAATGGCAGACCATTTGGAGCGCGCGCGGTTAGTCGCTGAAATCACTGAATTACAGAAACAGCAGTCCGAAGCTCACATTCGCGCCATTTACGTCGATTCGACGGGCGGCGAGCGGGTTGCGCGGCGAATGCGTGACGCGCGTATCACCTCCCTACAGCTCCAAGTGGCCGAGATCGACGCAAGGCCGGGTCCCTAGTCGAAAATAGAACATGGTTGATGAAACTAGGCCCTCTCACCAATGTGCGCCGTTTGTTCGCCTTTTCACAAGTCAGTGAGTTCTATCAAAAGGGATGTCAAGAAAAAAGTTCTGCCTCGACCGGAGTTGAGATTTGATTCTCGACATCCAGCCCACTCTGCATCGGCTTGGCGGGAATGAGTTTTGCCTTTCGGTTCTTATAAGTTTCTCTGCTTCCTGCCGGCGACTCCATCGAGTTGAGAGAGCAACAAGCGAATGGTGGTTGAGTGTGTCAACCATGGTTCTATCCGAGGCTCGTGGCCTATAGCTATTTCTGGTTATCCGAGGGGGCATAACGTGTAATGAGTGACTGGGTGCCCAAGGCACACG
>Ga0209811_10000645_pt1 | contig 13572 bp, 10 predicted proteins | sample Coa_R1_6_FD_187161 | JGI IMG/M metagenome (GOLD analysis project Ga0209811, IMG submission 187161) | Surface soil microbial communities from Centralia Pennsylvania, which are recovering from an underground coalmine fire. - Coalmine... | ecosystem: Environmental > Terrestrial > Soil >...
ACCGGCAGGTGGTCGCTCACCGAGTGGAGCGCCGTGGCGTAGGCCGCACCCTCGGGGATCGTGGGCGGGTCCTGGATGCTGTTGTTGTGGTGCAGGCCGTCGTTCCCCACGGCGATGTACGTGCCGGCGATCAACTCCAGGCCGACGCCGTCCTTCCACGGGTTCGTGGGCAGGATCAGGTCGAAGCGATCGTCGAGCCCGCCCGTCGACGCCCCGGGCGCGCAGCCCACGTCACTGGTCTTGCACGGCGACTGCGTCCAGTACGGCTGGAGCGTGAGGTTGTCCTGCCACGACAGGTTCTGGAAGCCGAGCGGGTCGTAGACCTGGCCGATGTTGCTCGCCTGGTTCTCGATCAGCTTCTGCAGGCCGGGCTCGAGGCCGGTGTAGAAGTTGAAGTCGCCGCAGATCAGCGCGTGCGTGCCCGGCGGCATCGCGTTCATGGAATCGCGCAGCCCGGTGCACTCCGCGAGGCGCTGCGCCTCGAACCCCTGCGAGGCCTTCAAGTGCAGCGCGTAGATGCGGAACTCGGCGGCGTCGGACGCGTACCCCACGGGCTTCACCCGGTAGACGTGCACGTAGCGGAGCAGGTTCGCCGGGTTCGGATAGAACGCCCACTGGCCCAGGAACTGGAGCTTGGACGGCTTGTAGAAGAGCTCGGTGTCGGTGTCGTTGCCGTCGATGAACGCCACGTTCGCCCACTGGCCGGGCTCCATGGTGTTCAGGCTGTTCAGGAACTCGGTGCAGCCCGCCGCCGACGTCATCTCCTCGGCCACGAACACGTCCGGCGAGAGCGGCGAGAGGATCGTCCGGAAGGACGGGTCCCGCGTCGGGCCCGAGCTGCCGGGGTAATTGAGGACGTTGTAGTCGACGACTCGGAGCGCGTGGGCCGGGGCGGCCACCGCGAGCAGGGCGAGAACGGCGGAAACGGCGGAAAGCCAGCGCGCAGCCGGCGTCCGGAAAGGCTCGGGGGCCATCGGGACTCCTCAGCAAGGGTGCCGAGCCAGCCGGGTGGATCGAGGCGGCCGCGGTTCACGCCTGGGGGGCGGGCCGCGCCGGGAGCGCCGGTGAGCGTCGGTTCAAGGGGTTCGCCAGCCCGGAGTGTAGCAAGGCCGCCGGCCCGGCTGCCATGCAAGAACCGCGGAGAATTCGTCCCAACCGGGCTCAAGCGCGGCCGGAAGCCCTCCGATACCGACAGGGTGAGCCTGCCTCGCGCGCGCATCAGACCTCCCGAGAACGTCCCCCTCACGGACATGCTCGCCGCGCTCTCGTTCGCGCTGGACCTGACCGAGGGCCAGCCGATGGGGCATGCCCTCCGGACCGACCTGATCTCGCTGGAGCTGGCCGCCCGGCTCGACCTGCCGCTCCAGGTGAGGCGTGACATTCACTATGCCGCGCTATTGAAAGACGCCGGCTGCTCGAGCAACGCCGCCGCGGTCTCGGAGCTCTTCGGCGGCAACGACATCGTCGCCAAGCGCGCGCGCATGGTCACCGACTGGACCAACGAGGTGCAGGCTGCGATCTACGCGCTGGAGCAGAGCGCGCCGGGGGCGTCGTGGTTCGAGCGCGCGAAACGGGTAGCCTCGATCGCCAGGCTGGGGCAGAACGCCGCCACGCGGCTGGTGCAGATCCGTTGTGACCGCGGCGCCGAGATCGTGCGGCAGCTGAGCTTCGGCGCCGGCGTGGCCGAGGCGGTGCGCACGCTGGAAGAACACTGGGACGGCCACGGCCATCCGCGGGGCTTGAAGGGCGACCAGATCCCGATCGCCGCACGCGTGCTGGGGCTCTCGCAGATCCTCGAGGTGTTCGCCGCCGAGGGCGGGCCGGCCGCCGGGCTGGCACTGGTCCGGCGCCGTTCGGGAAAGTGGTTCGATCCCACCGTGGTCGAGGCCTGCCGCGGGCTCGAATCGCAGCTCTCGCGCTGGTCCGCCATGACCACGCGCCAGCTCCGCGCCGAGGTGTCGCACTCGGAGCCCGGGCAGGCGTCGGTGCTCGCCGGGCAGACGACGCTCAAGCGCGTGGCGCAGGTGTTCGCCGGCATCGTGGACGCCAAGTCGCCCTACACCGGCGCTCACTCGGCGCGCGTGGCCGAGGTGGCGGTGGCGGTGGCGCGCGAGCTGGGCTGGAGCCAGGAGCTGGTCGAGGAGACGCGCTCGGCGGGGCTGCTGCACGACATCGGCAAGCTCTCGGTGCCGAACAGCATCCTGGACAAGCCCGGGGCGCTGGAGCCGACCGAGTGGGAGATCATGCGCATGCACGCGCTCTACACCGAGCGCATCCTCGAGCACGTGAAGGGGTTCGAGTGGCTGGCGTTCGCGAGTGCGGCGCACCACGAGCGCATGGACGGCAGCGGCTACTGCCGCGGGCTCGAGGCCGACCAGCTCCCGGAGCTCTCGCGCGTGCTGGCGGTGGCGGACGTCTATGACGCGCTCTCCACGGTGCGCCCGTACCGGCACGCGCTCAGCCAGCCCGAGGTGTTCGCGATCATGGACCGCGACGCCGACAAGGGGTTCAGCGGCGAGTGCCTGGAAGCACTGAAGAGCGTCGTGGGCGGCGAGGGCGAGGCGAAGGCGGCGTAGCGGAGCCGGGCCACGTGGTCCGGCGCGATGCGTCAGCCGAACCCGTCCGACCTGGGATCCCAGAACTCGCCGACGGGAGTGCTGCCTGCAAACGCCAAGGGCGGCGTCCCTTCTGGACGCCGCCCCTGTTTGGCGCGAGGTGGTACTCGAGCGACTTAGGCCTTGCGGACGTTCGCCGCCTGCAGCCCCTTCGGGCCGCGGGTCACGTCGAACTCCAGCCCCTCACCCTCGGCGAGCGTCTTGAAGCCGTCGCCCTGGATCGCGGAGAAGTGGACGAACACGTCCTCGCCCCCGTCCGTCTGGGTGATGAAACCAAAGCCCTTCGCCTCGTTGAACCACTTCACGGTGCCACTAGCCACTTGAAACTCCTGTTGTATCCGGGTCCGAAGACCCGCGCTTACCGCGATATAAAGACGCGGCCACTTCTGGTCATCGTGACCAGTGCCTCGGTGCTGGATTTCGCCGCCCAACAAAAAACCCGCCAGCAACGTCTCTGGCGGATCTGAACGCGGGCTGCTCATCCACACACAACCGAAGACTGAATGCACTATCGGGCACATCCGCCGGAATGGTTAGTCAATTCGACGTGTGGCCCAAGTTGGTTGAGCGTTCTCGCGGATTTGCCAATGAATGCGGGCTTTCTGGAGCGTGCGCGAGGCCGGCCCTCGCCGCCGGACTACCGCACCAACGCCGTCGCCAGCCCGTACGACAGCGCCGCCAGCACCGCCCACTGCGTCACGCCCGCGGCGATAGGCGCCCAGCCGGCGCGACCCAGGTCGTGGAAGCTCGTCTGCAGCCCCACGCCCGCCATGCCCACGCACAGGAGCCACAGGTCGCCGCGCTGGATCAGCTGCACCCACTCCTTCGGCAGCCAGCCGGTGCTGTTGAGCGCGGCGAAGATCACGAACACCACCAGGAACCACGGCACCGCGGATACCCGAGGACGACCGGTCGCCTCGGCGTGCGTCACGACGCGCACGCGCCAGGCGAGGAAGAACACCACCGGGGCGAGCAGGCAGATGCGCACGAGCTTCACCACGGTGGCGATGGCGGTGGACTCCTTGCTGAAGCCGGAGGCCGCCGCCACCACCTGAGCCATCTCGTGCAGGCTCGCGCCGTCCCAGACGCCGTAGCGGAAGCTTCCCATGGCGGCGGCGCGGCCGATCCACGGGTAGGCGACGATCCCGATCGTGCCCAGCAGCGTGATGATGCCGACCGCCAGGGCGGAGTCTCGCTTATCGGCCTGCACCACGCTGTCGGCCGCGACCACCGCGGAGGCGCCGCAGATGCCGCCGCCCACGGCGAGCAACGTCGCGAGCTTGTCCGAGAGCCCGAACCGGCGTCCGACCCACCAGCCGAGCCAGAGCGCCGCGAACGTGCTCGTCACCACCACGCCCAGTGCCGGGCCGCCGATCTTCACGATCTCGCCGAGCGAGAGCCGGAAGCCGAGCCCCGCCACCGCCCAGCGCAGCACCGGTCGCTGCGCCACGCGCACGCCCGGCGCCGCCCAGTCGGGTACGGGAAAGATCGTCCGCAGCGCCATGCCGACCAGGATCACGAGCAGCAGCGCGGAGAGATGCAGCGTGTCCTTGAACAGCGGCTGGTCGGCGAGCAGGAACGCCACCGAGGCGAGCATCGCGCTCACCACGAGGCCGGGGAATGCGGTGCGGAACGCGGCGGCGGGCGCGGCCGGGCCCGGGGCCGTGCTCACGCGGTGTAGCTGAGCTCGCGGTACTTGCGCAGCCAGCCGTCGTCGACCGGCTCGAAGATGTGGCAGTGCGTCATCTCACCGCCGTAGACGTGCAGCGTGATCGCGGGCGTGTCGCCGGCGTTCTCGAGCACGTGGTACTCGAACGGCGGGATCAGCGCGCCGGCCTTGCCCACCCCGGCGGTGACGACCTTCTCCTGCTTGAACTGGACGATGTCCTTCTCCGGGTCGCCGCCGAAGCAGTTGTACGACGTCACCTTGATCTGGCCGCGGTAGACGCATTCGACGCACCAGATGCCGGCGTGGTCGTGGAGCGGGGTGCCTTGGCCGCCGTTCCACACCATGGCGAGCACCGTGTAGCGATCCTGCGGGTCCCGGTGCACGAGCCGGCGGGCGTAACGGGCGGGATTCGGCTCCAGGAACTTCGGCTCCAGGAACTCCGTTCCCCGGGCCATCGTCTCTTCGAGCACGCGTTTCACGGCCCGACATCGGCCGGCGTCATCGGGCGGCGTCATCGCCTCGTCCAGCTGGCGGACGAGCTCGCGCACCCGGGGATTGCTCTGCATCGGGGTGGTGGCCATGTGGACCTCCGTGGGTTCCCGCGAGTCTAGCGGTGCGGAGACGCTCGTCGCCACTGGGAATGCGGCTATATGGAGGGGACCGGCGCGGGCGCCTCGAGCAGGTTCGTGACCCGGCGCAGCAGGACCCAGTAGTAGATCCAGCAGCCGATGCAGACGACGCAGGCGAGCGCGCCCACCCCCGGGATCACGCCCATGACGCCGGCGATGCAGGCCGCCAGCCCCACCTCCTTGCCCGTCTCGGGTATCCCCTGGCGCTGCCGGCGCTGGTGCTCGTTCACCAGCGTCGACGCGACGCGGAGCACGACCACGAACTGAAACACCAGGTTGACCAGCGGCACCAGCAGCCACCACACCGAGTTCGGTTGCATCGTCCGGCTCTCGGGGGCGCACACCTCGAGCAGCATCCTCACCGTGAGCGCGAACAGGAGCCCGATGAGGATCGGGATGCACAAGAACGCGAGCAGCATGAACACGACAACGAACGCAACGCCAGCATGCATGTCCGCCTCCCACACGACATCGAGCCGCACGCGATCCCGCGCGACCCGGCCGGCGGACATTGTCGGGGCTGCGGGAGGGGCTTGGCCAGTCGTCCTAGGGGAGGAAGAAGAACGCCAGCCCCAGCACCACATACACGGCCAGCAGCAGCGCTCCTTCGAGCCAGTTCGACTCGCCGTCCTGCGCCACCAGGTTCACCACGCCCACGGCGGCCAGGACCGCCAGCACCTCGAACGCGGTGAAGCGCAGGTCCATCGGTCCGTGCGGCACGAAGTGCGACGCGAACACCAGCACCGGCGCCACGAACAGCGCGATCTGGATGCTCGAGCCGATGGCGATGTTCAACGCCAGATCCATGTGGTTCTTCATCGCCACCATCACCGCCGTGGAGTGCTCGGCGGCGTTCCCCACCACCGCGACCACGATCACGCCCACGAACACCTCGGAGAGCCCGAGCACGTGCGAGGTCTCCTCGACCGCGCCCACGAGCAGCTCGCTCATCCACGCCACCAGCGCCGTGGCCACGACCAGCGTGACGATGGCGCGACCCACCTGGATGGGCTTGTGCTCGTGCTCCGTGGCCGCGCCCGCGTAGAGGTGCTTGTGCGTGCGCAGGCTGAAGAGCAGCGACAGCAGGTAGGAGACGAACAGCACCACGGCGATCTCGAGCGACAGGGCGTGCTCGGTCAGCACCTCGCGGTCGGGCGTGAGCGTGTGGTGGGCGACCGCGCCCTCGGCGACCAAGTGGAAGACCGCGGGCACGAGCAGCGCCAGCGCCGCGAGTGCGAGGAGCGTGGAGGAGGCGGCGGCCGCCGAGCGATCGAACTTCTGCTTCTCGCGCCGCAGGCCCCCCGCGAGCATGGACACGCCCAGGACGAGCAGGATGTTGCCGATGATCGAGCCCGTGAGCGACGCCTTCACCACGTCGTAGAGCCCGCGCTGGAGCGCCACGAGGGCGATGATCAGCTCGGCGGCGTTGCCGAACGTGGCGTTGAGCAACCCGCCCACGCCGGCGCCCAGGCGCGAGGCGAGCTGCTCCGTGGCCTCGCCCATCCGCCCCGCGAGCGGGATGATGGCGAGCGCGCTGAACGTGAACACGGCGAGCGCGCCCCAGTGCTGCACGGACGCGAGGGGGGCCAGCACCACGAACACGAGCAGCACCTGCATGAGGAGCTGCGGCGTGATCGTGATGCGGTCGCCGGCCGCGGCGGGAGCCGTCATGGCGCCGCAATCTGCCCGAGCGTGGAACCCGGCGCAAACCTGTGCCTAAGCTACCGTGCGGCCGGGCGCGCAACCGATGAGGCATGGAGCGCGTACCCCGCGTACTCCCCGCAACCGGAGCGACCCTTGCCCCGATCCCCGATCCCATCGCTCGCTGCCGCTGCGCTGCTGATGCTCACGGCCGTCCCGCCCGGCCACGGTGCGGCGAGCGCGCCCGCCTCCTGGCGCGGCGACGTGCGCTACCTGGTCGCCGCGGTGGATTCGCTCCACCCTTGTCCCTACCGCTACTTCAAACGCGCGCAGTGGGACTCGGCGGCGGCCGACCTGGAGAGCAGGCTGCCCGACATGAGCGCCGAGCAGGCCGTCGCCGCGATCTCACGCTTGCTCGGGAAGCTCCGTGACGGGCATTCACGTCTCGACCAGCTCCAGCTGCCGAACCACGGCCGGCCGGTGCTGCGACCGCTGCCGTGGCCGGGCTTCGACAGCGAGTACCCGGTGGATTTCGAGGTGTTCGCGGATGGACTCTGGATCGTGGGCGCAACGGCCGCGCACGAGAATCTCGCCGGCGCGCACGTGATCGCGATCGACGGCAAGCCCGTGGCCGAGGTGGTGGCGGCACTGTCGCCGCTCATCCCCGCCGACAACCCCCTGTGGACGCTGCGCGTGCTGCCCTCCTACCTGCGCTGCCCCGGCTACCTCGCGGCCGCGGGGCTGTCGCCCGCGCCCACCGCGCCGCTGACGCTCACGCTCGCACGAAACAAGGGCGGCCGTCGCAACGTGACGATCGCTGCGGAGGCGCCGGATTCGTCCGCGACCTGGCTTGCCGCCGACCGCGACGCGGCGGTACCGCTCCCGCTCACGCGCGCGCTGCCCTATCCGTTCGCGTTCGTGGACCTGAACGACAGCACCGTGTTCGCGCGCATCCAGGCGATCGTGAGCGAGCCGGGGCACGAAGGCCTGCCCGCGTTCGTCGCCCGGCTCTTCGCGCACGTGGACTCGCTCGGCTCGCCGCGGCTCGTGCTCGACCTGCGCGGGAACGGCGGCGGCAATGGCTACCTGAACCAGCCGCTCGTGCATGCCATCCTGCGCCGGCCGGCGCTCGATCGCACGGGCCGGCTGTTCGCGATCGTCGACCGCGGCACGTTCTCGGCGGCGACCCAGCTCGCGGCCGACCTGGAGCGCGAGACGCACGCGGTGTTCGTGGGCGAGCCGACCGGCGCCGCGCCCAACTCGCCCGGTGACCCGGCGCACGTCACGCTCCCCGCGAGCGGCCTGGTGGTGCGCATCTCGACCGTGCTCTGGAACGGCTCGGACCCGCGCGATCCGCGGGCGTTCATCGCGCCCGACGTGCCGGTGAGCTCCACGTTCGCCGACTGGCTGGCCCACCGCGACCGCTCACTGGAGGCGATCGCCCGATACAAGGTCCCGGCCAACCTGCCCGACGTGCCGCCGAACCAGCACTGGGGGAACCCGGCCAAGCTCAAGGCCGTGCCGCCGCGCATCGCGTGGTGAGCGAGCGCACGGCTGGCTGACGGCGCGACCGGCGCACGGTAGGCTCCGCGTGTCCGCAACGATCGCGACAGGGAGGGTCCGCTGATCAAGTACATCGGCTCCAAGCGTCTGCTCGTGCCGCGGCTCCTGGGCGTGCTCCTCGAGGACGCCCCGCGCACGGCGCTCGATCTCTTCTCCGGCACGTCGCGCGTCGGTCACGCGTTGAAGCGCGAAGGCGTGCTCGTGCACGCGAACGACCACAACGCCTACGCCTACGCGCTCGCCAGCTGCTACGTGGCCGCGGATGCGCGGCGGTGGCGGCTGGCCGCTACGCGGCTCATCGACGAGTTGAATGCGCTCCCCGGCACGGCGGGTTGGTTCACGGAGACGTACGCGATGCGCTCGCGCTACCTCAAGCCCGAGAACGCCGCCCGCGCCGAGGCCATCCGCGCGCGCATCGCGGCGCTGGCGCTGGAGCCGGCGCTCGAGGCGGTCGCGCTCACGTCGCTGATCGAGGCGTGCGACCGCGTGGACTCCACGGTGGGGCTGCAGATGGCGTATCTCAAGACCTGGGCACCACGGGCGAGCCAGCCGCTGCGGCTGCGGCTTCCCGAGCTGCTGGACGGCGAGGGCTCGGCATCGTGCCTCGATGCCCGCGAGGCGGTGGAGCGCCACGAGGCCGACGTCGCCTATCTCGACCCGCCGTACAACCAGCACAGCTACCTCGGGAACTACCACGTCTGGGAGACACTCGCGCGAGGCGATGAGCCCGAGGTCTATGGAGTCGCCTGCAAGCGCGCCGACGTGCGCGAGCGCGGGAGCGCGTTCAACCGGCGCGCGACCATGGAGGGCGCGTTCGCGGACGTGCTGTCCCGCGTGCGCGCGAAACGGATCGTGGTCTCGTTCAACGACGAGGGCTACCTGACGCTGCCGCGGCTGCGCGAGCTGCTCGCCACGCGCGGCGAGGTGCGCGAGATCGCGGTGGAGCACCCGCGCTACATCGGGCACAAGCTCGGCGTCTACAACCTGCGGGGCGAGAAGGTGGGCACGCCGGGGCCGGCGCGGAACCGCGAGCACCTGTTCGTGGTGGAGTGCGGAGCGGCGGGCTCGAGGCGCGCACGCGAGCGATCGAGGCACCGGGCCGCCGCGGGCTGAACCCCGATGAATGCTCCACGGGACGGCGCGTGATCTCCTGGTGGGTGGCGCTGCGCGCGTTCTTCTGGTCGGCGCTGTTCGTGGGAATCGTGGCGGTCTACATGCCGATGAGGTACTTCGCGTTGGCGCCGAGCCGGGCGTGGGTCGCAACACCGGCCGGCATCGTGGGACTGCTGGGCATCGGCGCCGGCATACTCGTCATGAGCGCGTGCGTCACGGAGTTCGCGACCCGCGGCCGCGGCACACCGGCGCCCATGGATCCGCCGCGCCAGCTCGTCGTGCGTGGGCCGTATCGGGTCGTGCGCAATCCGATGTACCTGGGCATGGTGCTGGTGCTGCTCGGCGAGTTGTCGCTCTCGTTCTCGCTCGGCTTTGCCGGCTACATCGCGGGCTGGTTCGCGTGCATCCACCTGCTCGTGGTCCTCTACGAGGAGCCGACGCTCCGGCGGAAGTTCGGAGCGGAATACGAGCGCTACACGAAGGAGGTCGGACGCTGGCTGCCGTCGTTCCGTCGGCGGAGCAGGAGTCGGTGAGCGCCGCCACGCCCACTGTGAAGTCGTCCTGGGGCCGATTGAAGGCCATCTATCGGTAAGAGGGGGCGGCCAGCTGCACCCTTTCGGCCGGTCGGCGCGTGTGATCGAGCGCCACGGCCTTCAGGGCTCGGGCGACTCGTCCTTCGGGAGGTCCTCGTCGTAGGGCAGGTCATCCGGATCCACGCCGACGAAGTCCGGTTCCGGGTCGACTTCGAACCGAACCGCGAGGAGCTGCGTCTGACCGAGCATCGCCGCCTTCGCCGCGCGGTGCATGCCGTCCATCACGCGACCATCGCTGGAGAGGATGATCGGGTAGGCGAGGTCAGCCTCATGGATGAGTCGCGCGTGCTCCGAGATGTCGCGCGGCGTCATCCGTCCGTCCCAGTAGAACTCGTCGAGCTCGCGGATCTCCGCCAGCGCCACCCAGTGCGGCTTCAGGTGCCTGCTCAGCGCGACCAGTCGATCGACGTCCCAGGCCCTGAGCCCCGAATCGCCTGGCCTGAAGTGATACTGCTTGCGCATGCCGCTTCAGCTCACGAACACCCCATCGAGCTTCCGCAGTTCAGGCACTTGTAGCAGGTGCCGTTGCGGACGGTGATGTGGCCGCAGTTGTCGCACGCGGGCGCGTCGCCCAGGAGTTTCTTGTTCTGCACCACGAGGCTCGCCGCGCCGATGTCGTCGACGTCGGCGAGGCGCGACGCGGGCGGGTTCCCCGGCGACAGCGTCGCCTTGGCTGGCGTGATCCCGGCGGCCTGCGCGGGGGTCGCGCCGCGATGCTCCTTCCCGACCGGCACGTCCGTGGCGTGCGGCCGGCGCGTCAGCTGGCCCTGCGGCACCTCGTCGATGACGTGCGCCAGATCGGTGCGGTTCAGGTACTCGTAGCCGAGCACGCGGAACACGTAGTCGATCACGCTCGTCGCCACCTTGATGTTGTCGTGCCCCTCGACGCGGCCGTGCGGCTCGAAGCGCGTGAAGCAGAACTGGTCGACCAGGTCCTCGAGCGGCACGCCGTACTGGAGGCCCATGCTCACGGCGATGGCGAAGCAGTTCATCATGCTCCGGAACGCCGCGCCCTCCTTGTGCATGTCGATGAAGATCTCGCCCAGCCCGCCGTCCTCGTACTCGCCGGTGCGCAGGAACACCTTGTGCCCGGCGATGCGCGCTTCCTGCGTGAAGCCGTGCCGGCGGCGCGGCAGCCGGCGGCGGTGGAGCTTGGTCGGCGCCACGCCCTCGGCGGCCGGCTCCTCGGTCTTCTTCTTCGTGGCCGTGGCGAGCGGCTGCGACAGCTTGCAGCCGTCGCGGTAGAGCGCCACCGCCTTCAAGCCCAGCTTCCACGACTCGCGGTAGATTTTCTCCACGTCCTCGACCGTGGACTCGTTCGGCAGGTTCACGGTCTTGCTGATGGCGCCGGAGATGAACGGCTGCACCCCGCCCATCATGCGCACGTGGCCCATCGGCTTGATGAACCGCGTGCCGCGCGCGCCGCAGCGGTTGGCGCAGTCGAACACCGGCAGGTGCTCGGCCTTGAGGCCCGGCGCCCCCTCCACCGTCTGCGTGCCGCACACGAACAGGTTGGCTTCCTCGATCTGGTGATCGGTGAAGCCCAGGAACGGGAGGATGTTGAAGTTGGGCTTCTCGCGCTCGGCCATGCTCACGCCCAGCCGCGTGAGCAGCTCGTCCGAGAGCATGCCGCGGCCGAACGCCTGGCGGATGTCGAGCACGTTCGGGAGCGACTTCTCGATGGCGGTGAGCTCGGCGTCGGTGAAGCCCTTCAGGTGGAGCGAGGAGTCGTTGATGTGCGGCGCGCCCTGGAGCGTGCCATTGCCGACCGCATAGCTGATGATGCGGTCGATCTCCTGCTCGTCGTAGCCGAGGCGGTGGAGCGCCTTCGGCACCGACTGGTTCACGATCTTGAAGTAGCCGCCGCCGGCGAGCTTCTTGAACTTGACCAGCGCGAAGTCGGGTTCGACGCCGGTGGTGTCGCAGTCCATCAGGAGACCGATGGTGCCCGTGGGCGCGAGCACGGTGGCCTGCGAGTTCCGGTAGCCGTGCAGGCCGCCGAACGCCACCGCGCGATCCCACGCCTCGATCGCCGCCGTGCGCATGTCGCGCGGCGCCAGCGCCGGGTCGACGGCGCGCGCGGCCTCGCGGTGGAGCCGCATCACGCCGAGCATGCTGTCGCGGTTCTTCTCGAAGCCGTTGAACGCGCCCTTGCTCGCCGCCATCTCGGCCGAGAGCGCGTACGCCTCGCCGGTCATGATCGCGGTGATGCACGCCGCGTAGGAGCGCGCGGCGTCGCTGTCGTAGGGCAGGCCCTCGACCATGAGCAGCGTGCCCAGATTCGCGTAGCCCAGCCCCAGCGGCCGGTAGTCTTCCGAGTTCCGCGCGATGCGCTCGGTCGGATACGACGCGAACGAGACCAGGATCTCCTGCGCGAGGAAGAACACGCGGTTCGCGTGCCGGTAGCCCTCGATGTCGAACGACCCGTCGTCGCGCCGGAACTTCATCAGGTTCACCGACGCGAGGTTGCAGGCGGTGTCGTCGAGGAAGACGAATTCCGAGCAGTTGTGGACCACGATGCCGTTGGCCACGAAGTGGCTCGTGACCGGCTCGGTGAGGTCGTAGACGTCTTCCTCGCCGAGGGGGTCGAGCGACACGACGACGTCGAAGGCTTTGCCAAGCTGTCCTTCGGGCTCCGTCAGCACGGCGACCCCTGAAGCGGCCCCCGCCTCGTCACCCGCGAGCGCAAGTTGCTTGATGGCAGCCAGCCTTTGGCTTCCGTCGACCACAGACAGGCTGAACCCGCTGCCCGAGACCTGGACACCGTCGACACCAAGGGTCAGATCAACTGCGGCGACATCGCGGCCATCGCTGGTCAGCACGCGATGGTCCGCCGTGAGGCGCAATTCCAGCCCGGAAGCCGTGCGAAGCCGGAACACCTTCTTCCGCCCGGTCGGGAACACCGCGCTCGCGCGATGCAACTTTCCGTCACTCCCGAACACGAGCGGATTCTTCCCCACCAGATCGTCGATCCTCCGCAGTCCTTCCGACGTCGCGATCAGCGTGTCGCCGGTCACGCACGGATTCGTCGCGTTGATCCGGTCGGTGGCCTTGCAGGTGTGCCACTTCTGGATCGTGTCGTCGTACTGCACGCCGGGATCGGCGCAGGCCCAGGCGGCGTCGGCGATGTCGCGCCAGAGCTTGCGCGCCTGGTACGTCTCGTACACGGCGCCGGTCGTGCGCAGCCGCGTCTGCCATTGGCCGTCCTTCTCGACCGCCTCCATGAACGCATCCGGCACGCGCACGCTGTTGTTCGAGTTCTGCCCCGCGACGGTCGCGTACGCCTCGCCGTTGAAGTCCGACGAATAGCCCGCGGACACGAGTGCTGCGACCTTCCGCTCCTCGCGCACCTTCCAGTGGATGAAGTCGACGATCTCGGGATGGTCCATGTCGAGCACGACCATCTTCGCCGCGCGCCGCGTCGTGCCCCCCGACTTCGTGGCCCCCGCGCCGCGGTCGAGCACCTCGAGGAAGCTCATGAGCCCCGACGACGTGCCGCCGCCCGAGAGCTTCTCCATGCGCCCGCGCAGCTTCGAGAAGTTCGTGCCCGTGCCCGAGCCGAACTTGAACACGCGCGCTTCGTTCTTCACCAGCTCGAAGATCGACATCAGGTCGTCGCCCACCGACTGGATGAAGCACGCCGACACCTGCGGGCGCGAATATGAATCGACCGTCATCTGCACGTCGTTCGTCGTCGGGTTCACGGCGAAGCTGCCGCCGGAGCCACCGATGCCGTACTCGTGGTAGAG
>Ga0209811_10000647_pt1 | contig 13557 bp, 10 predicted proteins | sample Coa_R1_6_FD_187161 | JGI IMG/M metagenome (GOLD analysis project Ga0209811, IMG submission 187161) | Surface soil microbial communities from Centralia Pennsylvania, which are recovering from an underground coalmine fire. - Coalmine... | ecosystem: Environmental > Terrestrial > Soil >...
GTCTTCGGCGGCAGCGACGGACGACCTCGTCGAGCAGTCATTGCTCCAAACCCCATCTCTGATCAGGGGTGTTGCACTAACCGCGTGAGCCCGCCTAGTTCTCTCCTCACCCGAGTTTCCTTGTCGGGTGAGGAGGGCAATACCCCGAGGACCCGATAATTTGCCGGGAGCCCGGATGCGGGATAACGGGCGTCTCAGCGGCGGCGCAGACTGACCTCGGGGCTGTCGACCGGCCCGCCGAACCAGTCCTCGATGAGCCGCCGGGCGATCGACACCCTCGGGGAGATGGCCAGCTCCCCGGCCGCGATCGCGGCGAGCAGCTCCTCCCGGCTGAACCAGCGGACCGCCTCGATCTCGCTCTCCTGCATACGAACTCGTCCTCCGCGGGCACGTGCCCGGAACCCGACCATGAGCGAGCTGGGAAACGGCCAGGGCTGGTCACCGAGGTAGGTCACGTCGGTCACGTCGAGCCCCACCTCCTCCTTCACCTCGCGTGCAACGGCAGCGGCCAGCGTCTCCCCCGGCTCCACGAAGCCGGCAAGGACCGACATGCCGATGGTGTTGAAGCCACGGCCCCGCGCGAGCAGGAGCCGGTCGTCCTCATCGACGACCGCCATGATCACCGCGGGGTCGGTCCGCGGGAAGTGCAGGCTCTCGTCGGCCGGGCAGCGCCGGACCCACCCGGCCTGGGCCACCTCGGTCGGCTGCCCGCACCGCGGGCAGAAGCCATGGACCCGGTGCCAGTTCGCGACGCCCTGCGCAGCCACCCACACGGCCGCATCCACCGCGTCCAGGTCCGCTCCGACCTGTCGCAGGGTGCGCCACTCCTCGGTCGGCTCGGCCTCCTCCAGTCGGACCACCGCGACGTATGCCGGTCCCTCGCCGTCCGTCGGCCCCCCGCCGTCGACCGCGGTGCCCAGGTAGATGACCAGACCGTCCTCGTCCCCGACCCGCGGGGGCCGGGTCACGAGCGACGGGCCGCCGTCGCCGCCGGGTCGGACCGCTGCCCGGTCTCCGCGGACCTCGACAACCCTCGTGGCCGGGTCGACCAGGAGCCGAGGGATGAGGTCGGGCTCCACGCGCCGGTCGGCGCGACGGTCCAGGGCGGCGGTGGAGAAGGTCAGATCACGCAGCGATTCGCCGATTCGGGGCACGCCTTCCACCCTAAGCCGCTGCTTGCGGCATACGGTGAGGCCCGTGGAACGCACGGATCTGGCCGAACGCAGCTCTCTCCTGCTCGCGGCCCTCGCGAGCGTCGCCGTCCCGGGCCTGGACCCGGTGTCGGTGGAGCTGGTCCCCAGCGACCCCCAGCACGACTACGACCTGGCCTTCGTCACCGACTCGACCGACCGGCGCTGGATGGTCCGGGCGCCCCGAACCGCGGCCGCCGCCGCCCGGATGGAGATGAGCCTGGCCCTGCTGCCGCTCCTCGCCCGTCGGGTGCCCTTCGGGGTCCCCGCCCCCAAGGGCTTCGTGGCACTGAAGGAAGGCGGGCGCGCCTGCGTCTACCCCGCCCTGCCGGGCCACACGGTCGACTTCACCGCGATCCCGGCCGGGCGCGGGCTGGCGGTCGAGCTGGGCCGGGCCATCGCGGCCCTGCACAACCTGGACGCCCGCCTCTTCGACGAGGCCGGGCTCCCGGCATACGACCCCGACGCCTACCGGACCCGCCGCCTGGCCGACCTGGACCGGGCGGCCGCCACCGGGCGGGTGCCCACGACGCTGCTCACCCGCTGGGAGTCCGCGCTGGAGGACGTCAACCTGTGGAGGTTCGCGCCCACCCCGATCCACGGCGACCTCACCGGCGACCAGGTGCTGGCGGTCTTCACCGACGAGGAGGACGCCTCCACCGGCACGATCAAGGCGTTCACCGGCTGGGAGGACGCCAAGGTCGCCGACCCGGCCGACGACTTCGCCGGTCTCGTGGCCGAGGCCGACCCCGAGACCCTCGAGACGGTGCTCGAGGCCTACGCCCACGCGAGAGTGGAGCGGCCCGACGCCAACCTGCTCGTCCGGGCCCGGTTGGCCAGCGAGCTCGGGCTGCTCGCCGAGCTGACCCGAGCCCTCACCGCCGGGTGGGACGAGGCGGCCGACGCGCACACGGCCGCGCTCCGCCGACTGGACGACGAGGTACACGCCCAGGACGCCGCCGAGGACGACTACCGCCGGACCAGCCTCGCGCCGACGTCGGCGCCGCGGCGCTCGGTCCCGCCGCCCCTCACCATCGAGGACGACGAGGACGAGGACGACATCGCCGAGGACGTCGGCCACATCGGGTTCGAGGAGGCCGACAGCGTCGAGGTCACCGAGGTCATCCGGATCACCGAAGTCACCGAGGTCGATGACGACCTCCACGACGACGAGCCCGCACCGACCGACCCGGACGAGGACGAAGGCGAGGCGGTCGAGGGCGGAGAGGCCTCAGGGCCGCGTCAGGCCTGAGGCATCCCCCGCAGCACCTCGACGATCTGCTCCTCCCCGACGGCTTCCGGCCAGACGGTCTCACCGGTGACGGCATAGAAGAACGCACCCCGGACCGCGTCCGGCGCCAACCCGTGCAGCCGGGCGAAGGCCAGGGCGTATGCCGCGAGCTGGAGCGACCGGGCGCGGGCCCGCGACCCGGTCGGCGGCCGGCCGGTCTTCCAGTCCACGACGACGAACCGGTCATCACCGGCTGGATCGGGGTTGCCGTCGGCAGCGTCGACGTCGCGGAAGACCGCGTCGACCCGGCCCCGGATGGCGATCCCGTCCACGACCATCTCGATCGAGGTCTCGACGTCGACGGGCGTACGCGCCGCCCAGGGGCTGGCCAGGAAGTTGTCCTGCATCTGGGCCAGGTCGCGCTCGTCGCCGGCGTCGTCGTCGGCGCTGCCCGGCAGCTCGACGATGTCGACGATCGCCGCCCGGGAGTAGTGCTGCTCGACCCAGGCGTGGAACGCGGTGCCGCGTCGTGCGGCCAGCGCGGGCTCGGAGGGAACCGGCCGTCGCAGCTGCACGGCATACGCCTCGGGGTCGGCGGCCAGCTCGACGAGAGCCGACGTGGACAGGTGGGCCGGCAGGTCGACGACGGCCGGGCCGGGGTTGCGCTGCCGGTCGCGCTCGGCGAGGAGCAGGCCGATCTCCCGGTCGAGGTCGCCGGCGCTCCCGAGCAGGTCCGGGTCGGCCTCGGCCGCCTCGATGCTCGAGCGGACGCGGGCAGCCGACGCCTCGACCGACCGCCGACGGGGACGCTCGGGCGGCCAGGTCACGGCCCGGGCGTCGGGGTCCACCGGGTTGGTGACCGGCTCGGCGCCGTCGGTGGGCGGCATGGGGTCCCAGCGGAGCACACGGACGAGCGCCGGGTCACCCTCGACGATCTCGCTGAGGAACCGGCTGGTCACCCGTGGAGTCGTCTGGGTGCCCCAGACGTGGGCGGTCAGCAGCATCGCGTGCCGGGCCCGGGTGAGCGCCACGTAGGCGAGCCGGCGCTCCTCCTCGATCCCGTGGGCACCGCCGGCCTCGGCGAACCGCCGGGCCTCGGCATTCACCTCGGCGAGAGTCTCCGGGCGTTGCCAGGCGAAGACGGGGAGCCCGTCGCGGTCGCCGCGCAGGGCATACGGGATCCCGCCATCGGTGAGCGCACCCCACCAGCCACGGTCGGTCGGGGTGCCGTGCGCCCAGGCGTTGCCGGCGACCTTGGTGCTGTATGCCGTGTGCGCCGGGAAGGAGGACTCGACGAGACCCGGGACCGCGACGAGGTCCCACTCCAGGCCCTTGGCCGAGTGGATCGTCATGACCTGGACGGCCCCCGGAGCTGCCTCGATGTAGCCCTTGTCGAGGCCGCGTTCCTCGGCGAGCGCGGCCTCCAGCCAGGCGAGGAACCCCGCGAGGGTCGGCCGGTCCGAGCTCGAGGCGAACCCGGCGGCCACGTCGGCGAAGGCGTCGAGATGGGCCCGAGCGGCCGCGGGGGTGTACTCCGGGCGGGAGAGGACCTCGATGTCCAGGCCCAGGGCACGCTCGGCCTCACCGACCAGCTCGGCCAGCCCGAGGCCCGCGAGGCGACGCAGCCGGTCGACGGCACCGGACAGACCCCGCAGCCGCTCGCGCGCGACCGGCCCGATCCGCTCCCCCGACCTGCCGACCCAGCCCCTGGGCGGCAGGTCGCCCAGGGCCTCGACGAGGCTGGGCTCGTCGGAGGAGTCGGCGGCGAGGTCGACCCGTCGGTGCTCGCTCGTAGGGTCACCGGCCCGTCCGGCGTCGCACCCGTCGCCGGCCGGGTCAGGTCCGGGGCCGCCCACCTGGCGCGCGACGGCGGCAGCGAGCGCCATCCGCTGGCGCTGCCGGGCCCAGGTCGACAGACCGTCGAGGTCGGCAGCTCCGAGGTGGCAGAGCGGCCCGGTGAGCAGCCGCATGAGCTGGTCACCGCGGCCGGGGTCGGCGACGACCTCGAGCAGGGCGAGGACGTCCTCGACCTCCGGCGTCGTGAGCAGGCCGCCGAGACCGAGCACCTCATACGGGATCTCGCGGGCCTCCAGGGCGTCGATCACCGGCGCGAACTGGGAGCGCTTGCGACACAGCACCGCGGCCGAGGCTCCGGGGTGGGCCGCGTGCTGCCGCGCCAGCCAGTCGGCCACCAGTCCGGCCTCCTCTGCGGAGGTCGTCGTGCGGGCCACCTCGACCGCGCCGCGCCCGGCGCCGGGCCGGGCCTGTAGCTCCACCGCGTCACGCCCGGCAACGGTCCGGCGCAGCGGCTCGGCGGTCGCGTTGGCGACGGCGAGGATCGCCGCGTCGTTGCGCCAGCTCGTCGACAGCGCAAGGCGGCCCCCGGCCGCGACGCCGAAGGTGTCGGGGAACCGGCGCAGCGTCGTCGCACTGGCACCGCGCCACCCGTAGATCGACTGGTTGGGGTCGCCCACCGCGGTGACCGGCAGGGAGCGGCCGGGACCGGCATACAAGGCCCGGAGCAGCTCCATCTGGGCCTCGGAGGTGTCCTGGAACTCATCGAGCAGCACCGCGCGGAAGCGCGACCGTTCGATCGCGCCGACCTCGGGGAACTCGCGGGCCAGCCGGGCGGCGAGCGCCATCTGGTCGGCGAAGTCCATCGCGTCGCGGGAGCGCTTGAGCGCGTCGAACCGCTCGACGATGGGCAGGATCGCCCGCCGCTCGACGACCCGGGTCAGGACCGTGCGCACGTCGGCGGTGGCGCCCTTGCCGGGCGGGATCGAGGTCAGCCGGGCCTCGACCTCGGCCAGCAGGTCGTCGACCTCGGCCACGCTGCGCAGGTGCTCGGCCAGCTGGCCGGCCAGGTGGACCACGGCCGCGGTGACCGACGCCTCGCCCTTGTCGACGGCGTCCATCGGGCCGTCGTATGCCGCGACCGCCTCCGCGGCGTACTGCCAGGCCGCCGCCTCGGTGAGCAGACGTGACTCCGGCTCGCGGCCGAGGCGCAGGGCGTGCTCGCGGACGAGGCGACCGGCATACGAGTGGTAGGTGGAGACCGTGACGGTGGACCCGAGGACCTCGACGCCGTCCTCCGCACGCGGCTGCCAGAGCCCGGCGAGGCGCAGCCGGCCGAGGCGCCGACCGACTCGCTCGGCGAGCTCGCTCGCGGCCTTGCGGGTGAAGGTGAGGCCGAGCACCTCGTCGGGCTCGGCGTGGCCGTTGGCGACGAGCCAGACGACGCGCGCGGCCATCGTCTCGGTCTTGCCCGAGCCCGCGCCGGCGACGACGAGCGCGGGCGCCAGAGGGGCCTCGATGACGGCTCGCTGCTCGTCGGTCGGCAGGTGGGTCGCACCGATCGCGCGGGCGATCTCGTCAGCGCCGTATGCCGGTCGCTCACCGCTCACAGCACCCTCCCCTCGGGCTGGGCCGGGCAGCACGCCTTGAGCGGACAGGTGCGGCAGTGGTCGCCGGTCGTCGCGGTGAAGGTGGCCCCGCCCATCGACTCGGCCGTCTGCACGACGAGCTCGCGGGCCCAGGCCGGGTCGGCGTCGGCCGCCAGGGGCGGCTGGAGCTGCGGAACCGGCTTGGTCGTCGCGGCCTTGCCGAGCTGGAGCAGCCCGGCCCCGGCGGAGCGGTTGCCGAGCTCGCCGAACGCGCCGTCCTCGACGGCGACCTGGTAGCAGCCGAGCTGGGGATGGTGCGGCAGGTCGGCAACCTTGGGCTTGTTGCTACCGGTCTTGTAGTCGATGACCCGCAGCCCGCCGTCGGGGCTCCGCTCGATCCGGTCGACCCGTCCGGTCAGCCTGGCCCGGCCGAGGGCGACCTCCATCTCGGTCTCGACGCCGACCCGCTCCCAGCCCAGCGCTCCGGTCTCGGTGAAGTACCTGGCGAGCCGGTCGACCATCTGCCCGGCCTCGGCGTGCTTGCGCCGGTTGGCCCAGGTGGGCGGCAGACCGAGCCGGCCCCACTTGGCGTCGAGGGCCGCGCGCAGGGCGGCGGCGTCGGCGGTGTCGTCGTGCTCGGCGGCGACCTCGTGGACAAGGACGCCGACGTCCTTGGACCCCACGCCCGGCTTGTCTCCTCCGCGGCTGGTCAGCAGCCACTTCAGGCCGCACTGGTGGAAGCCCTCGACACGCGAGGGCGACACCCGGACCGGCTCCTCGGGCTCCCGGAGCGGCCGCTCGTCGCTGACGACGGTGAGCGACCACCACCGGCGTGGGTCGGCGCCGGGCACACCGGCGCGGGCCAGCCGAGCAAGGCCGTTGACCGCTCGAGCCCTGGCCTCCGGGTCGTCGGCGACCACCTCGCGACGGAGCGCGGCGACGAGGGTCGGCAGGGTCATCGCGCGGTCGACCTCGCTGAACCCCCGTCCGACCGGGTCGCCGAGCTCGTCGACCTCCGTGGGGAGCGGGGCGACCACGTCGAGGTAGGGCGACGGCTGCTCGTCATCGCTGCGCACCGCGGTGACGAGCACCCGCTCGCTGGCCCGGGTCACGGCGACGAGGAACATCCGGGTCTCGTCGTGCCGGACGGCCGCCTGAGCGGCCCGCCAGGTGCCGTGCCGGCCGGTCACGACGTCGACGAGCTCGGCCGACCGCAGCAGGGACCCTCGCAGCCGCAGGTCGGGCCAGACGCCCTCCTGGACCCCCGCGACGACGACGAGACGCCACTGCCGCCCGGCTGCCGCGGCCGGCGTGAGCACCTCGACGGCGTCACCGGTGCTCGACCTGGCGGCCAGGGTGTCCCCGGCGACGTCCTGGCTGCGCAGGTGCTCGAGGAAGGCGTCGGGGCCGGCCGCGGGCAGCCGGTCGACGAACCGCCCGACCGCGTCGAAGAGCGCCATGACGGCATCGAGGTCGCGGTCCCTGCGGGAGCCGGTCGGCCCTCCACCCAGCGCAGACTCACGCCACGGCCGAGCCAGCCCGCTCGCCGACCACATCGCCCACAGCACCGTCTCGGCCGTCACCCCGGGGGCCCAGACCCGTTGTCCTGCAGCGTCGTTCGTCCGCGCGGCGGCAACGCCGGCAGCGAGGACGGCCCCGACCCGACGCGCCGGCAATGCCTCTTGGCCGTAGTCGGCCACCGTGATCGGGAAGCGCACGGCCTCGGCGAGCAGGTCGTCGCTGCTCCGGCCCCCTCCGTCGGCCAGCTCGACGGCGCGCAGCGACCGACGCAGCCGACGCAGGCCGATCGCGTCGGCGCCACCGATCGGCGAGAGCAACGCCTCGACGACGACCTCGGGGTCATAGGCCTCGATCGCGCCGGACGCCATGGCAAGCGCCGACTCCAGCAGGAGGAGCAACGGGCGGACGGCCGGCTCCTCGCGGACCGGCAGGTCGGTCGCGCTCGCCTCCACCGGCACGCCCGACGCGGCGAGCACCCGGCGCAGGGTGGCCGTGCGGGCGTTGCCGCGGACGATGACCGCCATCTGGCTCCACGGCATACGGTCGAGCAGGTGGGCCTGGCGGAAGGTGGCGGCGACGAGCGCAGCCTCCTGGGCACCGGAGCGGAGCAGGTGCGCCTCGACGACCCCGCCGTCACGGACCGGCTCGACCTCGCGGTGGCGGCGCTCGCCGAGCACGCCGATGTGGCCCACGACGCGGGCGGCGGCCGCGGCGATGGCCGTCGGGAGCCGGTATGCCGTGTGCAGGACGACCGTGGGCCCGTCGCCGAGGGCGGTCCATCCCGTCGCGAGCCAGCGCGGGTCGGCTCCACGGAAGGTCTGGACGGCCGCGTCGGGGTCGCCGACGAGGACGACGTCGACCCCGGGCACGGCGAGAACCTGCAGCAGGCGGACGGCGGCCGGGGTGAGCTCGTGGGCGTCGTCGACAACGACGCAGCGGACCGTGTCGCGGACCCGCACGAGGGCCTCGTCGTCGGACTGGAGCAGGTCAGCGGTGGTGCCGAGGACCCACGCCGGGTCAAAGGCACCGGGAGCGGACAGGGCGGTGACCTCGTCGTACTCGGCCAGCACCCGGGCGCCGGCGACCCACTCCGGCCGGTCGTGCGAAAGCCCAAGCGCAGCAAGGGATTCGGGGTCCAGGTCGTGCTCGACCGCGCGCATGAGCAGGTCGCGAAGCTCGGTGCGGAAGCCGCGCGTCACGAGAGCCGGCCGGACCGACTCCGGCCACCCCGGGTCGGTGCCCTCACCCGTCGCGTGACCCGCGAGGAGGTCGCGGAGGATGAGGTCCTGCTCGGGGCCGCTGAGCAGCCGGGGCGGCGGGTCACCGTGCAGGGCAGCCGCCTGCCGCAGCACCCCGAACGCGAACGAGGCGAGAGTGCGGGCCAGTGGCGTCGTCGAGGTGCCGCCCACCCGGGCGGTGACCGCGTCGCGCAACCGGGCCGCCGCGACGCGGGTCGGCGCCACCAGGAGGCACTGGTCGGGGCTCAGCTCACCGCGCGCCACCCGGTCGGCGACGACCTCGACGGCAACCGTCGACTTGCCGGTGCCAGGCGCTCCGAGGACCCGGACCACGCCACCGCGGAACGCCACCGCCTCCCGCTGGGCCTCGTCGAGGACGGGCGCCGACGCGGGCGGGAGGTCAGCGGCATACGGGACGGCACGCCGGAGCACGACGCTCGGCGTGCCCTCGGCTGCGCGGGACCGGCTGACCACGGACGACATCCCATCACCCGGCCCCGACAGGCTCGCTCAGCCGGTCGGGCCGGGCCAGCGCGCGCGGGTCATGTCGACCCGCCGCCCGGTGAGGAGCGAGCCGACGAGCGGTGTCCCCTCGGCCCGGTAGTGCTCCAGCGCCGTCTTCTCGTGACCTTGCGGCGGCCGACCGTCAGAGCGCACGACACGCCACCACGGCACGTCGGAGCCGTAACGCGCCATCACCGTGCCCACCGCACGAGCCCCGCCCGAGCCGAGCAGCTCGGCGAGGTCCCCGTATGCCGCGACCCGGCCCTCGGGGATCTGCGCGACGAGGTCGAGGACGTCCTCGGCGAACGGCGTGGGGAGCCCCTCGGCGCCGCGGTCACCACGCTCAGCCACGCTCAGCCACCCTCAGCCACCCGTGGCGCCGACGACAGGAAGCCGGGCCGACCGCCAGGCGGCGATGCCCCCGTCCAGGTCGCGCACGGCATACCCGGCCTCGGCGAGGATCCGCCCGGCGACGGCCGAGCGACCACCGGTGGCGCAGTGCACGACGACTCGTCCGCCGGTCGCGAGCTGCCCGGCATACGAGCCGTCGCGGATCGCCGCCATCGGGATGTGGACGGAACCGGCGATGGCAGCGGCCGCCCGCTCGCTGGACTCCCGGACGTCGACCAGCACCGGGGGGCGCGGGCCGTCCAGCTCGGCCGCCAGGTCCAGGACCGAGACGAGCGGCGCCGGCTCACCGACCTCGGCCGGGCGCGCGCAGTCGGCGACCTCGACGAGGGAGGTGATGGTCGGGGCGTCCCCGCAGACCGGGCAGCCGGGGTCGCGCACGAGGGGCAGGGTCGCCGTCGAGGCGCCCAAGGCGTCATGGATGACGAGCCGGCCGACGAGCGGCTCCCCCGACCCGGTGATGAGCTTGACGACCTCGGTCACCTGCATCGCGGCGACGACTCCGCACATGGCCCCCAGCACCCCTGCTGTCGCGCACGAGGCGACCGACCCGTCCGGGGGCGGCTCGGGGAACACGCAGCGGTAGCACGGGCCGTGGCCCGCCCACCAGACGCTCAGCTGGCCGTCGAAGGCGAGCACTGACCCCCACACGTCCGGCTTGCCGGCCATCGCACACGCGTCGCTGACGAGGTAACGAGTCCCGAAGTTGTCGGCCCCGTCGACGACGACGTCGTATGCCGCGACGAGACCGGCCGCGTTGTCGGCCCGCAGCCGCTCGCGGTGCTCGACCACCGTTACCTCGGGGTTGACCCGGGCGACGGCATCGGCCGCGGAGGCGGTCTTGGGTCGGCCGACGTCCTGGGTCCGGTGGGCGACCTGGCGCTGGAGGTTCCCGGCATCGACGGTGTCGTCGTCGACGATCCCGATCGTCCCCACCCCGGCGGCGGCCAGATAGAGCAGCGCCGGAGAGCCCAGCCCGCCGGCGCCGACCACGAGGACCTTGGCCGCGCGGAGCCGTCGCTGACCGTCCTCGCCGATCGCGGCAAGGGTCAGGTGGCGTGCGTAGCGGGCCCGCTCGGCACCCGAGAGCGGCGGCCCGGGGGCGACGAGGGGCGGCATGGCCATGGCCGCAGACTAACCGGCGGCGGTGAGGGGCTTGCTCCTAGGATGCGTCTCATACGCACGCGTACGAAGGCGTGACGACGCACCCAGTCGCCGCGCCAGCCCAGTCAAGGAGTCGCCCCATGACCGCCTCTTCCACGGTCGCCGCCCGCGGTCAACGGCTGCCCCGGTCCGAGCGCCGGGCCCAGCTGCTCGAGGCCGCGCAGTCGGTGTTCGTCGAGGCCGGCTACCACCAGGCGGCGATGGACGACATCGCCGACCGGGCGGGGGTCTCCAAGCCGGTGCTGTACCAACACTTCCCGGGCAAGCTCGACCTCTACCTCGCTCTCCTGGACCAGCACTGCGAAGCCCTCGAGGCCCTCGTCAAGGACGCCATGGCCTCCACCGGCGAGAACAAGGACCGGGTCCAGGCCACCATCACCGCCTACTTCGACTTCGTGTCGGCCGAGGGCGCGGCCTTCCGGCTCGTCTTCGAGTCCGACCTCACGAGCGAACCCCAGGTCCGCAACCGCCTGGACAGCCTCTCCCTGGTCTGCGCCGAGGAGATCGCCGACGTCATCGCCGAGGACACCGGCGTCGACGAGGACTCCGCGATGATCCTCGGCGTCGCCCTGGCCGGCATGGCGCAGGTCACCGCCCGCCACTGGCTGTCCTCGGGCAGCGACATCCCCGAGGAGGCCGCGACCACGCTCGTCGGTGCTCTCGCGTGGCGCGGCCTCGGCTCCTTCCCCAAGGTGGGCGGGGAAGCAAACGCCCCGGCTCGCGGTTAGTCTTCGGCAGCAACGACAGCAGCCCGAGGTCGGGCGCGTCGTTCGTCCACGTCAGACCCATTCGTGAAAGGTGGCCACCCCCCGTGGAGGTCAAGATCGCAGTCCAGAACGTCGCCCGCGAGCTCGAGATCGAGACCGAGGCGACCCCCAAGCAGGTGGCCGCCGACGTCGCCGCCGCGATCCGTGACGGGGGCGTGCTCACCCTGAGCGACGCCAAGGGCCGTCAGGTCATCGTCCCCGGCGGCTCGATCGGCTGGGTCCAGCTCGGTGAGTCGGAGAAGGCGCGGGTCGGCTTCGGCGGCTGACACCCCCTCCTGTCTGTGGCAGCGGCTTCGAACCCGCCCGCCAGGGCCGCCGCAGGCCGCTGACCGGCCCAAACGACGCAATCTTCGTCACACAACTGCCCTGCATGGGAAGCGCGTTTGGCGCGCAACCCGTGGGTACATTCGAGATGGACCCGAGCTCAGGCTCGGTGCCCACCGCCGGCACAACGGCGGTTCCGCCAGTTCGCCCAACAGGGCGCGAAAGGAAGATCGCACATGATCGGGAACATCATCGGCATCATCATCTTCGGCGCGATCATCGGTGTCCTCGCTCGCCTGGTCCTGCCGGGCAAGCAGAACATCAGCGGTGTGCTGACCATCGTGCTCGGCATCGCCGGTGCCCTCATCGGCTACTGGCTCGCCGGCCTGCTCGGCGTGGGAAACACCAAGGGCATCGACTGGATCCGCGACCTCATCAGCGTCATCGTCGCCGCTGTCCTCGTGGTGGGCTACGGCTCGATCACGGGCAAGAAGACCGCCTGACCTCGCCCGAGGTCGCGAGGGGCCCCCGACCGCACGGTCGGGGGCCCTTCGTGCGTATGCCGGTCGCCCGGCATACCGGATCCCGCCGCGTCCGACCCCTTTCCGCCCCCCTCTGCCCCCTCGGGTTCAACGGGTCGTCGCAACACCTTGAACGGATTGAGGTGTGTGCTGATGGCTGGTCGTGGTCGTCCGAGATTGCCGCGGCAGGTGGAGCGGGCGTTCTGGAGGCAGGTCCGGGCCGGGTTGAGTACCGAGTTGGCGTCGGCCGCGGCGGGCGTGGCGTACAACCATGGCGCGACGTGGTTCCGTCAGGGTGGCGGGATGCCCACGATGGACCTGAGCGAGCCTTCTGGGCGGTACTTGTCGATGGCCGAGCGGGAGGAGATCGCGATCCTGGCTGGCCAACACCTGGGGGTGCGGGAGATCGCGCGACGGCTGGGTCGCTGCCCGGCCACGATCAGCCGGGAGCTGCGGCGCAACGCCTCCGGTGGTGACCGGCGCCGGTACCGGGCCAGCGTGGCCCAGGCCGAGGCCGACAAGCGGGCCCGACGGCCCAAGCCCAGCAGGCTGGCCGCGCATCAGCCGCTGCGGGACTTTGTGCAGGACAAACTGGGCGGCGTGGAACATTGGAGCCCCGAGCAGATCGCCGCCCGCCTGCCGGTGGAGTTCCCCGACGATGAGCGGATGCGGATCAGTCATGAGGCGATCTACCAGGGCCTGTACGTCCAGGGCCGGGGCGCGTTGCGTCGGGAGCTGACCGCCTGCCTGCGGACCGGTCGGGCGCTGCGCAAGCCCCGACGCCGCACCGAGGTCCGTCAGGAACGGATCAAGGACAAGGTGATGATCACCGACCGGCCCGCCGAGGTCGACGACCGGGCCGTGCCCGGACACTGGGAAGGCGACCTGATCACCGGCACCGCGAACAAGTCCGCGATCGGCACCCTGGTCGAACGAACCACCCGGTTCACCATGTTGCTGCACCTGCCCGGCGACCATGGGGCCAGCACGGTCCGCGACGCGATCACGACCACCATCGCGACCCTGCCCGAACAGCTGCGTCGGTCGCTGACCTGGGACCAGGGCATCGAGCTGGCCGAGCACGTCCAGCTCACCATCGACGCTGACCTGCCGGTTTACTTCTGCGACCCGCACAGCCCCTGGCAGCGGGGCACCAACGAGAACACCAACGGGCTGCTGCGCCAGTACTTCCCCAAAGGCACCGACCTGTCCGTGCACGGCCCACGGGACCTCGCTGACGTCGCCGCCGGACTCAACGGCCGACCCCGCAAAACCCTCGGCTGGAAAACCCCAGCCGAGGCCCTCGCCGAACTACTGTCAACCACGGACAAACAACCCGGTGTTGCGACAACCGGTTGAATCCGCC
>Ga0209811_10000648_pt1 | contig 13552 bp, 16 predicted proteins | sample Coa_R1_6_FD_187161 | JGI IMG/M metagenome (GOLD analysis project Ga0209811, IMG submission 187161) | Surface soil microbial communities from Centralia Pennsylvania, which are recovering from an underground coalmine fire. - Coalmine... | ecosystem: Environmental > Terrestrial > Soil >...
GGCCTCCGCCGCGCTGCGGCGCAGGAGCGACAGGCGGGAGAACTCGTCGCAGTGGTGGCAGGAGTTGTTGGTCATGAGGTCTGGAGGTCGGGGGCGGATGCGAGCAGCTGGCGGAGCGCGTTCTCGATCAGGGGCGGGTAGGCGTCCTTCTTCCATTTCTGGTTGGCGTCGGCGAGCGAGCGCCTGGCGAAGTGGTTGAGGACGTGCTCGGTCTGCGGCGTCAGCGTCGGCCGGCCGAGGACGGCGTGGGCGCGGGAGACGAGCTCGTCGGCCTTGTGCGGGACGTGCTTGTCGCCGTCCTTGACGAGCTTCGGCCTCAGCGCGTAGGCCGCGAGCTCCCAGCGCGCGCGGAAGGTCGCCGTGTCGAGCCAACGCGTGTCGTCCCAGCCCGCGACGTTCGGCGGGTAGAAGAGCTGCTGGCCGGTGAGGCTCATCAGCCACGTCCAGGCCTCCGTGTCGATCCCGCGGCCCAGGCCGCGCAGCATCCCGGCCAGGTAGACGGCCGGCGACTTGACCATCCGCGGCCCGGTGTAGAGCGCGGGATGGCGCAGGATCGCGGCGACCACGGGGGCGATCTCGTAGCCGCTCTTGACGTACAGGTGCTCGAGCGAGCGCTTCGTCCCGGCCTTCGGTGGCGTCGGGATGAAATAGCTCCAGAGTTTCGTGACGAAGAACGACGGGTGCAGACGATGGTGGACGCAGAGCCGGCACGAGTCGCGCCAGTCGTAGCGGCCGCGCTTGCCGAAGACCTTCTTGTACCCCGTGTCGTGGCGGTCCTTGTCGAAGCGGAACTTGATCGGGCCGAGGTTGTCGTTCCACGTGTAGCGGAAGCCCGTCAGCGCGCGCGCCTGCTCGCGGACGTCGTGCTCGGTGTAGGCGCCGCGGTCGGCGCCTAGCGTGAAGAGCTCCATCAGCTCGCGCGCGTAGTTCTCGTTCGGCGACCCCTTCTCGTTGTCGACGCCCGAGAGCCAGAGGAGCATCGCCGGGTCGCGGGTGACCTCCATCAGCAGGGCCGGGAACGAGTTGAGCCCGACGCGGCGGAAGAGCTGGTTCTGGCGCAGCATCAACTTGGCCGAGTCGACCCCGGCGCGCGAGGTCGCGAACCAGTCGTGCCAGACGAGCGTCATCCGCTCGTGCAGCGGCTTCGTCGTCCGCACCATCTTGTCGAGCCACCAGAGCTGGTCGTGGCCCCAGCGGTCGTACGGCGAGAGCTTGTGCCCGTTGTCGTCGTGCGGACGCGGACCCTTCAGCCGGTCGCGGCCAGGGCGGAGCAAGGTCTCGACGGCGTCGTGCAGGCCGAGCTTGGCGAGTCGCTCTGCTTCGCCGGGTCGGGGGCCGAAACCCGCGCGCCAGAGAAGGCGCTCGGCCTGCGGCTTGCCGAACGGGCCACGGTAGACGGGCGGCATCTCCCGTCTCTTATCGGCGTTTCCGCCGAGATTCCTTTATCCCTAGCCCAGCTCGCGGCGAAGCACGGCCGCAACGGCGGTCAGTGCCAACCGTGTCTCCTCGTCCGAGGGCTCGCGTGTAGTGACGCGTTGGAGCGCGAGCCCCGGCAGGAGGAAGGCCCGCGCGACCCGGGAGCGCGAGGCTTGGACGACCTGCCACAGCTCCATCGTCAGCGCGAGCGACAGGAGCGAGACGGCAAACGGGGTGTACAGCGCCGGCGCGACCGGCCAGAGGCGGTCGAACGCGAGGGACACCGGCACCACGAGCGCGGCGAAGTTCGTGCCGCAACGCGGCGCGAACCGCGACGGCCTGACCTGGGCGTTCCAGGTCGCGACGAGTCGGTGCTCCTCGGAGGCCATGATCGCGCGGTGCTCCGCGCCGTGGAGGAAGAGCGTCCGGCCGCGAAGCATCCAGCCGAGCAGCACGACGGCCGTAGCGATCCCGAGGGGGAGCGAGGCCGACTGGGGCAGGAAGACCAGTGACAGCGGAGCCAGTACAGCGGCGAGTAGCACCAGCCGCTCCCGGCGGCTCGCGACCCCGGCGCCGCGGAAGAGCGGGGCCAGCGCGGAGAAGAGTCGGATCAGCCCGCGGACGAGCGGGATCTTCCCGAGCGCCGCGGGCGGCGAGGGCATCGTCCCTTCGCGGACGGTGCCGTCGCGCGAGGCGAACGCCCAGTAGCTCGGGCTGGCGATGACCACGCCGTCGGCGCGGGCCATGCCGCCGAGGCGCGGCAGCTCGGCCGTGCCGTCGGCGCGAACGAGGACGTCGAGAGCGTGGTCGCGATCCACCTCATCAGGATCGCGCCCAGACGGCCGCCCGGCAAGTGCCGGGCGGCCCAGTCACGCGTCGGCAGAGACCTACCAGCGGCCGCGCGAGAAGAAGCCGAGCAGCACGAGCACCAGCACGATGATCAGGATGATCCAGAGAATCGACACGGAAAGAGCCCCCTTCGTCGGACGTTGTCGGGGGTGGAACGCGGAAGTCGGCGAATCGGTTACGGGAAGACGCTTAACGCAGCCTTAACCCCTCGCAACAGGGGTTGAACACGGCCCGGATATAACGCGAGCCGTGGCAGGAGGCACCCGGGCCCTCAACAGTGCGGCACTGCTCGCGGCCGGAGCTCTCGGTGCGGCGTTCTCGCTCGGCGGGGCAGCGCTCTTCGGAGGCTTCGGGCACAGCACGACCACGGTGCGCGAGGTCCAGGCGACGCCGGCCGCGACCGAGGTGCCCGTCAACAGGACGCGCCTCCTGTCGGTGAACGACATCTACCGGCGAGACGCGCCGGGCGTGGTGCAGATCACCGCCACCCAGATCGTCAACGGCCAGAGCAGCGACCTGTTCGGCTTCCCGTTCCCGACGCAGCAGCAGCAGCAGTCGCTCGGCTCCGGCTTCGTCATCGACAAGGCCGGTCACATCGTCACGAACTACCACGTGGTCGAGGGCGCCAAGACCGTCGACGTGAGCTTCTCGAACAACGAGAGCATGAAGGCAAAGGTCGTCGGGGCCGATCCCTCGACGGACATCGCCGTGCTCCAGGTCGACGCCCACGCCCGAGCGCTGACGCCGCTCACGCTCGGCAACTCGGACGCCGTCCGCGTCGGCGACTCGGTGGTCGCGATCGGCAACCCGCTCGGCCTCGACCGCACCGTCACGGCCGGGATCGTCAGCGCCCTTCAGCGCGTGATCCAGTCGCCGAACAGCTACTCCATCGACCACGTCATCCAGACCGACGCCGCCCTGAACAGGGGCAACTCCGGCGGCCCGCTGCTGAACGCGCGCGGCGACGTGGTCGGCGTCAACTCGCAGATCTCGACGGGCGGGAGCGGGGCGGGCGGCAACATCGGGATCGGCTTCGCGGTTCCGATCAACACCGTCCGCACCGTGGCGGCCGAGCTGATCAAGAGCGGCCACGTGGAGCACGCATACCTCGGCATCACGGCCCAGGCCGTGAGCGGGAGCGCGGCGAAGCTCTTCAAGTTCCCGGTCGGCCACGGACTGCTCGTCGCAAGCGTGCAGCCGGGGAGCGGGGCCGCGAAGGCCGGGCTCCAGGCCGGCGCGCAGAACGCGACGCTCGCGGGAGAGACCTACCCACTCGGCGGCGACCTGATCGCCGCGATCGACGGAAACCCACTGGGCTCGCTCGACCAGCTCCGCGACGCGATCGCGGGGAAGAAGCCGGGCGACCAGGTGAAGCTCGACGTCTACCGAGGAGATCGACGACGCACGGTGACAGTCAAGTTGGGACGGCAGCCATCCTCCCCTAGCTGACCGTCCAGTTGGCCCCACCCCCTGGGGCCCGGTTCCCGGCCGCGCCGTTCGCCAGCACGGCGCGCCGGGATCGAGAGAAGGAGGCCGGAAGCCTGCCCCGGCCTCCTTCTTCGTTCCGGGGTTTTCTTACTCGTCGAGGTAGGGCGCGCCCATCAGGCCCTCGGTAGCGGGCACGGCCCGCTCGGCGGCCGCCTTCACGCCTTCGCCGAAGGTGGGGAAGACGTGGTGCATGGCAGCCAAGTCCTCGACGGTCGCCCCGAGCCGGAGCCCGAGCGAAAGGCCCTGGACGATCTCGCCGGCGCTGCGCGAGACGACATGCAGCCCGAGCACTCGGCGGGTGACGCGGTCGAAGACGACCTTGAACAGCCCGTGCCGTAGGTCGACGTAGGCGAAGCGCCGCACGTGCTCGTTGCGCGCGACCTCGACGTCATGGCCCTGCTCCCGCGCCTGCTCCTCGGTCAGCCCGACGCTGCCGAGCTCCGGGTCGGTGAAGATCGCGGTCGGCAGCACGGAGTAGTCCGCCGCGGGCGGGTCGTCGCCGAACATGTCGGCGACGGCGATTCGCGCCTGGTACTGGGCGACCGGCGTGAACTGCGCGACCGCGTTGACGTCGCCGGCAGCCCAGATGCACGGGACGGAGGTGCGCAGCCGTCCGTCGACGGCGATCCCGGTGCGCGTGGTCTCGATCCCGAGCTCGTCGACGTTCAGGCCCTCCAGGTTCGGTACACGGCCGGAGGCGAGCAGCAGCGTCTGCGCCCGAAGCTCGTACGGATCGGAGCCGTCGCGCGGCGCGATCGTCGCGACCACGTCGTCCCCGTCGCGGCGTGCGCGCTGGACGAAGACGCCGGGCGCAAGGCGGATGCCCTCGTCCTCGAGCGCGGCCGCGAGCGTGGCGCATGCATCGACGTCGGCGAGCGGTGCGATGCGGTCGGCCGCGTCGACGATCGTCACCTCCGAGCCGTAGCGCGCGAACGCCTGCCCGAACTCGAGCCCGACCGCGCCGGCGCCGACGACGAGCAGCGAGCGCGGCAGCTCGGTCAGGTCGAGCGCCGTGACGTGGTCGATCCAGTCGATCTCGTCGATGCCCTCGACGGGCGGCACGGCGGTGCGCGAGCCGGTTGCGATCAGGATCCGGTCGGCCTCGAGCTCCTGTTCCTCGACGAGGACTGTGTGCGTGTTCACGAGCATCGCCTCGCCCGTGAAGGTCGCGAAGCCCGCAGCCTCGAGGTCGGCGACCCACTGCGCCTGGGGCTTCTTCAGCGTCTCCTTCCAGTCGTGCACGCGCGCGAGGTCGACCCGGACGCCGCCGGTCTCGACGCCGACCTTCGGCGCCAGCACAGTCGCGTCGCGTACGAGCTCCGCGGCCACGAGGTAGGCCTTCGTCGGCGAGCAGGCGACGTTCGGGCAGCTGCCGCCCCAGCGCTCCTTCTCGACCAGGGCGACCCGCGCGCCGTGCTCACGCGCGGCCATCCCGGCTGCGTCGCGCGCAGCGGAGCCGCCGCCGATCACGATCAGGTCGAAGCGTTCGGGCACCGCCGCCATTGTCTCGCGCCGGAAGGGTTCCGTTACAGTCGGCCGGTGGCGGCGACGGAGGCCGAGCTCCTCGACGCGCTACGAGCCGGAGACGAGGCCGCGTTCGCGGCGCTCGTGCGCGAGTACCACCCGTCGCTCGTCCGCGTGGCGCGCATGTACGTCTCGAGCCAGGCGACGGCGGAGGAGGTCGCGCAGGAGACGTGGCTCGGCGTGCTGAACGGGCTCGACCGGTTCGAGGGCCGCTCCTCGCTCAAGACGTGGATCTTCCGGATCCTGGCCAACATCGCCAAGACGCGCGCCGTGCGCGACGGGCGCACGCTGCCGTTCTCGGCGCTCGAGGATCCCGCGCGCGTGCCGGAGCCGGCTGTCGGCGCCGACCGGTTCCTCGACACCGAGCACCCGCGCTGGCCGGGGCACTGGTCGGTGAAGCCGGCGCCGTGGCCGGACGAGGCGCTGGTCGCGGCCGAGACGCGCGACCGGCTGGCCGAGGCGATCGAGGCGCTCCCCGCGACCCAGCGCGCGGTGATCACGCTGCGGGACATCGAGGGCTGGTCGAGCGAGGAAGTCCGTAACGCTCTCGAGCTGAGCGAGACCAATCAACGGGTACTGCTCCACCGCGCCCGCTCGAAGGTCAGGGCCGCGCTGGAGCCGTACCTGGAGCAGGCATGACCGTGGAATTCGAACAACTCAGCTGCCGGGAGCTCGTGGAGCTCGTGACCGACTACCTGGAGGGAATGCTCCCGGCGGCCGAGCACGAGCGCGTCGACCGGCACCTCGAGACGTGCCAGGGCTGCCGAACCTACGTCGAGCAGATGCGCCAGACGATCGAGCTGACCGGCCGGTTGACGGTCGAGGACGTCTCCCCCGAGGCCGAGCTGGTGCTGCTCGAGGCGTTCCGCGCCTGGCACACGGCCTAGTCGGGCCGTATCCGTTTTCGGCTCGTGCCCGTTGTCACGTCGGGAGGTATGCGGTTGCGGAAGCGTCCAGGCGTCGTCGTGCTCTTCGTGCTGATTGCGGTCGCAGGGTTTGCTGCGACGCTCGCGCTCGGCTCCGCGCGCGGCGACATCCTGCCGACGCTGACGGCGCCCACCCTGCCGATCTCGCTGCCGGTCACGACGGCTCCGCTCCCGCCGCCGCCTCCGGTTCCGCCCGTTCCGCCGGCTCCGCCCCTTCCGCCGCCTCCGCCCGTCCCTCCGCCGGCGCTGCCCCCGGCTCCCCCGCCGCCCGCGCTGCCGCCGGCGCCGCCGCTGCCTCCGGGCCCGCCCGTCCTGCACGGTTCGACACCGCCGGCCACGGCCCCGGGCCCGGCCGGAGCAGCGGGCCCGTCCGGATCCTCGAGCGGCGCCGGGCCCGTTCCCTCGTCGGCGTCACAGCCGTCGTCGCGCAGCGCCGCGACCGCGGCGCACGTCTCGCGGACGCGCTTCCACACACGCGGCCCGGGCCGCCGTGGCACGACGATCACGTTCCACCTGACCGCGCCGGCGACCGTGGTGCTGCTCGTGCGCGGGCCGAGCCCGAGCTGCGGCCTCGTCGGGCGGAAGGTCGTCAGCCTCGGCAAGGGCGTCAGCCGAGTGCGCTTCCTCGGCCGCTTCCATGGCCGGCCGCTCGCTCCCGGGACGTACGGAATCACGATGATCGCCCGTCGTGGCGGCACGAGCACGACGCTCGGGCGCCTGGCGGTCGCGGTTGTCCCGCCCGGCCAGCGGATCCACCGGTCGTCGGCGAGGCCTGTCTTCGCGGGCTGCGGGGCGAGCACCGGTGCTGCTGCCTCGAGCTCGCCGAGTGAGCCGTTCGCCGGCCTCGGGCTCGTCCTGCAGACGGCCGCCCTCAAGGTCGCAGTCATCCCGGACCGCCCGAAGGCGTCGTTCCGGCCGCCGAGGCTGAGCCTGCCGGTTCCGAACCTGCCGGGGCTCCCCGGCTCGTCGGGCGGCGGCCCTGTCTGGCTCGGGATTCTCGTCTACGCCATCGTGATGCTCGCCGGCGGCGCGATGCTCCTGCTCGTGCTCAGCTTCGCCAAGCAGCGCTGGAACCCCTGACGCAGGCGCCCCGTTAGCGTAGGGGCGTGATCGAGCAGGCCTTCGGCCGGAGCGCGCCGTGGTCGGTGGGGGTCGAGGAGGAGATGATGATCCTCGACGCGGAGTCGCTCGCGCTCACCCCAGGCGTCGAAGCGGTGCTTGGGGGCGCCGAGGGGCGCGAGCTGCCGGGCGTGCTGAAGATGGAGCTGCTCGCGTCGATGGTCGAGCTGGCCACCGACGTCTGCGCAACCCCGCAGGAGGCGCTCGGCGCGCTGCGGCAGCTCCGGGCGGCCGCGGACGAGGGGGCGCACGCGGCAGGCCTGCGGATCGCCGCCGCCGGCACCCACCCGTTCAGTCTCCCGCAGACACAGGACATCGCACCGGACCCTCGCTACCGCGAGTTCGTCGAGTACGCGGGCATCACCGCGCGGCGGCAGGCGGTGTGCGGGCTGCACGTCCACGTCTCGATGCCCGGGCCGGAGGAGTGCATGCGGGCACTCGAAGGCGTGCTGCCGTGGCTGCCGCTCGTGCTTGCGCTGTCGGCGAACTCGCCGTACCTCGCCGGCGAGGAGACGGGTCTTGCCTCGGCCCGCGCGGAGGTGCTCGCCCTGCTCCCGCGAGCTGCGGCGCCGCCGGTCTTCGGCTCCTACGAGGCGTGGGAGGCGTTCGTCGAGCGGTTCGTCGAGATCGGGCTGGCGGACGGGTACACCCGCTTCTGGTGGGACATCCGGCCGCACCCGCGCTTCGGCACGCTCGAGGTGCGTTCGCCGGATCAGCCGACCGAGGTCGAGCGCACGGCCGCGTTCGCGGCGCTGCTGCAGGCGCTCTGCGTGACCGTGCTCGATGGCGAGGCGCCGGCGCCGGCCAACCGAGGCGATTACGCCCAGAACCGCTGGGCGGCGCTGCGTTTCGGCCCGCGTGCGCAGCTGATCCATCCCGACGGCTCGCGGCTCGTTCCAGCCGAGGAGCTCTTCCGCGAACTGCTCGCCTTCGTCGGGCCGGCCCTGCACGAGCTCGGGACGGAAGAGCCCGTGCGCGTGCTCGACCCGCGGACGTGCGAAGGCGACCGGCAGCTCGAGATCGGCCGCTCGCGCGGGCTCGAGGCCGTCGCGGCCGACGCCGTCGAGCGGACGGTACGATCGGTGTAGATGGCGATCCTCTCCGAGACGATCCAGGTCAGCGGGATCCGTTGCGAGCGCTGCGTCGGCCGCCTCGCCGGGGCCCTGCGCGGGCACGACGGGCTCGAGTTCGCGAACGCCAACCTGATGGGCCAGGTGCAGCTGGAGTGGGACGACGAGCGCACGGACCGCGAAGCGATCCTCGCCGAGATGGCGAAGGCCGGGTTCCGTGAGCTCGAGACGGTCTAGCCGCTAGAGCTTGTCGCGCCGGTCGGGCTCGGGCCCGGTCGGCTGAGTGAGCCCGTAGTGCAGTGCAACCGCCTGCCGGTCGACGTCGCCGTTCTCCAAGGGCGGCGAGTCGTCGACGACCTGCTTCGAGACCGAGAGCCGAACGACCCCTGCGCTCTCGTCGGCATGTGCGAATGCCAGCGGGATCGCGTGCTTCGATTTGCGCAGCAGCCCGCCCTCGACGATCAGGAGGTCGTCGTCGACCGCGGTGACCGCACCCAGCTTGTGGTCGTCGCTTCCGATGACGTCATAGCCTTCCATGGCCACCCGCGTACCCCGCGCATGCGGTTTGGAAACGGGAATGGCGAGGCGTCTGCACGCGTTCCTAAGCCACAACACGACGATGCTAGGGTGGCCCGCGATGGGCGAGACCACTCCCGAGCAGGATCCGAGGAAGCTCGCCGAAGAGGCGCGCGACCGGGTGCGGTTCGAGGAGGAGGCGCTCGACCTCTCCGACCAGGTCTACCGCGTGGCGCGGCGCCTGGTCTCCACCCGTGAGGAGGCAGAGGACCTGATGCAGGAGACCTATGCACGCGCGTTCCGCGCCTGGCGCTCGTTCCAGCCGGGCACGAATCTGCGCGCGTGGCTGCTCCGGATCCTCACGAACCTGAACATCGACCGCGGCCGGCGCCTCCAGCGCGCACCGGACCAGCAGCCGCTCGAGGAAGGCGACTACTACCTCTACAACCGGCTCGAGGAGTCGGGGCGCGAGCCCAACAACGACCAGGACCGGGTCGACGAGCGCCTGTCGCAGGACGACGTCGTTGCCGCGCTCTCGGCGGTGCCGCACGACTTCCGCGACGTGATCGTCCTGGTCGACATCGGCGACTTCAGCTACGCCGACGCGGCCCAGATCCTCGAGATCCCGATCGGCACCGTCATGTCCCGCCTGCATCGTGGGCGGCGTATCCTGAAACAGGAGCTGGCCGAGCAGACCATGGAGACCGCGTGATGTCGTTCAGTCCGGGAGTCGATCCGTGTGACGAATGCGAGAAGCTCCTCCAGCCCTACCTCGACAAGCAGCTGTCCGACTCCGAGCTCGCCGAGGCCGAGGCGCACCTCGAGATCTGCTCCTACTGCCGGAAGCGCTACGTGTTCGAGGAGAAGCTGAGGATGTTCGTCCGGCAGGCGGCCGTCGAGGAGATGCCGCCTGACCTGAAGCAGAAGCTCTCCGGGCTGCGCACGCCGCTCTTCTGACGGAACCGCAGCGGGCTCACCGGCCGCCCGAAGCGCCGGAGCTCGAAGTGCAGGTGCGTCCCGGTGCACGAGCCCGTGCAGCCGGCCGTGCCGATCCGCTCACCGGTCCAGACCTGGTCGCCGACGCGGACGCCGGCCCGCGCGAGGTGCGCGTAGAGCGCCACGTAGCCGCGGCCGAGCGCGACCTCGACGAGCGTCCCGTAGCCCTCGAACCCGCGCGGCGACCCGACCGCCACCACGCGGCCGGGCTGCGCTGCGCGCACGGCGAGCGAGCGCAGGATGCCGATGTCGATCCCCGGGTGCCAGCGGCCGCCGTCGTAGCCGAACGGGCCCGTGACCGTCCCCTGCGCCGGCCAGGCCGACCAGTCGGGAGGCGGGGGTTGCACCTGGACGTGCGTGAGGGCGAGAGCGAGCAGAAAGGTCAGCACGGCGGGGGAGAGTAGCGGGCGGGGTCAGCAGGTGGCCCGCGCGGGGCCGACGATCACGACGAGACGGCGCGGGTTCGAGCCGCCAGGGAGCGGCTTCGGGCTGCCGCAGCCGATCTGGCCCGCGAGCCTTTGCGCGGCCGTCGCGCCGCCCGGCTCGTAGTAGACGGCCGTCGCGGGGTAGTCGAAGCGGTTTGCCTTGGTGACGTGCTGGATGCGGTAGCCGAACGAGCCGACGCGGCTTGCGACCTGGCGCGTGTAGTTGATGTCGCCGCTGCCGTTGAGCACGTCGACCGAGTACTTCCACGGCGGAGGGAGGGTCGCGGCAAGCCGCTTGGCGGGGGACGGGCTGCTGCCGCCCGAACCGAACGCGAACACGACGGCCGCGGCGACGACGACCGCCACAGCAGCCCCTGCCGCGATCCACCGGCCGACCGGCCTGCGCGTCGGCGGCTCGACCGGCATGCCGGAGAGGCGGCGCGCCTCGCGGTGGTCGATCCCGAGCGCCGTCGCGTAGCGCAAGAGCGCGAGGACGGCCGTGTCGTGGCGCGGGAAGCGGTAGAGCTTGCCCTCCTCCAGCCACTCGACCTGCTCCGGCCAGAGCGACGCGCGCTTGGCGGCCTCCTCGATCGTGAGCTTGCGCTGGAGGCGCAGCGACGTCAGCGGCGACGTCTGCGCTGCGGGCTCGGCGGCTAGGGGTCTGGCGAGCTCCATGGCTTCAGGTCGTTCGGCAGTTCATCGGCGAAATCGACGTCTCCTGGAGGAGATAGATCGTCGCAGGAGACGAGGACGGCGTCGAGACTTCTTGCTCCCTCGTCCGGAACCTGCTTCCAGGCCGTGCGGTCCAAGAGGACGGGGTGGAGGCGCGTGCCGTGGTAGGTCGCCGCCACGACGGGGGCGCGTCCGTCCCGCCAGCGGTCAACGACGCGGTCGATTGCCGCCGGCTCGAGGCTCGGGCCGTCGGCGAGGACGACCACGGCGGCCTCGGCCTCGGCGGGCAGTGCAGCGAGGCCGCAGCGGAGCGAAGCGCCGGGGCCGCGCTCCCAGTCGGGGCAGTCGACCGTCCGGGCGTCGGTCTCGAGCTCGTGCGCGCCGCTGACGACGAGCACGCCGTCGACGCCGCTCGCGCGTACGCGTTCGAGCACCGGCTCGAGCAGCAGCCGCTGCTTGGGCGCTCCGAAGCGGCTCGCAGCGCCGGCCGCGAGCACGACCGCCCAGACCATCAGGCCACGGCGTCGAGGGCGCGGCGGATCAGCGGCCGCGCGAGGTCGACCTTGTACGCGGTGCCCGGCAGCGGGGTCGCGCGGTCGAGGTCGTCGGGCGAGCCGAGGAGCCACGGGATCGGCGCCACCGCGCTGAGCGCGAGCCGCGTCTCCTCGCCGGAGCGCGCAGCGGCGACGCCGACCAGTGCGAACGTGAACCGGTTCCGGTCCATCGCCTTCAGGTAGGTCGACGCCTCGGGCTGCGGCACCTCGAGCTCGAGGATCAGCTCGCCGGGCTCGAGCGCGACCACGTCGCGGTCGTCCTCGGTCGGCAGCCGATACAGGTCGGCGACCGGCAGCTCGCGCCGGTCAGTCCGGAGCGTCGCGCCGAGCGCGAGCAACGCCGCAGCCGGATCCGAAGGATGGGCCGACGCGCAGCGCTCGTTGCCGAAGATCGCGTGCTCGCGATGCGCGCCTTGGCGGGCATGGCAGCGCGAGCCGCCGTGCAGGAAGCACGGGTACTTCAACCGCCAGTACCAGCAGCGCGTCGCCTGCAAGAGGTTCCCGCCGATCGTGCCCATCGAGCGCAGCTGCGGGGACGACGCCAGCGCGCACGCCTCGCGCAGCGCCTGCGGGATCTGCGGGTCGGCCTCGAGCTCGGCGAGCGTCGTGCCGGCGCCGATCCGCGTCCCGTCGATGCCCGTCGGGACGACGCCGCGGACGTCCACGAGCGTCTCGGCCTCCACGAGCTGCGAGCGCAGCAGCGGCACGAGCTCGGTCCCGCCGGCGAGCGCGACCGACCCGTTGCCGAGCGAGGCCGTCGCCGACGCGAGGGACTCAGGCCGGAGCAGCTGCAAGCCGTTCCCGTTCTCTCGCCTCGGCGAGCGCCCGGAGCATTTCTTCTCGTGTCACCGGCAGCGACCGCACGTCTGCGCCCGTCGCGTCGCGGATCGCGTTCACGATCGCCGCGGCGGTCGGAACGATCGGCGGCTCGCCGAGGCCCTTCGAACCGAGGTTCGTCAGGTGCTCGTCGGGAATGTCGAGCAGATCGACCACCATCTCGGGCACGTCGGCGATCGTCGGCAGCTTGTACGCGTCGAGCGTCTGTGTCAGCACGCGCCCGGTCTCGGGGTCGACGAGCCGCTCCTCCGAGAGCGTGTGCCCGACGCCCTGGATGATCCCGCCCTCGACCTGGCTCTGCGCCCCGAGCGGGTTGATCACGCGGCCGACGTCGTGGATCGCCGCCAGCCGCTCGACCTTCACCTCGCCCGTCTCGATGTCGACCGCCACGTCCGCGACCTGGACGCCGAACGTGAGCACGCGCATGCCGGCCGGGTTCGGCCCGCGCGCGCCCTTGCCCGTGATCTGCGCATCGCCGAGCAGACCGGTCACCTCCTCGAGCGGCCACGAGCCGCCGTCGGCGGACACGATCCGCCCGTCCTTCAGGGAGAGCACGCGCTCCTCGACGTCGAACCGCTGCGCCGCTATCTCGAGGATCTGCCGGGCCGCGTCGGCCGCGGCCGCACGCACCGCCGGACCCATGGACGGGGTCGTGGACGAGCCGGCCGAGATGGACGCGTACGTGCCGCGGGCGGAGTCGCCGAGAGCGATGCGGACGCGGTCGAGCGGCAGCCCCAGCTCCTCGGCGGCGATCTGGGCCATCGCGGTGCTCGAACCCGTGCCGATGTCCTGCATCGCCGTCAGCACGGTCGCCGAGCCGTCGGAGCCGACTCGCACGCCCGCGTAGGACGGTGGGCCGCCGCCGCCGTACCAGATCTGGCTCGCGAGCCCGGTTCCGCGCCGGAGCGGGCCGTCAGAGCGGGCGCGCACCTCTTCGCGCCGGGCCCAATGCTCGTCGGCGCGGCGGTAGCACTCGAGCAGGTTCTTCGAAGAGAACGGCCGGCCGTCCGCGAGGTCGTTGTCGGCGTGGTTGCGGCGCCGCAGCTCGAGCGGGTCGAGCTCGAGGCGCGCCGCAAGCTCGTCGAGCAGGCACTCGAGCCCGAAGGTCCCCTCGACGAAGCCGGGCGCGCGGAACGCCGCGTTCGGCGGGAGGTTCAGCT
>Ga0209811_10000649_pt1 | contig 13551 bp, 14 predicted proteins | sample Coa_R1_6_FD_187161 | JGI IMG/M metagenome (GOLD analysis project Ga0209811, IMG submission 187161) | Surface soil microbial communities from Centralia Pennsylvania, which are recovering from an underground coalmine fire. - Coalmine... | ecosystem: Environmental > Terrestrial > Soil >...
GGCCGAGCAGCAGGAACACCTTCGCCTGCAGCGCCGGGATCATCTCGGGCTGGCGCGCCGCGCCCTCGAGGAAGCGGCTGCACATGATGCCCACGCCGACGCACGCGCCGAGCGCGCCCAGGCCGACCATGAGGCCGATGCCGACACCGGTATAGGCTTGCACCAGCGCGATGAGTTGGAGTTTTTCCATTTGTGATTCCCTTTCTTTGAGCTCTATTGGTTAATGACTCTCATGCGCCATCGAGTGGAAACGAACAAGGGGGCACACCCCCTTGTATATCCCCCATATCGGAGGGCGCATGTTAATGACTCTCATGCGCCATCGAAATATAGACGATGGTCAGCATCATGAAGATGTACGCCTGCAGCACCACGATCAGGATGTGGAAGATCGCCCAGACCACGCCGAGCGGCACCGCGGCGATGGTGCCGGCGAGGCCGGCCCCGGCCAGCATCCACAGCAGCAGGAAGATGATCTCGCCCGCGTACATGTTGCCGAACAGCCGCAGCGAGTGCGACAGCGGCTTGGAGATGTACTCGACGAGGTTGAACAGGAGATTCGGCAGCCACAGCAGCGGGTTCGAGCCGAACGGCGTGCAGAAGAGCTCGTGGATCCACCCAACGGGGCCCTTCACCGCGATCGAGAAATAGATCATCAGCAGCCACACCGAGAGCGCGAGCGCGAAAGTCGTGTTGACGTCAGCGGTCGGGACGATGCGAAATCCGCGCGGCGCGAAAAAATGCGTGAACCACGCAACGATGTCCACCGGCAGGAAATCCATGGAGTTCATCAGCAGAACCCAGACGAACACCGTGAGCGCGACGGGCGCGATGAACCTGCGGTCGCCCTGGAAGATGTCCTTCGCCTGCTTGTCGACGAACTCGCAGGCGAGCTCGACGAAAGCCTGGCGCTTGCCGGGCACGCCCGAGGTGGCGCCGCGCACCACCCACCAGATGAAGCCGATCCCGATGATCCCGAGCACCACCGCGGTGATCAGCGAGTCGAGATTGAGCGTCCAGAATGCGCCCTCGCCCACCGGGTGCTCGAAGAACGCCAGGTGATGGCCGATGTAGGAGCTTGGGGTCAGTTCATGCTCGGCGGCCATTGCTGGAGACTCTCGGTCAACCCTACTTTGTGCGAACCCATACTGCCATGGTGAAAATCAGGACCGTGGCGATGAACGTGCCAATCAGCCCGATTGCGACGACGTTCTTGTACGTCGCCAACACGGCCCACAGGAGGACGATCATGAGTACCACCTTGACGGCCTCGGCCCTCAAAGCGGCGTGTAGTGCCTCCCCTGCCGACTTCGGTTTGCTGCGCGCTGCCAATGCGACGAAAGCCAGGCCGGCGATGATTCCTATCGAGCCGCCCAACAGGGCGGAGATCGCGCCGTGTACCCCGGCGAGCCAGGCCGACAGCAGACTTACGGCAGCGGTGCTGAGAATCTGCAACCCGAACACCGGGCGGAAGACCTGCCACACATGCAACCCCGCTGCAAAACCGAAGAATTTTAAGGGAAACCCCGAGGACGCGTCAACATGTTGCAGTGCAAAATCTCACGGAATGCCGCGGGATTTGCCCGAGCCCGGCCCCGCTAGATCGGGTAGATCAGCGATTCGGGCGGAACGTCGGAGTCGAGCACGCAGATCTTCTCCCTGAAGTGCAGGCGTCCGGCGGCGATGGCAATGCGGTCGTTGTAGGTGCCGGAGACGAAACGCTCGGTGCGCTGCTCCGGAAAGGTCCGCAGGACCTGGAAGTTGGCCTGCGCGCGCAGCTCGAGCTCGGAGGCGGCCTGGACGCGGAAGTTGCTGACGATGTGGCGCTGCATGTGCGGCTCGTAGTCCTCGGATTGGCCGATCGCCGCGATGCGGTCGATCATCGCCGTCCGGGCGGACAGCGACACGAGGTCCTCGTCCGGCCCGAGGCGCAGGTTGCGCCGCGTGGTCACGCGGTACACGCAGGACTCGAGGAAGAATTCGGGCCACTGCTGCAGCCGGCCGCCGTCCAGGCACTCGGCGTAGCGGGCATAGAACTCCTGGACGTCGAGGCGCAGTTCGGCCGTTAGCACTGACTTCTCCGTGACGGGCATGGCCCCTCCGATATAGGCGACGGCGCCGCGCTCAGGCATACGACGGTGCGATGCGGACATCCGCTTCGCCGACCCCCTCGACATAGGCGTGCAGGGTGTCGCCGGGCTTCACCGGCGAGACTCCGGCGGGCGTCCCGGTCATGATGATGTCGCCGGGGTGGAGTGTATACATCGACGAGCCGAATTCGATCAGCCGCTCGACGTCGTAGACGAGGTACTTCGTGTTCGAGCTCTGCTTCGTCTCGCCGTTGACCTCGATCGACAGATCGAGGTGGTTCGGGTCGCCGACCTCGTCGGCGGTCGTGAGCCAGGGTCCCAGCACCGCATAGGTGTCTATCGACTTGCGAAAGCATTGCAGCTCCGGCCCGCGCACCGTCATGTCGAGGCCGATCGCGTAGGCGCACACGTGCTCGAGCGCCTTTTCCCTCGGTATCTTGTTGCCGCGCTTGCCGATGACCAGGGCGAGCTCGACTTCGTGGTCGTTGCGCCGCTCGGGCCAGCGCAACTGGATCTCCTCGCCGAAGCCGATGAGCGCGGAGTTGGCCTTGAGGAACAGGCCCCACTCGCCGATCCCCCTCTGGATGTTGGTGCGCCCGTGCGCGATGCCCGGATCCTTGATCGACTCGGTGATGTGATCGTTGTAGTTGATCGGAGCGGCGATGATCTTCCCCGGGTTTGCCACCGGAGAAAGGAGCTTCACCCTGGCGAGCTTTTTTCTCCTCGCCTTGGGCGCGAGCTTTTTCGCCGCGGCGAGCACCTTCTTCAGGTTGAGTATGAGCGGGTCGCCTTGCGCGAGCGGCCAGCGCTGCTCCGGGATCGCCTCGAGCGCCTTGGTGACGTCGAGCACCTCGTCGTCCCGTACCAGCCCCAGGCGGTTGTCGTCGTAGCGGCAGAGTTTCATTTTTTTCCCGCGCGTGCGCTCAGACCGGAGTATAGGGGATCCGGCTAGAGCGTCGGGTTGACGACCTCGCCGCCAAGGGCGGCGAGCCCCCAGGCCGAGCCCTGCGCGTCGAAACCGAAGCTGAAATGCCCGGCGAGCGAATGCGCGTCGCGGAAGATGCGCTCGATCGGATAGCTCTCGTAGATGCCGTTCGCCCCCGCCATCGCGTGAAGGATGTCGACGGCTTCGGTGCAGAGGTTGACCGCGTAGGCGAGGTTGCGCTTCCAGGCGAGCTTGGTCAGCGTGTCCGCGACCTCCCTGCGCGCCGCGATCGCCTGCCCCTCGATGCAGTCGTTGCGCAGGATGAGCCGCGCCGCGTCGATCTTCGCGCCGGCGGCGCCCACCCGCAATTGCACCGCCTGGAAGTCGCGCATCTTCGCGCCGGTGTAGCTGGTGCTGCGCTGCTTCACGGCGTCGACCGTGAGCTCGAGCGCGGCCTGCGCGTTGCCGACCGCACACGCGCCGATGCCGTGGCCGAGCAGCGGGTTCGCCGACACCTGGTAGGCCGGGTTATCGTTGACTTTCGCTCCCGGAAATTCGGCGCCCCCGCGCGTCGTGGTCATGCACAGTGCCTTGTATTCGGGGACGAACACGTCCTTGGCGGCCACGGTCATGCTGCCGGTGGAGCGCATGCCGAGCACCTTCCAGTCGTCGATCACCTGGTACTGCGACTTTCGCAGCAGGCACATGCGGTAATCGACGGCCTTGTCGCCGTCCTTCACGGTGACGGCGAGCATGTTCCAGTCGGCGATGTTGGAGCAGCTGGAGAAGTTCCATTTGCCCGAGATGATGAAGCCGCCGTCGGTCCTGCGCCCCTGCCCCTGCGGGAAGGCGATGCCGGAGGCGATGAGCGCATCGGGGTTCTCGCCCCAGACCTCCTCCTGTGTCCGCTCGTCGTAGAGCGCGAGCATCCAGTGATGGATCTGCAGGTTCGCGAGGTTCCATCCCACCGAGGCGTCGCCGCGCGAGAGCTCGAGCGGAAAGTCCACGTAGGCGACGTAGTCGAATTCCATCCCGCCCCAGCGCCTGGGCTGCATGCTGCGGATCACGCCGCTGGCGTGCAGCTCGGCGATAGTCTCCTCGGACATGGTCCGCGCGGCTTCGGCGGCGTGCGCGCGCTCGCGCAGCGCGGGCACGAGCGAGCGCGCCCGCGTTATCGCTTCGGCGTAGGGGACGCCGGCGAAGCTCGCGCTTTTCCGAAGGGGTTGGGGAGCGTTCATCACGCGAGCGCCTTGGCCTTCGCTTTCGTTTTTTTCTTCGCCGACTTCGTCGAAGAAGCGCGCGGCATCCTAGAGTAGTCCTCGCCGCCCCAGTCGGGCGCCTTGGTGATGCCGAAGAAGTTGAGCTCGACCGTGAGGCCGTCGGGGTCCTTCACGAAGAGCTGGTAGAGCTGCGACTCGGGGAAATTGCGCGGCCGGCAGGGAATGCCGAGCGTCTTGAGATGCCTGACGAACCCCTCGGGATCGGTCGCGAGAAACGCGACATGGTCGATCACTCCGGAGTTGTCCTTCGCGGCGTTCTTCGGGCTGCCGAGATAGTACAGCTGCGAGTTCGGCACGCCGGCCTGCGCCATGTGGACCTGGATCTTGCCGTTGATGCCCAGCCAGTAGCCGGGAAACGGAAAGTCCGGCCGCGGCATCACCTCGAATCCGAGGACCTTGCAGTAGAAGTCCTTGGTGCGCTCGAGGTTGTTCGCGCGGATCAGAAAATGATTGAGCTCGGTGACGGGCATGGCGTGCTCCTGATGCGGATCCTCCGCCGGCCGGGCCGGCGATCCGGAAAGCGCGATGGGTACGGCGACATTATGCCAAAGACGAAGTACACTTTGCGCTCCCGGAAATTCGCTACAGGAGAATGCAAGTGGGCAAGATGATCGAACTGACGGCCGGAGACGGCCACAAGCTCGCCGCCTATCGCGCCGAGCCCAAGGGCAAGCCGCGCGCGGGCCTGATCGTGGTGCAGGAAATCTTCGGCGTCAACAGCCACATCAGGAGCGTGGCCGACGGCTATGCCGCCGACGGCTACCTCGCGATCGCGCCTGCGTTCTTCGACCGCGTCGAGCCCGGGCTGGACATCGGCTACGCGCAGGCCGACATCGAGCGCGGACGCGCCTTCATCCCCAAGATGCAATGGGACAAGGTGATGCTGGACGCGGGCGCGGCGCTTACGAACGTCAAGTCGGCCGGCAAGGTCGGCATCGTCGGCTATTGCTGGGGCGGGACCGTGGCGTGGATGGGGGCCTCGCGCCTCGCGGGCATTGCGGCCGCGGTGACCTACTACGGCGGAGGCATCACCTCGAATTCAGGCGAGAAGCCGAAGTGCCCGGTGATGAGCCACTGGGGCGAGACCGACCACGCGATCCCGCTGGAAGGCGTCAAGAAGTTCCTCGACGAGCATCGCGAGGTCACCTCGTTCATCTATCCCGCGGGTCACGGCTTCAACTGCGACCAGCGCGGCTCGTATCACCCCGACAGTGCCAAGCTCGCGCGCACGCGATCGCTGGATTTCTTCAAGAAGCACATCGGCTGAGGTTCAGCGCCGTTTCGCCTTCTTCCCCTGGCCGGGAAGGACTCCCGCTTCTTCGATTTCCCGCATCGACTCGCGCGTGAACTCCGCGCTCGGCGCGTCGCCGCCGATCACGAACATCAGGATCGAAGTCTTGTTCTTCGGGCCCTTGGTGACGTTCATGAAGCGCCGCGAGGCGCCGGGCGGGAACGAGATCAGGTCGAGCGGCTTCAGGTCGACGTGCTCGAGCTTGCCTTTCGGATTCTCCCAGCTTGCGCGCCAGGTGCCGGTCATGCAGATGAAGGTCTCGTTGGTGTCGTGGTTGTGCAGCATCGGGCCCTTGCCCGGCACCGCCTTGCAGTATCCCAGATTGAATCCCTCCGAGATCTTGATCGCGGCGAGGCGCGCGGCGATGTCGCCGACCGGCGATTGCTTGCCGTTCGCCTCGACCTTGGGCGGCTGAAAGCCGATGACGTTGTAGAGGATGCGCTCGCAGCCGGGCATCTTCGAGTCCGGCAGCCCGCCGTCCGAACCCTTGAGCTTTTTGAAGCGCGCGACGCGCTTCATCATTGCCTTCCGGGAGTAGCCGCGGCGCGGCAGCGTCTCGTGGAATTCCATGTCGTCCTCCTTGCGCGGGGGGCTATGCTTCATAATACTAAGGGAGGAGGAGCGATGAAAGCACCGCGCTTCGCGTACGCGAGGCCGGCGAGCGTCACCGAGGCGCTCGCCCTGCTCGACAAGCACAGGGACGACGCGCGCGTGCTCGCGGGCGGACAAAGTCTCGTGCCGATGCTGAACTTCCGCGTCGCCGCCCCGAAGGTTCTCGTCGACATCAACCGCATCGCCGCGCTCGCGGGGATCAAGGTCACGAAGAGCCACGTGCGCATCGGGGCGCTCACGCGCCACGTCGAGCTCGAGCGCTCGCTCGACGTCGCGAAGCACCTTCCCCTCGTCGCCACCGCCATGCCGTACGTCGCGCACCCCGCCATCCGCAACCGCGGAACGTTCGGAGGCAGCTGCGCGCTCGCGGATCCGGCGGCCGAGCTGCCGGCCTGCGCGCTCGCGCTGGGGGCGACCTTCGTCGTCGCCGGGAAAAAAGGCGAGCGCCGCATCGCGGCCGTGGATTTTTTCCAAGGCCTCTACGCCACGGCGCTGAAACCGAGCGAGCTGCTGGTCGCTGCGGAATTTCCCTTGCCCAAGCCGGGCTACGCCTCGGCCTTCGGCGAGCTCGCGCGCCGGCACGGCGATTACGCCATGGTAGGGGTCGCGGTGCACGGTTCGACCCGGGGCGGACAATTCTCGGACTTGCGCGTTGCGTTTTTCGGCGTCGGTGACCGGCCCCAGCTCGCGGCACACTTCGCTCGCGCGCTCGAAGGGCAGCCGACGATCGCGAAGAGCGTCGAAAGCGCCTTGGCGAAGCTCGACGCCGACCTGGCGCCACGCGCGGACCTGTACTCTTCCGCCGCGACCAAGCTGCACCTCGCCAAGGTGCTCGCCGGTCGCGTGACCCGGCAGCTCGTCGCATGAGCGCGCCCGCCGAGACGGTCGAAATATCCCTCACCGTCAACGGCGAGAAGGTGAAACGGGCGGTGTCCGTGCGGCTCAACCTCGCCGACTTCCTGCGCATCGAGCTCGAGCTGACCGGCACCCACGTCGGCTGCGAGCACGGCGTGTGCGGCGCCTGCACGGTGCGCGTCGACGGCGAGATCGTGCGCGGCTGCCTGATGTTCGCCGCACAGGCCGACGGCTGCACCGTGGACACCGTGGAAGGCCTTACGGACTCGCGCGAGATCGAGGAGCTGCAAAGCGCTTTCGTCCTCACCAACGCGCTGCAATGCGGATTCTGCACGCCGGGGATACTGATGGCGGCGCAGGCGCTCCTGCGCGACCTGCCCAATCCCTCGCGCGAGCAGATCCGCGAATATCTTTCGGGCAACTACTGCCGCTGCACCGGCTACCAGGCGATCGTCGACGCGATCGAGGCGGTGGCGAAAGCGCGCCAGGCACGAGGCCATCGATGAGCGAATTCGACGAGACGACGAAGACGCTCAACTTCGACGGGCCGAACAGCTACATCGGCCGCTCGGTGACGCGGCCGAACGCGCGCCGCCTCGCTCAAGGGAGGGGCCAGTTCGTCGACGACATCGTGCTGCCGCGGATGGTGCACGTCGCCTATGTGCGCTCGCCGCACGCGCACGCGAGGATCGTCGACATCAAGACCAAGAAAGCAGGGGCGATGCCGGGCGTGGTGCGCATCGTCACCGGCGCCGAGATCGCACTGGTGGTGAAGCCCTACGTGGGAGTGCTCACTCACTTGCAGGGTATGCGCTCGCCGCCGCAGTACCCGCTGGCGGTGGACGTGGCGCGCTGGCAGGGCGAGCCCCTGGTCGCGGTGGTCGCGGCTTCGCGCGCCGAGGCCGAGGACGCGGTCGAGGCGGTCGAGGTCGACTACGAGGAGCTGCCCGCGGCACTCGACGCCGAGCGCGCGCTCGACCCCTCCGAGCCGAAGATCCACAAGGAGTTCGACAGCAACCTGTGCTTCACGCGAACCGTGGACACCGGCGGCGTGGACGCGGCGATGAAGGCCGCGCACCTCGTGGTCGAGGATACGATCGTCTTCGGCCGCCATACCGGCGTCACCATGGAGCCGCGCGCCATCCTCGCCGACTACAACCGCGCCGACGAGTCGATGACCGTCTACCACTGCGGCCAGTCGCCGCACATGATGCAGGGAATCATCGCGAGCCGGCTGTCGCTCGACGAGCACCGCGTGAGGATCGTCGCGCGCGACGTCGGCGGCTCCTTCGGCATCAAGATCCACACCTACGGAGACGAGATCGCCGCGTGCGCGCTGTCGCTCATGCTCGCCCGCCCGGTCAAGTTCGCCGCCGATCGCTACGAGTCCTTCCTCTCCGATATCCACGCGCGCGACCACCGCGTGCGCGCGAGGCTCGCGGTCGACCGCGACGGCAACATGCTGGCGCTCGAGATCGACGACCTCACCGGCGTCGGGCCGTACTCGATGTTCCCGCGCTCGTCGGGCGTCGAGTGCAACCAGATCCTCAACCTAACCGGCGGGCCCTACAAGCACAAGGAATACCGCGCCAAGGGAACGGTGGTGTTCCAGAACAAGAACATGATGTGCCAGTACCGCGCGGTCGGCCACCCCATCGCCATCGCGGTCGCCGAGCACATGGTCGACCAGGCCGCGGCGAAGCTCGGCATCGATCCCGCCGAAATGAGAAAGAAGAACCTCATCCCGGACGACGCCTACCCGTGCAAGTCGCCCTCGGGCATGCGCTTCGAAGCGCTCTCGCACCAGCAGTGCATGGACAAGCTCCTCGCCCTGATGGACTACGAGGGATTGCGCCGCGAGCAGGCGGAGCTGCGCAAGAAAGGAATCCACCGCGGCATCGGGCTGTCGTCGTTCATCGAGGTCACCAACCCGAGCCCGATGTTCTACGGCGTCGGCGGCGCGAGGATCGCGGCGCAGGACGGCTGCACCATCAAGCTCGACGCGAACGGCTCGATCGTCGCCGCCACCGGCGTCACCGAGCAGGGACAGGGAACGGAAACGATCATGGCGCAGATCGCGGCGACCGCGCTCGGCGTCGAAATGAGCTGCGTGAAAGTCCTGACCGGCGACACCGACAAGGTGCCCTACGGCGGCGGCACCTGGGCGTCACGCGCCGCAGGCATCGGCGGCGAGGCGGTGCTGCAGGCGAGCCTCGCGCTGAAGAAGAACATCCTCGAGGTCGGCGCGGTGATCCTGAAGACCAGCGCCTCGGAACTCGACATCGTCGACGGCAAGGTGGTGAAGAAAGGCACCGAGCAGGGGCTCACCCTCGCCGAGCTCGCACGCATCTGCTACTACCGCGGCAACGAGCTCCCGGTCGACTTCCAGCCGGAGCTCGTCGTCACCCGCCACTATCGCGTCAAGGACTACGCTTTCGTGTTCAGCAACGGTGCCCAGGGGTGCTCGCTCGAGGTCGACACCGATACCGGCTTCGTGAAGCTGCTGAAGATGTGGTGCGTCGACGACTGCGGCCGGGTCATCAACCCGAAACTGGTCGACGAGCAGGCCCGCGGCGGCATCGTCCAGGGCATCGGCGGCGCGCTCTACGAGCAGTGCCTCTACGACGACCGCGGGCAGCTCCTGAACGCCACCATGGCAGACTACCTCGTGCCCATGGCCGCCGAGATGCCCGACATCGTGTGCGCGCACGTGGAGACGCCGACGAAGACCTCGATGCTCGGCGCCAAGGGCGCGGGCGAAGCCGGCACCGGCGGCGCGCCGGGCGCGATCATGAACGCGGTGAACGACGCGCTGCGGCCGCTGGGGGCGAAGGTCACCAGCCAGCCGATCACGCCGGAGACCGTATTGCGCGCCCTCGGCAAGGTGAATTGAGAAAAAGGAGACGGGAATGAAGAAAGCATTCGTAGCGGGATTCGCAGTTCTCACCGTACTCGGCTGCGCGCAGGCGCCAACGCGCGAAGCCGCCGGAGGCTACGCGGTCGACACTTCCTGGCCCAAGCCGCTTCCCAACAACTGGATCCTGGGGCAGGTCGCCGGCATCGCGGTCGACTCGCGCGACCACGTGTGGCTGATCCACCGGCCGAAGACGCTGATCGACGAGGAGAAGGGCGCGGCGCTCGAGCCGAAGCGCGCGAAGTGCTGCGTCCCCGCGCCCGCGGTCATCGAGTTCGATACCGACGGCAGCGTGCTTCACGCCTGGGGCGGACCGGGACAGGGCTACGAGTGGTTCGAGAACGAGCACGGCATCTACGTCGACCAGCAGGGGAACGTCTGGGTCGGCGGCAACGATCCCAAGGATCACCAGCTGCTCAAGTTCACGCCGGAAGGCAAGTTCCTGATGCAGGTCGGCAAGCAAGGCCAGACCGGGGGCAGCAACTCGACCACCCTGCTCGGGCGCCCCGCTCACATGGAGATCGACGCCCAGGCGAACGAGCTCTACATCGCGGACGGCTACGGCAACAAGCGCGTCATCGTGTTCGACGCCGCGACCGGTGCGTACAAACGCCATTGGGGCGCGTACGGCAAGCCGCCGAGCGACGAGAAGCTGCCGATGTACACCCCGAACTCCCCGCAGTTCACCAACCCGGTTCACTGCGTGCGCCTGTCGAAGGACGGACTCGTCTACGTCTGCGACCGCGCCAACAACCGCGTGCAGGTGTTCAGGAAGGACGGAACCTTCGTGAAGCAGTTCGTGTTCGAAGAGGCCTCGCGCAGCTCGGGGTCCTCGTTCGATCTGGTTTTTTCCAACGACCCGCAGCAGAAATACTTCTACCTCGCCGACGGCACCAACGACCAGGTGCTCACCGTCGAGCGCGAATCGGGCAAGGTGATCACGGGCTTCGGCCGCCCGGGACGCTTCGCGGGCGAGTTCCTGGTGCTGCACAACATCGGGATCGACTCCAAGGGCAACCTGTATACGTCCGAAGTCGCCACCGGAAAGCGCGTGCAGAAATTCAGGCCGGCGAACTGAGCGCCCGCGGCACCTAGAACAGGCGCGCGCTCGCGAGCGCGGCGCCCGCGGACAGCGCGCGCAGCTTTTCCCACACGACTTCCTCGGCGACCAGCCCAAAGCCGGTCGAGGAGTCGAAGCCGCAGTCGGTGCCCGCCAGCACGCGGCGCGGATCGCCGATCGCCTTCGCCGCCGTCTCGATCCGGTCGGCGACCACTTCCGGGTGCTCGACGTAGTTGGTGGTGGTATCGATCACTCCCGCGATCAGGTTCCAGTCGCCCGGCGGCGGGCGCCTCGCGAGGCTGCGGTGCTCGTGCGCGTGGCGCGGATTGGCCATCGACAGCACCAGCGCGCCGACGCGCGCCTGATACAGGCGCTCGGCCAGATCGTCGAGCGGCACGTCGAAGGTGTGCGGGCCTTCGTAGTTGCCCCAGCACACGTGCAGCCGGACGCGATCGCGCGGCACGTTGGCGAGCGCGCGGTTGATGGCGGCTATCGTGAGCTCGACGAAGTCGAGGAACTCCTCCAGCGGCTTGCCGGCGAACAGGCGGTGCCGCTCCATCGCGAGGTCCGGGCCGTCGATCTGCAGCACGAAGCCCCGGGCGACGATCGCCTCGTACTCGGTCCGGAGCGCGACGGCGACGGCGTCGACGTACTCGGCGAGCGAGCCGTAGTGAGCGTTCTGCATCGCGCACGCTACGATGCCGGGTGAGGGCGCGGTCCAGAACGACTCGACGAACTGCCCCGCCTGGTCGCGCAGCGCTTTCTCGTACCCCTTGAATTCCCGCTCGAGCGGGGCGCGGTCGACGTAGCGCACTTCGCCCGTGGCGCGCGGCGGCGTGGTGAGCAGGCTGGTCCGCACTTGCGATTGCATGAGCGCGCGGAAGCTCGGGTACGCCGCCAGATCCTGAACCGGGGGACGCTTGCTCTCGCCCGAGAAACCCGAGAGACGGTAGCGCACATAGGTGACGAAGCTCTCGCGCGGCTGCTCGCCGTCGTTGCCGACGTCGATGCCGCAAGCGAGTTGACGCGCTACTGCCTGACGGGTCGCCTGCGCCGCTTCGCGCGAGAGCTCGGCGGGGGCCACCGTCTCCCCGCGGCTCGCACGCAGCTGCAGGTCGACGAGCGGTTTGGGACGCGGGAGGCTCCCCGCGTGCGTGGTGAGGATCCGGGAGTCGCTGCGCTTCAGGCGGGCGCGTGCTGCTTCTTGGACGCCTGCCACTTGTCGAGCTTCTCGCGCGCGCCGTTCTTCGCCGGGTCCATCTCCTTGGCGTGGCTGGGCATCTTCGCGGTCAGCTCGATCACATAGCCGTTGGGATCGCGGAAGTAGATCGAGTTGATGAACTTGTGGTCGGCGATGCCGCGCGACTCGATGCCGCGCGCCTTGCCCTCGGCGAGCTTCTTCTCGAGCATGGGCCGCTCGACCTCGAGCGCGATGTGCAGGTCGTAGTCGTGCTGCTCCTTGAACTGGAAGGGCGAGTCCGGCACCTCGAAGAAGGCGAGGTAGGAGCCGTCGCCGAGCTCATAGAACGTGTGCAGCGCGTTCGTCTGGCGCCCGCTCTTGGTCTCGGTGATCTCGAGGGTCCCGGCGAGCCGCAGCCCGAGGAATTCCTCGTAGAACTTGCGCGTTTGCTCCGAGTCGCGACAGCGGTACGCGTTGTGATGCAGCTTCTTGATCATGGCGAACCTCCTGGACGGATCATGCTAAATCGTTCCCGTGACCTTCGCAACGACCGCAGCCGCTTCCTGCGGCAATGCGTCACCGCGCCAGGCGACGTGGCCGTCGGGACGCACCAGCACGAGCTTGCGCTCGTAGGCTGCGCGCGCCCCGGGTTCCTCGAGCGTCACCGCCTGAAGCGGAACGCCGCTGCGCTTCGCCGCCTGCTCGAAGGGCGCAGCACCGGGTGAGTCGCGTCCCAGCCGCAGCAGCACGAAAGCTTTCCCGAAAAGGTCGAGCGTCGAGCGACCGCCGGCGAGCGGCACGTGCGGCGCGCGCGCTCCGGGAAAAGTCGACTGCACGTACTCGGTCACCCGCAGCGGCGGCGGCTCGCCGCCGTCCGAGCACACGATCGCCGAGCCGCGGTAGCGATAGCCCATGACAATACCGTCGGACAGCAGCTCCCGGCTCGTGTTCCTCACGATCTCGTCTCCCAGGCGACCGCGCGCGAAATCCCCCTTCGGCGAGGACTCGACCAGCTCGGGGATGGCGGCGAAGCTGCGCAGCTGGAAGTTGCGCGTCGCCTCCTCGACGTTGCGGACCGCCACGGGGCGCCGCTCGGCGTCGTAGGAATCCAGGAGCCGCGGTCCCGCCCAACCCTCGACCGCCGCCGCGAGTTTCCAGCCGAGATCGACCGCGTCGCCCACGCCGGTGTTCATGCCGTATCCCCCGGTGGGCGTGTTCTGGTGGGCGCAATCGCCCGCGAGAAAAACTCGCCCATGCCGGTAGGCCGCGGTGACGAGCTTCCTCCGCACCCAGGGGCTGATGGAGATCAGCTCGTAGGGAAATTCGCAGCCGACGATGCGCGTG
>Ga0209811_10000651_pt1 | contig 13517 bp, 7 predicted proteins | sample Coa_R1_6_FD_187161 | JGI IMG/M metagenome (GOLD analysis project Ga0209811, IMG submission 187161) | Surface soil microbial communities from Centralia Pennsylvania, which are recovering from an underground coalmine fire. - Coalmine... | ecosystem: Environmental > Terrestrial > Soil >...
GTCGTTGACCGCGAGCGCCGTGGGCACGCCGGGCGCCGCCACGATGCCGGGCACGGGCACGGCGACCACGAGCTGGGGCCCGGCGCCGGAATCGGGCGCCACCGGCACCACCTCGCCGCTGAACTCGAGCACGATGCGCGTGCCCGCGGGGGACACCCACGTGCGCATGCCGGTCAGCTGGACCGGCCCCGTGGGCTCGGTCGCGGTGCTGCCGGCCGCTGCGCCCTGGGCGCGGGCGCCGCCGGGAGCCAGCGCCGTCGCCGACACGGCCAGTGCCAACACGAGGGCCGCGATCGGGATCGCGGCGAACGATCGACGCCGGTGCGACATGCTCCCTGCTCCTCCCCGCCGTCCATGGCGCGACGGGAGGCGACTCCTGCCGCCTCCCGCCCGAGTCCTTCCCCTTGTACTGCCCGGGGCGCTACTTGTCCAGCTTCAACGTCTCGAACCGGGTCCCGCCGTTGCGGTTCACGATCATGACGATGGGCTTGCCGGCCTTGCGGACCTTGGCCACCTGCGCCTTGAAGTCCACGGCCGTCTTCACCGGCTGGCGGTTCACCTCTTCGATGATGTCCCCCGGCTGGATGTCCTTGTCCTGCGCCTCACTGTCGTCGGCCACGTCGGTGACGCGCACGCCCGCGTCGAGCTTGAGCTCGGCCTTCTCGCTCGCGGTCAGGTCGCGCACGCTCATGCCGATGTCGTCGGTGTCCGCGTTGGGCTCGACGCGCAGCCCGTTGGTCGCGATGCTGTCGTCACGATCGGCCAGCGTGACCTCGGTGTCCTTGCGCTTGCCGTCGCGCAGGTAGCCGAGCTTGATCCTCGTGCCCGAGGGCGTGTCGGCGATCTTGAGGCGGAACTTGTCGCGATCGATGACCGGCGTGCCGTTCATCTCCACGATCACGTCGTTGCGCTCGAGCCCCGCCTTCTCGGCGGGCGAGTCCTTGTACACGCTCTGGATGATGACGCCCTGCTGGTCGCCGAGGCCGAAGCCCTCCGCGATCTCCGGCGTCATGTTCGCGAGCGACACGCCCATCATCGCGCGCTTGACCGTGCCGTGCGCGACGAGCTGCTCGGCGACGTGCTTCGCGAGGTTGATGGGGATGGCGAAGCCGATGCCCTGGCCGCTGGTGTTGATCGCGGTGTTGATGCCGATCGCCTCGCCGCGGATGTTGCACAGCGGGCCGCCCGAGTTGCCGAAGTTGATGCTGGCGTCGGTCTGGATGAAGTCCTGGTAGTCGGGCGTGCCGCCGAAGATGTTGAGGTTGCTCCGGCCCTGGGCGCTGATGATGCCCACCGTGACCGAGCCGCGCAGGTCGCCGAGCGGGTTGCCGATGGCGATCGCCCAGTCACCGATCCGGAGCTTGTCCGAGTCGCCGAGCGGCAGCACCGGCAGCTTCGAGCCCTCGATCTTGATCACCGCGACGTCGGTCGCGGGGTCGGTGCCGACCGTGGTCGCCTTGAACGTGCGTCCGTCGTTCAGCGTCACCTTGATGCTCTCGGCGTCGCGCACGACGTGGTTGTTGGTGAGGATGCGGCCCTGGTCGTCGATGATGAAGCCCGAGCCCGAGCTGGGCACGCGCTGCTGGCGCGGCATGGGCTGGCCGAAGAAACGGCGCATGAACTCATCCGAACCGTCGCCGCCGTCGCCGCCCACCTTCTTCGTGACGTCGATGAACACGACCGCGGGCAGAGCGCGGTCCACGACCGGGACGAACGGGCTGTCGGGGATCGGCGCCGAGTTCGAGACCGCGGCGAGCTGCACGTCGGAGCCCGCAGCGCGCGAGATGCGCGGCAGGTCGAGGCCCGCGCTCAGGCCGATGCCGAGCACGAGTCCCGCGGCGATCAGGGCCGCGGCGCCGAGGTAGTAGCTGCGAGGGGAGGTGACCCGATTGCCGTTCATCTGGGAGGCTCCTTGGTGGTGCTCCTGGGTGACTTCATCGGCAGGTTTGGGGGCGGAAACGAGCACCGATGAGTTTATCCGGCGGCCGAGGTCCTACGGAAGACCCTTGCTGTCAGATGAGGGTCAAGACACGCTGCCCCGCCGCTCGTCTACCCGTTCGATACGAACGTCCACGGGAAAGTTGCAATGCGCCCGCGCGACGCACACCGACGCGGGGAAACCGATCCCCGCTGCGGACCGCACCGCGTTGGCGGCGCACGGCGGCAACCGACTATGCTCGCATGTCATGCATGCGACATCCGTGTTCTTCGTGTCCGACGCGCACCTCGGCGTGGACCCGGCCGCCCAGGAGGGGGCGCGGACCGCACGGCTTCACGACTTCCTGAACTCGCTGCCCGGGCGCGCGTCGTCGCTCTACATCGTCGGCGACCTGTTCGACTTCTGGTTCGAGTACCGCACCGCGATCCCGCGCCGCCACTTCCCCACGCTCGCAGCACTCGCGCGCCTGCGCGAGGCGGGCGTGGACATCGCGTACCTGAACGGCAACCACGACTTCTGGCTGGGCACGTTCTTTCGCGACTCGCTCGGCATCCGCACCGTGGAGGGCGGCGTCGCGGTGGAGGCGCAGGGGCGAAAGCTGTGGGTGCACCACGGCGACGGCCTGGTTGGCGGCGACTTGGGCTATCGCGTGCTGCGCGGCGTGCTGCGCTCGCGCGCCGGCATCGCGCTCTACGGACTGCTGCATCCGGACATCGGCATCCCGCTCGCGCACGTGGTCTCGCGCTGGTCGCGGCACTCGCGCGGCGATGGAGCGTTGAAGCCCGTCAAGCTCTGGCACGAGATCGCCGAGCCGCGCTTCGCCGAAGGCTACGATGGCGTGATCATCGGCCACTTCCACCACGCGTACGAGCGACGCGAGCCGGGGCGCGAGTTCTTCGTGCTCGGCGACTGGATCGATCGCTTCACCTATCTCGAGCTGAGCGATGGGCGGCTGGAGATGAAGACCTGGCCCGCGCCCGCGTGACCGACGTGCTGCGGAGATGAAGTTCGACCAGTGCTACCGCATGACCACCACACGCACTTGCGCTGTCTGCGCGCCTTGAGTGAGACGCAGCCAGTGGAGGCCAGGTGCGAGCCTTGCCTCCACCAGGCTCACCTCGTGCGGGCCCGGGTCCAGCGCCGCCAACTCGCGGACGTGCTCGCGCCTCCCGGCCACGTCGTACACCTCCACCCGCACCTGTCCCGGCTCGGCCAATGTGAAAGCGGCGCGCAGCTCACCGCCTGGCACGGGGTTCGGTCGTGCCGGCTGCAGCGCGAAGCGCAGCGTCTGCGGAAGTGTCGCCCACGCTTCCTCCGACGCCACCTCCCCGTTCGGCCGCACCAGGCGCCAGCCATAGCGCGCCCCGGCTCTCACGTCGTGGTCCACGTACTCGGCGCGCCCCGCCTGCGCCATTGTCGGCGTTCCCAGTTCGACCCACACCTCGGCTGACTCCTCGCGCCGCTCCACGCGCAGCGTCGCACCCGCGAGCGACGTGCCACGCCACACCAGCCGCACCTCGCCCTCGCGCGGCTCCGCCAGTGCCTCGGCCAGGTCCGTCCCTACGACGCCGTCGATCCCGAACCGCTGAAGCATGACGCGCCGGAAGACCGTTTCGGGAGCTGGCTGAAGGAACGCCACGTAGCAGCCGCCCATGTGGTCCGTCTCTATCCAGCTCTCGCCGCCGCTGCTCGCCCCGACCAGATTTCCCGTCGGCAGCCAGAGTGGGTCGCGCATGCCGCTCGCGAGCAGATGCTGCAAGTAGATCGTGCTTTGGAAAGAGTCGGCGTACTTCACGTACAAGCCGCCGCTTCCGTCCAAGACCATCTGATAGTCACCCGTCACCCCCTCGAGCGTGCTCACCCGCCGACCATCTTCGGGCCAGCCCGGGTACAGCGAGCCGTCGGCTCGCACGCGCGTCACGACCTGCTTTGGACTCCGCACCACGGTCCCCGGGGGCGTGAACTCGGGTCTCAAGTCGTCCCAGGTGACGAACACGCCACCGGCCCCGTCCGCCTGTACACCCTTGCAGTCCTGGAGACCGGCCGCGTCGCACACAACGACCCCATCTGCTGGCCAGCCGGGCCGCGGCGAGCCATCAGGGCCCAGTCGTAGCACTCGGATGTCGTCATACTCCCGATAGTCGGGATAGGGCAGCCCCGCGCCGGCACGTGCGTCCGACCAAGCAAGGTATACGCCCCCCGCGCCGTCTTCGCAGAGTGCTGCAACCTCTTGGCGACCAGGACCCGCCGCTACGGGGAGCCCCGTCGCCGGCCAGCCCGGCATCACCTCACCGTTGCGATCGAGCCGTAGCAGAAGCACGTCCGAGTCACCCGGGTCGCTGCCGCTCGTAGACCGGAAGTCGTGGAACATCGCGAACGTGCCACCCATCCCGTCCGGGACGAGGCCAATATCGAGCAGGTAGCGCCGCTTGGCCACGACCTTCCCAATCGGATCCCACAGCACTTGCGGCGGCCCCGGGCCGACCGCGACCCGCTGCATCAAGAGTTCGTGTGATGAATCGGACAGGTCGACGGTCCCGTGCATGGTGGCCATCACCACCGTGTCCGGGGAAGCCCACACCATCCGGTAAGGGAACTCGTCGAGCCTGGCCGCAGTGATCTGGTATCCGTGCCGCGGCCAGGCGGAATCGATCGTGGCGTCCGGACGCACCTTGGTCAGGTACGCATCGTAGCGTGTGGTGTGGAGCGGGAACGCCCTGCCATCGTTGATGCTCACCAGGAACGAACCGTCGGGGAAGACAAGGCCCGCCGCTGGCTGCTGTTCGTCATCAGCCCGGGCGATCATCAGCCCGGTGTCCGGCCACCCGGGCGCAATCGTCCCTGCGGCGGTCACGAGCTGTCCGTAGAGGTCGCCGTAGGCGTCGCCCCCCGTCAGGAGGTCCTGACGAAGGTCCTGCCAGTAGGCGAGCACGCGTCCACTCGGACTAGAGAGCAATCGTGGCCGAAACTGGTAGCCGGCTGGCGCGACCATGAGGCCGCCGGGTGGCCAGGCTCCGTTCGCCAGCGAGGGAAGAAGGGCAAGAAGGGCAGCAGCGAGGACTGTTGGGCGCATCGGGGGACCTCTCTTGCATTCTATCAGAGCCTCCCGGTGTGGACATGACTTTCTCTTGACCCCCCCCTGACATTGAGTAGGGCTCCCGCTCATGCCAGCGGCCGCGGCCTTCCGCTCCGGAAGCGTTGGGTCCGCTCGCGGGAGGGCCGCATGCTCGTACGCCAACAGGGCATACCCGTCGTCGTGCGCAAGAACTCCGCCCCGCTCGTCGCACTCGCGTTTCTGTTCCTGTTTACCGCGCAGGCACCAGATCGCGCCTCGGCATCGCCGAACCACCCCGGGAGGTGGACGACGACGCAGGGCTGGGGGGCTCCCGCAGTCCACATGATGTTGATGCCGGGCGGGCCGTCTGGAAAGCACAGCCGCGTGGTGTGGTGGAACCACGGCGGCGAGGGACCGGTCGGGAAAGTCCTCGGCTGGGATCCGCCCTCGGATGCTGAGGTGAACGATGGCGCCTTCCCTGCATTCAGCGTGTACGCGCTGGAGGGACCAATCCCGAATTGGTTCTGCGCGGGCCACACGTTCGCGGGAGACGGCGAGCTCTTCGTGACCGGCGGCGACGAAGCGTTCGAGGTGGGAATTCGAAAGTCTGGCTTCATCAATCCCGAGGCTGATGCGAACGGACAGTTCGTGGAAGCGGACGACATGGCGAAGCGTCGCTGGTACCCCACGAATACTCTGCTCCCGAGCGGACGAATCGTGACCCATTCCGGCAGCAGCTTCTTCACGTACCTTACCGTCGGAGGCGGGAACTCATCGGGATCACTCGTCGCCACCGTCGAGAGGACTGGAATGGCGCCGGTCGCTGAGCCGTGGGAAACGACGCTCACTCCGACCTCGGCGGGGACGCCGATGAACCCGGTCACGGAGACGGTCATCGCATCCGCGAACGACAATTATTACATGGTAGGCGGGCGTGACCCGAGTGGGATTACGGCTAATGTGTTCCAGCTAGCGCGCGATCGGAATGTTAACGGCGCCGACTACGCTTTCGTTGCGACATCAATGACTACGGGCCCTTCGGCTCGAATCGGCCACGTGGCGGTGGCGATCTCGAAGAAGGACTTCGTTGTCATCGGTGGTCACAACGACGTGGCTATGGCGGCGGGCCAGGTGTGGCACGCACACGTGGAGAACCTCGGCATCACTTGGACACAACTTGACCCCGCCTCCTCCGCCCTCCCCGGCCTCCGCGCTCCCGTGGCCGTCTTCGACGCAGAGCGGATCTTCATCTTCGGCGGCGCGACCACCGTCAGTGGCCCGGCGACCAATGGGCAGCTTTACGCGATGAAGGTCAACGCCAGTTCGGGCACCTATTCGCTCACGCCCCTGATGGTCTCCGGCACGGCACCCACCGCGCGCGCGTACGCGACCATGGTCACCGACCCTCGCGGACACCAGCTCGACGCGCTAAACACAAATCCGTCGTCCCGCTACCATCGCCACCTGCTCTTCGGAGGTCAGCTCGCAGACGGCTCATTCACGAACGGCCTGTTTGCCCTCTGGGTCAAGGACTCGGCCACGGTGCATTGGCAGGCGTTGGCGCCCGCTTCCGTGCCTCCCGCGAGAGCGCACCACGCCGCGGCGGCGGACGGCAACTCGGGCACCATGATCATCTCGGGTGGGGAGGTCACCGCGAACGTGGCCGACGACGCGGTGTGGGCGTTCGACCTGACCACGGTCGACAGCGATCAAGAGACGCCGACCTGGACACAGCGCACCAGCTTACCGCAACCGCTGCGTGGTCACGCTGCTGTCCGATATGGGACTGAACCAGCGTTCCCTCGTCATCCCGAGGTGTTCGACCCGCGTACACCGGCGAACCTGAACTCATGGACGCTGCTCGAGAATGCCCCACGGTGGCACGAGTGGTACCCGTTCGGGTTCTCCATGCCTCGCCTGCCGGGGGACGTCGGCGACCGCGAGCGGGTGTTCTACGCCGGCCCCGACCTCGTTAGCACGATGCTCGAGGTGGGCTCGGGGACGGGGACGTGGACCAACTATGGCAGTTCGTCCGGACTGCCATGGCAGTTCAAGGGCGGCTCAGCGGTGCTCTACGAGCCCGGAAGGGTCATGAAGTGCGGGAGCCGCGACACCGACGGTGAAGCCTCTCGCGGGTACACAGCATCGATCAACCTCCTGGCACCCACCCCGACCTGGATCCGCTCGGACAACGAGATGATCGGCCGCAACAATCACAACCTCGTGCTCCTGCCGGACGGCGAGACGATGGTGATCGGCGGTGGGCGGCTCTTCGCCAACGGGGGCACGGTGGATTCCCAGACTGTGAGGTTCCCGCAGGTGTGGAATCCCGACACGTCCGGGACAGGTTGGGTGGGTCACTGGTACGGAGCCGACCCCAACGGGGTCAGGTTCGACTCCACCAGCGTGCGCAAGAACTATCACACGACCGCGCTGCTGATGCCTGATGGACGCGTGCTCGTCGCCGGCGGCAACGAGCCCGAGCCCGACACCACCGACAATCAGGCCCAGATCTACTCTCCCTGGTATCTGTTTGGTTCGGGCGGGCCCGCCACGCGACCGGTGGTCCACGACTCCCCTGCGCATGTCCCCTACGGTCGGCGCTTCGACATCCGCGTCAGCGTCCCGTTCGCGAACATCGGCAGTGTGGCGTTAATCCGGCCTGGCTCTACTACGCATGGCTTCGACCAGAACCAACGCTACGTGCGGCTCACGGGACTCACAGACAAGGGTCCCGCTGCGGCCGGCGGCTACTTGCTGTGCGTGGATGCTCCCGCCGACTCGTTCGTGGCGCCGCCCGGCGACTACATGCTGTTCGTGTTGAACACGACGGGCACGCCTGCCGTGGCTCCGTGGGTGCGGCTCGAGCGATTCAACGGACGCCCCAGTCGTGTGACCGACCTTGACATGGTCGCGGGGACCTATCCGGGGGGAGATAATGGATTGAGCGTCGACTGGTCACCTCCTGCAGACGACAGCCTGGGCCTCTGTCGCGGCGCGGCGACGCAGTACGAGGTCCGTTGGCGCTACGGCAGCATCGCCAACTGGAGCCAGTGGGCGAGCAGTACGTTGGTGCCGAATCCTCCCGCACCCGGAACGCCGGGCGGCGCACGTCAATCCGTGAGACTTTCGAACCTCACGCCCGATGCTGCGGTTTCTGTCGGCCTCGTGAGTCGCAACAACGCGAGCGCCACGGGCAACTGGTCGGCACTCAGCAACATCCTGACGATCTACCTCTCGGGCGGCGGTGGCGAGGGCGGTGGCGAAGGCGAGATCCAGCACGCGACGGGCGGCGAGGCCGCCATGCTCGCAGGAAGCGAGAGTTCCGCGATCGCGCCCGACCCATTCCAGAAGAACACGCTCTTCCGGGCTGCGCCCGACGGCGAGACAAGCACGGACCGGATCCCGCTACCGCAAGGTCCTCATTGGGAGTCCGGACGAGCTCAAGTGCGGCTCGGTCGGTGGGGCGGCGGTTCGCTCGTCGTTCGATCGGCGAAGCTCATAGCCGTGGACCACACCGAGGGCGTCGTCTACTCCAGTGGCGAATCCTTCGTCGCGGGCGCGTTCACGCCAGCACTGAGCCTGATGTCCGACCGCGGTGAAGATGTCGGCGCAGCACTGGCCCCCGGCGCGGGCCTGAGCCTTCGGGCAGGGAGCTTCATGGACGTCGACCTTGGCTTGCCGAGTGCGCAGGCAATCCTCTTGCGCACGAGTGACGATGTGCGCGCGACTGAGGGGTCGGCCACGGGGGTGGCCGTGCAAGTGCCCGACGGTTCCGGATGGACGACCATCAGGACTGTCGTTCCGCGGGAATTGCCCACGGACGAGGTCGTACCGCTACCCGGAACATCCCGCGTGCGCTTGCTGGGCCTCGGTGGATCGCTCGTGCACGCGGTCGGCCGCATGGCCGCACTCGATGATCCGGTGCAACAAACAACCAACGAACCAGTGGCGCTGAGGCACTCGCGGTTGGGCGAGCTGCCGGCGACGTTCGGATCAGCAGGCGTGACCATCGGTGGCGGCGAATCCTTGATCGCGGAGTTCACGCCCGGTGATGCACCGGCGGGATCGAAGCGTGAGTGGTTCCTCGAGGTGAACGGCGTCCAGTCGTCGGGCCACATCGCTATGGGCTCGGGCGAGATCTCGTTGCGCGACACGGAGGCGGAGGGAACGCCGGTGGTCTTCGCGCTCCATCCGGCGCTTCCCAATCCATCGGCCGGCTCGGTCGTATTCGCCTTCGACCTGCCTCGCCCCTCAGGCGTTCGTGTTGAGGTGTTCGATCTACTGGGCCGACGTCTCGCCACCGTGACCGACGCCGCATGGCCCGCGGGACGCCACCGGGTGGCATGGGACAGTCGTTCGGGCGCGAATCTCCTGCCGCCGGGCATCTATTCCGTTCGGCTCAGCACGCCCGAGTTCGGCGCGCGTCGACAGTTCGTGCGCGTCCGATAAGGCTACAGGCCGCACACGAGACCGCCCCCCGAATCCGAGCGGGCGGTCTCGTTAGCCCTGCATCGGGAGGTCTGCCGATAATGGTTAGAGCGCAAGTCGGCTCACCACATCAGAACTGCGCGGTGAGCGAGAAGCGGTGCGTGTCCTCCAGCTCGAGCTTGGACGGCACGAACGCGTAGTCGATGCGCAGCCCACGCGTGGTCCAGCCCACGCCGGTGCTCCACGAGGCGACGTCGTCGCCGGCGCGATAGCCGAAGCGCACCGCGGCGCCGACCGCGGAGTCCAGTTCGCCGCCCAGCGCCAGGATCGGCGAGCGACCGTTCGTGGCGCGGCCTTCGAGCGCGACGCGCGCGGTCAGGCTCTGGAACGTGGCGTGGCCGATCGAGAGACCGGCCTGGAGCGCCGTCGGCAGCTTGACCGGCGCACCGTCCTCGCCATCGAACACGTAGTGCGCGTTCCGGCCGACGTTGTGGAAGCTCAGGCTGACCCGGCCCTCGGGCAGCAGTGCCAGGTCGCGGATGTCGTACGTGGCGCCGCCGTTCACCGCCCACGTCGTGGCGCCCAGGTCGGCGATGCGCTCGCGCACCACCTGCGTGGAAAGCCCCCAGCTCACGCCGCTCTCGAGGTGGCGGCCGTAGCCGACCAGGAACTCGAGGTCGTGCGAGCCGAAGGTGCCGATCTGGTTGCCGAGATCGTCACGCTCGGGAATGGGCTCTGAATAGAGCGCGCGAACGGAGCCGACGATGCCGCCGCCGAAGTAGCGTCCGGCGAGTGCCGCCTGGTCGTTCCTCAGGTGGTCGTAGGTCTCGGTGTGGGTGGCGGTGAACTGCGAGCCTTCGAACTGACCCAGGCCGGCCGGGTTCCAGAACGCGGCCTCGGCGCCCCGCGCCAGCGAGGCGTAGGCCCCGCCCATGGCCGCGGCGCGTGCGCCGCCCGGGACCTCGAGGAAAGCGAAGCCAGGCGGGTCCGCGGCGGCTGGCGTGGCGAGCAGCGCGCTGAGTGCCAGGAGGAGCCACGGTGCGCGCGGCTGGCGAGACGGCATGCTGGAAGTTCTCCGGGTGGTTCAAACACCCGGGCGACGGTGACCGTTCAGCGGGTCACCGTCGCCCGAGCGACGCGGCAGTATAGGGCATCGGCCAGGCCGGCCTATCCGCGGGTCTTCCCACCCCCGGAGCTCGGCCGCGCGGCGCCGCCCCTGAACTCGCTCCCTCCCCGCGCAGGGGCCTGCTGCGGTGGCGCCTGCGAAGGCGGCGGTGCCTGTCTATACACCGGCTCACCCCGCGGTGCTTCCTGTCTCTGCGGTGCTTCCTGCCTCGGAGGCGCGCTCCGGGGGGAATCGCCGCCCCGCCACGCCGGCCGCTCGCGCTCGCCCTGGGCAGGCGTGCTGCCCGGGGAGTCGCCACTGGGCCGCCACAGCGGCCGGCTGCGCTCGCCGGGCTGGCCGCCAGAGGTCACGGGCTCGTTCCCGCCGCGCGGGCTCCAGCCCCGCCACGTACGGGTGGGCGTGCCCTGCCCGTCGACGCGCGGCACCACGCCGCCATTGGGATCGGGCCGGAACCGCGTGCCCCCGAGCGTCGCTCCGGGGCTCCGCCACACCGGCTTGCCGTCGCCACGATCGCGCTGGAGCCACGTTACCGGGCGCACTCCAGGGACCCCGCCCTGGCGGCGGACGTCCGGCGGGACGAAGCCGGGCGGCGTGCCCTGCCCCCTCCACTGCGTGCCCGGGGCCGGCGGCGGGACGTAGCCGGCAGGAGCCGTGGCCGGCTTGTAGCGCGTGAGCTGGCCGCCCCACAGGTTGGCCCAGCGTGCGCGGCCGTCCCACGACGAGAAGCGCCAGCTGGTCGTCGCCCAGGTGCGGTACATGGGCGGGCAGTCGGTACGCACGACGTAATAGTAGTAGGGAACGTACGCGGTCCAGATCCTCGGCCCCCACGCCCAGCCCCAGTTCACGCGGAAGTCCACGACGCTGCAGTGCGTGTAATAGGGGTCGAAGCCCGACCACCACGACCACGCTCCCGGCCGGTGGCAGTCGTTGCACACGTAGCGCGGGTAGCTCACCTGCTCGTGCACGTAGTAGGTCGTGTACGCGGTGCCGAACGCTTCGAGGTCATCGGGTGTGTTCAGGACGCGGCGGCGGATGCGCTCCATCACCACGTACGGGTCGCCCACGGCGCGACCGTTCTCGTCGAAGCCTTCCTCATCCTGCTTCTTCGCGTCCGGATCGTCGGCGTAGCCCACGCTCGCGGCCTGCGGATCGAACGGCCTCAGGTACCACGGCAGGTCCTTGAACGGCTCCATCGAGGAGATGGCGACCAGGAAGCCCTGGCCGGTCTCTTTCTCGACCACGAGCTCGTCCTGGGTGACGTCCTCGGGCAGCTTGAACGTGTCCTTGCCCTGGATGTAGCCCGTGCCGCGCTTGATCGGGTAGAGCAGGTTGACGTTGCCCTGGGTGTCGAGCTCGTAGACGAGCAGGTAGGCATCAGCGGAGGTGCGGACCTTCAGGTGCATCGCATCGCCGGGCTGGTAGACGGCGTCGTCGCCGCGGTCGGTCCAGATCTCCACGTCCAGCTTGGCGAACGCGGGGGCGGCCGCGACGGCGAGCAACAGCGACGCGAACGCGAGTGCGCGGGCGGTGGTGCTCGAGGTGGGGTTCATGTCGCGCTCCTTCTTGCTTTCAACTCTATCGCAACCACACGATCCGGCGTGGCGAATTCGTCGCCGTGTGCACCGGTCGCGCATGCAATTCCCCGTTGGAGGCCGCGACCTGGTAGGCCCAGTCGAGGCTCACCGTGCTGCTCGAGATGCTGGTGACCCGGAACTTCGCGTAGTGGTCGTCCCAGGTCCACACGATGTAGTTGTGGTCCTTGATCAGCTCCACGGTCCCGGTGGGCGACCAGCCGGCCTGGGGCGCGTAGTCGACGGCATCCAGGCTCGAGGCGTAGCCCGCGTCCTGGATCTCGGTGGGTTGCTGCCCCTGTATCCAGGTCGCGAACATCTGCGCGATGTTGCCGTTGTTGCCGTAGAACACGTCGGAGCTGGGGTCGTTCAGTCTCACCTTTGCGAACGCCGAGAAGTCCCAGCCGGTATGGGTCGTGTCGCTGACCCAGCGGGCGGGAATCGTCGTGTCGCTGAAGAAGTTGGTGAGCGCCGTGCTGCCCGCCGGCCGCGGCGTGTCGTAGACGTCGTCGTAGGAGAGCGGGCTCTCGTTCCCGTCGTTGTCCACGGCGGAGACCGCGAAGTAGCGCGTGGTCCCGTTCGTGAGGCCGCTGACCACGATCTGCGTCGCCTGCGTGGCCCCGATCCGGTCGTAGGGACAGTTCGAGCCGCTCGCGCAGCCCGCCTCGTAGACGCGATAGCCCTGCAGGTCGCCCTCGGTGTTCGCGAGCCAGGAGAGCTTGACCGATCCGTCCCCGGTGACGCTGAAGAGCCCGCGCGGCGCAGCCGGTGGCGACACGTCGCGCGGCGAGCTGCTGTCATTGCAGCCCGCGTTACCCAGCGCGGCGGCCGCCAGCAGGATGGGGATCAACTTGCGCATCGGGGTTCCTCCTCGTGGGACGGAGCGGAACTGGACACCCCGGTAGAGGGCAATGGCCGTGCCATGGCGATGGCGTCCGGCCGGCCGCGGGCGCGATGGGCGAATCTTACGCCAGGATAACGACTTTCGCGCCAAGGAGCTGAAAAAGGGACCGCCGCCAAGGGGCGACCCCGGCGGCGGTGCGGTGTGCGCGGCGGACTCAGGTGTGGGGGCCGCGCAACACCGTCTGAAATAAGTGGACACCGGTCAATGCGTGTCGCGACCTAAGCCTGGACATCCCCCAGTGTTGGCCTACCTCGCGACTGACCGGTGTCCTAAGACCCCCGGGGATGGATCTCTATGCGACAGAACCGCTGACCGGGTTCGAATGGCGGTCCTGCCGAGAGCCGTCCCTCCATCCCACGGAGGATTCTGAATCTCAAGTTGGTGGTCCGGAATGTCCAAGCTAGCCGGTCGTAGAGTACGGTGCGTTGTCGTTTCAGACGGGGCTCGTACCCTCGACCGTTCTCCGACGAACCGGCTAGCTCAGATCTGCT
>Ga0209811_10000652_pt1 | contig 13494 bp, 12 predicted proteins | sample Coa_R1_6_FD_187161 | JGI IMG/M metagenome (GOLD analysis project Ga0209811, IMG submission 187161) | Surface soil microbial communities from Centralia Pennsylvania, which are recovering from an underground coalmine fire. - Coalmine... | ecosystem: Environmental > Terrestrial > Soil >...
CTCGGCAAACCTTACCGCCGCGCGCTCCACTTCGCGATATCGCGGCCGGCCTTGCGCAGCGTGCCGGCGATCGCGTCGCCGTTCACCCGCCCGACCATTTCCACGGGGCCGCGGTCGACGGCGCCGGCCGGCAGAGTCAGGCGCAGCTCGTTGCCGCTCAGTTTCCCTCCTGAGACGGGCACGTCGCCCTGGCCGGTGAGCTCGACCGTTCCGGACACCATCTGGTACTTCTGCTTGAGCGCGAGCCGCGTGCGCCGCGATTTCACGCCGGAGGAGAGCTCGAATTTCCAATCGCCGTCGACTTTCGCCGGGACGGTCCACAGGTACACCTGGCTTTCTTTGCGTGCGCCGACCTTCTTGTCGGGTGCGGGGATCGTCTCCTCGGCGTCCGGGCGCCAGTCGCCCATGTTGTAGTCGTGCGAGACGACGCGCGCACCGGCCTTCAGCTCCGCGAGGATCTTGGGGCGCAGCGCGAGGTTGACGTCCGGAAGCAGATACAGCGTCAGTACGTTCGCCTCGTGAAAATCCGTCTTGAACAGATCCTGCTGGAGGAACTTCACGCGGTCGGCGACGCCGGCACGGAGCGCATTCTCGTTCGAGCGCTTCACCAGCAGCGGATCGATCTCGACGCCGAACCCGCGGGCGCCGTACCTTGTCGCCGCCTCGATCATGATGCGCCCGTCGCCCGAGCCGAGATCGATCACCATCTCTCCTGGTTTCAGCTGCGCGAGATCGAGCATGCGGTCGACCACGACCTGCGGGGTGGGCACGTAGGGCGTGTCGAGCTCTTTCAGCGAGTCCTGCGCCGCGGCCGCAAGCGAGAGGAGGGCGGCCGAGAAGCACACCGCCGGTCTATTCACGATCCTCACTGTCAAACCACGCCTTCGCTGCGCAACGCCGCGATCTCCGCATCGCGATATCCGGCTTCGCGCAGGATCTCGTCCGTGTGCTCGCCGGCGGCCGGTGCCGTGCGCTCGACCGCGAACTCGAACTCGCTCATCTTCAGCGGCGGCGCGAACTGCGTGATCCCGTCCGCTTCCACGATCATGGCACGGGCGCGCAGCTGCTCGTTGGAAAGCGCCTCGCCGATGCCGAGGACCGGGCTCACGCAGCAGTCGGCGCCGGCCAAGACCTCGGTCCATTCGCGCTGCGTGCGCGAGGCAAAAGTCTTCGACAGGCGGGCCTTCACCGGCTCGGCGTCCGCGCCGTACACGATGTGCTTCTCCTTGAGATCGGGGCAGCCGAGTATATCGCACAGCGTCGCCCAGAATTTGTGCTCGAGCGCGCCCACGGCCATGAAGCGCGCGTCCTTCGTGCGGTAGACGTTGTAGCACGCGAGGCCCCCGTCGAGCATCCCCGTTCCGCGCGCGGGCGATTTGCCGCGCTCGAGAAATCCGAGGAGCGGAAAGATGGCGTGCGCCAGCGTCGCGTCGGTCATGGCGACTTCGACGTAGCGTCCCTTTCCGGAGGATCGTGCGTCGACGAGCGCCGCGAGGATCCCCATCGCGGGAGCGAGCGCGCCGCCGAGCAGATCGGCGATCTGGAAGTTCGGGACGACCGGCGACTCCGCGGTCCCGATCTGGTCGCCGACGCCGGCGTAGCCGACGTAGTTGATGTCATGGCCTGCGCGCCGCGCGTACGGCCCGTCCTGGCCGTAGCCCGAGATCGAGCAATAGACGACGCGGGGATTGACCGCGGACACGGCGTCATAGCCCACGCCGAGCTTCGCGACCACGCCGGGACGGAAACTCTCGACGACCACATCGGCGCGCTTCGCGAGCCGCAGGAACGCCTCCCTACCGCGGGCATGCTTCAGATCGAGCCGCATCGCGCGCTTGTTGCGGTTGAGCAGGCGGAAGGAATCCGACATGCCCTCGCGCACGCGGCCCATCGTTCGCGAATAGTCGCCGGCTTCGGTGTCCTCGATCTTGATCACGTCCGCGCCCATGTCGGCGAGATGCAGCGTCGCCATCGCGCCGGGTAGAAGGCGCGTCAGGTCGAGGACTCGAACGCCTGCGAGGGGCTTGGCGCGCAACCTAGTGAACCGTCCTGGAAAACGGCCTGCCGAGCATCCAGGCCTTCATCGCCTTCACCGTCTCCTCCTCTTTTCCGAAGTAGCCGTGCGCCGAGAGGGCCTCGCACGGATCCGATTCCGCGGGCTTGCCGCCGCTCACGCTGACGAGCGGGAAGGTTCGGCCCAGGCTCTCCGCGTCGCGATAAGGGCAGCTCCGGCACCCGTCGTACACATGATGGACGAAGAGGAGCGGTGCCTTGATCGCCCCGAAATCGAACCCGGACAGGCCAATGCCGCTGCGCCCGCCGTGGAAGACCGATGAGGTGAGGACCACGCCGTCCACGGCAGCTCCAAGCGCGCGGCCCGCGTAGGCCGCGGACAGGGTCCCGCGGCTCGTGCCGATCAGGAAGATCTTCGCCCCGGGAAACCGGGCCTTCAGGTCCGTGACGACGGCGGCGATATCCTCGATGTGCGCGCGCCCGGTCCGGAAACCGTCGTCCATCCCGGCGCGCTGCTGATCGGAGGGCGAATCGACGACGGCGACGGCGACCTCGTCGTCGCGGAACATACCGCGGGTGCGAACCAGGAAATTCCTTCCCTGGAAGAACTTCACCGAGCCCGCCTCGAGGTGCAGCTTCATCAATCCCTCACCACCGGGAAACATGACGGCAACCGCTTTCGGCGCGGGCGGGTTGTGCATGAGGAGATAGGACTCTGTTTCCCCCTTGCGCCCCGAGACCGTCACGATCTCCTCCGCGCTCGCGGTAAATGCCACGAGCAGCGCCGCGGCGCAGAACCACCGGAGCGCGCTAGCCGTACTTTTTCGCATCCTCGATCACCTTTCCGTCGTTCGGCAGCTCGCCCGGGCGGACGAAGGCCACTTCCCCGCGCAGCTTGGTCACGCTGCGCAGGCTGTCGGCAATCGCTTCCGCGAGGCCGCCGGACGGCACACTGCGCAGCTCGCAGCGCAGCACCATGCGGTCGTTGCCCCCGGGATTGTCGACGATCAGGCGCGCCTTGAGGATCTCCCCGTGGCGCTTCGCGACTTCGGCGACCTGCGCCGGGTGCACGAACATGCCCTTTACCTTGGTCGCCTGGTCGGCGCGACCCATCCAGCCGCGGATGCGGACGTTGGTGCGCCCGCAGGGGCTCGTTCCCGGCAGCACCGCGGACAGGTCTCCGGTGCCGAAGCGGATCAGAGGATAGTCGGGATTCAGACTGGTGATGACCACTTCTCCGACTTCTCCCTCCGCGAGCGGCTCGCCGGTGCCGATGCGCACGATCTCGAGTATCAGCTGCTCCTCGAGAATCATGCCCTCGAGGGCCTCGGATTCGTAGGCGATCATGCCGAGGTCGGCTGAGGCATACGACTGCAGCACGCGGATACCGCGCTCGCCCATCGCGGAACGCAACGCCGGCGGCAGATACTCCGCACCGACCGCCGCCTTCTTCAGGCACTTGATGTCGGCTCCGAGCTCGTCGGCCTTGTCGACGATGAGCTTCAGGAAGGAAGGCGTGCCGATGTAGCAGTTGGTGCGCAGATCGACGACAGTCGCCACCTGCATGTCGGTCTGCCCCACTCCGGCAGGAACCACGGCGCACCCGATGGCCGCGGCTCCGGCTTCGAGCATCGCGCCCGCCGGAGTGAAGTGGTAGGCGAAGGTATTCAACACGAGATCGCCCCGGCGAAACCCCGCCGCAAAAAGCGCGCGCGCAGTGCGCCACCAGTCTTTTCCGCTTCCGCCGGGGTCGTAGATCGGCCCCGGGGAAACGAAGATCCTGCCGATTTGCGCGGGCGGCGCCGCGTTCAGTCCGCCGAAGGGACGCTCGGTCTTCTGCAGAGCGATGAGGTCGGACTTGCGGGTAACCGGAAGCTTCGCGAGCGTCGCCCGGTCCATGACCGCCGCCGCATCGGTGCCGCCGAGAATGCGGGCCCACCCGGGCGCGTTGCGCTTGGCGTGGGCGATGTGGCCGGGAAGCGCCCCCATCAGGAATCTTTCCCGCTCGCCCGGGTCGCGGGTCTCCAGGCTGTCGTAGTACTCCTGCATCGGTTTCAGCGGGACTCGCGCGACGGATGCGGACCGGCTGGGAACATATCACACAAAATCAGATCGGGTTATAAGGAAGTAATCTTTGGTTTGTTCCCGTTTGATCGGACAGGCGGTAACTTTGCCGCGAAGAAACTCCGGCCGGGAGAGGGGGACCTCATGGATCAGGGCGTCAAGGGATTGAGCGAGGACTGGTTGTCGGTCTGGGTCGGGTTGCTCGTGTTCGTGCTCGCGCTCGGCATGCTGGGTGGAGCGGATATCCTGGGCTGGGTCGTCACCACGGGCGTGTGGACCGACGCATCCAAGGCCCTCAACCCGGTCTCCAAGGCCTATTCCAGCCTGGGGGGAATCGGAGCGCTCGTCACCACCTACGTCGCCTTGCTCGCCGTGATGACGGCGGGCGCCGCCGCGCTGAAGGCCGACCTGAAGCGCTTCGCCCTCGGCTTCACCGCGGTATTCTGGATCAGCTACCTCGCCTGGATCGCGGGCAGCTACGCGAATTTCGCCGTCACCACGCCCGCCGACATGCAGAAGTTCGGCATCAGCTGGTCGCTGAAGCTCACCAACGAAGGCGGGTTCATCCTCGCGCTGGCCGCAGGCCTCGTCGTCGGGAATTTCTTCCCGGGTTTCGCCAGCTGGATGAAGGAAGCCGTTCGGCCGGAGCTGTACATCAAAACCGCGATCGTCTTGCTGGGTGGGTTCCTGGGCATCATGGCCGCCACCCAGCCGGTCCTGGCGAAATCGGTCCTGTTCCGGGGCGTGGCGGCGATCGTCGAGGCTTATCTGATCTATTGGGCAGTGGTGTACTTCGTCGCGCGCAAGTGGTTCGGCTTCAGCCGCGAGTGGGCGGCACCGCTCGCCTCGGGGATCTCGATCTGCGGCGTGTCGGCGGCCATTGCAACGGGAGGCGCGATCCGCGCGCGGCCGATCGTTCCCATCATGGTGGCTTCGCTGGTGGTGATTTTCGCCGTGGTGGAGCTGCTCATTCTGCCGTTCGCCGCGAACGCGTTCCTCGCCCACGAGCCCATGGTGGCGGGTGCCTGGATGGGCCTCGCGGTGAAGACCGACGGCGCGGCGGTGGCGAGCGGTGCGATCGCCGAATCGCTGATCCTCGCCACCAACGCGGCCGAGGGCGTCAACTACGCGAAGGGCTGGATACTCGGGACCACCGCGACGGTGAAGATCTTCATCGACATCTTCATCGGCATCTGGGCCTTCATCCTCGCCTACATCTGGACCAACCACATCGAGGTGCGGCCGGCCGGCGAGAAGGCGAAGATCGGCGAGATCTGGGAGCGCTTCCCGAAATTCATCATCGGCTACGTGCTGACTTTCGTAGCGGTCCTGCTGCTTGCCTTCGGCGCGGAGCCGGCGACCACCGCCAAGATCCGCTCTGCGATGGGCGAGGCCAACACCTTCCGCGTGATCTTCTTCATCATGACCTTCTTCACCATCGGCGTGATGTCCAACTTCAGGAAGCTCTGGGAGGAAGGCATAGGCAAGCTCGCCGCGGTCTACGTGGTGTGCCTGTTCGGCTTCGTCATCTGGGTGGGACTGGTGATCTCCTGGGTGTTCTTCGCGGGGGTGAAGCCGCCGCTCGCGGCCGGTTAACCGGAGGAACGGAAAATGGAACAACCCAAAGTCGGCGAGGAAATGCGCAAGATGCCGGTCGAGCCCCTGCTGCCGGTCGAGAAGAAGCTGATCGGCTGGAGCCTGGGCCTTGGGCTGGTGCTGCTCGTGATCCTGATCTTCGCAACGCGAAGCTGACCGACCCACCTACTCGAACTTCACTCCCGTCTCGCGAATAACGCGCGCGAGAGCGTCCGCGTCCCGGCGCAGGAACGCGCCGAATTCCGCAGGCGACCGGGACGCAACCGCCTCTGTGCCGGCGGGCGCGAGTATGGCTTTCAGTTTCGGATCCCGCAGCGCCTGCGTCGTCGCCTCGAACAGCCGCGCGACGATATCCCGCGTCGTCGCTTTCGGCGCGAAAAATCCGTACCAGATGGAAACGTCGTAGTTCGCGAGGCCCGCCTCCTCCATTCCCGGCAACCCTTCGACCAGCGGCGAGCGCTCGCGCGTCGTGACCGCGAGCCCGCGCAACTTGCCCGTGAGCACGTGCGGCATCACCGAAGGCGCCGTCGCGAAGGTCACCTGCGTGTCACCGGCAAGCACCGACTGCACCGAGAGGCCCCCGCTCTTGTAGGGAATGTGGACCATGTCAACGCCCGCCAGCGCGTCGAAGAGCGCCGTCGCGAGGTGCGGGAGCGAGCCGTTGCCCGAGGTAGAGAAGTTGAGCTTGCCGGGGTTTTTCTTCGCCTCGGCGATGAGCTCGCGAATCGACTTGACCGGCAGCGAAGGATGGACCGCGACCACGAGCGGCGAGCTCGTCACCTGAGTGATGGCCACGAAATCGCGCTCGGTGTCGTACGCGACGTTCTTGTTGACGATCGGGTTGATGATCATGCCGCTCTGGCTGGCGATCATGATGGTGTAGCCGTCAGGTGCCGCCTTGGCGACGTACTCGGCGGCGAGGCTCGATCCCGCTCCCGGCTTGTTGTCGACGATGATGCCCTGGCCGAGCGCACGCGTCAGCGGCTCGCTCATCGCGCGCGCGATAATGTCGGCGGCGCCGCCCGGGGCGAAGCCCACCACCAGGCGAACCGGCTTGGTCGGAAAACCTTGGGCGAGCGCCGTGGCGCACCCCGCGGCGAGCGCAACGAACGCGACGAAATGTTTCATGGTCCTTTCCTCATGCGAGCCACCGCTTTCGGCGGCGATAGTGTTTCACGTCCTTGAAGTTCCTGCGCCCGCCCGACGAGATTCCCAGGTAGAACTCCTTGACGTCCTCGTTCGCGGCGAGCTCGGCGGCGCTCCCGTTCATGACCAGTCGCCCGTTCTCCAGGATGTAGCCGTAGTCGGCAAACCGCAGCGCGACGCTGGTGTTCTGCTCGGCGAGCAGGAAACTCACCTTCTCCTTCTCGTTCAGGCCTTTCACTATCTGGAAAATCTCCTCGACGATCTGCGGCGCGAGCCCCATTGAAGGCTCGTCGAGCAGGATCATGCTCGGCCGGGCCATGAGCGCGCGTCCCACCGCGGTCATCTGCTGTTCGCCTCCCGACGTATAGCCCGCGAGGGTGGCGCGCCGGTCACGGAGCCTCGGGAAATAGCCGTAGACGCGATCCAGGTCGTCCTTGAGCCGCATGCGGGAGAGTCCGCGCGTATACGCTCCCGTGAGCAGGTTCTCTTCGACGGTCAGATGCGCGAAGCAATGCCGGCCCTCCATGACCTGAACCACGCCCCGCTTGACCAGCTCCGCCGGATTCAGCCGGTCGACGCGGTCGCCGCGGAGCTCGATCGAGCCCTTGGTCACTTCGCCGCGCTCCGCTCGCAGGAGGTTCGAGATCGCCTTGAGCGTGGTCGTTTTCCCCGCTCCGTTCGCCCCCAGGAGGGCCACGATCTGCCCTTCACCCACCGACAGCGACACGCCCTTGAGGACCAGAATGACGTGATCGTAGATGACCTCGACGTTCTTGAGCGCGAGCAACTCGCGCTGCGGCTGCGGAACTGCTGACATGGAGCGCCTCGGACCCTCGAAATGAGAAGGGCCGGGCTTGCGCCCGACCCTTCGACCCGCCTTGTCCCCCGCCTTGTCTGTTCAGCCTTCCCTTGAGCAATCGCGCGGCGTGATCCCTTTCTCTTTTGCGTATTTCGCCGCGGACTCCTCGATCATCGGCCGCACCAGCGACTGGTCCGAGCTGATCCAGTCGGTCACGGTGTTCCACTTCTTGCCGTCCCATTGCAGGAATTTCACCGCCCCGCCGCCCTCGTGATCCGTGCAGGATACCTTGAGCGCCTGCATGAATCCCGTCGCGCCGAGCTGCTTGAGATCCTTGTCGTCGATGCTCAGGTGCTCGAGTCCCCAGCGAATCTGGTCGCCGGTCATGGGCTTGCCCTTGCCGTAGTGCGCCTGCGCGGTGCGGATCGCCTCCGTGGCGACGATGCCGAACACGACGCCCCGGTTGTAGTAGATCGAGCCGACGCGGGAGCGATCCTCCATCTCACCCTTGCCCTTGGCGTATACGAATTTCTCGATTTCCCTGATCACGGGGTAGTTCGAGCCGGAGACGTTGAATGCCGCCGCGTAGAAACCCTTGGCGGCGTCGCCCGCGGGGATCACGTCCTCCTCCGCGCCCGACCACCACACGCCGACCATCTTGGTGCGCGGGAACCCCACCCTCGCCGCAGCCTTGAGTGCCGTGGGATTCATCACGCCCCAGCCGCGCAGGATCACCCAGTCGGGCTTGATCTGCCGGACCTGCAGCCATTGCGCCTGCTGCTCGTTGCCGGGGTGCGCGACGGGAATGTGAGTGACCTCGAAGCCGTACTTCTTCGCCTGCGCGTCCAGCACCGGGATGGTCTCCTTGCCGTAGGCCGAGTCGTGATAAAGATTCACGATCTTCTTGCCCTTCAGCTTGTCCATCCCGCCTTCTTTCGCGGCGATGAACTTGATCTTGGCGGTGTTCTGGCTCCAGTAGTTCGTGATCAGCGGGAAAATCCAGGGGAATACCCTGCCGTCGGAGGCGTCGGTGCGTCCGTACCCGATGGACACGATCGGAACATGGTCCGCGGCGCCCTTGTCGATGAGCGAGTACGTGATGCCCGTCGACAGCGGCATCACCAGCGAAGCTCCCGTCGGGCCCATCTTCTTGGTGCGCTCGTAGCACTCGACCCCTCGGGCGTTGTTGTACTCGGTTTCGCATTTCTCGTAAGTGAGCTTGACGCCGTTGATGCCGCCGTCCCGCGCGTTGACCATGTTGATGTAGTCGATGAAGCCGCCGAAGATGCCCGAGCCGCCTGCCGCGTAGGGGCCGACCCAGTACCCGTTCATCGGAATGAACTGCTCGTTCTGCGCCTGCGCGGTGCCCGCCGCGACAAGCGCCGCGGCGCCCAGCACGACCGCCGCCGGCCTTCTCAGATGCCTGAACATTGCCACCTCCTCGATTGGAAACGCACCCTGCTCCACCAGGGTTTTTTGAATACCGCGAAGCTACTATAGGACTGCGGCCCTGCGTCCGCAAGCGCTAGTGCGGGAAGGGCCAGAGGCGCAGCTTGTCCTTCGCAACCTGCCACAAGCGCGCCAGGCCGAGCGGCTCGACCGCGAGAAAGAACACGATCAGCGCACCGAAAATGATGAGCGTCAGATTGGAGACGAGCCCCGCCGGGACCGCGATTCCCGCAGTGCGCTCGAACCACGTCGCCCAGATGTCGAGCAGGATGGGAAGCACCACGATGAACGCCGCGCCCAGGAAAGAGCCCAGGATGCTTCCGACTCCGCCGATGATGATCATGAACAGGATACGGAAGGAAAGATCGAGGTCGAACGCCTGCGGCTCGACGTTCCCCAGGTAGGCAAAGGCGTAGAGCGCGCCCGCCACCCCGCAGTAGAACGAGCTGACCGCAAAAGCGAGGAGCTTGGTCCTCATCATCGGTATTCCGATCACTTCCGCGGCGACGTCCATGTCGCGCACCGCCATCCATGCCCGGCCGGTCGAGCTCCTCACCATGTTTTTCGCGGCCAGCGCCATCAGCGCGACGATGACGAGCACCAGCAGGTAGCGTTTCACCGGCGAATCGAAGGCGTAGCCGAAAGCGACGAGCTTCTGCGCCGCGATCACCCCGGAGGTCGAATAGTTGGAGAACCAGGGAAACTTGGTCAGCGCCCAGACGACGAAGAACTGTGCGGCGAGCGTCGCCACCGCGAGGTAGAAGCCCTTGATGCGCAGGCTCGGCAGCCCGAACACGAGACCGACGCCGGCGGCGACGATTCCCGCAAGGATGAAAGAGGCGAGCATGGGGATGCCCGGCACGCGCAGCTCGAAGTTGTAGGCCGCGAACGCGCCCACCGCCATGAAGGCGCCGGTGCCGAGCGAGAGGAGGCCCGCATAACCGGTGAGTATGTTCAGGCCGAGCGCGGCGAGCGAGAAGATCAGAAACGGGATGATCACGCCGTTGTACCAGTAGTTGAAATCGATCACGCCGCGCAGCGCCGGCGCCGACGAGGCGATCGGCAGGACGAGGAAAGCGATCGCCAGGATCACGGCCATGCCGATACGGTCCTGCCGGATCGGGAAGAGTCTCTGGTCCTCCGCGTAGGTCGATTTGAACTGGCCGGCTTCGCGATAGAACATGCTCTAGACCCGATCGATGATCTTCTCGCCGAAGAGGCCTTCCGGCCGCACCAGCAGGAACAGGAGCGCGAGCACGTACGGGAACCAGGATTCGATGCCGCCTCCGACGTACGGACCGATGTAGACCTCGGCGAGCTTCTCCGAGGCGCCGATGATCAGGCCGCCGACGATGGCGCCGGCGATCGACTCGAAGCCGCCGAGAATCAGCACCGGCAGGGCCTTGAGCGCAAGGAAGGTCAGCGCGAACTGCACTCCGTTCCTCGCGCCCCAGAGCAGGCCGGTCACCAGCGCAACGAAGCCGGCGACCATCCACACGATTACCCAGATGCGCCGCAGCGAGATGCCGACCGCGAGCGCCGCCTGATGATCGTCGGCGACGGCGCGCAGCGCCCTGCCGGTGCGAGTCTTGTTGAAGAACACCGCGAGCACGGCTACCAGCGTCGCCGCAATGCCCGACGCCATCAGGTCGAACTTGCTGATGCTCATGCTGGTCCGGTCGAGTATCCACTCGATCGGCTCGTCGGCGACGCCCAGATCGAGCGCGTGCACCTGCGCGCCCCACACCAGTTGCGCGGTTCCCTCGATCAGGAAGGACAGGCCGATCGTCGCCATGAACAGCGTGATCTGCGGCTGATTGACCAGCGGCCGCAGCACCACGCGCTCGGTGAAAAGCGCGAGCAGGAGCATCGCCACGAGCGCCAGCCCTATCGACAGCCAGAATGGCACGCCCATGCCGGCAAATCCGACCACGGTGAGCGCGGCGAAGAACACCATCGATCCCTGGGCGAAATTGAACACGCCGGAAGCCTTGTAGATCAGCACGAAGCCGAGCGCGACGAGTGAATACATCACCCCCGCGAGCAGGCCTCCGATGAGGACTTCGAAGAAGAATTGCATGTACGCGCGCGGCGCCGCTCAGGCGCTCAGTGCGCAACTCCCGGCTGAGCGCTCAATGCGCAACTCCCAGGTAAGCGTCGATGACGTCGCGGTTGGCGCGCACTTGGTCCGGCGTGCCGTCGGCGATCTTGCGGCCGTAGTCGAGCACGACCACACGGTCGGAGATGTCCATGACCACTCCCATGTCGTGCTCGATCAGGACGATCGTCGTTCCGAACTGGTCGTTCACGTCGAGGACGAAGCGGCACATGTCCTGCTTCTCCTCCACGTTCATTCCGGACATGGGCTCATCCAGCAGCAGCAGCTCGGGCTCGGCCGCCAGCGCGCGTCCCAGCTCGACCCGCTTCTGCAGTCCGTAGGGAAGCCGGCCCACCGGCGTCTTCCTGATGTGCTGGATCTCGAGGAAGTCGATGATCTCCTCGACCTTGGCGCGGTGCTCGAGCTCCTCGCGGCGCGCCGGCCCCCAATAGAGCGCCTGCTGCAGGAAGGTCGTGCGCATTTTCAGATTACGGCCGGTCATGATGTTGTCGAGCGCGGTCATGCCCCGGAAGAGCGCGATGTTCTGGAAGGTGCGGGCGACGCCGCGCTGCGCGGCGCGGTGCGGATCGACGTTCCGGCTGCGCTCGCCCCTGAACTCGACGGTGCCGGAGTCCGGGTGATAGACACCGTTGATGACGTTCAGCATGGAGCTCTTGCCGGCGCCGTTCGGCCCGATGATGGCGCGGATCTCGTGCTCGCGCACGTCGAAGGAGACGCCCTGGAGCGCCTTCACCCCGCCGAAGGAAAGGGACACCTCTTCGACGACGAGGATGGGCGCTCCGGCTTCCCTGGGATGGGTCATCGCTGGCGGCTCACGCCGCCTTGAGAGCAGCGGCGACGTCGTAGACTTCGGCCTCGGCAATGCGCAGGTCGGCCGAGACCATCCCGGTGCGCCCGTCCTCGAAACGCATCTGCGTCTCGATGTAGCAGTGCGTGCTGCCGGAATACAGGGCGTCGATCAGCGCGCGGTACTTCTCGCCGATGTGGCGCCTGCGCACCTTGCGCGTACGCGTCAGCTCGCCGTCGTCGGCGTCGAGCTCCTTGTGAAGGACGAGGAAGCGCCGGATCTGCGAACCGCCGAGGGTCGCATCGCGGGCGAGGTCGCGGTTGACCGTCTGGACGCAACCGCGCAGAAGGTCGTACACGGGGGCTTGCGAAGCGAGGTCGACGTACCCGGAGTACGGCAGGCCGCGCTTCTCGGCCCAGTTGCCGACCGCCTCCATGTCGATGTTGATGATGGCGCAGACCATTTCGCGCTCGTGCCCGAAGCAGACGGCTTCCTTGATGTAGGGAAAGAACTTGAGCTTGTTCTCGAGATATTTGGGCGCGAACAGTGCGCCGTTTGCGAGCCGGCCTACGTCCCTCGCCCGGTCGATGATCTTGAGGTGTCCGTCGGCATCGAAGTAGCCGGCGTCGCCGGTGTGGAAGAAGCCTTCGGCATCGATCGCCTCGCGAGTCTCATCGGGCCGCTTGTGGTACCCGCGCATGACCCCCGGGGAGCGAACCAGCACTTCGCCGGAATCGGCGATGCGCACCTCGACGCCCGGCATGGGCCGGCCGACGGTCTCAAGGCGGACCTGTCCCGACGCGTGCATGCTCACCGTCACGCAGGTTTCCGTCATCCCGTAGAGCTGCTTGAGGTTGACACCTATCGAGCGGTAGAAGTCGAACAGGTCGGGCCCGATTGCCTCGCCGCCGGTGTAGGCCACGCGGATGCGCGTCAGGCCGAGCACGTTCTTCAGCGGCCCGTACACCAGCAGGCTGCCCAGGCCGTAGAGCAGGCGGTCGGTCAGCGGAACTCCGGGCCTGCCCTCGAGAATGCCCATGCCGACCCGCTTGGCGATTCCCATGAAGAAATGGAAGATGCGCCGCTTCAGCCAGCTCGCGTCCTCGATGCGGATCATCACCTGGGTCAGGATATTCTCGTAGACTCGCGGCGGTCCGAAATAGTAGGTCGGCCCGATTTCGCGCAGGTCGGTCATCACGGTCTGCGGCGATTCGGGACAATTGAGGCAGAACCCCGCGACCAGCGATTGGGCATACGAGTAGAGAAAATCGCCCACCCACGCCATGGGAAGGTAGCAGAGCACCTCGTCTTTTTCGGTGAACCCGTCGAAGGCCACCAGCACCCGCGCCGTCTCGATCACCGCGGCGTGCGTCTGGGCGACGCCCTTGGGATTTCCGGTCGTTCCCGAGGTGTAGAGGATCACGGCGATGTCCTCGGCGCGGCACTTTTCGACCTCGGCGGTGAAAAATTCCGGATTGCGCCGCGCGAATTCGCGTCCGAGCGCCACAAGCGCGTCGAGGC